>JAEEGH010003747.1_pt1 | contig 39580 bp, 33 predicted proteins | sample 9134181 | NCBI WGS metagenome assembly JAEEGH01 (sample SAMN16246544, study PRJNA631951) | gut metagenome | biome: gut microbiome; feature: rumen; material: DP-attached | host: Bos | place: Iran: Karaj | collected 2018-10 | reverse complement strand
CCACCACGAACCCCCTTCGCGTCTGCGACACGGCTTTGCCGCGTGAACCGCCGCGTCGACCCACGGCTTGAAGGTCAAAGGCAGAACTGTCGCCTACAGAGAACTAGACAAGCCAAACGACCTTCGCCGTGCCTCGCCGCGTCGTTTCAGCCTTCGGATTGTCGCAGACGCGAAGGGGAAAGAGGGGCACCGATCAGGCGTCAGCGGCCTTGCGGCGAAAGACCAGGGCAAGCCCCTTCTCTATCCGCCATGGATAGAACATGCCGTACATGCCCACGATGGCCAGAAGATACGCGATCGCAACCACGATCTGCACGGGCGCGAAGCCGGAATCGGGCAGAATCGGACGGGTCAGCTTGAAGAGCTCGGCCGGAATCAGCATGAAAATGCCCATGACGGCGCGAGTAAGCAGACAGCGCGGCATCCATGCGACAGTAAGCGGTATGAGCCCGGTGGCAAGGAGCCACACGAAAAGACCGCCGGTCTGCTTCTTGAACAGAACCATGTCGAAGACGTCAATGCCAATGGTGTCGCACTCGTACGCGGTCCAATACCACGCCACTGCGACAAGAAGCCAAGTCAGACCTTTTTTGGAATTCATCCCCTTGCACTTTAATGGAGGTGGGAAGCGGAGTTGAACCGCTGTAAGCGGATTTGCAGTCCGCTACCTAACCGCTCGGCCATCCCACCGGTCAAGTGGCGCGTATTATATCAAAACAACCGCGCCGCCGTCAACAGTCAACATTGCATATTTTGCATTCCCTCACTCTTCGGCCGTGCGCGTGGCGGTCTGGGCTGCGCGAGAGCGCTCGTAGCGGGCGCGAGTCTGCAGGAAGCACCAGCCCGAGACGGGCACGGTGAGCATGTAGAGGACGCCCATCACGCCGAGCGTCAGCCAGAAGTTCGAGACGAGGAAGGCGACGAGCAGAAGCAGCGCGGCAAGGACGAACGGCATGGAGCGCTTCGAGATGTGCACGTGCTTGAGCGAGATCGTCGGCAGGCGGCTCGCCATGAGCGTGCCGGTGAACAGCAGCATGAACATGCCGAGGTACGGCGGCGGCATCCACTTCGAGTCGAGGGCGAGCGCGAGCATCGCGGGAGTAAGGACGATCCAGCATCCGCCGGGCGCCGGAACGCCGGTGAAGAAGTTCGTCCAGTAGGGCGCGGTGTCCTGCTCAAGCATGGTGTTGAACCTCGCGAGCCTGAAGCAGTCGCACATCGCGTAGTAGAGCGCGCATGCGAGGACGGTCCGGATCAGGATCGGGTTCACGGGCTCGCCGTCCAGCACATGCTGGGGGCCGCCAGTGAACCAGAAGTACATGAACATCGCCGGCGCGACGCCGAAGTTGACGAAGTCGGCCAGGGAATCCAGCTCTGCGCCGAGCTTGGAGCTCGCCTTGAGAAGGCGGGCGATGCGGCCGTCCATGCCGTCGCAGATGCAGGCGACCAGCAGCGCCCAGAGCGCGGACTGGAAGCGGCCCTCCGACGAGAAGGAGATGGACGTTATGCCCGCGCACGCCGCAAGCGACGTGACGAGGTTAGGTATGACGGCGCGCAGAGGGACCCGCTGCGGCGTGGGCCCGCGGCTCCTTCTGCGTCGCCCCCTCAGACGAAATCTGCCCATCTCGTCAGGTGACGCTGATGCGGATTCCGCCCGGCTGATCGCCCTGCGGAGAGGGAGGAGGCGTCTGGTGCTGCGGCTTCGGCCCGTTCTTGCGAGGCGGCCCGATGAGGCAGAAGTGGATGCGGCCGTCGGTCTTCGGAGCCTGCTCGACGAAGCACTCGTCCTTTATCATTTCGAGCACTTCGGAGATCTTGTCTTCGCCGACGTCGCGATGGGCGTTCTCGCGCCCGCGGAACTGGAGCGAGAGCCTCACCTTGTTGCCTTCGGCGAGGAACTCGCGTATCTGGCGGAGCTTGTGGTTGACGTCGCCGACGTCAGTGCCGGGATGGAACTTTATCTCCTTCACCTGCGTCTGCTTCTGCGCCTTGCGGGCCTGCTTCTCGCGAATCGACTGTTCGTACTTGAACTTGCCGTAGTCCATGATCTTGCACACGGGCGGCACTGCGTTCGGAGTGATCTCGACGAGATCCAGGCCGCGGCTTTCCGCAAGCCTCTGGGCGTCACGCGTCGCCATTACGCCGAGCATACGCCCCTGGGCATCAAGAACGCGCACCTGCGGCACGCGGATCTTGTAGTTTACACGAGTGAACTGTGCGATAACTCACCTCTTCATTTTGGGTTTGAGATATGCGTATTGTACCACATTATCGGCAGTCTGTGCAAGATGGTCGCGGGGGGGCCTTGATTTCGTCGCCACAAATAGTGTATAATATCCGCTCAAGCATTCCGAAGCAGGAGTAATTGAAATGGCTAATATCAAGGGCGGCCGTGCCGCCAGAAAACGCGACAGACAGAACGAGAAGGCCCGCAAGCGCAATGCGGCCTGCAGGGCTAAGCTCCACGATGCCCACAAGAAGCTCTTCAAGGCGGCCGACGCTGGTGCGAAGGAAGACGCCGAAAAGAAGTTCAAGGAGCTTGTCTCCGGCCTCGACAAGGCCGCCAAGAAGGGCATCATCTCCAAGAACACGGCAGACCGCAAGAAATCGCGCGCTCAGCTCAAGCTGAACAAGATGGCCAAGTAATCCAAAATGCTTCGGAATGCGAGGTACGAAGGCATCCTGGTTTAGAGGCCGGGGTGCCTTTGTGTTTGCATCATCTGATCTGAAACAGCAATCAGGAAGGAACCAAGGAAAATGGACAAGAAGACCCTCAAGGACGTAGATCTCAAGGGCAAGCGCGTAGTGATGCGCGTTGACTTCAACGTGCCGATGGCCAAGGACGGCTCCGGCAAGATTACCGACGACACCCGCATCGTTGCGGCTCTGCCGTCCATCAAGTACGTGCTCGAACAGGGCGGCTCGCTCGTCCTCATGAGCCACCTCGGCCGTCCGAAGGGCGTCAAGCTCGGCGCGGCGCCCAGCGCCGACAACGCGGCGTTCACGCTCAAGCCGGTCGCCGAGGCGCTCTCCGCCAAGCTCGGGCTGGACGTCAAGTTCGTCCCCGACTGCATGGCCGCCGACGACGTCGTGAAGGCCCTCAAGCCCGGCGAAGTCGCCCTTCTCGAGAACACCCGCTTCTACAAGGCCGAGGACGGCAAGGTGAAGAAGGACGACGACAAGAAGGGAATCCACCTCACCGACGAGGAGTTCGCCGCGAAGAAGGCCGAGCTCAAGGCGTCGCGCGCCGAGATGGCGAAGAAGCTCGCGAGCTACGGCGACATCTACTGCAACGACGCGTTCGGCACGGCGCACCGCGCCCATGCGTCGACGGCCGTCATCGCGGACTACATCCAGCCGGCGGTCTCGGGCTTCCTTCTCGAGAAGGAGATCCAGTTCCTCGGCGACGCGGTGGAGAATCCGGTCAGGCCTTTCGTCGCCATCCTCGGCGGCGCGAAGGTTTCGGACAAGCTTGCGGTCGTGAAGGCCCTTCTCAACAAGGTCGACACGCTCATCATCGGCGGCGGCATGGCCTACACCTTCAAGAAGGCGCAGGGCCTCAAGATCGGCGCCTCGCTCTGCGAGGACGAGCAGGTTGCCTACTGCAAGGAGATGCTTGAGGCCGCGCAGGCCAAGGGCATCAAGATCCTCCTGCCCGTCGACAACGTGATCGCCAACAAGTTCCCTGAGACGAAGGACGCGTCCGACATCGAGATGAAGACGGTCGAGGGCGACATTCCCGACGGCTGGATGGGTCTCGACATCGGTCCGAAGAGCGTGGCGCTCTTCTCCGAGGCCGTCAAGGGCGCGAAGACGGTCGTCTGGAACGGCCCGATGGGCTGCTTCGAGTTCGCCCCCCTTTCCAAGGGAACGTACGGCGTCTGCGACGCGGTCGCCACGGTCAAGGCGAACGGCGGCACGTCGATCATCGGCGGCGGCGACTCCGTGAGTGCCGTCAAGAAGAGCGGCAAGGCCGCCGAGATGAGCCACGTATCGACGGGCGGCGGCGCCAGCCTCGAGTTCCTCGAAGGCAAGGTTCTCCCCGGCGTCGCGGCGCTTACCGCGAAGTAAGGCGCGCGCGCCGAAGCGCGAAGGCTGCCGGTATCGCATCAGCGACGCCGGCAGTTTTCTCTTTGCCGCTTGCCTATGCAGGCAGGGCCGTGTCGACGGCCATCCCGTCGCGAAGATTCGTGTAGAACCGATCTTGCGGCAGTCGCTGAGGATTTCTCGCCTCAGCGACTCGGCGCCAAGCAGACACTTGCCGATCTGCCGCGCAATAAAGCGTTACGCCTTTGAGACGACGTGGACATCCATCTGCGGGAACGGAATGACGACGCCGCTCTTGCCGAAGGCCACGCTGACCGCCTCGACGGCCCCGTTTCTGACGGGCCAGTAGTCCGCGTTCTTGCACCAGACGCGGAGGCAGAGGGAGACGGAGCTGTCGCAGAGTTCCGCGACCGCCGCCGTCGGAGCGGGATCGGCGATGGCTCCGGGCACGGAGGCGAGCGCCTCCAGCGCGACCTTCTTGGCCTTGGCGAGATCGGTGCCGTAGGCGACGCCAACGACGATGTCGGCGCGGCGGAGCTCCAAGGCCGAATAGTTCACGATGGGAGAGCCCCATGCCTGCTTGTTCGGTATGGTTATCCTGCGGTTGTCGCCAGTGGCGAGCGAGACTGCCATCATGTCGAGGCGCCTGATGATGCCCTCGTGTCCGGCGATGTTCACGAAGTCGCCTACCTTGAACGGCTTGTTCAGCGCGATCATGATTCCGGCGGCCAGAGAGCCGAGGGACTCCTGGAACGCGAAGCCGATGACAAGTCCGGTGGCGCCGAGGCCGGCGATCAGGGGTCCCACCTCAACGCCGAGCTTGCCGAGAACCAGCACGAACAGGAACGCCCAGCACACCTTGACGGCCACGGACGTGACGAACTTGACGAGCATCTCGTTCTCGCCCTTGACCCGCTGCTCAATGGCTTTGCGGAGAAAGGCGGAGAAGCACTTTATGGCTATCGCGCCCGCGACGAGTATCACCAACGCGGCCGCGAGGCGAAACGAGAATTCCAGCCCCTGCGTCTGCAGCCACTCCAACACCGGCCTGACGGCCAGGTCGACCGCCTGCACTGCCTCATCCTTCATTTAGAGACTCCTTTCTTTTTCATGTCTATTATGCGCTGGTTCGAGCTGCCTCTGAACCTTAGCGAAATGTCCTTTAGATCTTCGACGAACGGTCCGTCCACAAGCACGTCAACAAGGGAGAGCAGTTCGTCCGTGACCTCGGTCCGCCAGCGTGAACCCTCCGTCTGAAGCTCGTCCTCGAGAACGCACCCGGTGTAGACCCAAACGGTCTTCGCGCCGCCGAAGCGCTCGCGGAACCGCTTCAGAAACGGCAGAAGCGCGCGCTGGTTCTCGGGCTCCATCGGCTCTCCTCCAAGTATCGACAGTCCCGCGATGTAGTCCTTGCCGATGGCCTCGAACAGCTTGATCTCCGTCTCCTCGGTGAAGGGCTCGCCATAGGAGAAGCTCCACTGGTCCTTATTGAAGCACCCTTTGCAGCGGTGGGTGCATCCGGAAACGAAAAGGGACACGCGAACGCCTTCGCCGTTCGCGATGTCGCAGGTTCGTATGGACGCGTAGTTCATGTTCTGTAGAAACAAACAAGGTCCGAATCTTCACTGTCGGAGGTGCGTCGGAACATCTCTACAGCGAAGCGAGCCTGATCGGAGAATGACAGGACGCCCAGATACTTATCTGAAAGTCCAATGTTCGCAAGAATGCCCTTCAAGGCTGCGTCTCGCCCTTCTTCGAATCTCGATCTTATCAAAGTTCTGTATGGGAAACATGCCTCGCCCATGGGCGCGATTCCAACTTCGAATTCATCGTCCTCGCCGAGGCAACGCAAGATGGACGCATCCCGCTCGGGAAAGACACACCCAGCCATCCCGTCTATGACTTCTGACAGCGCAACGCCCCTGTCGTCGGCCCGATTCCCGCACAGACCGACGACGTTGTCAGATTTCATTTTCATACGCACCGCAAGATGCCGTTACGAGACGTGAAGGACGCGCTCCTTGATTTCCTGGGTGCGGCCCTGGTTCCAGAACTGCGAGCCGATGTAGCCGCAGGTGCGGCGGGCGACGTTGAGCTTGGATTCGTCGGTGTTGCCGCATTTCGGACACTTCCAGATGAGCTTGCCGCTCTCGTCGCGAACAATCTGAATCTCGCCGTCGTAGCCGCACACCTGGCAGTAGTCGCTCTTGGTGTTGAGCTCCGCGTACATGATGTTCTCGTAGATGTACTGCATGATCGAGAGAACAGCGGGGATGTTGTCCTGCATGTTCGGGACTTCAACGTAGCTTATCGCACCGCCAGGGGAGAGCCTCTGGAACTTCGACTCGATCTCAAGCTTCTTGAAGGCGTCGATCTTCTCCGTGACGTGGATGTGGTAGGAGTTGGTGATGTAGTTCTTGTCGGTGACGCCCTTGATGACGCCGAAGCGCTTCTGGAGGCACTTGGCGAACTTGTAGGTAGTCGACTCAAGCGGCGTGCCGTAGAGAGAGTAGTCGATGTCCTCGGCGGCCTTCCACTTGGCCGTGTACTCGTTGAGCTTCTGCATCACCTCGAGGCCGAACGCCTCGCCCTCCGGCTCGGTAAGCTTCTTGCCGGTCATTGCGAACACGCACTCCCACAGGCCGGCGTAGCCGAGCGATATCGTCGAATAGCCGCCGTAGAGGAGCTTGTCGATCTTGTCGCCCTTCTTGAGGCGGGCGAGCGCGCCATACTGCCAGAGAATGGGCGCGGCATCGGACGGCGTGCCCAGCAGCCTCTCGTGGCGGCACCGCAGGGCCTTGTGGCAGAGCTCGCAGCGCTCTCCGAACACATCCCAGAACAGCTTCATGTCGCCGTGGGCCGAGAGCGCGACGTCTACTAGGTTGATCGTGACGACGCCCTGGTTGAAGCGGCCGTAGTACTTGGGCTTGCCGGGCTCGTAGTTGCCGGCGTTAGCGACATTGCCGTAGCCGTTCCCGGAGCGATCCGGCGTCAGGAACGAACGGCAGCCCATGCAGGTGTAGGTGTCGCCGTGACCCGCGGTTTCGCCCTTCGAGAGCTTGTACTCGCGCATCTTCTTCTCGCTGATGTAATCCGGCACCATGCGCTTGGCGGTACACCTTGCGGCGAGTTCGGTAAGGTACCAGTAGGGCGACCCCTCGCGTACGTTCTGCTCCTCAAGCACGTAGATGAGCTTCGGGAACGCCGGCGTCACGAACACGCCCTGCTCGTTCTTGACGCCGCGGATGCGCTCGTTGAGGACCTCTTCAATGATTATTGCGAGATCGTTGCGTTCCTGGGCGTTGCGGGCCTCTCCGAGATACATGTAGACCGTTACGAACGGCGCCTGTCCATTGGTCGTCATAAGGGTCACGACCTGGTACTGTATCGTCTGCACGCCCTTCTGTATCTCCTTGCGAACGCGCTTCTCGACGATCGCGTCGAACGCCTCGACGGACATCTCCACGCCGGCGAAGCTGCACTCCTCTTTGAGGGCTTGGCGGATCGCCTGGCGGGACACTTCGACAAAAGGCGCGAGGTGGGTAAGCGATATGGACTGGCCTCCATACTGGTTGGAGGCGACCTGCGCTATGATCTGCGTAGCGATGTTGCACGCCGTGGAGAAGCTGCGGGGCTTCTCTATCATGGTGCCGGAGATGACCGTGCCGTTCTGCAGCATGTCCTCGAGATTCACCAAGTCGCAGTTGTGCATGTGCTGCGCGTAATAGTCCATGTCATGGAAGTGGATGATGCCCTCCCTGTGAGCCTGAACCACGTCCGCAGGCAGAAGAAGACGAGACGCGACGTCCTTCGACACCTCGCCGGCCATGTAGTCGCGCTGGACGGAGTTGATCGAGGGGTTCTTGTTGGAGTTCTCCTGCTTGACGTCCTCGTTATTGCACTCGATAAGGGAGAGAATTGCCGCGTCGGTCGTATTCGCCTTGCGGACAAGCTGCCGCTGGTAGCGGTAAACTATGTACTTCTTCGCGATCACGCGCGAGCCGAGCTCCATTATCTTGTTCTCTACTACGTCCTGAATCTCCTCGACCGTCATCGCACGGTCACGCGCCTCGCAAACGCCGGCGACCTCCTTCGCGATCAGCCGAATCCGATCTTCGGACAGCGCATCAATCGGGTCAACCGCGTTCGACGCCTTCCGAATAGCGTTTTCGATCTTGGAGATGTCGAATGCAACCTCCTGCCCGGACCTCTTGATTATCTTCATCTGCTTCATCGCACTTAGATCTCCTTAAGTTAATTTGACTCCCCTAAAATCCATATCAGTACATCCTGTTGTGATGTCGGCATATATAATACACAAAATATTGTGTATGCGCAAGGGGGAAAATCAATAAACTTATCTACAGGTTGTGGACAATCTGTAGACAAATCACAATCTGTAGTGTAAAACGGCCAAAAACGACGTTTCTGTCGATTAAGGCAGTTCCGAAGGGTCGATTCGTCCAGACGGCCAAGGGTATGCGCCAAGCTCAACGAGGGCCTCGCCCGCCAGAAAGAGCGATCCGCAGACCACGGCTGCGATGTCGTCGGAGGAGGAAGTCCGGCTTCGTGAGATCGCCAGCGCCTCTTTCAGCGACGCACACGGCTTTGCGTCAATACCGGCGTCATGCATCTTTCGGGAAAGCGAAACTGAATCAAGCGAGCGAGGATTGTTTGTTCGCACGGCAAAACCGCGTCCTACAAGCGGGGAAAGCGTTCGAAGCACTGTTCCGACATCTTTGTCACCACAGGCCCCGAATATGAGGTCGGGCTTCTCCCTGTCGCGGCAAAGCGGCTTCAGAGACTCCGCAAGCGCCGTCGCCGCAGGCGGATTGTGGGCGCCATCAACTATGAACGGGCCAATGCGCTGGAAACGTCCCGGCCAGACGACACCTTGCAAACCCGCCTCCACGGCATGCAGTCGTCGTCCGCAGACGCGCTCAAGCACACGAAGCGCCGCGACGGCCGTCACGGCGTTCTCGCGGTTGAACAACCCGAGCAAGGGAAAGCTCTGGGGCACGTCGTCATTGGAAGCGAGGTCGGGCGCATAGTAGAACGGCGCGCCCACCGCCCTCGCCCGAGCCTCCACGACGGCCACGACGGAAGGATCGTTTCTTGCGAGCACCACGGGAACGGACGGTTTGATGATTCCGGCCTTCTCCGCTGCGATTTCAGCCAAGGTGGATCCGAGCCAGTCGCAGTGGTCGAGGCCTATGCGGGTTATGACGCAAAGCTCCGGGTTGCAGACGTTCGTGGCGTCAAGCCGTCCGCCTAGGCCGCATTCCATTATGACACGTGTCGCACCCGCTCGGGCGTAAAGCTCAAATGCGACTGCGGTGAGGGCCTCGAAGAACGTGACGTCACGGACTGCGGGATCACCAGATCTTTCCAAGGCTGCGGCCACGGCAGCCGAGACTGTGCTGAGAGATTCGTCATCCACAGGCGTGCCGCCGAGGAAGAACCTCTCGTTGATCCTTGCCAAATGGGGCGATGTGTAGCGGCCCAGCTTCGTGTCTCCATCGCCTCCCGGTCCAAGGCACGCGTCCAGTATTGCGCAGACGGCGCCTTTCCCGTTCGTTCCGGCGACATGTATCGCCCGAAAGCGCTTCTGCGGGTCGTGCAAGGCGGCGCAAAGCCCTCGGATCGCGTCGAGGCCAGGCTTTATGCCGAATCGCCTCCGAGCCGCGAGATCATCCAGGAATCCGGTCATCTGGCGAGTCCACCCGCAAGATTGAAATATTTGAATGCGACAACTGCGACGGCCGCAAAGGCGTAACCGCCTATGGCGACCCAAAGCCAGCGGTCTGTGAGAAGTATTCTTTCGGGCCGGCCGACATCGCCGTTCTTCCACGTCAGCGCGCAGTAGCGAACGATGCCGAAGAGCACGAACACCGAAGTAATCCAAAGCGACGGGAAGCGCCGCCCCATTGTCGAAGTGAGCGTGTACGTCAGGTATTCGCAGACCGTGGCCACACCGGCAAGGACTATGAGCGCGGCCAGAACGCGCGGGTGATAGCGCTTCAGCACGGCCCTGGACTCCAGCGCAGTGTCCATCTCGTTCTTTCTCTTGCAGAACGCGAGGAACATCGACAGAGTAAACGTGCACACAAGGAGCCACGGGGAAATGTACGCCGTGATGATCGCCGCGCCGGCGGCGGCGCGAAGGACGAATCCAGCCGCCAGGGTGAACACGTCGACATACGGGACCTTCTTCAGAAGGCCAGTGTAGAGACACTGCATAACTGTGTAGGCGAGCATTGTCGCAAACGCCAGCGCGCGCGACGGCAGGACCATGACGACCAGCGCCGGGTACATAAAGCCGCAGGCGAAAACGACGAGCGCCACACGAACAGCCTCCATTCTGCTGACAAGGCCGGCGGCAACCGGTCGGAAACGCTTCTTCGGGTGAAGACGATCCGCCTCATAGTCGGAGACGTCGTTGAGCAGGTAGAATGCCGACGACACCAGGGAAAACGAGAACGCCATGGCCACGGCCATCAGGAACGACTCCCAGCCACGGACGATGTCGCGTTGCGACGAATCGGCCACGGAGAAGAACCACGCGAGCATGACCACGCCGTTTTTTGTCCACTGCTCGACCCTGAGCGCCCTGGCCCAGGTCTTGGCAAGTTCAATCATCGTCCGTCCTCCAGCGTATTATGCCCCAGAAAAGCGAATGGTCTGTGCCATTTCGGCCTTCGGCTCTTTCATAGAAAGTCCAGAACTTCGCCCAGTTGCGATCCACCGCCGGCACCCAGCGGATCGGAAATAGGGAAAGAAACCTAGAACGAGTGACTCCATCACTGCCGCGGACGGACTCCCAGAACGGCCACAGCCGGAAGTATGAGCCGTCCTTGCGGCTTGTCCAGAACGGAAACACTCTTGTCTCATCGTCATACAGCTCCACAAGCTTCCAGCCGAAGCGCGTCACCGAAGACGACTCCGCTCCTCTTCCCGAGGTCCCCGCGTATGACTTGAGCACCACTCTCTCGTACAGAGGGAACACCGAGATCCTGTCGCGGCGCGTGCCGAACTCCCACTCGATGAATGGCCACGGCATGCGCCAACGCACCGTGTCGGGAGTTCTGGCGCGGCTGAAAAGCGGCGGAAGAAAGGACCACTGGCTCTCCCGCTCACGCGAAACGTCGCCCCAAAGAGGCCAGAACATGCCGCTTGTTCCGGCGCCGGCCGTGTCACGATCGGCCTCGTACGAGGCCCATGTGAAAATCGGCCAGAGGGCGGTCTGGTGAAACGACTCTCTCTGGTGGTTCTGCACGTAAAACGGCCAGAAGCCCCAGGATCCGTCGCTTCTCCAATGTATAAAAGGCCAGAGAACGGAGTTTGTGCGCATCCACTCCCCTTTCGACGGACGCGGAGTGGAATAACTTGTCCAGACGGGCCAGAGCGCGAACTTCAGATCATGCATCATGAGGAAATGAGGATGCGAACCATAGAGAGGGAAAAGCCCCCAATAGAATCCGCCATTCCCCTCGATCGACTCGCGCCCATGCCACCACAGAGGCATCACCTCGAACTGATAGCCCTTGTCGTTGCTCTGGCGGTGGACAAAGAATGCAAAGCGCCACCAGTCACGATGCGATGTGAACAGCGGCCAGACGACATCAGTCGTCTGGCCTTCGCGTGACCAAAACGGCCTCAACGCGGCCGCGTCCTCCTTTTGCTCGTAGAAAGGGCCGATCTGGAACGCAGCGGCGAGAAGAAGCTCACTTAACACGCCTGCGGGTCTCCTCGAACTCGCGTCTTTCGAACTCGTTCAAGTCGCCTATTTTCGCCTCGACGCGACGCACGGACGAACGAGCGCCCTTCATGTCGCCTCGCATGACCTGGGCACGAGCGAGCGACGCATACAGCCGTACGTCCTCGACCCCTGCGTTCTCAGTCCTCGAAAGCTCTATCGCCTTCCGCACGCAGGCCTCGGCCTCGTCGGCATCCTTGTTCTGATCCATCAATATCTCGGCAAGTGTCTCGTGGAGGATGTAGAACTTGGGTGACTTCTCGATTGCGAGTCGGATGCGCTTCTCGGCCTCGGGAAGGCGCTCGGTGCGGCGGAGGACCTCGGCAAGGTCGTTGAGTGCGAGGATGTTCGGCTGAGGCGCGTCGGCGGCCTTGCGCAGAAACGCCTCGGCTTCGCCATATCTGCCCTTGCCCAAGGCAAGAGAGCCCATCACATAGTTCGCGAGAGGGGCCTTGCGGTTGACGCGGAGAACTTCGCGGGCGTGGCGTTCGGCGCTCACACGGTCGTCGAGCGAGATGTCCAGCCCCAGCACGAGGTCGCGCGTAACGGACATGTCGGGACGAGTGCGCGCGGCAGCCTCGAACGCGTCGCGCGCCTCGCGGCGCTTGGTCGCGCCCTGGCGCATGAGGAGAAACGCTCTTGTCGTCTGCACATAGTATTCGTACTGGCTGCGGCCGGCGGACTGGCGCTCCATCTCGGGGAGAATCGTGTTGCTTATCTCCTTTACGAGCTTCTCCTTAACGGCATTGTCCTTCGATGCGTCAATCTGCTGCATGGTCACGGCGGCAAGAAGGCTCCACGCCTGAACGTCCTTCGCATCGGCATCCGTCACCTTGCGGAGCATGTCCCTGGCCTCTTCAAGCTTGTTCTTCATCATCAGCACCATCGCAAGCTCTATCTTCGCCTGACGACCTTCGGCCGGGGAGTTCTTGACGGCTCGCTCAAGGAACGAGAGCGCGCTCTTGGAGTCGCCGTCGAGCAGCTTCAGGCGCATCATTCCGACGAGCGCGTCATGGTCGTTCTCGTTCTTGGCCAGAATCGACTCGTAGAGCTTGCGGGACTCCTTCCTGTTGTCCTCGCTCGCATAAAGCGCCGCCATCATGTTCAGCAGCGCGACGCGCTTGTCGTCGGGGACGAAGTCGATCGCCCGGCGAATCTGCGCAAGAGCGTCGCCGGGCCGTCCGGACCTCGCCCACGAGAAGCCCAGTCTCACGAACATGTCGGGATTGCGGATGTAGCCATAGTAGAAAGCAAGCTTTCCAAGGACGTAGCGACGGTCCTTGTCGTCTATGATCGTCTTGACCCGACGCTCAAGGTCCCTCTTCTTTGCGACCGCGCGGGCATACTTCTGGCCCGCCATCTCAACCTCGTTGAAGAGAGAGCAGATGTTGTCGTGATCGATTTCATTGAGCACCAGCTCGTACATGTCAAAGGCCTCGTCGTTCATGTGTCTGTCCTGAAGCCAAACGCCGTAGTTATTCGCAACGAAGCCGAGATGACGCCTTATCGACATTCTGAGCCGGTCGATGGGGCTGGTCTTCTCGCCGCTCCTGTAGCTGCCCCACCCCTTCGGCGCCTTCAACAACGAGTCAAACCGCTTCCACTCGCCCCAGTCGGCCTTCCGCGTTTCATCGGAGCCGAAGAACAAGAACTCGGGGACGGGCTTGTAGCCAGCCGAAAACCAGAGGTCGGGCGCTCCGTAGATCGCGACCTCCTTCGGCACCGAAGAGTCCGCCGCGAACCAGTCCTGCACAAACGGCAGCACGCCCAGGGTCAGCGAGAGGGCAAGGTCATCGCACCTTTCGCCGCCGAGACGCTTCTCAGCCACGACACGTCCGAGTTCCTTCAGGTAGTCGGTGTCGAGATCGCGCTGAAGGGCGATCAAGTGCAATTCGCGTCCCTCGCGGTCGGCCACGAGGCGAAGATGGTCATCTAGCGTGCCGTCGGTCACGAACCACTTTCGGTCGCCCAGATCGGCAATCACTCTGCGGGCTACCTCGTCGGCGAACGCACCGCGAGCGCCGTCGAACGTGAAGAGACTCCATAGTGAGGCAAACGCGACGACGAATGCATATACGACGCCAACCGCCATCCCGACGGGACGGCGACGATAATACCACCAGAACGCGGCAAGATAACCGGCAACGGCCGCGGCGAATGCGCTGGTGACCACAGGGCACACGCCCTCTGGAGCCAGCAACGACGAAGGCGAAAGAGGCGTCGCAACGGCGAGTATCGAGATTGCCGTCATCACGCCGTGGAATATCCACTGCACTAGCCCCGGCTTGTCGTTGAACGCGCGCGCGCAGGAGAATATCGACACAAGGAACGGCATCGTCGAGAATATCGTGACGAAGAGCCAACCGTCGATCTTGTAGAATGACGCAAACTCCTTGCTCGCATCCTTGAGGAACGGAGTGAGTTCCATGCCGAACAGCTTCAGAGCAAGGAAGAAGAACGCCAGAAACGCAAGCGCGTAAAGCGTGACAGGCAGATAGGGCTTGCCGCCACGGCGAAGCTCCACGGCGACAATGCCCAGCAGCACAAGCGGCGCAAGCGCCACAAAAAGCGCCGAATCGCAAAAACCAAAAGCCGTCAGGGCGCCAAGCAGGACGACAAACGGAGCGCTTGGCGCACCTGTCCTGAGATATGGGATCATCACGGCAAAGACCAACATCGCCCATGCCGCATCGAACAATCTCGGGGTGAGGTGAGTCGCGGCCTCATGCACGGCCGGCGAAAGCATGAACACGACTGCCGCGACGGCACCGGCGATGCGACCAAGGGTCTTGGAATGGGGCTTGACGGACTCGCCGACGGCGGAGTCGGACACGAAGAAGGAGACCAGCGCGTATAGCAGCAGAATCGCGGCAACTCCGGAAATAGGCGCAATCAGATTGCCACACCCTAGCAGCTTGGCGAACACCGCCATGAGCGGGAATGTAGGCCTGGCGGCAGAGTCCAACCCCTTCCACAGCGCCATGAGATGAGCGCTCTCGCCAGGAAATGCGTAATTCGCCATAGTGGCGAAATACACGACCGCCGAGACCGCTCCCAGTATGCCCACTATCGCCCAGCTCTTCTTCATGTTCAAGCTCCTTCTCAGACTTTCGCCAAAGCCTGCTTCAAGTCCGCAATGAGGTCTTCGGGATCCTCAAGTCCAACCGAAAGCCGAATAAGGTCCGGCGGAATTCCCGCAGCCTTCAGCTGCTCGTCGGTAAGCTGACGATGAGTATGCGAGGCAGGGTGAAGCACACAGCTCCACGCATCGGCGACGTGCGTCACGATGCCAATGAGCTTCAACGAGTCCATGAACCTGATGGACGCCTCGCGCCCGCCCTTTATGCCGAACGTCATCACGCCGCACGGCGACGGACCGTCAAACTGCTTCTTCACGAGCTTGTTGTACTTCGAGCCGGGAAGACCGGCAAAATTGACCCATGCGACCTTCTTCTGAGTCTTGAGCCACTTCGCGATCTTCAACGCGCTGTCGGCATGACGACGTATCCTGAGATGAAGAGACTCTAGCCCGAGATTCACCAGGAATGCGTTGAACGGCGAAGGTATTGAGCCAAAATCGCGCATCAGATGCGCAGTGCACTTCGTTATGTATGCGAGCTTGCCGAACGCCTTCACATAGCTCAGACCGTGATAGGAGGCGTCGGGATCGACGAGACCGGGAAACTTGTCCGCATGCTTTGCCCAGTCGAAGTTGCCGCTGTCAACAATGCACCCGCCGACCTGCGACGAGTGTCCATCCATGTATTTCGTCGTCGCATGTGTGACGATGTCGCAGCCGAATTCGAACGGACGGCAGAGGATCGGCGTCGGGAACGTGTTGTCGACAATGAGAGGAACTCCGTTCCTGTGCGCGATCTTGGCGAATTTCCCAATGTCGAGAACGCATCCGGAAGGATTGGCCACAGTCTCGCCGAAAACGCACTTGGTGTTCGGACGGAACGCCTTCTGAATCTCCTTCTCGCTCGCGTCCGGGTCTACAAAGGTGAACTCTATGCCTAGCTTCTTGAGCGACACGGCGAACAGGTTGAACGTGCCGCCGTATATCTGTGCGGACGAAACGACATGATCGCCTGCATTGCAGAGGTTGAGCACGGCGAACGTCGAGGCCGCCTGGCCGGACGAGGTAAGGATTGCGGCAACGCCACCCTCAAGCGCTGCGATCTTCTTTGCGACTTGGTCGTTGGTCGGATTGGCAAGACGCGTGTAGAAGTACCCACTGGCCTTGAGGTCAAACAAATCGGCCATGTGCTGCGTGGTGTCGTATTTGAATGTAGTCGAAGCGCAAATCGGAACCTGGCGGGGTTCACCGCACTTGGGGCTGTACCCGCCCTGAACGCAAAGTGTGTCTATTTTCATGTTTGAAGATTATACCATATTTCGGCCGTCATGTGGTATAATACCGGATGGCAAAATGACAAGACTACTATCAAGGCTCCATGGCAGACTCGGCGACTTCTGGTCGCATTCCCTAATGGTTTTCATCGCGTGCCGCCCGGCCGATCTGCTCAACGCATTCGTTGGACTGTGGCTTGTCCCGGCATTCATCAGCCCAGACGAGCTAGGGGCCGTCGCTCCCCTTCTGCAATATGCCAGCTTCCTCGCCATGCCTGCGGGGGTGTTCGCGGCAACCTTTCGCAACGAGCTGACGGCTCTCGCCGTCCGCGGCGAGTACGGCCGGATGAAATCGCTGATGAGAGGCGTCTTCACGGCCACAGCGGCAATACTCGTCCTTGCAATTCTCGCATCGCACTTTCTGCTGCCGCTGTTCCTGAAGCGCATCCGACTGGCCGAAGGGTCGCTTGGCGTGCTGATACTGGCCTCAGCGTTCGTGGGGGCCGTGGCGCCTGTGTTTCAGAACGCCATGCAGTCGCTCAAGAAGTTCCGCGACTTCTCCGTAATAAACGTCCTCGGTGCGCCTATCCGCCTCATTACGATGCTGTTGGCGATGCCGTTCCGGCCCATCTCGGGATACTTCGTCGGTCAGACCTCCACCCCGATATTCCAGATCCTTGCATCCCTCTTCTGCCTGAAAGGCGAACTAAGAGTGAAATCGGAGCCATACTGGAATGCAGTAGTGGCAAAAAGATTTTCACGGCTGTTCCTGATGCTCGGCACCGGTACTGTAGCCGGCGCTATATCTTCGCTCGTCGAGTCGACGGTGCTGCGGCAACGAATCCCCTCCATAGACTCTGCGGGGTACTACATGGTGACCAGATTCTCCGACATTTCAAGCTTTCTCGCCATATCACTGATATTCACGCTCTTCCCCTACGCCGCCGAAACCGCCGCAAAGGGCAACAGCACCAGAAATCTAGTCCTTAAGGTGTGGATAGCTGTTGTGGCGTTCAGCGCGGCCCTGTCGGCGTTCTTCTGTCTGTTCGGCAGACCACTGCTCGCCTTTCTGCCGCGTGGCGAGGAATATTCCCCCTATTGGTGGGCCATTCCATGGGCAATCGGCATATCGACGGCGGCGCAGATAACCTCGGCATACATAACGGCGGAAATTTCCGCGAATCGCTTCGGATATCTGCGCTGGCTCGTGCCGCTGTCGCTTGGATATGCCGCGTTGCTGCTTGCCGTCACCGGGTACGGCTACTACGCACGCTTCATCCCGACTTCGTGGAGTGCATTCCTATCCATGCACAACATAACGTCCCTGAAGACGATGATGCTGTGGATGACGGCCTTCACTGTCGCCAAGGTCGGCTTCTGCGCGGCGGCTATCTGGCGAGATAGGCGTTGATGCCGGCGGCGGCCCTGCGCCCCTCTCCCATCGCGAGAATCACCGTAGCCGCGCCCAGCACGATGTCGCCGCCCGCAAACACTCCGGGTATCGACGTCATGTTCGTCTCGGGGTCAACGACGATGTTGCCTCGCTTGTTGATCTCAAGCCCCTCGGTCGTCGCCGGAATGAGCGGATTGGACGCATTTCCAACTGCCACAACCACAGTGTCGACGTCCAGCGTGAATTCGCTGCCCGCAATCGCGACGGGGCTGCGGCGCCCAGAAGCGTCAGGCTCGCCCAGCTCGTACTTAAGGCATTCCATTCCGCAGACGAATCCCTTGTCGTCGCCGAGGATGCGCTTGGCGTTCTCGAGCATGTGGAACTCCACGCCTTCCTCTTTGGCGTGGTGGATTTCCTCACGGCGCGCCGGCATCTCGTCCAGAGAACGGCGATAGACAAGATACACTTTCTCCGCTCCAAGCCTGAGCGCCATGCGGCTAGCGTCCATGGCCACATTGCCTCCTCCGAGAACGGCGACGCGCTTGCCATGCCAGTATGGCGTGTCGGCATGATCCTCGTCGTAGGCCTTCATGAGATTCGCCCTCGTCAGGTACTCGTTGGCGGAGAACACGCCGTTGAGGTTCTCGCCCTCGATGTTCATGAACTTCGGCAGACCCGCGCCTGTCCCCACGAATACCGCGTCAAAGCCGTCCTTGTCGATCAGGTCGCGCAGCTTCCTCGTGCGTCCTACGACGAAGTTGTTGTCGATTTCGACGCCGAGCTTTCTGAGACCGTCGATCTCGTGTCTGACAATCGCCTTGGGAAGGCGGAATTCCGGGATTCCGTAGACAAGGACCCCTCCGCACTTGTGAAACGCCTCGAAGACCGTGACGTCGTGACCTGCCTTGGCGCAGTCGGCGGCACAGGTGATGGACGCAGGGCCCGAGCCTATGACAGCCACGCGCTTGCCGGTGCTAGGGGCGCGCTCGACGGGCTCCTCCGCGCCGGTCTCTCGCGCGAGGTCGGCGCAGAAGCGCTCGACGCGGCCAATGGCAACCGACTTCTCGACGTCCTTGAGCATCTTGCCCATCGTGCAGAACTTCTGGCACTGCTTCTCCTGAGGGCAGACACGCCCGCACACGGCCGGGAGCAACGACGTCTCGCGGATTATCCGCAGGGCTCCGGCGAAGTCGCCTTCGGCCGCCTTGGCGAGAAAGCCGGGTATGTTGATTGCCACGGGGCATCCTTGCATGCACGGCTTTGTCGGGCACTGCAGGCAGCGCGACGCCTCGCGCTTCGCCATCTCGGCCGTGTAGCCGAGGGCCACCTCGTTCATGTTGCGAGCTCTCTCGCGGGCGTCCTGTTCGGGCATCGCCTGCGGCTCGATAGCCATCTTCTCTTTAGCAGTCATCTCAAAGTCCTCAGTTGAATATCCCTGCGCGGCAGACATGCTCCTTCGCGGCGGCTTCCTGCGGTCTGAACGCCCCCATGCGCTTCATCATAAGATCCCAGTCGACCTGGTGAGCGTCGAACTCCGGCCCGTCCACGCAGACGAACTTCGTCTCGCCGCCGACGGACACGCGGCACCCACCGCACATTCCCGTGCCGTCGATCATGATTGTGTTCAGCGACGCGACGGTCTTCACTCCATATGGCTTTGTGGCGAGAGCGCAGGACTGCATCATGATCGGCGGACCGATGGCTATGACCTCGTCCACCGCGCCTGCCTCGCAAAGCTCCTTGAGAGGCTCGGTTACAAGTCCTTTCCGTCCGGAGCTGCCGTCGTCCGTCATCAGGATCAGCCCGTCGCCGGCTATTGCGCGCATCTCCTCCTCCATCACGAAGAGGCTCTTGTTTCTCGCGCCCATGATGATCGTGACCTTGTTGCCGGCGGCCTTCAGGGCCTGCGCGATCGGATGCATGGGCGCAACGCCTATGCCGCCGCCCACGCAGACGACGTGGCCTGGCTTCTCGCCGTTCTCGCCGCGTATCGACGTCGGACGGCCGAGCGGACCGAGAACCGCAGGAAGAGAGTCTCCAACGGACATGCGCGAGAGCTTAGTCGTCGTCGCGCCGACAGTCTGGAAGATAATGGTTATCGAACCTCTGGCGGGATCCGCGTCGCCGATGGTGAGCGGAATCCTCTCGCCGAGTTCCTCGTCCACCATGAGAATCACGAACTGTCCCGCCTTGCGCTCTTGCGCTATGAGGGGGCATTCGAGCTCCATTCGGAAGACGTTCTCGGACAGCTGTTTCTTTTCCAGTATTTTGTTCATGTCGATATTGGCCTTAGAAGTCGAGATTGCGCACGTTCAGCGCGTTGTCTTCAATGAACTTGCGGCGAGGCTCAACCTCGTCGCCCATCAGCAGCGTGAACATCTGGTCCGCCTTGACGGCGTCCTCCAGCTTCACGCGGAGCATGCGGCGCTTTTCCGGGTTCATCGTGGTGTCGTAGAGCTCCGGCGCGTCCATTTCGCCAAGGCCCTTGAAGCGGTAGACGCTCAGGCCCTGCTTGCCATGGTTTCTCACGTCGTCGAGCAGCTTGACCAGAGGCCCGTCCGCCGAAGCGCGGCCTGCGCCGAACCAGTCCTCGGGCGCGTAGCCGAAACCGGAGAGCGAGGAGAACTGCTTGCGCAGCATTGAGGCTCCGCTTCCCTGCGCGGACGCGTCGGCGACAAGTTCCGCCGCGTTGAAGCCGCGCTCCTCCACCATCTTTGCGGTGGTCTCGATCTCGGCCAGAAGCCTCAGCAGTTCGCGCGCGCGGTCCGCGTCAAGCACGGTCCCGTCCTTGCCCTTCACCTCAAAGTCGTCAAGGCCGAGCGTCAGGAGCTTCTCCGTGAGCTCGCCGTCGGTGAGCACGTATTCGCCCTTCTTCTTCCGTTCCACCTTGTAGAGCGGAGGCTGCGCGAGGTAGACGTAGCCCTTCTCGATGAGCTCGGGCATCTTGCGGTAGAAGAACGTGAGCAGAAGAGTGCGGATGTGCGCTCCGTCCACGTCGGCATCGGTCATGATGATGATCTTGTGGTAGCGGGCCTTGGAGATGTCCCACTCGTCGCCGAAGCCGCAGCCGATGGCCGTTATTATCGTGCGGATCTCGGCGTTCGCGAGCATGCGGTCAACTCGCGCCTTCTCCACGTTCAGCACCTTTCCTCGAAGAGGCAGTATCGCCTGCGTCGCTCGGTTGCGGCCCTTGCAGGCCGAGCCGCCGGCGGAGTCGCCCTCGACGAGGTACAGCTCTGTCTTGGCCGGGTCGCGCTCCAGGCAGTCCTTGAGCTTTCCGGGCAGGGAGAGGCCGTCCATGACGCCCTTGCGCCGCGTCGACTCCCTAGCCGCGCGGGCCGCCTCGCGGGCGCGGTTCGCAAGAAGCGTCTTCTCGATGATGGTCTTGGCGACGGAGGGATTCTCCTCGAAGAAGGTGTTAAGTTTGTCGGACACTATGCCTGCGACTATGCCGTCCACCTCGCCGTTGCCGAGCTTCGTCTTGGTCTGCCCCTCGAACTGCGGCTGCGGAACCTTGACGCTCACGATCACCGTGAGGCCTTCGCGCATGTCCTCGCCCGAGAGCGACGCAAGCTCCTTCTCCTTGATGAGCTTGTTCCTCTCGCCGTAGCCCTTGACCGTGGCCGTGAGCGCGCGGCGGAAGCCGGAAAGGTGCGTGCCGCCCTCGATGGTGTGGATGTTGTTGCAGTAGGTCTGCTCTATCGTCGTGTAGGTGTCGGTGTACTGCATCGACACCTCTGCCTGTATCACGTACGTGCCGTCGAGCCTCTGGCACTCCTTCTGCCCCTCGAAGTGGATGACCGGCGAGATGGCCGTCTTGTTCGTGTTGAGGTACGACGTGAACTCGTCAATGCCGCCGTCGTAGTGGAAAGTCTCCTCGAAGAACTTGCCGTCGGCGTCGCCCTCCTCGTCCTTGAAGTGGATTGTCACGCCCTTGTTGAGGAACGCGAGCTCCCTCAGGCGGGCCGCAAGAATCGACGCCTTGAACTTGCGGCAGCTGAATATCGTGTGGTCGGGGAAGAACGTGACTGTCGTGCCGGTCTCGTCGCCGCACTCGCCGACGGTCTCGAGAGGCTTGGTCACATGTCCCCTGCTGAACTCGATATGATGGAGCTTTCCGTCACGCTTGACGTCAACCTTCATCCAGTCGGAGAGCGCGTTCACGCAGCTCACGCCAACGCCGTGCAGTCCGCCCGACACCTTGTAGTTGGAGCCGTCAAATTTGCCGCCGGCGTGAAGAACCGTGAGGACGACCTCGATCGCCGGCCTCTTCTGAGTCGGGTGCATGTCCACGGGAATGCCTCGCCCGTCGTCCTTCACCGTAATCGACCCGTCGGCGTTGATCACCACGTCAATCTGCGAGCAGAAGCCGGCGAGGGCCTCGTCTATCGAGTTGTCCACGACCTCGTACACGAGATGGTGGTAGCCTCTCTCCCCAGTGTCTCCGATGTACATGGCGGGACGCTTTCGCACCGCCTCCATTCCTTCGAGGACCTGTATGTTCTCGGCGTTGTAGTTGCTGATTTCTTCTGCCATAAGAGTTCTCCCTGCTGCGGTGGACCGAGCTCAGCCCCTCTCCGCGTTGCGCCGCTCCAAATCCGCCCTGTATGCCGCGAGGTCTTTCGGCGGCAGCTTCGCGACACCCGTTCTGACCGCAGCCTCGGCCACGGCGTACGAAACCTCGACGAACAGCCTGCGGTCAAACGGCTTCGGTATGATGTAGCCGTCGCCGAACTCCAGCTTCTCGCCTGGATAGAGCGCCTTCACGTCGTCCGGCGCCGGCTGCCGCGCAAGCGCCGCCAGCGCCTCGGCGGCTGCGACCTTCATCTCCTTGTTTATCGTAGTCGCCCTCACGTCGAGGGCGCCGCGGAACAGATACGGAAAGCCAAGCACGTTGTTGATCTGGTTCGGATAGTCGCTGCGGCCCGTCACCATCACGTACCGCCGGCCCTTCATCGCCTCGGCCACTACTTCAGGACGTATCTCGGGGTCGGGATTCGCCATCGCGAATATCGCGGGAAACTCCCCCATTGCAAGAACGTCCTCGGGCGACAGGACGTTCGCCGCCGATACCCCGATGAAGACGTCCGCACCGGTCATGGCCTCGCGCCGCGTCATCGTCGGCGGCACGTCCCTCGCGTGAACGCGGTTCTGCCGCGAAAGGTCAGTGCGGTCGGACGAGAGAACGCCCTTTATGTCGAACATCGTGATGTCCACCACGCCCGCGGCCTTCAGCATGTCGGCTATGCGCGTTCCTGCCGCGCCGGCGCCGTTTATCACGACCTTGAGCTCGCCAAGCGTCTTGCCCTTGAGCCGCGCGAAGTTGGAAACCCCCGCAGTCGCTATCACGGCAGTGCCCCACTGGTCGTCGTGGAAGACCGGTATGTCGAGCTCGGCGTCGAGCCGGTCCTCAATCTCGAAGCAGGCGGGCGAGGCTATGTCCTCGAGGTTTATCCCGCCGTACTGAGGCGCAATCGCCTTGACGGCCGCGATGACCCGCTCAGGATCCGTCGGGCCGCGGTCTCCGCCCCCCTGCCGGCACGCGCCAAGCGGAACCGGCCAGGCGTCCACGTCGGCAAAGCTCTTGAAGAGCACCGCCTTGCCCTCCATCACGGGAATGGACGCCTTCGCCCCAAGGTCGCCGAGTCCGAGTATCGCCGTGCCGTCAGACACCACCGCGACAAGATTCCCCTTCGCCGTGACGTCGAACGCCCTCTCCGGATCTTCCGCGACCGCCTTCACCGCATGTGCGACGCCAGGCGTGTACGCAAGGCACAGATCCTCCTTCGTCTTCAGGGGCTTCGGCAGCCTTACCGCTACCTTGCCCCCCTTGTGATAACCGAGAACCTCGTCCCTGCCGTACGCCATTGTCAGACCGTCCTTTCGCCGAAGGAAAATATGGAAACCTTTACGCCAGTGGGCTTCAGCACCCTTCTGACCTCTTCAAGCCTTTCTTCTGTGATGTCGAAGGTGATGACCACCGCGTCGACGTTGAGCGCGTTCACGACCTCCGGCACGTCCTCAAGAGTCCCGAGCACCCTGCACCCGCCTATGTAGTGGCCGCGCAGCAGTATGTCGTCGTCGAGAAGACCCACGATCATGCGGTCGTTGGCGGCCGTCGAGCGAACAAGCTCACGGCGGAACGCGCGGTACCTCAGACCGGCCCCGTAGACGAGCAGCCTCGAGACGTCCTTCCGTCCTACGAGTCTGCGGCAGTCCATCGCATAGAGAAGGTCGCGCACGACCGGCCTGACCAGCCTGACCGACATGAGCATCACGAACGGCACAACAGCGTACGAAATCGTCATCGCCTTGAGCTGGCTCGCAGGAACCGACGGCAGATAGTATACCGCAACGGACCCGGCGACCGACCCCGCGCAGCAGGCGAGGAACAGACGGAGGTAGTTCGACAGCACCGCGCGGGACCATATCGTCACGTACGTGCGGAAGAACACCAGACACCCAAACGTCGCCGCGACCTGGATCGGAAGCGACGCCCTCAGCCTCGCCGCCGTGGTCGGAATCTTGAGCGCCCAGCAGCAGAAGACGTACGAGCCGGCGAGTATGCATGCGTCGCACGCGAGGTAGAACGGTACGGCAAGCCGCGCCAGCCTGTCCCTGACCGCCGCGTCATTCGCATGCGCCATGCGGTTGAGCAGCATGCCCGCGTCGAAAAGCTCGATTCGCGCCATGTCCCTCACAACAATCACCGAGACAACGGCAAGCGCGGCAAGCCACAGCCCCGACGCCCGCGACTCAAGCGACTTGCCGACAAGTCCGACGACCACAAGAAACGCCGAGATGACGTAAAGCGTCCACGCCGCACGGCGCTGGTTCAGCCCGACCGCCCTCAGTATGCGGTGGTGGAGATGGTCGGTGTCTGCCGTCATCACTTCGCCATTTCCGACAGCATCGCCGCCCCTCATGAGAAGATGACGTATCGACCTGCGCAGTATTGCAAGCGTGGTGTCGAAGATCGGCACCCCCATCGCCAGCAGCGGAACGCCCACGGACACAAGGAACGAATCCGGAGTGTGCGAACAGAGCGACAGCACGGCCAGGGTAAAGCCGATGTACATGGAGCCGGAGTCGCCGAGGAACACCGACGCGGGATTGTAGTTGTAGCGCAGAAAGCCGAGCAGCCCGCCAGCGAGGGAGAAGTGGAAAAGCGCCGTCTGCGCATGCCCCGAGAAGAACAGCGCGCCTGCCATTCCAAGCGCCGCTATCAGCGCAAGCCCGGAAGCAAGACCGTCAAGCCCGTCGATGAGGTTGAACGCGTTTATCGCGCCGGCGATCCAGAACACAGTGAGGCAGCAGTCCAGCCACGCGGGAAGAGCCGGCCAGAGATCGTTGAAGCCCAGGTCCGCCCACCACCACGTCATGAAGGCGATGACAAGCTGACCGGCAAGCTTGACCTTGGGGCTGAGACTGAACTTGTCGTCTGCGTACCCGACGGCGACCGTCGCCGCAGCAAGGGGCAGTATCCTCCAGTGACGGACAAGCTCGTCCCTGATGGACGACTCGCCCATCGCCAAGGCCAGCGCCGCGAACGAGCCTATTACGCCAATGAAGAGCGCAACCCCTCCGCCGCGAGGGATCGGAACCTTGTTTATGCGCCGGCTGTCCGGCTTGTCTACGAGTCCGAGCTTTCTGTTGATCTCCCGGACGATCGGCGTCAGCACCAGCGTCAGGGCAAGCGAACCGAGGAACACCGCGATGTATGGAATCGCCTTGGCAATCATTTCATCGCCCCTTTCAGCCTCTCAAGAAAGCCGACGATGCCCGCGTCGTCGGTCCGCGTCGAATAGACCGTGACCATCACCCAGCGGTCTATGCGGTTGTGCACCGACCTGTCCCACACGTCGCACAGTATCCGGCGAATGTGCGAAGCCGTCCTGTAGCCGGCCTGGTTGAAGAAGGTGTACGCAAGCGACGCGCGTCCGCCGCCCTGCCCTCCGTCAAGACCGATTACACGCCATTCCGCTCCGCCGGCCTTGACAGTCCTCGGTTCCGCCATGAGAAAGCCCTGCGCGGGAAGGCAAAGCTCCGGACGGTGTATCGAGCTCTTGGACTTCCCTCCTATCACCGCAGTCACGGCGAACCAGTCTCCGCCTGGCGCCGTGTAGAGTCTCTTGTCGAGACGAGTGTCGGCCGGCAATATCGTAAGCTCCGCCTCCGAAGGCTCCGCCGCCTCGGACGTGTACCCATCCATCTCGCCGAGACGGATTTCAGGCGCTTCGCAAACGACGGCATCCGGAGTGTTGGCCTGCATGTACATGCATGCGAGAAGCGGGATTACCACCGCCACGCAAAGCCAGAGCCGTCCATCCGTCGACGATGCGCCAGCCGGCACCTCCGTCGGCTGCGCACCATCCTCGCATCCCTTCTTCAGCGTGGCGCCGGCCCAGTCAACGACCTTTCCGCACACGACCATCAGCGACAGCGCCGCCGCGAAGACCACAAAGCCCGAGTAGTCGTGATAGAAGCCAGTCGCGAATTCCGGCGAGGCATACGATCCGACGAGGCATATGGAAAGTATTCGCATCACGTTCCCAAAGACGGCAAGCGGAACCGAACATGCGAAAAGCGCCGCGCGCCTGAACCACGTCGGCTGGGTGTGATATGCGTAGCCCGCCGTAAGCGCCATCAGCGCAAAGATCGACCGCAGACCAGAGCACGGCTCGGCTATGTCTATGGAAAACGACCCGTCGGACGCCGCAAGCATCGTCCCCGTCCGCACGACATGCGCCCCCACGCCCTTCAGCACCGCATACGCCGTGCCAGTCGCGAAAAGGCGGAGATGAACCGTCACCACGTCGAGAAAGGACGAAAGCGGCACGCAGAACAGCAGGAATCCGGCAGGAAAGACAAGCCGCCCCGCCGTCTTCCGTCCGAAGAACGCCCACGGCAGCGCAAGCAGCAGCCCGGCGAACGCAACCATCTCAAGACGGACCTGTATGCCGCGCACGCCAAGAAACCCGAGGAAGAGGAACGGCAGCGTCGCAAGAGCGCCCGCCCAGCTTGGCCGCCCCAGAGAACCGAACAGCCTGCCGCGCTCCACCCACAGCACATACAGAGAGAAAAGAGGCACGTACCATGCGAAGGACATGTCCTCCTTCGGATCGGAGAACACGGACGGAGCATGGTTCAGGAGTAGAGACTTGAACCCCCATGCCATCGCCACAAAGGCGACGGCCAGAAGCACCGCCTTCGCTCGCAGTTCCCGGGTCATCGTGTAGGTGTGTAGTATATCAAAATTTGGCTGGCGCGTCAGAACATGTGGCCCATCTTGCTCCGCTTCGTCTCCAGGTACCGCTTGTCGTGCGCGTTGGCCGGTATCACTATCGGCACGCGCTCGCAGACCTCCAGACCGTAGCCCTTGAGCCCGGCGATCTTGCGCGGATTGTTGGTCATCAGCTTGAGCTTGCGCACGCCAAGATCGAACAGAATCTGCGCTCCCTCTCCGTAGTCTCTAAGATCCGGCGCGAACCCGAGCGACACATTGGCCTCCACCGTGTCAAGTCCGCGCTCCTGCAGTCGGTAGGCGTGAAGCTTGTTCGCGAGACCGATGCCGCGGCCCTCCTGCCGCATGTAAAGCACCGCCCCCCGTCCCTCGCGCTCGATCATGGCCATGGCTTCGTGCAGCTGATGGCCGCAGTCGCAGCGCTCACTGCCAAGCACATCGCCGGTGAAGCATTCGGAATGGACTCGCACAAGAACGGGATTTCCGTCGTCTACCGCTCCCTTCACAAGGGCAAGGTGCTCGAGCCCCGTCACCCTTGAGCGGTACATCCTCAGCCGGAAGTGCCCGTGGTCGGTCGGCATGTCCACCTCCTCCACGAACTCGACGATCCGGTCGTTTCGACGCCGATAGGCGATGATGTCCTCTATCGTCGTCATCTTCAGGCCGTGCTCGGCCGCGAACGCCGCGACGTCTTCCAGACGGGCCATCGTGCCGTCGTCCTTCATTATCTCGCAGCAGAGCCCCGCCTCCTTGAGACCAGCAAGACGGCAGAGGTCCACAGTGGCCTCGGTGTGGCCAGCCCGCCTCAGGACCCCGCCTTCCCTGGCCTCCAAGGGGAACATGTGCCCGGGACGCCTGAAGTCAGATGGCTTCGCCCCGTCCTTCACGCAGGCCAGCGCGGTCATCGACCGCTCTTCGGCCGATATGCCCGTCTTGGTTGACGCGGCGTCTATCGACACAGTGAACGCCGTGTGGTGGTTGTCGGTGTTCTCGACGACCATCTGCGTCAATCCCAGGCTGCGGCACATGGCCCTGCTCATCGGCATGCAAACAAGGCCTCTCGCATACTTGGCCATGAAGTTGACGTTCGCCGTGGTCGCGAACTCGGCCGCGCATATGCAGTCGCCTTCGTTTTCGCGGTCGGCGTCGTCCGTCACAAGGACTATCTCTCCCCTGCCGAGCGCCTCCAGGCATTCCTCTACTGTGTTGAACATCTTGAATCTCCGTCCCGCTTCTGCCGCGCTCGCCCTCTGAATCACGAGCCAGGGTGAATCGGATGTCCTCCGGCCTTGCACATCGGGCACTTGTCGGCAGTCCATGTCTCCGGAGTCATCTGCACCAGCGAGAACATCGGAATGCGGCCGAACTTGGCCTTGCCTCCTGAACGGTCCACGAGCACAACGACCCCTGCCACCTTGGCGCCAGCCGCCTTGACGAGATCGATGGTCTCCTGCACTCGGCCGCCCTTGGTCACGACGTCCTCCGCCACGACGTACCTCTCTCCCTTGGCAAGAGAGAACCTGCGCATCGCCAGCACGGTGTTTGGCTTGCCGGTCGCATCCACGCCGCTGCCCTGCACCTTCTCGGCGAAGACGCACTTGACTCCAAGCTCCCTCGCCACTTCATGCCCGACGAGGATTCCTCCGACCGCAGGCGAAATCACCCCGTCTATGCGATCACCAAGCTTGCCGCTCTCAACGGCCGCGCGCACAACGCTGCGGCACAGCTTCGAGGCCACGCGCGGATACCGCAAGACGTTTGCGCACTGGAAGTATCTGTTGGAGTGGAGCTTCGAACGCAGCTCGAAGTGGCCCTCGAGAAGCGCGCCAGTGTCTCTGAATATCTTCATGACCTGCTTTTCAGTCATCATTGTCCGGTTCCTTTCATTTAATGCTCAGAAGATCTTCCCTCGAAAACGCTGGAGGCGCCTTTTCCTCTGCCTTCCCCTCGACGCGCACCGGCGGGGGCGCTCGCAGCGACGGACACCAGGGCGAGGGTCTGTACGAGACCGGCTCAGGCCCTTCCGGACGGCGCCTCGCCAGCCCCACGTCGAGAAGCGGGCCCTCGGACTCCTCGGGCAGCTCGCCCAGCGGCAGCCGCATACGCATTCTCTGGCCGATCGGCGCGTCCGTCTGCCAGGCCGTCCTCGCAGCCCCGAGCAGCGCCGCCCGCTCGTCGTCGGAAAGCGCGATGAAAGCGACCGACGCCGGCCCGGGAGAAGGAGCTTCCATCCCCTTGAACTCTATGGCGGAGCGGGGGAACGCCAGCAGTATCGCCGTCGGAAGCGCCAACACCGCGCATGTCGAAAACAGCTCGTGGCGGAGCGACCTCATTCCTCCGTCTCCGCCTTCTTTTCCGCGAACAGAACCCTCGTGACGCCGCCCTGCCTCGCAAGTTCCGCAAACCGCATGAGGTCGCCGCAGGCGACGCGCCTGTCCGCAAGCGCCAAAAGCGTCTTGCGCCCGCTCTTCGCCAGCGACGCCGACAGATGCTCCGCGAACGCAGCCGCGGACGCCCCGTCGCCCAGAAGATACCGGGCGTCGTCGAAGAACACAAGCGTCTCGTGCTTGACCGGCATGACTAGCGCGACAGGGCCCGTAGACTCTCCGTCGGCAAGCCCCGGCCCGGGCAGGTCGACGACCACGCCCTTGGCCGCCACAAGCGAGCCTCCGACGATCCACAACATCACCAGAAGCAGCACGACCGTTATCCACGGCGCGGCGGAGATGATCGGCTTAAGGCAAGGCGCTCCGTGGCGCCAAATGCCTTCAGTGCGTTCAGGTCTCCAACCCCACGGACTCATCTGCGGCTGTCCTCCTTGCGGGTCGATATGTAGCCGACGATCTGGCTCGCGGCGGCCTCAAGCTCGACAACCGTGCGCTCGAGCCTGACGCGGAGCGAACCGTACATAACCGAAACCGGTATCGCAACCGCAAGACCCGCGGCCGCAGCGACCATGGCCTCCATCGCGCCGTCGAACAGGTCCGCCCGCGAGACAATCTCCTGCCCGTTCGCCACAAGCACCGTCTTGATGAAGCCGAACACCGTGCCAAGCAGCCCCAGCAGCGGAGATATCTGCGCGATGATCGCCAGCGACGCCAGCCGTCTGTCGAGACGGCCTATCTCCGCCCTGCCCTGCGAGTCGACAGCCTCGCGCAGCACGCGCGCCGATCCGCCGGCATGCCGTATGGCCGTGGCCACCACGTTGGCGACGGGCGCAGGAGTGTCCTCGCATATCGCGAGCGCCTCCTCGTCGTTGCCGGCGTCAAGTATGTTGACTATGCCCTTGAGAAAGTCCTCGTAGTCGATCTGCGCGCGCCGCAGATCGACAAGTCGCTCGAAGTAGACGACAAGCGCGACGACAGCCAGCGCCAGGAGAATCCAGAACACAACCCCGCCAGTGATGGTCATAGAAACTTTCCTTTCATCGAAATGCGCGCTATGCGCTTCTCGGCCTCTTCGGAGGCCGGCACTCCGCTCTCGACGACAAGTCTGAGAACGCCTATCGCCTGGTAGTCCTTGCCTCGCCCCTCGAACTCGTCCGCAAGCCGGAAGGCCGCCCTCGAAAACGCCGCGCGCGCCTCGTCGCCCAGGCGCTCGCCGCGCGACAGCCCGTCCCGATAGGCCAGCACGACCTGGCTGTAGTACTGGTCGATGGCCTCGTCGTTGCGCCTCAGCTTCTCAAGAACACGACCGGTCTTGAACGCGACCGAAAGCCGCTCTCCCGGCTCGACGCCGTCGTCGAAGCGCACAGCGCGGTACGCCTCCAGCGCGGCCTCATAGCGAGCTGGATTGTCCGCGCCCATTGCGAACAGTGCGTCCGCCTTCAGCACCTTGGCCCTCAGCCGGTCGTGGCGCGACGCCGAATCGGAGATCGCCGCGCGCTCAAGCACAAGCACTGCCTCGTCGAACCGGGCCTGCTCTATCAGCGCCTCGGCCTGCACGATCAGCGCGGGCGGCACGGCGGGAGAGTCCGGGTACGCCTCCGAAAGCCGAGTCGACGTCTGTATAGCCAGGGCGAAGTCGTTCGCCGCGAACGCGGCGCGCGCAGCCCATAGAAGAGCGTCAGGGGCCGTGGCCGACTCGGGCCTCATGCCTGCGTACGTCTGGAAGAGCGACAACGACTCCTTCCACTCGCCGCTGTTGTAGGTGAATTTCGCAAGCCACAGCACGGCCTCCGCACGCACCGTCGCGTCCGGACACGAGGCGGCAAGCGCCCTCGCCTTCTTGAGGGCCTCTTCGTCAAGGCCAAGCCCGTACAGGCAGAGCACGTCGCAGAACGCCATGCGCGCGCGCCTGTCGGGATCGGCCGCCGCGACCTCCGCAAACGCCTTGCGCGCCTCGCCGAAACGGTACTCCTTGTAGAGGTCCCGCCCCTGCGTCTCCAGCTCCCTCAGACGCACGATGCGCCTGAGGCTGTCGGCCGTCTCCGTCGAAGGATACTTCTCCAGCACCGTGCGGTAGCGCTGCATCGACTCCTCGCCGCGGCCAAGCTCCGCCAGCGCATCGCCCTGCTTGAGGACCGCAAGCGCCCTAGCCGCGTCGTCGGACGCAAGCTGCTCCGCGCGCGTGAACGCCTCAAGCGCCTCCTCTCTGCGACCAAGCTTGAGAAAAGCCTCGCCGCGCCCCTCCTGGACCTCCGCGGACTTTGCGGCGCCAGGCCATATCTCTATCGCGTCGGCGTATGTCTTCTCCGCGTCCTGCCAGCGCCCTGCGGAAAGCTGCGCGGCCGCAAGCGCGGCGAAAGCCTCCTTCGCGCCGTCGGCGTCCGGGCTGTCCCTGACTATCTCGCGTATCAGCCTCTCTCCGTCCGACTCTGTCTTGCGCTCGTCCAGAAGAGCCGCCCCCAGGCGAAGCCCCACCATCCTCTTCAGCGGCGCCGACACCGTGCGCTCGTATGCCTTGCGCATCTCGGCGACGTCGCCGAGGTTGACGCTGGCCACCGCCAGCGCCCTCTCGCCGGCGTTCGTCATGGCGACGACTTCGCTCCACAGGCTCTTCGCGGCCGGAATGTTCGCCGACTTCGCCTGCATGTCCGCCTCGAGCATCTTCGCCTCGGCAAGGCCCGCGACGGACCCGCCCTTCCTGAGAAGCTCCGCCGCTTCGGCAAACCGTCCCTCGGACGCGGCCCTGTAGTAGTCGAACGCAGGGCCCTTTGCCGCTTCGCCGAGCTTAGCAAGCTCCGCCTTCACGTCGTCCCAGCGATTCTCGCTGGCGTAGCTCTCCAGCACGACCAGCCTGGCCGTCTCGCCGCCCGCCGCCTCGGCATGGGTGCGCGCGACCTGCCAGAGCCCGTCTCTCAGCGCCTGCCGCGCTATTTCAAGGTCTCCGCCCGCCGAACCGGCCGCCGCGCCGGCCGCGATTGCCGCGGCCAGCAGGCTTCTCAGCGTAGCTCGGGAACAAAGGCCCACGGCAACGGCTTCCTCCTACACAAGATCGCCGAGATACCCCATCTCCGACAGCATCCGGCGGTTCTCCATCCACCTTGGCTCCACGCGGACCCAAAGCTTCATCTCGGCCTTCACGCCGAACATGTCGCCCACCTCGCGCTCGGCGCACTTGCGCACGTATTTTATGGTCTCGGCGCCCCGACCGATCACTATCGGCTTCTGGGAGGCGCGGTTCACAAGTATGTCGACGTCGATGCTCCACACGTCCCTGCCGTCCCGCCCACGGCCCTCCGAGATGTCCTTTACGAGTATGCCCATCTCGTGCGGGACCTCCTGGTGCATCTTCGCAAGGTACTTCTCGCGTATCACGTCGGCTATTGCAAGCTTGCGGGGATAGTCGGTGACTATGTCGTCGTCAAAGAGGTCGTCGCCCTCTTCGGCAAGATCGAACAGCGCGTCGCCGACCGGCTTCGCGCCGCCGGGCAGAGACGCCTTGCACTTCACCCACACAGGCTCGGGAGCCGGACACTCCTTCGGAATCTCGGCCCAGGCGTCGCGGAACATCGTCTCGTAAAACGGCGCGCGGTCGGCCTTGTTCAGCACGAACACGACCTTCTCCGGACGCTCCCGCGCCACACGCTGCATCCACCCGACGTCCTCCATCTGCGGCTCCTCCGCCGCGTCGAAGACGACGCACGTTATGTCCGTCCCCGCAGCGCTCCTGCGCGCCATCCGGTTCAGAAGCCTGCCGAGCTCGCCGACGGCCTTGTGGAGCCCGGGCGTGTCGAGCAGGACCAGCTGGCCTCGCTCGTCGGAGACGATTCCGCGTATGGTGTTGCGCGTCGTCTGCTCCACCGGCGAGACTATGGACACCTTCTCTCCGACGAGCGCGTTCACGAGAGTGGACTTACCGGCGTTCGTCCGGCCCACCACACCCACGACTGCGACTCTGCGGCCCACCGACAGCCCCCTTTCCGCTACGGAACCGGGAAGCCCGCGACGAGCGCGGCGGCCTCCCTCTTGACACGGGCCTGCACCCCGGCGTCGGCCACGTTGTCGAGCACGTCCGCGATCCAGGTGCCGATCTTGATCATCTCGGGCTCCTTCATGCCGCGCGTCGTGGCCGAAGCCGTGCCCACGCGGATTCCGGACGTCTTGAACGGCGACTCCGTGTCGTACGGAATCGTGTTCTTGTTGACGATGATGCCCGCCGCGTCGAGAGCGGCCGCGGCCTCCTTGCCGGTGATGCCCTTCGACGACTTCACGTCCACCAGGAAGAGGTGGTTGTCGGTGCCGCCCGAGACGATGCGGTAGCCGCGGTCCTGGACGGTCTTGCACATCACCTGGCAGTTCCTGACGACCTGCTGCGCATAGCCCTTCTTCTCGTCGCTCATCCACTCGCGGAAGACCACCGCCTTCGCCGCGATGATGTTCTCGAGCGGGCCGCCCTGCATTCCGGGGAACACCGCCGAGTCGAGGGCCTTCGCCCACTGCTCCTTGCAGAGCACCATGCCGCCGCGCGGACCGCCCAGCGTCTTGTGCGTGGTCGTCGTCACGAAGTCGGCGTACGGCACCGGCGAAGGATGCGCGCCGCCCGCAACGAGGCCCGCGATGTGCGCCATGTCGACCATCATGATGCAGCCTACCTTGTCGCAGATCTCGCGGATGCGCTTGAAGTCGATCGTGCGCGGATACGCGGAGGCGCCCGTGAGAAGGATCTTCGGCTTGACCTCGAGCGCCTGCTTCTCGATCGCGTCGTAGTCAAGCATCTCGGTCTTCTTGTCCACAGTGTAGGGCACTATGTTGTAGATCTTGCCCGAGAAGTTGACCGGCGAACCGTGCGAGAGGTGGCCGCCCTGGTCCAGGGACATGGACATGATCGTGTCGCCGGGCTTGATTGTCGCGAAGTACACCGCCATGTTCGCCGCGCTGCCGCAGTGCGGCTGCACGTTCGCGTGCTCCGCCCCGAAAAGCTCGCAGGCGCGCTTGCGCGCAAGCTCCTCCGCCGCGTCGACGGGAAGGCAGCCCGAATACCAGCGCTTGCCCGGATACCCCTCGGCGTACTTGTTCATGAGAACCGAGCCGGCGGCCTCGCGGCATGCGCGCGAAGAGGTGTTCTCGGATGCGATGAGGTTGATCTCGGCGTCCTCCTGCTTCGTCTGCGCCTCGATCGCCGCGAAGACCTCGGGGTCGTCGTGCATGAGGCCCGAGCAGTCGGAAAGACGAGCCGCGCGCTCGAGCTTCCAGCGCCGCCTCGCATGGCGCTCTTCCATGTCGACGGGCGTCGCGATGAAAGTCTTGGCGATCTCGACGGCATAGTCCTCGGAAACGCCGTCGGCCCCTATGCAGAGCACGTTCGCCCCGTTGTGCTGGCGCGACATCGTCGCCGCGTCGGTCGTCGCGCACAGCGCCGCGCGAACGTTCTGGAAGCGGTTCGCCGTCATCGACATGCCGATGCCGGTGCGGCACACCAGGATGCCGAAGTCCGCCGCGCCCGTCGCGACGTCCTTCGCGACCGCAATCGCGTAGTCGGTGAAATCGCAGCTCTTCGTGTCGAACGCGCCCCTGTCCTCGACGACCGCCGCGCCCGAAAGCGCCCTGACGAGAGCCGCCTTCACGCCTACGCCGCCGTGGTCCGAACCAATCGAAATCTTCATTTGCACTCCTTGGATGTGTTTGAAAAGTTAATTATACCAAAAATCAGCCGCCAAGTTTAGACGGCGCTTCGCCTCGGCGCCTTCCGCTATCATCCGCGACACGGCGTCGCGGTCGCACGCCTCCAGCGCAGAGCGGAACTCCCCGATTCGCGACGAGAAGCGGTCTACGACCGACAGAAGCGGACCTCTGTTCGCAAGGAAAAGCTCCGACCAGATCGCCGGGTCCTGCGTCGCTATGCGCGTCATGTCGGCAAAGCTCCCCGCGGAAAAGCCTGGCGTGCCGGGCACAAGGCCGTCGCGCGCATACGCCGTCGCCATAGCATGGCACAGCTGGCTCGTGAACGCGATCATCTCGTCGTGCTCCGCCGCCGTCGTCACCACGACTCGCTCGAAGCCCACCGACCTGAAGAACGCCTCGAGCCGCGACATGACGCCGCCGTCCGCCGCCCTCTCGCCGGCCTCCGGCACAAGTATCATCGACGCGCCCACGAAAAGGTCCGCCAGCGAGTTCTCGTAGCCAGTGACCTCGCGGCCGGCCATCGGATGCCCTCCCACGAACGTCCATCCGTCCCGCGGCACGCGCGCCATGCCTTCCATCACCGACGTCTTGACTCCGGCGATGTCGACGACAGTCGCGCCCTTGCGGAAGCCCCCGCAGTGCGCCTCGACCCACGGCACCACCGCGTCAGGCGGCAGGCAAACGAGGACGAGGTCCGCGTCCTCGAACCCGGTCGAGTCTCCGTGGTGCAGCGCGCGTACGGCGTACCCCGCCTTCGCCGCCGCCTTCTCGAACGAGCCTCCGATAAGGCCCATCCCAACGACGGCTACGCGCCACTTCGGCGGAACCACGGCGTCGGCAGCCCTCATCAGTTCGCGCTGACGGGCCTTGGACACCGAAAACAGCGTCGAAAACAGCAGCCGCGCGGCGCTCTCGTACTCCGGAGGCACCGACGCCCCGACACGCGAGAGTATCTCGCGCTCGCGCTGCGGATCCGTCACCGGCTTTCCCGCAGCCCTCTTCGCGGACGCGATCTTCGACGAAAGGTCAAGCCGCCTCACGAAGAGGCGGACCAGCTCGTCGTTGATGCGGTCTATCTCGGCTCTCGCCTGAGCCAGACCGTCGCCATCCGGTTTCTCCTTCACTTCGCGGACGCAGGAGCGGCGCTCTCGGCCGCCTTCTCGGTCTTGGCAGCGGCCTCGGCAAGCTTCGCGACGGTCTCGGCGGGCTTGGCGGCCTCCGCCACCGGCTTCGCCGCGTCGTCGGAAGGAGACGCCTTCTTGCCGAAGCGCTTGATCGAAGACTCGACCGCCTCGATGCGCGCAATGGCCATGCTCTCGCCCTTGTTCGCGGCCTTCAGAGCATCGATGCGCGCGAGTGCAGCCTTGGAGTCGCCCTTCTGGCAGAGGCAGCGGGCGGCGCCAAGCTGCGCCGTCAGGGTGAGATAGCCCTTCGGATTGCCCTCGCCGAACGCGTCGAACGCCTTCTGCGCCTCCTCGAACTTGCCGAGGGCCTCAAGGCACTGGGCGCGGCCGACGGCCGGAATCTCCTCAAAGCCCTTGGGTGGATTGGACTGAAGCGCCTCGTACTGCGAAAGAGCCTCCTCGTAGCGGCCTCCGTCAAAGTAGCTCTTGGCGAGACGGAGCTTCAGCGCGCCGCCGGCCGCCTTGCCGGCGTACTTCGACACCGCGTCCTCCAGCTCCTCCGTCGTCAGCGACGTCACAAGCGCGTCGGACGCCGCAGCCTTCACCGATGCCGTGTGGTACTGCCAGTACTTCCACCCTCCGAATGCGGCAAGGCCTACCGCAAGCATCAACACCAGCTGCTTGCCGTCCTTTTCCCACCACTCTATAAGGGGGAGCAATTCGGGGTTCGTCTTGAGGTTCATTCGTTGTTTCCTTTCTCTTCGTACAGATCAGCCCATTTGTCGAGCGTGTTCTCGCTCATCTTCTCCGCCCGCAGCACTATCCTGTTGTAGTCCAGGGCGTCGAGGAAGTCGCGGTTGTAGATGAAGCGCTGCTTTCCCTTGGCAGGCGGCTGCGCAAGCCGCTTGGTGGACTCCATCAGCGTCACCGCCGTGAAGTACGTCGCCTTGGGTATCTTCAGCGAGTTCATGAGGTACTGCATTATCCTGCGGCCCGCGCCGTCCTTGTTCTCGGCCCGGAACATCGCGGTCATCAGCACCGCCGCGCGCAGCCCGTTGGACACCTCGAAGTCCTTCTCCGCCATGATCGTCTCGTAGTCGTCAAGCACCTCGAGGTACTTGAACGTCGCCGACTTCGAGCCGCCGTCGCCGTCTATGAACGCCGCAAGCTCCGGCACGAGGTCGCCCAGCATGCCGAACTCGTACATGAGCCTGAACGCCTCGGCGCTGTGCCCGTACGGGAAAAGGCGGAACACCTCCTCGCACACCCTCGGCTGCGACGCCGCGAGTATGCACCTGTGGTGCGCCTTCATCGCCGCCGCCGTGCGCTTCTCGATCGTGAAGCCCAGACGCGACGAGAACTTTATCGCGCGCATCATGCGCACCGGGTCCTCCTGAAAGCGGATGTTCGGGTCGCCTATCGCGCGGATCACCTTCTTCTCGAGGTCCTTCATCCCGCCGACCCAGTCGATTACCGAGAAGTCCTTTATGTCGTAGAAAAGCCCGTTCACCGTGAAGTCGCGGCGGTATGCGTCGGTCTCGGGCGTTCCGAACGTGTTGTCCTCGAACGGGCCCTCGGCCGCATGCTCTATTATCTCGCCGACGGTCTGCGAGTTCTGGCGGAACGTCGCCGTCTCGATGACCTTCGCGCCGAACCTGACGTGCGCGAGACGGAATCGCCGCCCGATGAGAAAGCAGTTGCGGAACGCCTTCTTCACCTCGTTGGGCCTGGCGGAAGTGCCGACGTCGAAGTCCTTCGGCTTGCGGCCCATCAGCAGGTCGCGCACGCCGCCGCCGACGAGATATGCGGTGTAGCCCAGCCCGCTGAGCCTGTACAGCACCTTCAACGCATCAGGATCTATGTTCTTCCGGGAAATGCAATGCTCCTGCCGTTTGTACACGACCGGCAGCTTTGTTTTCTTCTTAAGGAATCCGAACATTAAGCGTATATTTTACCAAAAACGGCGCAGACTATCAATGCGGACGTCGCTTGTTGGAGCATGGTGATAGATTTCATCCTCAATCCGCCGCGTCATTATTGGATTCTCGTCCGCCCTTAACCACAAATCTTCACAAATCGGCACAAATCTAGTCGACGGGGACAGCATAAGACTTCAGACTTCGGACATCAGACTTCAGAACTTTCTTCAGTCCGAAGTCAGAAGTCCGAAGTCAATCAGCAGAAGCTCTGAGGGGGCCCATAGTACGCTCGGGTACGACAACTCTTCCGACCGGCATTCCCTCGCTCCGCCGCGCCAACCTCGATCGCCATAACTGCCCGAATCTCGCAAAAGACAGTCATAACGCGTCAAAAGGCCATGGCGGGGACAAATCACCCTTGGCCTAAATGTCCCCGCCACACGTAATCACGTAAAAAGCTACATCAAGTACCTTCTAATCACACGCACGAGCACTCATTGATTTGGACGTAATGCATCAATCGCAAGGCAGTAACTTCAGTCCCTTTAAGAACTTCTTCTCAGGTGCGGTAGCCTTCGCAGATACTCTGGCCTTTGTTCTTGCCACGGCGTTTGTATCCGACGAACTCTTCCTTTCATCCGAAGAATCAGACTTCTCATCCGCTACAACCAAATAGGCATAGTTCGTTGAAACATCTCCTCCAAATGAACGAAGATCGTTCCGCCGTGCAACTAGCAGACCTTTGCGATTCCCATTAAAGGGTGTGGGCGTAATTGTCAGCGAGAAGTGATGCTCTGAGATCGTCAACTCTGAGTTATCGTTCAATGTGATGGAAGCCCCCCCCTCACACATCCTATATTCTCCTTCATTGTTGTCTAAAGCACTAATTTTATAGAAGCACTTACGTTTTGCGGAAAACATGTAGTTCGTGCCATCAAAAACTATCGACTTGAAGCAACACTTCAAATCTGTTTCAGATAGACTTACCTCTGAATTTGCCGCTACGCAAATGAACGAAACGATTGCCAAAACCACTACGAGCACCTTACTGCACGAATGAACACTCATCGCTACGCATCCTTTCATTTTACTATTTACTATTTTCATTTATGGTACAGTCGGACCAAATTGGTTCTTATGCTGACATCCAGGATTCGCCCAGTCAAGACTAGGATATACAGGGATCAAGTTAAGCGTCTCCATTTTCCGACAGCGTATCTCGTCGTCTCCATATTTGGAATAAGGAGGGTATAGATTCTTAAGATCATATGTGTCAGCGTTTTGTGGATGTGTTGCCACTCCAGCCAATGTCCCCTCAGCCGATGTAGGAATTCCATCGCCGTCCGGATCATCGCCATGTCCATCGTACGAGTGGAATATGTCAAGATGAAGCTGTTCATGTTGGATAATTTCTGCAACATGCTTAATTCCCTTGCCTTGCCCTTCAGCGACGATAGGTCCATATCCTGCAAGCTTAGAGGTGTAATTTGTTGGACCAGAACCCGACTCTGCGGCCGGAGGGCACAATCTAATCAAATTGTCGTGTCTTGGAGTGCAATAACCACTAACGCCGTATCCTTGCGTGCCATCAAAGACGCAATTCTCATTAATTCCGCACACTCCACCGTCGCGCCAGTAGTAGAACCAGTTCGGGCAGTCCGCGCATGTCGAGCAGGGC
>JAEEGH010003745.1_pt1 | contig 39597 bp, 25 predicted proteins | sample 9134181 | NCBI WGS metagenome assembly JAEEGH01 (sample SAMN16246544, study PRJNA631951) | gut metagenome | biome: gut microbiome; feature: rumen; material: DP-attached | host: Bos | place: Iran: Karaj | collected 2018-10 | reverse complement strand
GTCCTGTAGTCATATAGAACGATGTAGTCTTACCGGCACCGTTAGGCCCCAGCAGTCCTACAATCTCACCCTGCTTCACGTCGAAGCTTACATCGTTGACCACCGTACGCTTACCATAGCGCTTCACGAGGCCCTCTGTTCGTAGTACTATACGCTCTTCTTCCATAATCGGGTGCAAAGGTAGTTATTTTTTCCCACGGATTATACGGATTATACAGATTTTTTTGATTAATTAGGATTAAATTCCGTAAAATCCGTATAATCCATAGGCTTTTTTTGTACCTTTGCACCCGACAATTAGTTTTATAGCAATGTTAATAAACAAATGGCTGACCACCTTTGGTCGTTATCTGATGCTTATGGGCCGCGTGTTTTCGCGCCCTGAACGCATGAGGATGTTCCTAAAGCAGTACGTCACCGAGATGACGCAGCTGGGCATCAACTCCATCGGCATCGTACTCATCATTTCATTCTTCATCGGAGCTGTTATCTGTATCCAGATGAAGCTTAACATCCAGAGTCCGTGGATGCCGCGATGGGTGGCCGGATACACTACTCGCGAGATACTGCTACTCGAGTTCTCAAGTTCTATCATGTGCTTGATCCTGGCCGGTAAGGTCGGCTCGAACATCGCGTCCGAACTTGGCACCATGCGCGTCACCCAACAGATTGATGCTCTTGAGATTATGGGTATCAACTCAGCGTGTTATCTCATCCTGCCTAAGATCATCGGTATGCTTACAATCATGCCGTTCTTGGTCATATTCTCATCAGCCACAGGTATTATCGGTGCCTACGGCACAGCCTACCTGGGCCACATCATAGCACCCGACGACCTTACTCAGGGACTGCAGCACGCCTTCATCCCCTGGTTTGTATGGATGAGTATAATAAAGAGCCAGTTCTTTGCATTTATTATTTCGAGCGTACCGGCCTTCTGTGGCTACACCGTCGAGGGCGGTAGTGTCAACGTGGGCAAGGCATCTACCGATGCCGTTGTAACCTCGAGCGTGCTCATCCTGTTTTCAGACGTATTCCTAACCCAACTACTATCATGATCGAAGTTAAGCACCTATATAAGAGTTTTGACGACCGCTCGGCCGATGGCCGCTTGCAAGGCAAGAAAGAAGTATTGAAAGATATCAATACAGTATTCGAAGACGGAAAGACCAACCTCATCATCGGACGAAGCGGTTCGGGCAAAACTGTACTGATGAAAAATCTTGTCGGATTATTCGAGCCAACCAAGGGCGAAATACTCTACGACGGCCGCAATTTCGTGAGCCTTTCCAAACACGAAAAGGTGATGATGCGCCGTGAGATGGGAATGATATTCCAGAGTGCTGCCCTCTTCGACTCGATGACGGTACTAGAGAATGTGATGTTCCCGCTCGACATGTTTTCATCGATGAATCTGCGAGAGCGAATCCACCGAGCCAAGGAGTGTCTGGACCGCGTAAACCTAGGCGGTGCCGACGAGAAATTCCCTGGCGAGATTTCCGGTGGAATGCAGAAGCGCGTAGCCATCGCCCGTGCAATTGCGCTCAACCCCAAGTATCTGTTCTGCGACGAGCCCAACTCCGGCCTGGACCCAAAGACATCGCTCGTCATCGACGATCTGTTGCACTCCATCACACAGGAGTACAACATGACCACCATCATCAACACCCACGACATGAACTCCGTTATGGGCATCGGCGAGAATATCATTTTTATTTACGAAGGCAGTAAGGAATGGCAAGGCAATAGTAGCCAGGTAATGGGTTCTAGCAACGAGCGACTCACCGACTTCATCTTTGCCAGTGATTTGTTGAAGAATATGCGCAAGATAGTAATGGACAACGGGCTGACTTTATAGAAAAATCAACTTTTTCACATTATTATTAAATAAAAATTCCTTAAATTCTTGTTTGATTCAGTTTTTTTATATACTTTTGCACCATAGTTTAAACAATTAAACCAAGATTGAATATTCAATATGAACATGAAAAAAGAAATTAAGATCAAGAACCAGGTTGGTGAACTTGAGAAAGTTAACGCCTTCATCGAAGAGATTGGTGAAGAGTTGCAGCTTGACATGGAGCTCTTGATGAATTTGAATCTGGTTATGGAGGAGATGGTTTCCAACGTCATCTTCTATGCTTACCCAGAAGGAAAAACTGCTGACATCGAGCTTTCGGCTGAGTGTAACGGCCGAGAACTTACTTTCGTACTTAGCGACAAGGGACGCGAGTTCGACCCAACACTGAAGGAAGATGCTGATACCGACGTTGATCCTATGGATCGTGAAATTGGCGGTCTGGGAATCTACATCGTGAAGAACATCATGAACGAAGTTACCTACCAGCGTCTGGAAGGCAAAAACCTGCTCACTATGAAAAAGGATTTGGACGATTAACATTAAAAAATTTAGAATTCGCAATATTATGACACAGATTATCAAAGAAGGTGGAAAGACCATTATTAAGACAGGTTCTAGAATCGACACTATGAACGCCAACCAGTTCGAGCAGGACATCCAGCCCGCTCTTCGCGACGGCGGTGTTGATCTGGAGATGGACTGCTCAGAGCTTACATATATGGCCAGCTCTGGTCTGCGCATCATCCAGAAGACCATGCGTACCGTGACACAGCTTAAGGGCCAGTTTAAGATTACAAACGTATCGCCCGAGATTTATAAGATTCTGGCAATGACCGGATTCACAAAGTTCATGAAGGTTGAACAGAAAAAAGACTAACATATCATGATTTGGGTTGTTGTCATACTTATCGTAGCACTCCTGGCCGTATGTGTAGTTCTTCAGATGAAGGTTAAGCACATCCGCGAACAGGAAACAGAAAGCAAGCAGTTGCTCGACGACTATCAGAAGCGCGTCAACGAGATGGAGAAGCTTCTGAGCGACTATCGTTCACTCGAACAAAACTTCGACAACGTCGGTCAGGGTTACGAGGAGGCACTGATGGCTTTCGACAAGATGGAAGAGGAGAAGCAGAAGGTGCTCAAGGTAAAAGAGACTCTCGAGAAGCAGTCGTCTGAGATTATGGCCGCCAAGCAGCAGCTTGAGCAGACCATACTCAAGAAGAGGGGCATCATCGAGAAATATGCCGAGGGTATCAAGCAGAAGCTCGACTATACTCACCCCAATTCCGGTAACATTGCCCTGTTGGCAAATGGCATTCTCAACGTTGCCGAAATCGAGATGGAGCAGCCCATCCAGTGCGATGATAACGTTATGGCACAGGACATCGCTGCACTGGCCATCCAGGAGTCAGGCATCAGCAACTTCCAGAAGGCCGACTTTAAGTGCCAGATGGTAGAAGAGGCTCAGGCCACAATGGTATTCACCAATACCAAACAGGCCGTTCGTGCTCTTGTTGCACTGCTCGACAATGCGATGAAGTTCACAGCCCAGGGCGAGATTATCCTGCTCATCAACATCGAGGGTTCTACTCTGGAATTCTGCGTTGAAGATAGCGGTACAGGCGTACTCTCCGAGTTTGCCGAGAAGATTTTCGAGCCATATGTTAAGCTCAACGATTTCTTCGAAGGCGACGGCGTCGGACTTACAGTGGCACGCAGCATTGCACGCCGCTTGGGTGGCGACATTCGTCTCGACACAGAGTATCGTGGCGGTGCACGTTTCGTGTTCTCACTGCCTATCTAATAGAATCTTAAGCCCCTCCACAACTGTGCGGAGGGGCTTATTGTATATATATAATAAGGTATCAACTAAATTCCCCCAACTAAAACCCTATGAATCTCCGCAACTTTGCCCTACCCCTATTATTTCTCCTAGTCGCACCCGCGGCACAGGCCGACGAGACTGCCGATTTGCGTAAATCACTGCCCACACTGAAGGGGCAGAAACTGATCGACACTTACGGCAAGCTATATATGCTCAGTCTTGAGACGGATGATATCGACTATCAGCTGAAGTGCGTCAACGACTATTTAGCAGAAACTCATCGTCAAGGAAACCGGCAGGAAGAAGGAGAAGCAAGAGTGGAGAAAATAACATTCTTCTATAATGCCAACCTAAATGATTCGGTATACGAGCAAGCGCCACAAACACTTAAGTTTCTGGAATCAACAGGCCAATGGAAGAACTATTACGAAACATGGTCACTCCTTATCAATACATATAATTTTTCCGGAAAGACCATCTTAGGTATGGACGAAGCAAAGAAAATGCTTGCTGATGCCGAACAAAGAAAGAATGACTTTGGAACCAGTTTGGGATACTACTCATTAGGTATTGTCTATGCAATGATGCACAATCATGAAGAAGCAGCAAATGCATACCAGAAGTGCATTGAGATCATGAGCAAGATGAATCCCAAGCCCCTTTGGTTGGCAACTGCTTTCTCATACTACAGCGAGGTGCTCGACCTACTCAAACGTTACGATAAAATGACAGCCTTAAACAAGCAGTGGCGTCAATTCCTAATGGAATACTATAATTATGGCGAAAAAGACAATGGCGGACAAACAAAAGCCCAATGGGGCATATACTACTTGTCACGAGCTCAAGAGGAACTCGGACTAGGGCACTATTCCGAGGCGGCAAAAATGCTTGATGAGGTTCATAACCGCATTGCCTACGAGGGCGACATCCTCAGCAACCTGTGGATGTTCTTCCAAGCCGAACTCTATAAGCAGCAGAAACTCTACGACAAAGCACTATCACTTAACGAACTCCGCCTACAGCAGTTCGATGAAGAGAGCGACCCTTCCGAGGTAATCCGCGTTCGCAAACAGCGTGGCGAAATCTTTGAGAGTCTGGGCCGCTATCGCGAGGCCGCCCAGATGTACCTCGATATATACAACATCAGCGACTCAGTAAACACCAGCGACACCAAGAGTAAGTTGGCCGAGATGAGCACCAAGTTCCACGTCGACGAGCTCAAGATGAAGCAGGCCGAGGAACGCGCCAGTCAACAGCGTCTCAGCATCATCATCATCGCCACTATCATCGTATTGGCACTCAGCATATTCATCTACTTCCGCCTGCGCTCGGCACGCCGACTCAAGATTGCCCACGAAAAACTGGAGACCACCCACCAAGAGTTGCTCACTGCCTACGACCAACTCGAGGAGACCACCATTGCCAAGGAGCGTATCGAGAGCGATCTGCGTATCGCCCGTAATATCCAGATGAGTATGGTGCCCAGCACCTTCCCCGATCGTCCCGACCTCGACCTGTATGGTTCGATGACCCCCGCCAAGGAGGTTGGTGGCGACCTGTATAACTTCCTGATTCGCGACGATGCACCTGATAAACTCTACTTCGCTCTGGGCGACGTATCAGGTAAGGGAGTGCCTGCTTCATTGTTTATGGCTCAGGCCACACGATTGTTCCGCACACTAGCATCACAACAGAAGATGCCTGCAGAGATAGCCACCCAAATGAACGACGCACTGTCGGGCGAGGATAACGAACAGGGCATGTTTGTCACCATGTTCCTTGGTGTTGTCGACCTTACCACTGGTCATCTGCAGTTCTGTAATGCCGGACACAATCCACCAATCCTCGGCACCGAGTTTATCGATATGATTCCTAATGCACCTATCGGCCTGTTCCCCGGTCTGGAGTACGAAGGCGAGGAAATCGATGATATCCGTGGTCGTCAGTTGTTTATCTATACCGACGGTCTTAACGAGGCCGAGAACAACGAGAAAGATCAGTTTGGCGACGACCACCTGCTCGACATCATGGCTACTCACCATTTTGCTGACGCCAAGGAGACCATAGAGTATCTTAAGGCCGAAGTAGAAAAACATCGTGAGGGTGCCGAACCTAACGACGACCTCACGATGCTCTGTTTCACTGTGAAGGGATAACGGCTAGCGCCGTTTAAAGGTTGTTTCCTTATAGAGTCCCTCCCCAACCTCTGCTCTTAGCAGCATCTGCTGCCCGGTTAGTGTCACTACCTCGCAAACCTTACGTCCGGCGATATTCAGTTTTCGTCCGTCAAAGGTGTAGCCCGCGGTAGTCACTGCGTCAGCGTCTGTTATATCATACTCTGTTATGGTTCGGTCGGTAACCACCCAATATCCGTAACTCGGTCCAGGCTGGCTATAACCTTCGCCCTCTACATAGTATTGGTTGCTGACGGCATCCCATGTACCAATTATCTCTGGTGTTTCATAATCATTGCCGTCATAATCTACGCTGCACGCTGTCAAACTTAAATTCAAAAAACCTGCCATCACGGCAGTCATCAAATACAACAAACTCTTCATAGGCTAACATGTTTTAGGAAAGTAGTACTTTCAATGGCAAAGATATGTAAAAAAATCCAAACTTCCAAACATTTATCCATATTTTTTTTCGTTCATTTGCCACCTATTTGACTAAACAACAGCGTTTTCTTGGGCAGAAAACATCGTTTTCAGCAGCAGAAAATAATATTTTCTCAGCCAGAAAACAGATTTTTCTCAGTAAGAAAACAGTGTTTTCTGCCGGAGAAAACGATTACTGGTTCAAATGGCAGTATCTACCATCTACCACCCATCTACCACCACCTCGCAAAACCGCATAAACACAGGCGTTTTGAGAGATTGGTGGTAGATTGGTAGATAAAACAAGAAAAATTATTTTTTGTAATTACAAAGCACCATACCAGCAATTATGAGTATGGAGCCCAGCAGAAACCATATTGTAATATTTTCATCAAGTAGCCACCATGCAAACAGGATTGTGGTGATAGGGTTGAAATATACCCAGTTGGTTGCTACCACAGCACCAAGCTTACCTATCACCCAGTTCCACATCAAATAGCACAGCATACAAGCCACTACACTTAGGAATAGCAGATTTATCAACACCACTGGACGCAGCAACACCTCAACAGGTGGAAATCCCGGTACTATCAGATAGTATGGCAATATGGTTACGATACCATAGAAGAACACCTTACGAGTAATAAAAAATGTATTATATCGTCGCAACACATCCTTCATCATCAACGAATAGAATGCCCAACAAATACAAGCGCCAAACGCCAGAATATCGCCAAGTGGCGACAGATGTAGCACAAACCGCCCGTTAAGCACCACTACTGCCATACCCAAACATGCAATCACAGAACCTAGTGCCATCATCTTTGTTACACGTTCCGATTTGGGATATACCAGTTTTAGTAGCAGCATAGCGAATATCGGACAAGTACATACTATCAGCGAAGTGTTAGTGGCAGTGGTGTATACTAGCGAGGCATTCTCTGTAAGAAAATATAGCGATCCACCCGTCACGCCTAGCAACATCATCAATACCTCATCCTTAACCGAGTTCGACAGCCATTTCACCTTATGGCCTGCAACCAAATTCACAATCTCCAAAAGCACATAAGCCAGGATGAATCGCAGTGTAAAGATTTGTGCCGGAGACAAACCATTCTGCAGCAGCATTTTTGTAAACACAAAAGTGCTACCCCAAATAGCCACAGTCAACAAGGCTACAAAGTGATACCAATATTCCCTTTTCATATTTTTCGACTGCAAAGGTACGAATAAGCGAGAACAAAACAAAGCAAAAACGCTTTTTTTTGCTTTTATTGTCGAGCGTGAGTACTATCGGCGAAGCCAAAGAAAACAACAATTTATCTTAAAACAAAATAAAAACTTGTTTTTATTTGGAACTTATCGATAAAAATCGTATATTTGCCGCCAAATTAAGCACTTGAGTTATCAACCCCGAAAAAAAATATAAACGCCATTATGATAAAACGATTACTCAACCCCCATACCCTCCTGAAGATCACCCTGATCCTCACCGTCCTACTTCTGCTGCCTACAAGCAGCTGGGCTATTGACTATCAAACCACAACCTTAACAAACTCTAATCAATCGGGAAATTCCAAGTATTACTGGGCTGTAAACGGAACTTCCAAACAATGGACCGCCATATCTGGTTCAACCATTAATCCACAAAGCACTGGATTCACTGTCACATTGAACAGTGCTAACAAAACGTTAGAGATCAAAGGCATGGAAAGCCCAGTTGCCTGCAGAATCAACAAGATTAAGATTAGCACGTCCTACGACACATCAAAGTGTTCACTAGCAGTTAAGGTCGGCAACGACACTTTTAACAGCACAAGTACTACCGGCGAATTCGTTCCTTCTCAAAGTAATTACGAATGGAACTCCAATTCTATAAGTATAACTTATACTAACACCTCAAGTGGTGATGTCACAATAACCGTAAATTCAATTACACTACAATTATGCGTTGACGACGCAAGTACTAATTTTTCTTGGCAAGACACTTATCCAACAGGAGTAACCAATCCCGAAGGGACTATTATAGCGGATATTGCTTATGGTCTGGAGTTTACATACGCACTACAAAACACAAGTGGACGCAGTATAACATATAGTAGCAACGATGAGTCAGTTGCAACTGTCAACAACAACGGCGTAGTAACCATCATGAGCAAAGGCAACGCAACGATTACAGCAACATTTAGCGCCAATGACGATTATTATTACTCCAGCCCGAAGACATACACATACAATTTGAAGACGAAATTCTCTGCTCCTACCATCTCACCTAATGGAGGTACACAATCTTTAGGAGAATCAATCAGCATTTCATATCCAGATGTAGATGTCCAGCCTACTATAAAATACAAATGGGATTCTGGCAATGAATTTGTCTACTCAGAGAATGTGCCTAGCGTTAAAACCGGAGATTTAACAGCTTGGGGAGAGGTGGAAAGTAGCGGCAAGACACTGATTAGTGATGAGGAAACCACTTCATTTATCGCATCGTACGGTATATCGATCGGTGAAACATTTGTTACAACCGAAAATGCCGGCAACATCTTCCAGGATGATCCGACCAACAACGGCAAGGTCAGCTATGATCAAGGCACACACACGCTGACCCTGAACGGTGCAACGATTAGCTCTAATATATCTTCCTGCCTTGAAGCATTGACAATCTGTTTTCAAGGGACAAACACCATAAATGGTAGTATTTCCCAAAAAAACGAAACACAAGGAACATTATCTTTCACAGGTGATGGTAGCCTAACAATAGACAACCCCATCAGCGGTGCTGCTATTTATAATTTTACTTCCGTAGATTTTGGAGGTTTCAACCTTGCAACAACTTCCTCTCCTGGTATATTTTACATAGTCAATGAGCCTATGGGTAACCCCAACCAGCTTTGGTCTAATAATATCATGGGATATGCCAGCAATGTTACTCTGACTAAGAAAACAATATATCCGCTGTGGATTGGAACACATACATCCGATTATTACCAAACATTCACCCAGGTAACAGAAGATAACTATACAGATATTCTTGGTAATGGTAAAATAAGCTTCGATCAAAATCACACACTGACACTAAGCGGAGCTACAATTACAGGAAGTATCATCAGCGGATTAAGTTCACTTAATATTATAGTTGACAACGATAACTCAATACATATTAATAATGACTCAGCTACCTGTATCCGAAACATTAAGCCTGGAGCTACGCTCACCCTACAGAAGAAGCAAAATAGCGATATGGCTTCATTAACAGTGCAAGGAAGTAGTCTTATCCGTGAGTTTAAATCTATAAGTTACAACGAAGGGGAATTAAAACTTTCTGCTTACCAAGAATCAACCCCCGAAGATATACTTATTCCAGACGCATATTATGATTATGAATACAACGTATTTCGCTCCTCTTCAGACAATTTCGTTTCTTATGTAAAATTCTCGACAGAAATTCCTATAATGATTGGCAATACGCCTGTTACTAGGCAAAATCCAATTAATGCAAGCGAAAATAATGATGACGACATCCTTGGTGAAGAAGGTTCAGTTACTCTTTCTGTCGACGATAAAGGTAATAACATTCTGACCATAAATAGTATAGAGACTGGCGGCAAGGACATTATTAGCACACTTCCAAACTTGACCATAAAGTACAAAGGTTCTTGTAACATCGGAAAAATCATCAGCAATCATTCCGATGCAGAACTTACCTTTGGGTTGGCAGAAGGTGCCAGTGATGAAGATCAATGTTTCCTTTCACTTAGTAACGAATTGCCTTGGGAAGGTTTCAAGGGTAATCCTACATTTAACGACAAACTTGTCTATATTCCAGGAACAGATAGCCATTACATTAAAAAGTTGAGCCCCCCCTTCATATCATTTGATGGAGAAGACATGTATTTAAGATCGTATGATTCATTTATAATAGATGATACAGATATTATCAGTCTCGATTATACTATAGAATACATTGACGAAAGTAAAAATACTGGAACAACTATTCCATATACAGACGACGAGCCAATTGATATTACTGAGGCTGCTACTATGACTGTCACAGCCCACTATAGCTATAAGGGTATGGAGCAGGACAGTGACCCCGCTATAGGCAAATACTTTGAAATTGCAGATAAGACAATCGTCTTCAACAATGAGACCAAAGGTTCTGAGCTGACCTTAGACGACCTTGAAATAATTCCCGCAGCAGAAAACGACGGCATTGAATTCAAATTGATATCCACAAATGATACAGAGGGAAATGTTGTTTCTTATGATCAAACAGAATCACAATGGTCAATTATTGGAATCGGAAGTTGTAATGTCAATGTGAGGATAAAAGAAAATGGAGCTAGTATACAAGTTCTTAATCCTGAGAATAGCATTGATTCTTATACTGAGATTTCTGGAAAACTTACCATTGTTCCTGACAAGCCCGCTATTGTAAAGGAAGCAGAGCATGATTATTTAAACACAGATAAGATTTCCATTACCCGAACCTCTGTTGAGGGCGAAGATACAGAGAATTTAAAAATCTTCTATACCTGGAGTAATGATGCAGTAGAGACATATCAGCAATATACTGAGGGTGGTTCTGTTAGCATCTACAATCCCGAAGAGAAAATTACCGCACAAACAGGAACACTTCGAGCTTGGGTAGGTTATAGTGCAGGAGACAATTATTATTATAATAGCGAAGTGGTCTCCAAAGAATTCTCCGTTAAGACAGATATTTCTGAGTATACAGTACAAGGACTTCCCACATCGGCAACCTACACTGGCGCTGCTATAGTGCCTGAGTTCTCCGTAAAGCCTTCTGAAGATGCAGAAACTTCACTGGCAGCAAGCACCGACTATACGGTTAATTATTATGCGGTTGAAGATGGCGAGGTAGGCACTACTCCTGTAGAAATGAAAAACGTCGGCTCATATAAGATTGTAATCAATGGCACAGGCAGCTATGGTGGCGAACTGGTAAAAGACTTCACTATCAGCAAGGGCAGTTCGGGACTATACTTTTATCGCATGGCAGGTGCACAGGAATCTCCTGTGAATACTGTGCAAAGTGCCACGTACGGAGTGGCTTTCGACACACCATTATTAGCTAATCCTCACGAATTATCCATAACCTATAGCAGTAAGGCTTCTAATAGCCTTGAAGCAACTAATTCAGATGTAGTAACCATCGACAGCGATGGAATTATCACCTTAGAAAAAATTGGTAGAGCCTTTATTTTTGCTACAACTCCAGGAAATGACAATTATGAAGAGGACACAGTATCATATGTATTGGACGTAAATCCTGGCAATCTCGCTAATGTTACTATTGCAGAAATTTCAGACACAACATATAACGGCTTAGAGATTAAGCCGGAAATCATCGTAACCTTGAACGGCAAGACTGTAAGTTCTGACGATTATACAGTAAGCTATATTAACAATATCAATGTCAGCACAGACGCTAATAAGGCTACTATCACTCTTACTGCAAAATCGACAAGCGATCACTTCACCGAGGGCACGACCAAGACGGCTACATTCAATATTGTAGCCAAATCTATTACAAACGACATGATTCAGGCTATTGCAGACCAGACCTATAGTTTTGGAAATGCCATCACACCTACTGTCACCGTGAAGGATGGTGAGACGACACTGACATTAGCAACAACTGGTGATGACACAGGCGATTACTCCGTAGCTTACAGCAATAACACTAATGCAGCGAAATCGACAGACGATGTAGCTCCTACAGTTACTATAACTGGAAAAGGCAACTATACAGGAACTGCTAGTAAGACATTCACTATCAATCCTATGGCCGTAGCTACCGCTACCATATCACTATCAGATGCCACGCTAACCTACAACGGGGCAGCACAGCATCCTACTATCAGCAGTATTGAAGGTAATAATAGCGAAGGAAGTACGTTAGAGTTTATAAGTAGTGACTATACCGTAAGTTATGAACAGAACGAGAATACGCTAACAGCTGATGATGTTAAAGATGCCGGAGGATATACTCTTGTAGCAATTTTCGGTGGTAACTACAGTGGCACAGCTACAACCACATTCAACATCGCTGCAAAAGACCTGTCGGATGCAGCAACCATAGCTACAATTCCTGACCAGACCTATACGGGCAATGAAATAAAGCCAGAACCTGCAGTAAGCATAGTTCTAATAGACGGAAACGATGCAACAACGCTGACAAAGGGTACTGACTTTGACTATAGTTATGCTAATAATATTAATGCTTCTGAACAGGCAGAAGTACATCCCACTGTTACTATCACTGGTAAGGGTAACTATACCGGTTCTGCATCGCAGACATTCTCCATTACCAACGCTACGATGACCGTGACAGCCACAGGCTATAACGGCACATACGATGGCAATGCACACGGAATAACGGTCGTTGCACCAGAGGGAGCTACCGTAACGTACGGTACAAAGAAGGGAACATACGACAAGACAGAATCGCCGACCTACACCGATGCTGGCTCATACATGGTACACTACCAGGTAGTCAAGACTAACTATGCAACCATCGCAGATAGTGCCAAGGTTGAAATCACGAAAGCTACACCATCAATAACATTCGACGAAGAAAGCTATACCGCTACCTACGGAGCAGAATTCACTGCCCCAACTGCAAGTACCAATCCTGAAGGGCTAACGGTTACGGCTACAAGTTCATCGAACACACAGGTGGCCGCAGTCGCTGACGGAGTCATAACAATTACAGGCATTGGCGAAACAACAATAACGGTTAGTTTCGCAGGCAACAACAACTATGAGGCTGCAACAACGACATACAAACTTAATGTTGCAGCAGGTGCAATCACAGGTATTACTGCTACCGGATACACAGGCACATACGACGGGAATGCACATGGTATCACTGTTACTGCTCCAGAGGGTGCTTCCATTAAATATGGAACTAAGAAGGGTACATACGACCTTGATGCATCGCCGACCTATACTGATGCAGGTTCATATATGGTGCACTATCAGGTGGAGCGCACCAACTATGCCACCATCACAGATAGTGCCAAGGTTGAAATCACGAAAGCTACCCCATCAATAACATTCGACAAGGAGAGTTACTCTGCAACTTACGGTGAGGCATTCACAGCACCTACAGCAAGTACTAATCCCGAAGGACTGACAGTTACCGCGACAAGCTCTTCGAATACTCAAGTGGCCACTATTTCCGACGGAGTTATTACAATCGCAGGCGTTGGTGAAACTACAATCACAGCAAGCTTCGCAGGCAACATCAACTACGAGGCCACAACTGCGACCTACAAACTCAATGTTGCTGCAGGCACAATCATTGGTGTGACTGCTACCGGATATTCTGATGTATACGATGGTAAGGCACATGGAATAACAGTCACTGCTCCTGAAGGTGCAACTATCAAGTATGGTACTAAGAAGGGGACCTACAATCTCAATCAGTCACCAACATATAGCGACGCCGGTACATATATGGTGCACTATCAGGTAGAATGCACTAACTACACAACCTTAATCGACAGCGTAAAGGTGGAGATTACAAAGGCCAATATCACCCCAAGCATTACATTAGAGGGATGGGCATATGGTACTACAGCAAATACCCCAGTCGTAACTGGCAATACTGGCAATGGTACCGAGACATTCACCTATAAAGCTGAGGGTTCAGACGCATTCACTTCAGAAGTGCCAACAGCAGTTGGAACGCATATCGTAAAAGTAACGATAGCCGAGACAACCAATTACAATGGAGGCGAAGCCACGGCAACGTTTACCATTATCAATCGCACATTTAACCCTGCAAATGATATCACATTTGCAGAAGGACAGACGTACGCATCGTTCTATAGCAGCAGTGAAGACTTAGAACTGCCAGAAGAAGGCATCGCAGTATTTATGATTACCGGCCTCAACGGCAACACGCTGACCACTCAGGCCGTGAGCTACATTCCTAAGGGGGTGCCTGTTCTGGTGATGAAAGCATCGGGAACGACGCAAGCCATTGATCCGAATGAGGTGAGCAGCAATATGCTGCAATATGCAACAAGCGATGTGAATGCCGACGGAACAGCATACATTCTCTATAATGGCGAATACGTAAGAGCCACGGGCACCATACCTGCCGGCAAGTGTTACTTGAAACTGAACAAACCTTCGGGCGCACGCGCACTCGCCATCGGCAACGGTACAACGGGTATCGACAGATTGGATAACACTGTATGGACCACCGAAAATTGGTTCGACCTGAACGGACGTCGCATTGAAAAGCCGACCAAGAATGGACTTTACATCATGAACGGCAAAAAGGTAGTAGTGAAATAATGAATATTCAACATATGAAACAGACTAAAAAATATATCATCACGATGGCAGCACTGCTGCTTAGCGTAACAACCTTGGCGCAAGGTAAGTTTACCTATATTTACCAACTGAATGGAGCCAGTAGCACAGCGGCAGCTGCAGGTACCATCAGCGGCGAAATTAGCGAAAACGGGACAGCCACGCTGACACTAACGCCAGCCCAAGGCAACTATATCAACGCTGACTATATCACAGTAGTAAAGACACTTAATGGAGGCAACGCTCAGACACGTATAGGCACGGCTGAGAACGTGAGTATTACTGCCAGTAATGCCAATGCAGACCCAAGTGAGACTACCACCTATACATTCGCCGTAGAGGATGCTAACTACGACTATGAGGTGACAGCCAACTTCCAGAGCCGCACGAATATCAGCAGTGCAACGGTTGCACTAGCTGCAACCAGCTATACCTACGACGGACAGGAGCACAAGCCTGCAGTGAGCAGCGTAAAGCTTGGAGAAAAAACATTAGGAACTAACGACTACACCGTTAGTTATGCCGACGACTGCACTAATGTAGGTACCGTCACAGTAACGATTGCAGGTGCTCGCACCTACACAGGCACAACTACAGCAACATACTCAATCACCAACGCCACGATGACCGTGACAGCTAACGGATATACCGGCGCATACGACGGAAAGGCACATGGTATCACAGTTACTACTTCTGAAAGTGCTACAATCAAATATGGTACTAAGAAGGGGACATATGACCTTGATGCATCACCTACTTACACAGATGCCGGTTCATATATGGTGCACTATCAGGTGGAGCGCACTAATTACACCACTATCGCCGATAGTGCTAAGGTTGAGATTACCAAGGCTACCCCATCAATCACATTCGACAAAGAGAGCTACTCTACGACTTATGGCGAGACATTTACTGCACCTACACCCAGTACCAATCCTGAGGGATTAACTGTTGCTGCAACAAGTTCATCTAATACACAGGTGGCAACTGTCGCTGATGGTATTATAACAATCGTAGGTACAGGCGAGACTACTATCACTGTAAGTTTTGCTGGTAACAATAACTACGAGGATGCTACGGCTACTTATAAACTCAATGTTGCAGCAGGTTCAATTACTGGCATTACTGCTACGGGATTCACTGGAACATACGACGGTAAGGCACACGGAATTACTGTTACTATTCCCGAGGGTACTACAATTAAATATGGTACTAAGAAGGGAACATACGACCTTGATGCATCGCCGACCTATACCGATGCTGGTTCATATATGGTACATTACCAGGTAGAGCGCACTAATTTCACCACCATCGCCGATAGTGCTAAGGTTGAAATTACTAAAGCTACTCCATCGATTACATTCGACAAGGAGAGCTATTCTGCAACCTATGGTGAGACATTTACAGCACCTACACCCAGTACCAATCCTGAGGGTCTGACTATTGCTGCTACAAGTTCATCGAATACACAAGTAGCTACTGTCGCAAACGGTATTATAACAAGCGTAGGTACAGGCGAGACTACTATCACTGTAAGCTTTGCTGGCAACAATAACTACGAGGCTGCTACGGCAACCTATAAACTCAATGTTGCAGCAGGAACCATCACAGGTGTTACTGCTACAGGTTATACTGGTACATACGACGGTAAGGCGCACGGTATAACGGTTTCTGCTCCAGAGGGCACTACTATTAAATATGGAACTAAGAAGGGAACATACGACCTTGATGCATCGCCGACCTACACTGATGCTGGTTCATATATGGTGCACTATCAGGTAGAGCGAACTAATTATAACACCATCGCCGATAGTGCTAAGGTTGAAATAACAAAGGCTACACCATCGATTACATTCGACAAGGAGAGTTATTCTGCAACCTATGGAGAGGAATTCACTGCTCCTACACCAAGCACTAATCCAGAGGGACTGACCGTTACAGCTACCAGTTCATCGAACACGCAGGTGGCTACCATAACTGACGGAGTTATTAAGATAGTAGGTATTGGTGAGACAACAATCACCGTAAGCTTTGCTGGCAACACTAACTACGAGGCAGCTACGGCTACATACATTCTTAATGTTGCAGCAGGTACTAGCACCGATGTTATTGCTACCGGATACTCAGGTGTATACGACGGCAAGGCGCACGGAATAACTGTTTCTGCTCCCGATGGTTCTACTATTAAATATGGTACTGAGAAGGGTAAATACGAGCTCGACAAATCGCCGACCTACACCGATGCAGGCACATACTGGATACACTACCAGGTGGAGCGGACTAATTACGCCACTATCGCCGACAGTGCTAAGGTTGCGATCACAAAGGCTACTCCATCGATCACATTCGAAAAGGATAGCTATTCTACCACTTATGGTGAGACATTCAGTGCACCTATTCCAACAACAAGCCCTGAGGGGCTGACTGTTACGGCTACAGCTTCGTCGAATACGAATGTTGCAACCGTCACTGACGGAGTTATTGAAATAGTAGGCATAGGCGAGACTACTATCACTGTAAGTTTCGCTGGCAACAATAACTACGAGAAAGCCACAGCGACCTATGTGCTGATGGTTAACAAACCTAAAGCTAAGACTTATGATCTGTGGATAGGAGAAACACAAGTGACGGAGGACAATGCAGAGGATATTCTCGATGCAGGCAACAATCCTGAGCTGCCACTATATATTTACAATGCGAAGACCAACACTCTGATCATCAGCAAAGACCAGAGGGGTACCGCCGTTATCGAGAGTCGTCTGCCAGAGTTGAAAGTGTACCTTTTGGAAATCTGTAAAATAAAACGTATATTCTATAACAACCTCGACGATGAGGCCAACACGGGAACACTGACATTTACCTGTAATGGTAACGTTCCTGGTAAATTGTATATTGAAAACAATGAAGGCGAGAGTGCCATCACGGGATTCTCGGACATCAGCTACGAATACCAGTTAACAGTCATCGAGCCTGATAGTACGGTGTACAGAAAAGAACAAATGATGTATGCAGAGAAAGACGAAGAAGGTAATCCTACAGGAAACTTCATTGTAGCTAATAAGGTTACTATAGGCCAAACCATCGTTCCTACCACAAAAGAGGAGACTATCACCTTCAGTGAAGATCAACTAGTGGAGAAAGATGAAGAGGGCAACGTAAAAACCGACGAAGAAGGCAACCCGATAAGTGCCGATTTGTCAAACTTCACCTACGCCCCAACATCTGAGACAGGAGAGGATAGTCAGCCCAAGATTCTTATCACCCTGAACCCTGAAAGCGGTGATGGTTATGGCGACGACGACGGTGAAGGTGGTATCTACGTGGTAAATGGAACGAGCGATGACAAAGTAAACGAGGTGGCTGATGGTGTAGCCAATGAAGAATATGTGCCTGGTGGTAGCACATACGCCGCAAATTACGATGGATTTACCTTTATACTACCTGCTGGAGAAGGAAGTGTCACTATCGACGAGGAAGTTGACGAAGGCTACGAGTTCCACTTAAAGATAGGTACAGATGCTCCTATCACGCTAAAGGAAGGCGAGCCCGGACGCGCTCAGGCTGAAATATCATTCAGTGTAGAAGAGCCAACTTACTGTTATCTGTATATGGTAGAGGCCCATACCTATGCAAGAGCTGCTGCACGACCATACGATGACACCCGAGTAGGAAAGCGCCCGCAAGCTCATGGTAAGATATTCTCAGTAAAAGTGTCGCCAAGCAAATTAAATGCAGCCAATACGCCATCGCAGGCTTCGGGAGGTGTTATTCCACCATCACAGGAGCAGGGTGATATTATGGAGTTTGAAGGCATACAGGGCGTTAAGGTAGTTCAGACCACCGACGACAGATGGTTCACTATAGACGGACGACAGATAGACAAGCCTACGCAGAAGGGCTTGTATATACACAACCGGAAGAAAGTGGTTGTGAAATAGATACAATAATCCCCGCCTGGTTGGGCGGGGATTATTAGTTTATTAGAAGTTCCACTTAACAGCAAGTGTTGGATTTACGAAGAAGCTCTTATCATCGTAAGTATTATAGATGAAGTTGTTGCTTACCTCAACCTCGCCACCTACGCTGAAATGATCGGTAACATTGTACCAGAACTGAGGCTCTGAGAGGATAACCAGCTGACCTTTACCATCAGCATTCTCACCACGCCAGAAATCTACGAAACCAGAGAAGGTGCACTTCTTGTTGGCGAAGTTAAGTCCCCAAACACCAGTAAGCTGTACTGAGTTGTAGGCCGATGAGTATTCGTAGCTCTTGAAGAAGCGCTTGTACATCAGCTGAACACTCCAAGTCTTTGAGAAGTCGGCATTGTGACCATTGTAGGCACCACCAAGAAGAGCTGCCTGCTGGAATGAGCCTGATTTGTTCAGTCCACCGTCGTACTCTACGTGGGCAGCAAAACCCTTCTTACCGATGTTAAACTCACGAGAGATCTCGGTGTAAGCACCCTCAGTAAACTTGTTAGTCAGGTCAACATCAACGAAATAGTACCACGAACCCCACTGGTCGGCCTTGAACTGCTCGAGTGTTACAGTTACCTTCTGACGCCCATCCTCCTGATCGGGATAGATGTTACGACCAAAATCATAATGCACCTGAATGTTCTGTGCACTTACGCCCATAGCTGCTACAGCCATCAGGGCCAAACAAAAAATCTTTTTCATACTAAAATATAATGTTTATAATTTAATGTTTAATCTTTAATGTTTAATGTTTCGCTAGGCTTTGCCGCTTGGCTCCGCCAAGAATCTTTCAACTATCAGTCTCGCTGCATTATCGGGGGCTTTTTTATCGCCCAACGCGCGCGATACTTCTTTATATCCTTCAAGCATACGTTCACGAGCATCGCCTGACAGGATCTTTTCAAGCTCGGTGCGGATGGTGGTCACAGAGAAATCCTCAAGCAACTCTTTCACCACTTCGCGTCCTGCTACAAGGTTTACAAGCGAAACATATTTTACCTTCAGGAAGTGGCGACGCAAGAAACCCAGAATGCAAGGCATCGGGATTTTGTAGCACACCACCTGAGGCACACCAAACAGACAGGTCTCGAGAGTAGCCGTGCCACTGGTTACCAAGGCTGCATGCGACTTTGCGAGCAAGGCGTAGGTCTGACCGAACACTATCTCAGCCTTAGCGCCCTGCATAAACTGATTGTAATAATCGGGCTCAATGCCAGGTGCACCAGCCACAACAATCTGGTAATCTTTTTCATAAGGCTTTACTGCCTCAAGCATAGCAGGCAGATTATCCTTTATCTCCTGTTTGCGCGAACCAGCCAGAAGTGCGATGATTTGTTCCTTCTTCACCGCTGGCGATGACTGCAGATACTCTCTTACCTCGTCGGCCGTAGGATTGCCTACATAGTGCATCGGATAGTTATGTTTCTTCTCGAAGAAATCCACCTCGAACGGCAGTATCGAATAGAGCTCATCCACATCGCGTTTGATGTTTTTGATGCGATATTCCTTCCAGGCCCAAATCTTTGGAGATATGTAATAATATACAGGAATGTTTGTATGAGATTTTACATACTCAGCTATCTTAAGATTAAAGCCGGGATAGTCAACCAATATAACACAGTCGGGATTCCACTCTACGATATCCTGCTTGCACATCTTCATATTACGAAGTATGGTACGCAAGTGCAATAGCACAGGAATAAAGCCCATATAAGCCAACTCCTTATAATGGCGCACACGGGTTCCCCCCACAGCCGTCATCATATCTCCGCCAAAGAACCTGAAATCAGCTTCAGCGTCAATTTCTTTCAACGACCGCATCAGGTGCGATGCATGAAGATCGCCAGAGGCTTCGCCAACTATCAGATAATACTTCATAGATTCCAGCCCTTAATCTGGTCCATAGCCTCGTAGGCGGTTACATCGATAGTGGTGGGAGTGATGGCGATATAGCCGTTTTCCAGAGCCCATTTGTCAGTATCTTCGGCCTCGGGCTCATCGTTGCGGTAGTGACCTATCATCCACCAGTAATCGTATCCACGAGAGTGATGATGCTGCTCGGTCTCGTTATACCAGGTGCCATATGCCATTCGGCAGACTTTCACACCAGCATAATTGCCACCCTTGGGGAAGTTGATATTCAAGCAAGTACCCTTGGGCAGACCTTCGGCCAGCACTCTGCTAGTCATCTCTCTCACATAACGCCTCATCGGCTCAAAATCGGCATCTGGATCCATATCGCACAGCGAGAAGGCCAGCGAGGGGATGTACTTCAGACAGCCCTCCATAGTTACGCCCATAGTGCCGCTATAGTGAGTATTAACCGATGCATTATCGCCGTGATTGATTCCGCCAATCACCATATCAGGACGACGCTGACAGATATTGGCCAGCGCCATTTTTACGCAGTCAACGGGAGTACCGTTGCAACTCCATATCTCTACCCCTTCCTCCTTGTGCTGCAGAGTCAGTCGCAAAGGGACTCCTGCCGAGAAGGCACGCGAGAACCCACTGCGTGCATCGTCGGGAGCACACACTATGATGTCGGCCATATCCTTCAGCATATCCACCAGGCAATTTATGCCCTTGGCCTGATAACCGTCATCATTGGAAATGAGCAGTAAAGGTCGTTTAATTTCCATAAAATATCAAAGATTTGCGTGCAAAAGTACGAAAAAAGGTTTAAATAGAGCGGTTTCTCGGCAGAAATGTGTAACTTTGTGGCCAAATTTCTTATTTTTATCAAGATAGAACCGAATAAAATGGGTAAGATTATTGCATTAGCAAACCAAAAAGGCGGTGTGGGTAAGACCACAACAACCATCAACCTGGCAGCTTCGCTGGCTACGCTGGAGAAGACTGTCCTCGTAGTCGACGCCGACCCTCAGGCAAACGCATCGAGCGGTCTGGGTGTTGACATCAAGGAGGTAGATTGTTCGCTATACGAATGTATCATCAATCAGGCCGATGTACACGAGGCTGTGTACACCACCGACATCGAGGGTCTGGACATCGTGCCCAGCCACATCGATTTGGTAGGTGCCGAGATAGAGATGCTGAACCTTAGCGAACGCGAGAGAGTGCTTAAGAACATGCTGGAGCCTATTCGCAATGAGTACGACTTCATACTTATCGACTGCTCGCCATCGCTGGGACTCATCACCGTAAACGCTCTTACTGCTGCTGACTCTGTTATCATCCCAGTTCAGTGTGAGTACTTTGCACTGGAGGGTATCAGCAAGCTGCTGAACACTATCAAGATTATCAAGAACAAGTTGAACCCTGCTCTGGAGATCGAGGGATTCCTGCTGACGATGTACGACAGCCGTCTGCGTCTGGCCAACCAGATATACGACGAGGTGAAGCGCCACTTCCAGGAGTTGGTATTCAAGACCGTAATACAGCGAAACGTAAAACTGTCAGAGGCTCCAAGTCACGGACTACCCGCCATTCTGTACGACGCAGACTCTACGGGTGCAAAGAACCACCTGGCCCTGGCACAGGAAATCATATACAAGAACAAGAAATAACTATGGCCGTCAAGAAGAAATACGACAAGAATGTCCTGGGACGAGGACTTGATAACATCGGTACGGGCAGAGGCCTCGGACTGGATGCGCTCATCAATACAAATGACATCCGCACAAAAGGCACAGCCAACCTGCTGATGCTGCCGATAGACCAGATAGAACCAAACCCCGACCAGCCTCGTCGTGAGTTCGACGAGAGTGCAATGAAGGAGCTGGCCGTGAGCATTCGCGAGATTGGCGTGATCGTGCCCATCACCGTAAGAAAGATCGAGGGTCACGACCGCTATCAGATCATCGCCGGTGAGCGCCGTTGGAGAGCATCCAACATGGCTGGCGTCAAGGAACTGCCTGCCTACATCATGGCAACAGGCGATGAGCATGTGATGGAGATGGCTCTGGCCGAGAACATACAGCGCGAGGACCTGAACGCCATCGAAATAGCACTCGCCTATCAGCGACTGGCCGAGACTACCGGCATGACACAGGAGAGGATGTCGGAGCGACTGGGCAAGAGCCGTGCATCGATAACCAACTATATGCGACTGCTCAAGTTGCCCGCACAGATACAGATGGCACTGAAGAACCGCGACATCGACATGGGTCATGCCCGTGCACTGCTGTCGCTCGACAGTCCTTCGCAGCAGCTCAAGGTGTTCAAGGATGTACACCGCAACGGCTACTCGGTACGTAAGGTTGAGGAGATGGTGCAGCGAGTAAAGAAGGGTGAGCCTCTGCAGGAGGTAAGAAAACTGATATCGCCCAACCAGTTGCCACTGGAGTACAGCATACTTAGAGACCGTCTGTCGGAACTGTTCAAGACAAAGGTAACAATGACCTGCTCGCCCGAGGTAAAGGGTAAGATCAGCATCAACTTCAGCAACGAAGACGAACTGGAGTTTATTATGCAGGCCTTCGACAAAGTGAAGAAAAGTCAGAAATGAGAAGAATAAGTAAACTGTGGATAACGGGTTTGCTCCTGATGATGGGCAATGGTGCCGCATGGGCACAGGAACCCCTGGAGAACGACTCGCTGACACAGGTCGTTAACAATGAGATGTCGATATTGATCGACTCAACACGGATTCCGAAGATTCCTGCGAAGGACATGAATCTGTGGCGCCCCGATCCCAAGCGCGCCCTGTGGCTTGCGCTGGTGATTCCGGGCGGCGGACAGATATACAACCGCAAATACTGGAAACTGCCGCTGGTATACGGAGGATTCCTGGGTTGTCTGTACGCCATGAACTGGAACAACACTATGTACAAGGACTATTCGCAGGCATATCTCGACCTGATGGATAACGATCCCGGCACACAGAGTTACAACCAGTTCCTGCATCTTGGAACAACTATTAACGACAGCAACAAAGAGCGTTTTGTGACTCTGTTCAAGAAACGTAAGGACCGCTATCGCCGTTGGCGCGACATGAGTTTCTTTGTGCTGGTGGGTGTATACGCACTCTCGGTAGTCGACGCATACGTGGACGCAGAATTGTCGGTGTTTGATATATCTAAGGACCTGAGTTTGAAGATTGAGCCAACGATTCTCAACGACCACACATCCAACAATCCGCTCAACTCGGCGTCGCTTGGAGTGCAGTGTAGTTTAAACTTTTAGAATATGATTAAGAAGAATAACATAAAAATTTTTAGTTTCGTGTGGATGCTGTTGTTCAGCAGTCCACTTGCCGCACAGACTGTGCTAGACGATCCAGATTTTGACGATGATGATGAAGAAGAGGTCGACTCTCTATTTGTACCAATAGAGGACGAGATCTCAGTACGTGACAAGCAGGGCAACGAGGAGCTTATCGAGTTCCCCGAGGCTATGACATTCGACCTCGACAGCCTGATGGGACTCTATATGTCGAAGACATACCTGAGCACAGGCGACTGCAACATGAAGGACGAGAACCCTACATTTACTCCTGAGGAGTATATCGAACGACTTCGCCGTATGCCAACCATCATGGAGATGGGATACAACGATATCGTACAGCGATTCATCGACCGATACATGGGACGTCTGCGCCACTCGGTAAGTTACATGCTGGGCGCAGCCAACTTCTACGTACCCATCTTCGAGGAGGCACTCGAGGCTTATCAGGTCCCACTCGAACTCAAGTATCTGCCTGTCATCGAGAGTGCTCTAAACCCGAAGGCCGTATCACGCGTTGGTGCTACAGGTTTGTGGCAGTTTATGCTGGGAACAGGTAAAATGTACGGACTTGAGGTAAACTCACTGGTCGACGAGCGTCGCGACCCTGTTCGTGCTTCGTATGCTGCAGCACGCTATCTGCGCGACCTGTACCGTATCTTCGGCGACTGGAACCTGGTGATTGCCGCTTACAACTGCGGCCCTGGTAATATCAACAAGGCCATCCGCCGCTCAGGCGGTTTCAAGGACTACTGGCAGCTGTACCCATATCTGCCCGCCGAGACTCGCGGATATGTGCCTGCTTTCATCGCAGCCAACTATGCAATGACTTATTACTGCGAGCATAACATCTGTCCGATGACAACAAAACTGCCATTGCAGACCGACACTATCGTGGTTGACCGCGATGTGCATCTGGAACAGATAGCTGCTGTACTCGATCTCGACATCGAGATGCTGCGCTCACTTAATCCGCAGTATCGTCGCGACATCGTTCCTGGAACTTCTAAGAAATACGCCATCCGTCTGCCGATGGCCGACACCGGACGATTCATAGATATGCAGGACAGCATCTACAACTATCGCACCACCGAGCTGCTTACCAAGCGCGCTGTGGTAGAAGTGAACGATGACCAGCCTACATTCCGCAGTAAGAAGAGCGTACGCCGCGGACGTGTCTCAGCACGTAAGTCGCGCAATGCCCGCAGAGGCCGTACTAGCGCAGCTAAGAAACGCAGCACTGCAAAGAGAAACACAAAGAAGAGCAGTAAGCGTCGTAGAAGATAATTTGTAGAAATGGAAGAAGAGAAGCAATTAACCCAAGAGGAAAGAGATGATCAGATGATCAACGAGGCGTTCGAGAAACTATTGAACGACTATATCTCATCGCGTCATCGCAAGAAAGTAGAACTCATCACAAAGGCCTTCAACTTTGCACGTCAGGCCCACAAGGGTGTTCGCCGTCTTTCGGGCGAGCCATATATCATGCACCCCATCGCTGTGGCTCAGATAGCATGCTCGGAGGTTGGACTAGGTTCTACCAGTATCTGTGCCGCATTGTTACACGATGTGGTTGAGGATACCGACTATACCGTGGAGGACATCGAGAACATCTTCGGTGCCAAGATAGCCCAGATTGTGGACGGTCTGACAAAGATCAGCGGCGGAATCTTCGGCGAACAGGCATCGGCACAGGCCGAGAACTTCAAGAAGTTGCTGCTCACCATGAGTGATGATATCCGTGTGATCATCATCAAGATATGCGACCGACTGCACAACATGCGTACGCTTGAGAGTCAGCCGGCCAACAAGCAATATAAGATTGCTGGCGAGACATTATATATATATGCACCGCTGGCCAACCGTCTGGGACTGAACAAGATCAAGACCGAGCTGGAGAACCTGAGCTTTAAGTTTGAGCACCCCGACGAGTACAACAAGATAGAATCAAAACTTAAGTTGACTCGTGAGGACCGCGACGAGTTGTTCTCGCAGTTCACTTCGCCCATCGAGGACGCACTCAACAGCATGGGCATAAAATACGAGATCAAGGAGCGCGTAAAGACACCTTATTCTATTTGGAACAAGATGCAGAACAAGCACGTGTCGTTCGAGGAAATCTACGATATCCTGGCCGTGCGTATCATCTTTACGCCCAACAACCGCGACGACGAGGTTAACGAGTGCTTCAAGATATACGTCGCTATTTCAAAGATATACAAGAGCCACCCCGACCGTCTGCGCGACTGGCTCTCGCAGCCTAAGGCCAACGGCTATCAGGCACTGCACGTTACACTGATGTCGAAGACAGGTCAGTGGATTGAGGTGCAGATACGTTCTGACCGTATGGACGAGATTGCTGAACAGGGATTTGCGGCTCACTGGAAATACAAGGACGGTGTTGAGGAGGAATATACCGAGGACGAGAACGAGCTCAACGAGTGGTTGCGCACCATCAAGGAGATTCTGGACGACCCACAGCCTGATGCTATGGACTTTCTGGATACCATCAAGCTCAACCTGTTTGCCAGCGAGATATTCGTGTTTACACCTAAAGGCGAGATCCGTACTCTACCTGCAGGCTGTACGGCACTCGACTTTGCATTCTCCATCCACACCTTCCTGGGCAGTCATTGTATCGGTGCTAAGGTTAACCACAAGTTGGTCCCGCTGAGCTACAAACTGCAGAGTGGCGACCAGGTAGAGATTCTCACATCCAAGTCGCAGCACGTCAATGAAGGTTGGATCAACTTTGTATCTACCGCTAAGGCTAAGGCCAAGATTCAGGCCATACTGCGCCGCGACAACCGCGAGACACAGCGCGAGGGTGAGGAAATACTTAACGCATTCCTGAAGAAGAACAACTTCGAACCCACAACAGCACTCGCCGACAAACTGGCCGAGTATCACGAGTACAGCAAGCGCGCCGAGTTCTTCCAGGCTCTTGGCGAGAAGATAGTACTGCTGGGCGAGAAGGATATCGACGAGCTGAACGGCAAGAACAAGGAAGAAGACAGCAGTTCTGGTTGGCGTAAGTTCGTGCCATTCGTTGGCAGCAAGAAGAAAAAGGAGGAGTCGCACAAGCAGAAGCTGTTTGTGGTGCCCGACAAGTTCAATCGCAAAAAGCCAGTTTACATCAGCGAGGAGAACTTCAAGCAATACAAGTTCATGGGCTGCTGTCACCCCATCCCGGGCGACGATGCGCTGGGCTATATCAACAACAAGAATCAGATTGAAATACATAAGCGTTCCTGTCCGGTTGCAGCCAAGCTCAAGACCAGCTACGGCAACCGCATACTCGATATCAAGTGGGATATGCACAAGAAGCTATACTTCGATGCCACCATCCGTATCAGCGGTATCGACCGTATGGGAATGCTTAACGACATCACTCAGGTCATCTCATCACAGATGAGCGTCAACATCCACAAGATTCTCATCACCTGCGAGGAGGGTATCTTCGAGGGAACCATCGAGATGCGTGTGCACGACCGCGAAAACGTGCGCGCCATCATGGATAACCTGAAGAAAATCCAGGACCTGAAGGAGATAAGCGAGATAATGTAAAACTACTTATAATTGATGAAGAAACTACTGCTATTACTGGCCATAATGGCCTCAACACAAAACGGCTGGTCTGCAAGCAAATACGACAATCCGGATACGATTGTTGTGGCTCGCGACGGTACGGGCGAGTTCCGCACCATCGACGAGGCTATCGAGGTGTGCCGGGCGTTTATGGATTACCACAAGGTGATATTCGTAAAGAACGGCACATACAAGGAGAAACTGATTATCCCTTCGTGGGTACAGAACATCGAGATTTGCGGTGAGGATGCCGAGAAGACTGTCATCACCTACGATGACCACGCCAATATCAAGCGCCCCGAAACGGGTAAGCCGATGGGTACCTTCCGTACATACACTCTGAAGATTCAGGGCAACGACATCACACTTAAGAACATCACCATCGAGAACAACTCCGCCCGACTGGGACAGGCTGTAGCGCTGCATACCGAGGGCGACCGACTGGTGTTTGTAGGTTGTCGTTTCATCGGTCACCAGGATACTGTGTATACAGGCGTGGCCGGCACCAGACTCTATTTCAAAGACTGCTACATCTGCGGCACCACCGACTTTATCTTCGGTCCGTCGACAGCGTGGTTCGAGGGATGTACTATCGAGAGTCTTATCAATTCGTACGTTACTGCAGCCTCAACTCCGCAGGACCAGGCATTCGGATATGTGTTCAACAACTGCCGACTCATTGCCAGCGGCGAGGCTACTAAGGTTTATCTGGGTCGCCCCTGGCGCGACTATGGCTATACGCTGTTTATGAACTGCGAACTGGGCGATCACATACGTCCCGAAGGTTGGCATCACTGGGAGAAGCATCGCGAGCAGACCGCCCGCTACCTGGAGTACAACAATCGCGGTGCAGGCTATCAGCCCAAACAGCGCGTAAGTTGGAGCCGCCAGCTCACCAAGAAAGAGGCCAGTGCCATCACATTAGAGAAAGTATTCACAAAGTCCAACACATGGACTCCACTCCTATAAATATAATAAGGTATATATATGAAGAAATTACTATTACTAGTTTTAACCTGTCTGCTGTCGGCTTCGGTTTCGGCTCAGGAGCGTCCGCTGTGGATGCGTTACTGCGCTATCTCGCCCGATGGTAAGACAATCGTGTTTTCTTACAAGGGCGACCTGTTTACTGTGCCCGTAAATGGTGGCACTGCAAAACAGCTCACCACCAATTCCGCATACGATTCCAACCCCGTGTGGAGTCCCGACGGCAGCAAAATAGCTTTTGCTTCCGACCGCGAGGATTGCACCAACATCTGGATTGTATCGAAGGATGGCGGCGAACCAAAACAGGTTACCACAAGCAGTCACTTCAAGACGATACTGACGTTCACCGACAACGATCACGTGCTGTTCAGCATGGCCGAAATGCCTAGCCTGCAGTCTATCATCCCCAGTATGGGGAAGTTCCCACAGATATATGAGGTAAGCATCAAGGGTGATCGTCCACGTATGTACAACGCCCTGCCTATGGCTGATATCAACATCAACCGTAAGACAGGCGATATCCTGTACCACGACATCAAGGGTAGCGAGGATATGTATCGCAAGCACCACAAGTCGCCAGTATGCCGCGATATCTGGATGCTGTCGAAGGGCAAGTACACCAAACTTACCGATTTTGAGGGCGAGGACCGCACTCCTGTGTGGACTGCCGACGGTAAGGGATACTATTACCTGAGCGAGCGCGACGGCAACTTCAACGTATGGTACCGCAGTCTGGATGGTACTCAGAACGTGCAGATAACTCAGCACAAGACCAATCCTGTGCGTTTCCTCACAGCTGCTGCCGACGGCACTCTGTGCTACGGATACGACGGTGAGATCTATACCGTACGTCAGGGCGGCAAGCCTCAGCGCGTAAACATCAATATCGTTAGCGACCGCAACGACCGCGAACTGATTCAGGACGTGCTCACCAAGAATGTTACCGAGATATGTGCCTCGCCTAGCGGCAAGGAGGTTGCATTCATCGTTCACGGAGAGGTTTACGTAACTTCTGTAGACTACAAGACTACCATCCGTATCACCGATACTCCCGAGATGGAGCGCAACCTGAGCTTCTCACCTGATGGTCGTAGCATCGCCTACGCCTCAGAGCGCGGCGGTTGCTGGAATATCTACCGCGCCACCATCAAGAACAAGGACGAGAAACAGTTTGCCTATGCTACCGACATCGTTGAGGAGCAGCTTACCAAGCAGAACCGCACTTCGTTCTATCCACGATTCAGTCCTGATGGTAAGGAACTGGCATTCTTCGAGGATCGCGGCACCATCCGCATCATCAACCTGGCTTCAAAACAGATTCGCACAGTGATGGACGGCAAGAATCTCTTCTCATATTCTGATGGCGACATCGACTTTGAGTGGAGTCCCGACAGCCGTTGGCTGTTGGCCACATACTACGGCGACGGCGGTTATCACCACGATGACATCGCACTTATCGATGCATCGGGCAAGCAGAAGCCTTACAACCTCACCAACAGCGCATATGTAGACTTCAAGCCCCACTGGGCTCTCGGCGGAAAGGCTATGCTCTTCAAGAGTAACCGTCGCGGATATAAGAATCATGGTGGACACGGATATCACAGCGATTTCTTCATCATGTTCTTCGACATCGATGCCTATGAGCGCTTTATGATGAACAAGGAAGAGAAGGCACTATACGACGAGGCTCACAAGCCTGCTAAGAAGAGTGATGACGGCGACAAGAAGACCGCCGACAAGAAATCTGCAGAGAAGAAGGCAGCTGTCGAGCCGTTGAAGTTCGACTTGGAAAACTGTCGCGACCGTGTGGTTCGACTTACAGCCCCCTCTACCCGTCTGGGCGACGCATTCCTCACACCTAAGGGCGATACTCTTATCTACGAGGCTGCCTTCGAAGACGGCTACGACCTGTATAAGTACGACCTGCTGGAGGACAAGAATGAACTGCTGCAGAAGGAAGTTGGAAAGGGCGACCTGCAACCCGACAAGAAGTTCAAGAACCTCTTCGTGCTGAGCAAGGGTGGCATCAAGAAGATTGAGATAGCCAAGGGCAAGCGTACCAACGTAGATTTCGAGGCTCAGTTCAACTACCGTCCTTATGCCGAGCGTAAGCATCTGTTTGAGCACATCTGGCGCCAGGTCGATGACAAGTTCTACCGCGCCGACCTGCATGGTGTAGACTGGGCCGGATACAAGAAGGTATACGAGAAGTTCCTGCCATATATCAACAACGAGTACGACTTCCGCGATATGTTGGCCGAGATGCTGGGCGAGCTTAACGCTTCGCACACAGGTGCCCGCTACTACGACCCGGTAAAATTCCGCACAGCATCGCTGGGTCTGTTCTATGACGAGAGTTACAAGGGCGACGGACTGAAGATTGCCGAAGTGGTTAAGGGCAGTCCGCTGGCTGTACGCAACACAGGCGTAAAGGCAGGCGACATCATCGAGGCTATCGACGGTACTCCTATCAAAAAGGGCGAGGATTACTATCCTCTGCTGGCAGGCAAGACCGACAAGATGACACGTCTCACCATCAACGGCAAGAACATCAATGTTCGTCCTATCTCGCTCTCAGCCTTCAACAACCTGTTGTATAATCGTTGGGTAGAGCGCAACCGCCGTATGGTCGACAGCATCTCGGGCGGAAAGATTGCCTATGTACATATCTCATCGATGAACGGCGAGAAGTTCCGCAAGCTCTACGAAGAGATACTGAACGAGGACAACCGCGAGCGCGATGCAGTAATCGTTGACGAGCGCCACAACGGCGGCGGCTATCTGCACGATGACCTTTGCCATCTGCTTAGCGGCAAGCAGCACTCTCACTTCATCGCTCACGGCAAGTATCTCGGTGTTGAGCCTTCGGCTCAGTGGATCAAGCCATCATGCGTTCTGCTCTGCGAGGACGACTACAGTAATGCCTGTGGATTCCCCCGTCAGTATCAGGACATGAAGATAGGTAAGCTTATCGGTGCTCCTGTAGCTGGTACTTCTACCAGCGTATGGTGGGAGACACTTGTCAACGATATCGTATTCGGCATCCCACAGGTGGGCCGTATCGATGTTCGCGGCGACTACGGCGAGAACACCCAGCTTAATCCCGACATCGTGGTCTACAACTCTCCCGAGGATTACCTCACCGGTCGCGACCGTCAGTTGGAGCGTGCCGTACAGGAGATGCTGAAAGAAGGTGCAGCCTTCAAGGAGCAGCACAAACACGAGTTTGGAGGACACAAGAAATAAACACTAATCCCCGCCGGTTGGCGGGGATTATTATTTTAAAGCAACTCTAACTGAGCTTTCAGTGCCAGCAGTTCTGTCCGCATGTCTATCAGCTCTTCCAGCACATCGGCCTTAGTATCGGCACCCTTACGGTTTTTCAACAGGATCTCGCGTGCAGCCGCAATCTTAAAACCGCGCACCTTCACCAGGTTGTGTATCAGTCGAATCTGTTCAAGATCCTTCTCCTGATACTGGCGTATCTTGGCTGGTCCTGAGGTCTTCGGCCTCAAGAATGTAAACTCTTGTTCCCAATAGCGCAAAGTGCTCTCGGGCAAGTCGAACATCTCAGACACCTCCTTTATGGAGTAATAAGTCTTCAAATTCCTTTTAAGATTCAGTGCCATAATCTAATTATTTTGCCGCAAAGATAATCTTTTTCCACGAAATCACAAAGCATTTCCGAAAAAATGTGTAACTTTGCACCCCAAATAGTAAAATGTCAAATAGTAAAATTGATAAATAGTCAAGTAAGATGATGACAGCAAACGAGATTCGCGACTCATATAAGAAGTTTTTCGAGTCGAAACAGCACGCTATCGTTCCATCAGCTCCTATGGTTATCAAGGACGACCCAACGCTGATGTTTACGAATGCAGGTATGAACCAATGGAAAGATATCATTCTGGGAACTCGCGACCCAGAGCCACGCCGTCGAGCGGATACCCAGAAGTGCCTGCGTGTTAGCGGTAAGCACAACGACCTCGAGGAAGTTGGCCACGATACATATCACCACACCATGTTCGAGATGCTCGGCAACTGGAGCTTCGGCGACTACTTCAAGGAGGGCGCCATCGATATGGCTTGGGAGTATCTGGTTGATGTGCTCAAGCTGAATCCCGAGGATCTCTATGTGACTGTATTCGAGGGTTCGCCCGAGGAGAATATCCCTCGCGACGACGAGGCTGCCAAGTACTGGGCAAAGCACGTTCCCGAGAATCACATTATCAACGGAAACAAGCACGATAACTTCTGGGAGATGGGCGATACAGGTCCTTGCGGTCCTTGCTCTGAGATTCACGTAGACTCTCGTACTCCCGAGCAGAAGGCTGCCAGCGGCAAGACCGGTCGCGAGCTGGTTAACCAGGACGACCCACAAGTTATCGAGATCTGGAACATCGTGTTCATGCAGTTCAACCGTAAGGCTGACGGCTCGCTTGAGCCTCTGTCGATGAACGTTATCGATACCGGTATGGGATTTGAGCGTCTGGTCCGCATGATGCAGGGCAAGCACTCTAACTACGATACCGACGTGTTCCAGCCCATCATCAAGGCCGAGCAGCAGATTACCGGACTGAAGTACTTCACTTTCGAGGAGGAGACTGAGAATCCTATAAGCAAGGAGCAGGATGACATCAATGTGGCTATGCGTGTTTGCGCCGACCACCTGCGTGCCGTATCATTCTCTATCGCCGACGGTCAGCTGCCTTCTAATGCTAAGGCCGGTTATGTTATCCGCCGAATCCTGCGCCGTGCAGTGCGCTACGCATATACTTTCCTCGGACAGAAGGATGGATTCCTGCACAAGCTCGTTCCAACACTCGTTGCCGAGATGGGCGACGCATTCCCCGAGCTGAAGGCTCAGCAGCAGCTGATCACCAAGGTTATCAAGGAGGAGGAGGATTCATTCCTGCGTACTCTCGAGAAAGGTATCGGTATGCTCAACGATGCTATGGATAAGCTTAAGGCTGAGGGCAAGGCCGAACTGGATGGTGTTCAGGCATTCCGTCTGTTCGACACCTACGGATTCCCTCTCGACCTTACAGAACTTATCTGTCGCGAGAACGGCTTCACTGTCAACGAGGATCAGTTCAACGTTGAGATGCAGAAGCAGAAGGAGCGCGCCCGCAACGCCGCTGCCGTTGAGAACAGCGACTGGGTAGAGCTGGCTCAGGGCGAGCAGCAGTTCGTGGGCTATGACTACACTGAATATGAGTGTCATATCCTGCGCTACCGCAAGGTTACACAGAAGAAGAACGAGTTCTACGAGCTCGTATTCGATAACACCCCATTCTATGGTGAGATGGGTGGTCAGGTAGGTGACTGCGGTGTTATCTGCAACGAGGCAGAGACCATCGACATCATCGACTCAAAGCGTGAGAACGGTCAGACCGTACATATCGTGAAGCAGTTGCCAAAGGATCCCGCAGCCCAGTTCATGGCCTGTGTTGATACTGATAAGCGTTACGCTTCGGCTGCCAACCACACTGCAACTCACCTGCTCGACTATGCTCTGAAGCAGATTCTGGGCGACCACGTAGAGCAGAAGGGTTCATTCGTAAGCCCCGACACACTGCGTTTCGACTTCTCTCACTTCGAGAAGGTTACCGACGAGCAGTTGCGCGAGGTAGAGCGTATGGTGAACGATATGATCCGTCAGGATATCCACATCGACGAGCATCGCGACGTACCATTCGACGAGGCTAAGAAGCTTGGTGCTATCGCCCTGTTCGGCGAGAAGTACGGCGACAAGGTTCGTGTGGTTCGCTTCGGTCCTAGCTGCGAGTTCTGCGGTGGTATCCACGCCAGCTCAACAGGTCGTATCGGATTCTTCAAGATTATCTCTGAGAGCAGTGTAGCTGCTGGTATCCGCCGTATCGAGGCCAAGACCGGTAAGGAGTGCGAGGAGCTGCTGTACCAGACCGAGGATATCCTGAAGACTGTTAAGGCATTCTTCAACAACGCCAAGGATCTGCAGGGTGTAATCAAAAAGTACATCGAGGAGCACGACTCTATGAAGAAGGAGATCGAAGCATTCCAGGCTCAGGCTGTTGAGCGCGCTGCCAAGCAGTTGGTTGATAAAGCCCGCGAGGTAAACGGCATAAAGGTTGTAACAGCCGTACTGCCTATGAATCCAGCTGCCGCTAAGGATCTGGCCTTTAAGATTCGTGCCGCTGTAGACAGCTCGCTGCTGTGTGTACTGGGTACTCACGACAACAACAAGCCACAGCTCAGCATCATGATGAGCGACGACATGGTAAGCGATCACGGACTGAACGCCGGACAGATGGTTCGCGAGGCCGCCAAGCTTATCCAGGGTGGTGGCGGCGGTCAGCCTCACTTCGCCCAGGCCGGCGGTAAAAACGCCGACGGACTAAGCGCTGCTGTCGATAAAGTCTTAGAGTTAGCAAAACTATAAATATTCCAGTAGGGTTGGCAATTGCCAACCCTATTTAAATTATCTTAATTATTCTTTTATTTCGTCTTTTTTTTATACCTTTGCAGGCAAACTGAAAACCCCGTTAAAGAAAATGGATGACGAAATAAAAGATGTACAAGAGTCGGAACAGCATACCGACTATAAACCAAGCAACCGCTTTGATGCCGCAGCGGTTCACCATCTTAGCGGCATGTATCAGAACTGGTTCCTGGATTACGCCAGCTATGTAATCCTGGAGCGTGCCGTGCCCCATCTGGGCGACGGACTGAAACCTGTGCAGCGACGCATACTCCACTCGATGAAACGAATGGACGACGGCCGATACAATAAGGTGGCCAACATCGTGGGTCATACCATGCAGTTCCACCCTCACGGCGATGCGTCAATCGGCGACGCACTGGTACAGCTGGGACAGAAAGACCTGCTCATCGATACACAGGGTAACTGGGGTAACATACTTACCGGTTCAAGTGCTGCTGCACCACGATATATCGAGGCCCGACTGAGTAAGTTTGCGCTCGACACGGTGTTCAACCCGAAGACTACCGAATGGAAGATGTCGTACGACGGACGAAACAAGGAGCCAATCACGCTCCCTGTCAAGTTCCCGTTGCTGCTGGCACAGGGTGCCGAGGGTATCGCCGTAGGACTGAGTTCAAAGATACTGCCACACAACTTCTGCGAGATATGCGATGCTGCCATCAGCTATCTGCACGAGCAGCCATTCCAACTCTACCCCGACTTCCCCACTAGCGGAAGCATCGACGTTTCGAAATACAACGACGGTCAGCGCGGCGGTGTAATCAAGGTGCGCGCCAAGATCGAGAAGATAGACCAGAAGACGCTGGTAATCCGCGAAATTCCGTTCTCAAAGACATCCGAGACTCTGCAGGATTCTATCGTAAAAGCCATCGAGAAGGGTAAGATCAAGGCCCGTAAGGTTGAGGACTTGACAGCCGCCGAGGTTGAGATCCAGGTTCACCTGGCTCCGGGCGTATCCAGCGATAAGACCATTGATGCGCTCTATGCATTTACCGACTGCGAGGTTAGCATCTCGCCCAACTGCTGTGTTATCGAGGACAACAAGCCACAGTTCCTTACCGTGAGCGACGTGCTGCGCCACTCGGTCGACCGCACCAAGGATCTTATCCGTCAGGAACTGGAGATACGCAAGGGCGAACTGCTTGAGCAGCTGCACTTCCAGTCGTTGGAGCGCATCTTCATCGAGGAGCGTATCTATAAGGACAAGAAATTTGAACAGGCTCCCAATGTGGATGCTGTTTGCGAGCATATCGACGAGCGACTCACACCGTTCTACCCGCAGATGATACGCGAGGTGACTAAGGACGACATTCTGAAGCTGCTCGAAATCAAGATGCAGCGCATCCTGAAGTTTAATAAGGACAAGGCCGACGAGCTGATGGCCCGTCTGAAGGCCGAGATAGAGGAGATAGACAGCGATCTGGCCAACCTGACAGAGGTGACAGCCAACTGGTTCCAGTTCCTTAAGGACAAGTACGGCAAGGACCACCCACGACTCACAGAGATACGCAACTTCGATACTATCGACTCGGCAAAAGTAGCAGAAGCCAACCAGAAGCTGTATATCAACCGCGCCGACGGATTTATCGGTACCGGACTGAAGAAGGATGAGTTTGTGTGCAACTGTTCCGATCTGGACGATGTCATCATCTTCTACAAGGACGGTAAATACAAGATTGTGCGCATAGCCGAGAAGCTGTTTGTGGGCAAGAACATACTGTATGTCAACGTGTTTAAGAAGAACGACTCGCGCACCATCTACAACGCCGTATACCGCGACGGAAAGAAGGGCGCATGCTTCATCAAGCGATTCAACGTGACCAGTATGACTCGCGACAAGGAGTACGACCTGACCCAGGGTACCGACGGCAGTCGCGTGATGTACTTCACCGCCAACCCCAACGGCGAGGCCGAGGTCATCAAGGTTACGCTCGACCCATCGCAGAAGATCAAGAAAATTTTCATAGAGAAGGACTTCTCAGAGGTGATGATCAAGGGTCGCGCCTCTAAGGGTAACCTGCTCACCAAATACGCCGTAACCCGCATCGGACTGAAGAGTCATGGACACTCTACACTGGGCGGACGCAAGGTTTGGTTCGATCCGGACGTGAACCGACTGAACTACGACGACCACGGACGACTGCTGGGCGAGTTCTATGACGACGACCAGATACTGGTAATCCTGAAGAACGGCGACTACTATCTGAGCAACTTCGACCTGGCAAACCACTACGAGGCCAACATACTACGCATAGAGAAGTATGATGCCGACAAGGTTTGGACTGCAGTGCTATACGATGCCGACAATCAGGGCTATCCTTATCTTAAGCGATTCCAGATGGACGCCAGCAAGAAGAAGCAGAACTGGCTGAGCGAGAATCCATCATCGCAGCTGTTGCTGCTAACGGATACTCCATACCCGCGCCTGCAGGTAACATACGGCGGTGCCGATGCATTCCGCGGCAGCGAGGAGATAGATGCTGAGCTATTTATCGCCGTGAAGGGCTATAAGGCCAAGGGTAAGCGACTGACCACCTACGAGCTGGAGAGTATCGTAGAGCTGGAGCCAACACGATTCCCAGAGCCACCAGTCGAACCTGCCGAAGCTGAAACTGAAGAGGAAGAGGAGAACCTCGACCCCGATGCAGGTAAGAGCGAGGAGCAGGTACGCGATGAAATTACCGGACAGCTAAACCTATTTGATGATGAGGATTTCAAGTAAGATAATATGTTTGTGCGCGGCAATGAACATCGCCGCCGCACAGGCACAGACATCTACACATATGGTGGGCGCAGGCCCTACCAGACTCCTCGACACCTATCTTACACCCGAGAAATTCAGCGGCACGGGCTTTACCTATCTATATATCAAGGACTACGCCCCCACCGATACTCTGCGCCGATGGACTACCACCATCGAGCACGAACTAGATTTCTCGTCGACCAAAGATCGCAGCGGCAATACCAACGATCTGGAAGGCACCTACAATCTGTACTGGGGGCGATACTACAACCTGCGCCCCATAAAAAATCTGCGTCTGCAACTGGGCGCTGCCGCAAATGCCAACCTGGGATTTGTGTATAACATGACCAGCAGCAACAATCCCGCCCAGGCCCGCGCAGCCTTAAATATCATGCCTAGCGCCAAGGCTGCCTACGACTTCTCGCTAGTTCGTCAACGCTTCACAGCCAGCTACGGACTGATGCTGCCCCTGATAGGAGTAATGTTCAGTCCCAACTACGGGCAGTCGTACTACGAGATATTTGCCAAGGGCAACTACGATCACAACATAGTGCCCACCACATTCATCTCGGCCCCCACATTCCGCCAGATGGCAGCCGTCGACTGGCACTATAGCGCCCGCTGGACCCTGCGCCTGGCCTATCTGGGCAACTACCAGCAGGCCAAAGTAAATAATCTCAAGTATCACACCTACACTCATCGATTCCTTATCGGAATCGTTAGAAGTTTATGAATTTTAGAATTAAGAATTTAGAGTTATGAAATATGTAATAAGCAGAATCAAACAGTGGGCAGGCCAACTGATAGTTGGCACAGCACTCTTAATTCTAAATTCTTCATTCTTAATTTCGTGCGTCGACGAAGTCGAGCACGAGAATACCCCGCAGGGCAACTTTGAGGCCTTGTGGCAGATAATCGACGAGCACTACTGCTTTTTCGACTATAAGAATGTAGACTGGAACTCTATATATAATATATATAAGGTACGCGCGAGCGATAATATCAACCGCGAACAGCTGTTTGAAGTGCTTACCGATATGCTTAGCGAACTGCGCGACGGACATGTAAACCTGTATAGTGCGTTCGACTACGGCCGATACTGGCGATGGCACGAGGACTATCCCAGCAACTTCAGCGACACACTGCAGCGCCGATACCTGGGCACCGACTACCGCATAGCCGGCGGACTGCAGTACAAAATTCTGGACGATAACGTAGGTTATGTGTATTACGGCAGTTTCAATTCGGCTGTGGGCGAGAGCAATCTCGACGAGGTGATACAGCACCTGATGTTCTGCCAAGGTATGATACTCGACATACGCGGCAACGGCGGCGGCAACCTGACCTATGCCGAGAAGTTGGCAGCGCGATTCTGTAATGAAAAAACGCTGGTGGGCTATATGCAACACAAGACCGGCAAGGGGCACAACGACTTCTCGGCCGAAGAACCGCAGTATATCGAGCCCAGCAGCAACCTGCGCTGGCAGAAACCTGTGGTACTGCTTACCAACCGCGAAGTATTCTCGGCAGCCAACGAGTTTACCAAGTTTATGCGGTGCATGCCGCAAGTAACTGTGGTGGGCGACCAGACCGGCGGTGGCAGCGGACTTCCATTCACCGCTACCCTACCCAACGGTTGGACGGTGCGATTCTCGGCCTGTCCCAGCTATGACAACAACCATCAGCAGACCGAATTCGGCATAGCTCCCGACTATAATGTAGCCCTAACAAATCAAGATTTTATGCGTGGCAGGGATACAATTATAGAATTTGCGCGAAAACATTTGGCAGATTCAAAATAATTACGTATCTTTGCACCCGCAATCTAAGCAAGAGAGTCTAAAACTGCTCAAAAGAGCGAATTTTGCGCCTGTGGCGGAATTGGTAGACGCGCTAGACTTAGGATCTAGTGTTTACGACGTGCAGGTTCGAGTCCTGTCAGGCGCACATTATTACTAATTAAAATTAAATTGAATGCCTTTTAACGACA
>JAEEGH010003743.1_pt1 | contig 39605 bp, 34 predicted proteins | sample 9134181 | NCBI WGS metagenome assembly JAEEGH01 (sample SAMN16246544, study PRJNA631951) | gut metagenome | biome: gut microbiome; feature: rumen; material: DP-attached | host: Bos | place: Iran: Karaj | collected 2018-10 | reverse complement strand
TGGCATTGGGATATTGAGTCTTTTTGTTTTGCACCATAAAGGTACTCAATTCTTGCGACATATGCAAGATTCCAATGCCTTTTTTGCACCTATATATTCACGTTTTTATTAACATCCGAAACTTCAACCAATAATATATGAATAAGGTGTATGGATCGCTTGTATGAAATATGTGATGAGATGGCTTCAACGGAACAGTTTGTCACGCTCAGGTCTATTATGGAGAGGTTTTATGGAAAACCTGTCAGTAAGTTGGAAGGCGATAAGGACTACGGCAGACTGAAGAAGCAGCTGAACCGTAATAATCATGCCGTCGAGTACAAAAACGGTTGTGACTTCAGGGATGGGTTCAGGTATAAGAAAGGGTATGAGTTCTATTTCAGAAATGAGGAAGAGAGAAATGAACTCCAGAAGAAGGACGGTGATGAACGTCGTCTGTTTCTTACTGGAGGTCTTCAGATGCTCTTTGACGGAAAGTCTGCCCAGGAACATCTTGTAGAGTTGGAATGTGTTTCAGAACTTCAAAACCTGAGTCTTGTCAAGGTTCTTGTTAAGTATCTCGGAAAATGGGTCATCTCGTTCAAGTATATTCAAGGCTATGAGAACTTAATGGAAAGAATAGTCCATCCGCATCTCCTGAAGGAGTATAACTCCCGGTGGTTCCTGTTTGGTTATGTACATCAAGAAGATGATAGCTGGCAAATTGTGAACTTTGCATTGGACAGAATCGTTTATAACGGTTCGCCAAATGACATTATGGTCCATGTGGATATCCCATTTAAAAAGACTCCTAAGGATTTCTACGCCAACTACTTCAAAGATATTGTCGGCGTGACCAGATTCGATGAGGAGAAAATGGAACAGATTACCATAAGGACAGTGGACTTCAAGGTTCATCATCTGTTGCGGACCAAACCCATTCATTCATCTCAAATGGAAACGAAGCCTTTTGACCAGGAAAAAGGTTACGGAGAGTTTTCAATAAGTGTCATTCCCAACTTAGAGCTACAGGCTCGGTTACTTGGCTATGGTAAAGGACTTTATGTCTTAGGCAATACTCCATTCCGCCAGCGTATGCAGGATGTTATTTCCCAATTGTCAGAACTATATAAGTGAAATAGCATAATTGTTGTCGAGACAGTGATTAGCCGCTTGTCACGTAATATTTTTGTCGAGGTGAGTGGATATTTTGCAGGGAATAACTATCTTTGTAACCGCTATTAAATAATTGAGGTTTCAAGGTGCAGATATGATAAAGAATGATCGTAGACGTAATACGCCAGTAGCTACATTGATAAAAAACTATGTAGACAAAAAGAGCGGCAAGGTGACTGTATCAAGGAAAGAGATACAGTGGCGTTTTTGGGCACTTGACTGGAAGGATCAGAAAACTATATTGGCAGCTTTCCTGGAAGCAGGGAAGGAAGATAGGCATTGGGCGTATAAGCAACTGCTTGACTATTGGGACTCATCATTGGAAGACAAGATAAAGGAACTTTGGGAGTTGCATCACGAGCAAAGATGTAAGTGGGTTGTCATCAGGTACCTTTCGCTGGACTATGTAAGGCAGAACATGCAGGACTTTACAGAGGAGCGCGATTATTACTTTGCATGTCTTAGACTGGCAAAAGACAAGGACTATGTGATTGAAAAGGAAAAACTATCGCTCACAGATTATTTTGCAGTTTTGTATCATTCAAGCAGAGGATTTGATGAAAATGAGAGTTTAGACGTTCTATACAAGATAGTTCACAACTACTGTGTTAAGGGTATTGAAGATTATGAGGTAAGCAAGTCAAGGGATTTTGATACGACAAGTTGGTTCTTTCCTGTCAATTTGCAGGATATAAGACTGGCTATATACTATTTGGAAAAGGCTGATTGCTGTAAACCTGTCTTGGCATTTGAAGAATGGAACGACAAGGTTAAGAAAGCCATGAAGGACAGCCAAGAATACAAAAGGCTTCATGCACATCCTTATATGGACTATGATTATGAACGCAGAAAACTGGATATCTTGCGAAAATATGCCTATATGGCTTTGGATGATAAATACAAGATGCCTTCAGATCCTTCTGCAGATGATTTCCTGAAACCAATAAAGGAGTACTCTGAGGGGGGAAGAACCGTCTTTGATACTTTTTCAACGAGTTCACAATCGGACCCTATTATGGGGTCGCAACCTATTGATCCTGAAGAAATACTCCCTTTCTAAAAACAAACAAGGAAACTACATAAGGCGATTTGGCATGATTGATAAGTTTTTTATACAGACCAATGACACCGTCCTGGACTTCATGTCCGAGATAGCTAAAAGTAAAGAGGTGTTTTCTACCTTCTCTCGGAGGGAAATAGATAATTACTTAGTATGTTTCTATGCGACTAAAACAGAAATAGTCTTGCTGTGTATAGACAATTGGAATGTGGAAGACGGAACTTTAGAGTCAGCTGACAAGGGTGTAGCTAGACTCACACTAAACGGTCCCGCTAAATATTTCCGAAAGGTTCTTCCTGATGGCACAGTCAGCAAGGATCCGAAAGATTGGAGACTCAGCCCTATGATGGAGCTATATAATCAAGCATGCGAGATGCGCAGATTCCTGGCACTGTCGCAGCAGTTTGATTTGGTACCGGCCATCCACCTGATGCTTCTGACAAACTCCCACATTGTGAACTATCAGGAAGCGCTCAGGACATGGAAACAGGATCTGTTCGGTTTTTCTGTCATGCATAATATGCGCGGTTTGCGAGATTTAGATTATCTCAATATTCCTTATAACAATGATTCCAGTATTGAGGGGTCTGAGTACTGGAGAAAGTGGCAGATCTATCTAAAGAATAGAGGTTATTTTGATTGGGAAGATTATCGATATGATGACTGGCCACCACCCTCCGACAAAAGATATAGATGGAACGGAGAAATGGGCCATTTGATATCAGATGAATTTGAAAAATAAGAATGTAAAGTATTATGATAGGGAAGTTAGTGACAGTAACATGAAGAGGCAACATCATTACATAAAAATTCTACCAGAATACTATAATGCAATAGACTCTGGAGAAAAGAGTTTTGAGGTAAGGTATAATGATAGGAATTATCAAGTCCATGACATACTGCATTTGCAGGAGTGGTATGATGGCAATTATACTGGCAGAGAGATGACTGTGGAGGTAACCTATTTGTTAGATGATCCTAGCTACTGTAAAGAGGGGTATGTTATCATGGCAATTAGTCGCCTACATCCTTAAATGACAGCATACCATTTACTTCTCTGATGTTGCCTTTTTGTAGCATTATATCGAGGACAGCATTGATGGTCTCGACTATTTTTGCTCCGGCATTGGAGAATCCGAGCTTTCGGGCTGCAATAGTCGGGATCTTTTCCTTAGGAAGCGAGAACTCTTCAAGTATCACTTCGTTGACGGCATTCATAACCTCACATACAGGAATCTCTGTAATGCTTCTTGGTGATGGTGAACGATAGGTTTTATAATCCTTTGAACTTACCTCGTCCAGCCACAGACTCGAGACTTCCCCCAGCGATAGCGGATCCCGATAGAACTTGTTCATCGCTATTGATACCGCTTTCTGGATATTCGCTCCTGCATGCCCGAAACCGAAAAGCCTGGCTATTCGCTTACAGAGATAGCCTTCGGTGATGGGCTGTTCTTTGGCCAATATCTGACGAATCACCTTGGTATTATAAGCAGCGGTCGGATCATAGGCTGCCTTATCAATCGCGGGAACCGTGACTTCTGCCTCGATGTATGGTATCTGTCCCTGGTTCCTTTCCGGTTCTTTGAGAATATCGGTTTTCTTGATATGGTCTGCACAGAAGGCCTTGAGGGGTATGTTGTCTTTTTCCACCTCAGGCTTCACATCGGTAGCCTCATTTCCCTTCAGTTCGTCGAGAATCTGTTGGATGCTTCGCTCACGGTTCTCATACCAGTCGATAGAATAGACGCGCATCACACGCCATCCTAACATCCTCATGACATTGGGCTGTACAATCTCGCGGTCACGGGTAGTCTTTGTCTCATAATAGGTCTTGCCGTCGCAAAGGATTCCCAAAATATACTTCTCAGGCTGCTCAGCGGTCGAGACGGCAATGTCTACCTTGAAATTCGAACGGCCCACATTGGGCTTGGCCATATAGCCATGTTCGGTGAGCATTTCGCAGATCTGGCTTACCATCACGTTCCTGTCTGCTTCCTGCAGGGCACTGTCTATCATGGGCAGACGGCCAGTCTCTGCGAACTCCAGAAAACCTTTCAGCCCTTCCACGCCTTTGGCTTGTGAACGTTTGAGGTCTATCTGACTTGACTTCAACGTTGAGTACACAATCATTTCATAACGAGCTCGTGAAACGGCTACGTTGAGTCGTCTTTCACCACCCGCATTATTCAGCGGGCCGAAGTTCATGGATACCTTTCCGTTCTTGTCGGCACCATAGCCAACAGAGAAAAGAATAACGTCACGTTCATCACCCTGTACGTTTTCAAGATTCTTCACGAAGATGGGTTCAGGACTGTTATAGGCGATATCCTTCAGTTCCGGATGACGATCAAGTTCCTCTGTCAGGTCATCTTCAATACGGTCTCCTTGTACTTTACTGAAGGAAACGACGCCAATGCTGTACTTCGACAGATCAGGGTCTGAGAGTCTGTAGATAATCTCCTTGACGATGGCCTTTGACTCTTCCGGATTACTGCGTGTACGTCCTTTGTCATAGACGCCATTTACAGGTACTAATTTGACCTTGGCCATCTGATCGTCGACAGAGGGGAAGGTGAAGAGACGGTTGTCGTAATACTGGGAATTGCTGAATGCAATCAGACTCTCGTGCTTGCTGCGGTAGTGCCAGCTCAGATAGTATTCACGCAGCGACAACGTCTTACAGTCGTCAAGAATACTCTCCATGTCGTCAATGTCGGCTTCTTCTTCATCAACCTGAGTGGAAGAGAAGAAACTGGTTGGCGGCATCTGTTTGCTGTCGCCCACCACAATCAGCGCCTTACCTCGTGCAATGGCTCCCACAGCCTCGCTGGTAGGCATCTGAGAGGCCTCGTCGAAGATGACCAGGTCGAACTTCTCGGATTTCAGGTCGATGTACTGGGCCACACTGATAGGACTCATCAGCATACAAGGGCAGAGTCGTGGCAACAGGGTGGGTATGTTGTCCATAATCGTGCGGATGGAGTTGCCTCGTCCGCCGTTGGCGATATTGCGTTTCAGAATACCAATCTCAGAACCGTCCGCCGAGGACGCAGAGGATGATGGCACTCGTGCCGCCAATTTGCTATAGAGCTCTTCTTTGCTCAGCTCCTGGAAACGCAGGGTGTCTCGCTTGTACTGTTCTATACGCTGACTGAAGAGTTTGCTGTTGAATGAGCGCAACTGTTCATCGGCATCTATAGCTACAGAGATGAGATAACGGTATACGCCTTTGATGAAGGCGGGTATGACTTCCTGGGGTTTCCCTCCTTTTTCAAGTAATGCAACGACCTGCTGTAGATTCATCTGGCATAGCTCTCGCTTCTTGTCCGTCCACAGATACCAGTCCTTCATCTGCTGATAGCCATCAAGCCATCTGGACGAAGAAACGGCGATATCTTCTATCGTGTTTTCCTGGTTTGTCTTTGCCTGCAGCTGGTCGGTCATTTCCATCAGCTGATGATGGAGATCCAGCACATCTTGGTCAAAGTTCTGATGCCCGTTGGCACCTTGCCAGCCGATGTTCTTCTGATAGACATCCTGCCGGTTCTGATAATCGCCGATAAGGGTAAAGACCTCGTCGATGTTCGAGGCATCGACACGGCCATAGATTTGGAAAGCCTTCAGGAACTTCTTCTTGGCAAAATAACGCGGCAGGAACCATTTGGCCTGTATGTCCTCCCATTCACGCTTGCAGGCTCGTACATTTGTCTGCATCATGTCGTTGCTACATGCCGATAGAGCCTGGGTGTAATCCGCAAAGGTCTGACTGAATGCCTGCAGAAGCTTTTTGATGCCATCAGTCGTTTCAAGTCTGTTGTTAACAGGCTCCAACCCGAATAGCGGATGACTCTCTGGCGTACCGACAATATTCAGGATGGTGTCAAGAGAATCTACCTGTTCCCGGCAATTCGCGATAAAGGAGGCTGTCAGGACATCTTTTCCGGGCAAGCCATCTTGTACTTCTTCCTGCGGAATCGACAAATATTCGGTGATACAGTCATATAGGCTCAGGCCATTGCTGCCTTTCTGATGAAGGGCATCCATGTAGCTAATCAGGCTTTTGCGCTCCGCAAACAATTCTTCTGCCTTGGAAACATATTCGGCCGGTTCCTTGATCTTGGTGACATTCAGCACCTTGTCCATCTGCTCCAGGAAGTGTTTCTTGGTGGCTTTGTTGGAGTGCAGTTCCAGACAGAAGGGAGCCAGACCGATCTTCTCCAATCGCGATTGGACAACAGAGAGGGCTGCCATCTTCTCTGCCACGAAGAGCACCCTGCGTCCTTGATAGAGGGCATTGGCAATCATGTTGGTAATGGTCTGCGACTTACCAGTTCCAGGAGGGCCATGCAGGATGAACGTCCTGCCTCTGCCCGACTCTACGATGGCTTCCATCTGTGAGGAATCGACATCAAGAGGTATCGAGAAGTCCATAGGAGAGTTTGTCTTGTCAATAATGCGGGCATCAACAACATCTTCCGTAACGTCCTGCTTGTCATGATTCTCGATGAGTGAGGCAATAACGGTGTTTTCTGCCATCAAATCGGCATTCGAGTGGATGTCGTTCCACATCACGAACTTATTGAAAGAGAACAATCCGAGCATGGATTCTTCAAGGACGTTCCACTTTTTCTGTTCCATGATGGCGCGACGGAAATAAGTGAAGATTTTCTTCACATCCACGCCGCTCTCATCCTTTGGCAGATCCTTTAAAATATCGAGGTTAATCTTGAAGTTCTGTTTCAACAGTTCAACAAGTGTGATGTTCAGGATAATATCCTCGTCGCGTTTGCGGATGACATATTTATTGCTGCTCCTTCTGATAATGTCCACTGGCAATAGGAGAATTGGCGCATAACGTGGCTGTTCGCTTTTGGCAGTCTCAAACCATCGGAGCATTCCCAGTGCAAGGAACAGACTGTTGGCACCGTTTTCTTCCAAGGATGTACGAGCAGTCCTGTAAACATAGGTAAGTGCACTCTGAAGTTCCGTTTCTGTTAGATAGGAAGCAATCTTATTGCTCTTGATCATCTCTGAAACAAAATTCTGATATTCTGCAGCCTGATGCTGAGAATCGTACATGCCTTCACTATTGGGCTCTATTTTCTTTCCAGGCGAAGGCGTAATGGTATAGTCTTCGTTGTTTTGCAGATGGTCTTCCAAATGCTCAATCTCAAAAGAGATAAATGGAACCACTCTTTTTCCGAGACGTGTGTTGAGCAGATTGTTACGAAGAGAGAAGTCCAACAACTTACGTTCCCATATCATCTGTTTGGTAGTCGGTTTCCCCGTATCTTCAAGTCGTAAATCATAGTGACTCAGCTCACTGATGTGGCCTGTCGCATGCTGATGCTCCACACCTTCATTGTCAAATGTCCAGACGCCATCCTTCTGTATACGCTGTGGCATGGGACGTATATTGCCAAGACGGCAGCGGTGAATATCGACAAAATAGTTGAACTGGCTTTCGTCTTTCAGTTTTGTCAAGGCTGTCTTGACAGCTTCTTCAAATCCCACGTTCTCAGAGGACGTGATAGCGGTCGATTCAAGCAATACAATATTATTATTGCCGTCAGCAGTTTCTTTGAGTAAGAGGCTTACGTCATCGCAAACCATCTGTGGGCAGACTGTTGGAGTCAGCCATGCGCCCACCAGTACATGACCTTTCATCATAACGAGGATGGGGTATATGTCGCAGGCTTCCAGACAGGACGCTATCAGAAGACTGGTGTCAATGCAGGTTCCCAGTTTCTCGGTCAGCACTTTGTCTGCCAGTCGTATACGCTGACCACTTGTTTCAAAACTGACAGGTGGCGCGGAATAGACAACGCCTTCCGAACGTAACGCTTCGAAGATGGCAGCCACTTGGGCACGAACACGATTGCGGTCTTGTGTCTGATACTCATCTAACTGGGAAGAGCCGGTCCATTTCTCTAAGAACTGCGCTGCGGAAACTTTGATTCTTGATAAAAGCGGATTATTTGGCACAACAAATGAGGCGATATGCTCTGGGATGACATTCGTTCCAGCCCATTCATCGTATGCAAGTAGGGTAATAGGCAACTCTTGCTGTAACACCTGTCCCTCTTGTTCTTCTACAGTAATGGTGAATGTTGTGTTGATTGCCTCAGTAATTTCGCTCAGTTTCTTAATGTCCGGCAGGATTTTAAAGTGGCCGATCTGAACGGATTGCCCTTTACGCAGGAACTCAAGTCTTTGCACATGTTCTTTAATGAGCTCACCCCTAATACTAATCTGAACCTGATGCCAGTCGTGTTGATCCACATTTTCCAGTACGCATTTCGAACAGGTTTCCACGCCATTATTCAGCATGGAGTAATTCAGAGAAGGAAGATACTCAATTTTAAGAACAGCTTTCTCAGTTTTAATAATCTCTTGTCCGTTCATATCCACAAATTGTTAGATGAGCTTGCCGCAAGAACGCTTTTGTTGGCAATTTTGTGCAAATTTACACAATTTATCTCATCATCACAACAATTTGTGCATTTTTTAGCATATTGTGGTGCCTTTTAGGCACTGAAGCCCACCTTTCGGCGTGGCTTCAGTTCAATAACATTGGGATTGAAACGCTTATATCCCTCTACCACATCAGAAACCAAGATGTGTTGGTAATCCTTTGTAGTAGCATGTATAACCCGGTCTGCCATTGCTGGGATGATACCGTTTTTAACGAATTGCTCAACCCATCGGGCATTTCCAAAGTTTTTTGTTCGCTGAGACACAGTCTCGCTAATCGTTTCAGTCAACATATCCTTGGGTGAGAAAAACTACAGTTCTTGTCACCCGCTTTACGACACGATGAAAGCTCTTTGCAATCCAGATAGCGAAAATAGCGGCCATACAGATAACACTTACTTGTTGGTTTTCAAGGGAAATATTAGATCTTTTGTCGATTTTTGTAATTCTGTGATTGAAAATCGCGAAGGTTCTCTTACCTGAAGGTGAAGTGTGGCGTTGCAATCTCCCGCTCGGAAAATTGCAAATAAATTTGCATTTTCGCTCGCTTAATCGTACCTTTGAACTGCGTCGAAGATTCTCTTACCTAAAGGTGAAGAGTGTGGCGTTGCAATCTCTCGCTCGGAAAAACTCAAGATTCTCTTGGTTTTTCGCTCGCTTAATCGTATCTTTGCAGCCGATTTCAGCAATTGTGATTTAGGAAGATGACAGCAGAAGGAAAGAACAAGTTTCGCAATGTGGTGCCGCTTCAGATTCGTTTCAACGACGTTGACAAGTTCGGGCACGTGAACAACACCATATATTTTCAGTTCTACGACTCTGGTAAGACTGACTATGTTTCCACCGTGTGCAAAGGCTTTGACTGGGATCAGTATGCTATTTTCGTAGTGAAGATCGAGGTGGAGTTTTTTGCCCAAATCAAAGGCGCGGACAGAATTGCTGTCCGCACCCGTACAGTACACCTCGGCAACAAGAGTTTCCGTCTGGAACAGGAAATCTTTGACATTGATACGCAGGAAGTAAAGAGCAGGTGCCAGTCGATATTGGTACTTTATGACCTGAAGCAAAAGAAGTCCATACCGTTTCCCGATGAATGGCGCCAAGCCATCAGAGACTATGACACTATTCTTTAAAACATTGTTTGCAGGGCATCAAAGAAATGACTGATACATCCCTTAAACGCCAACTGAAGGTGCTCACCATCCCAGTATTCATTGAGATGGCTCTGGTTATGATGCTGGGAGCTGTCGATACGGTGATGCTGAGCCGCTATAGCGACAACAGTGTGGCGGCTGTGGGACTCGACAACCAGCTCATCTCGCTGGTATTCCTCGTCTATCAGTTCTTCTCGATGGGTGCTGCCATCCTCTGTGCACAGTACATCGGGGCAGGACTGAGGAAACGTCTGGTGCAGGTGGTAGGCATAGCGCTGACGGTGAATCTCGTGCTTGGTTTGGCGGTCAGTGCCCTACTCTATCTGTTTGCTGAAGAGCTGTTACAAGTGATGGGGTTGCGTCCAGAGCTGATGGGCGACGGACTGGTGTATCTGCGGCTGACGGGGGCCTTGTCGTTTTTCCAGGCACTGTCGCTGACATTCTCGGCCTCGCTGCGCAGTGCCGACAAGGTGGTGTATCCAATGGTGGTGACGGGTATCGTAAACGTTATTAACATCATGGGTAACTACGCGCTTATCTTCGGACACTGGGGCTGTCCGCAGTTGGGTGTCGAGGGTGCTGCCATCTCCACAGCTACATGTCGTGCCGTTGCGATGGTGATGCTTGCCGTGATCCATTTCCGTGTACATATTCCGCGATTCCCGCTGCGCTATTTCCGACCTATGCCTTGGCAGGAACTCAGGAACCTCTTCTATATCGGCATCCCTGCCATGAGCGAGAATATCTCGTACTGCCTGTCGCAGGTGGTCATCACCTATTTTATCAACCAGATCAGCAACGAGGCGCTGGCAGCACGCACCTACTGCCACAACATGATTATGTTTGTCTACCTGTTCTGTCTGAGCATCACGCAGGGAGGAGACATCCTCGTCGGGCATCTCGTGGGACAGCAACGCCATCAGGCAGCTTACATCCTTGGCAACTACTTCTTCCGATGGTCGATGATTATCACGCTCACAGGTTCTGTCGTTCTGGCTCTGGCAGGAGAAAGCATTCTCACGGCCTTCACCGACAATGAGGACATCATCAAAATGGGCGTCTGGGTGCTTTTTGTCGATATCTTCCTGGAAGTTGGTCGCACGTCGAATATCTTTGCCGGCAGCACGTTGAGAGCCACTGGCGATGTGGTCTATCCGTTTGTCGTGGGTGTCATCTTCCAATGGAGCGTTGCCGTCGGTGTGAGTTATGTCATCGGCATCCCACTCGGATATGGACTCATCGGCATGTGGGTAGGCTTTGCCCTCGACGAGAACATCCGTGGAGTCATCCTTGTACGTCGCTGGCGATCAGGGAAGTGGCGCAAGAAGGGCTTCGTTAAGGACTAGTACCTGACATGTTTATACATTTCCTAAATAAACATATTTGATTCCTTCTTCCTGTGCAATCCGCTTGGCCTCCTTCAAGGTATGAATGGGAGTGGGAGGAATGTCCTGCATCTTGAAGCGTGGGAAGAAGCGGCTGAAATGCAGGGGATTGTCTGCAAGGCCGTTGTCGGTTATCCATCGACACATCCGGCGAATCATCGACATATCATCGTTGACACCAGGAATAATAAGGTTCGTCAGTTCTATCCATACGCCTGCCTTCTGCATGGTCAGAATGGTGTCAAGGACTGGCTGCAAGTGGCCACCGCTAACCTTCTGATAGATATCATCAGAGAAAGACTTTAGGTCGATGTTGGCTGCATCGAGATACGGCAGCAGGTCTGCCAGTGGTTCCTGACACACATAGCCTGCTGTTACGAGGATATTCCAAAGACCATTTTCGTGAGCCAGTCGTGCTGTGTCCACTATATACTCCAGATACGTCAGTGGCTCTGTATAGGTGTAGGCGATACCAGGACAATGGTGCTCCAAGCACAGATCTACGACCTGTTGTGGCGACAAGTCATAATGCCCGACATCCGCTGGCGATACCTGCGAAATCTCATGATTCTGACAGTTCAAACACCTGAAGTTGCAGCCAGTACAAGCAATGGAAAGGCACTTGGTGTCAGGATGGAAGTGGTACAGCGGTTTTTTCTCAATGGGGTCGATGGCCAGCGAACAGGGCTTGCCATAGACTTCGCTGACGAGCACACCATCCACATTCCTGCGACTCCGACAGATGCCTGTCTTGCCATTCGCAATCTTGCAATGATGCGGACAGAGCAGACACTCCACACGCTCATCGCATAACCGCTGATAATATCTGCACTCCATTGTCTTTACCACGAATTACACGAATTGCACGAATAATTAAAAAACAATGGCTTCGTAAACATACAGCTCTGCATCCCGCCAGCCGTCCCATCCGATGCCTGCCTTGTCCTGCGCACAGTGGCTCACAAATTCCTCCTTCGTCCAGTTCACCTCGTAGGCAACCTGGGGCAGGAATGTTCCACTACGATAGCCCTTACGGATATAGATGCCATGACGATGCAACTCAAACTCATCCAAGTTTTGTATGCGACGCATAGGCGTGAGCACAGAGATTTCGATGTCAATATCATTTAGTTCGTCTCTAGTTACAGGCATGAACCGAGGGTCTTCAAAGGCAGCGGCACGAGCCATCTCTGCCACTATTTCGTGCAGTGGTACGTCTTCACCAAAGTGCCCGATGCAGCCACGCAAGCGACCTTGCTTGTGTAAAGACACAAATGCTCCGCATTTTGAGTTTAGAGTTGAGAGTTTAGAGTTGAGAGTTGGCTGCGCTATCGGTTTGCCACCAAGACTGTCCGCAATGCTAGTCAAAGCTATCTCCTTCAGCATCCGTTTCTCCTCGTCATTCAATGAGAATTCGCTCTTTCTAAGTACTGCAAACGCATGATACCCCACCACGCGACTATGGTCGTGATTGTCAATGTCGCCAGAATTCTGATACAGCAGGTGCTTCACTTCGTAGCCGCCATCCTGCATCATCAGCATCAGCGTTGCAATGGCCAGCTCTCCGCAGGCACTCGTAGCCAGATTCCTGACACCACTTCGGGCGTTCTCCTCAAGTTGAGCGATAAAGCGTTCCACATCGCCGCTCTCCACAGCCTTGCCTGTCCGTGCATCCACCTCACAGGCATCCTCATACTTGGGATAGTGAGAGAAGTCGCTACTGATAACAAACAGGTTCTCCTCCGTCAGATAAGGCTTCAACGCCTCGGCTATCCGTTGCAACTTATGGTAATTGTTTGTCGATATAATAATAGGTATAATCGGTGGTACATCTTTCAAGCGTCTCTGCAGGAACGGCAACTGCACTTCCAGACAATGCTCCCTGTCATGTGCCCTGGGACTATAAAAGAACACAGAATCCGTTTTATCCGTGCCATCCGTGTTCGTTAATAATCTTGCCGTTTCGACATCCACTTTCACGTTGCCCAATGGCGTTGCGTAATAGTCGTATTCCGTATTCACCGAAGCCCCATCGAGCCACTCATGATGGCTTGGTCCTAACAGGAATATCCGCTTGTACTGCACCTTGTCAGGTATCGACTGATACGCTGCTGCAGCCACATTGCCAGAGAAATAATATCCCGCATGAGGCACTATCACCGCAGCCACATGCTCGTACTTCCTATCTTTGGCATGTAGCGCCAAGAAGCTATCCACCTCCTCGCTCAGTTCGCTGGCATCAGCCGTATAGAAACGGTTTGCCTGGGTTGCTGGTCTTACCCTCGGCTCCTTCGCCATGTTTCCGTTACATGTATTCATCATCATTGTTGCTATGATTATTGTCAATAATTTCATCATTCCTTTTTTACCTGTATAGTAGCCCTAATTTGGTTGGAAATTGATAGTTAACATTTTACATTGCGAAGATACGAACATTTTCCGACAATTCCAAAGAATACAGAAAATTTTTTCTCATCCAACAGGCAAACCGGCGGGTGTTGCTGTCGCACAACATCGGCCGGTTTTGCGGTTCAGGCACTGAAGCCCACTTGGCGGTGGGACTTCAGCTCGATGGTCTTGGGATTGAAGAGTTAGTAGGCAGTTTCGAGCAGGGCACTGATGTGGTCCAGGCAATAGAGGAGTGACGAAACGTTGGACATCTGCTCGTCGTTGTAAAGATAGAAGTAATAGGTGTCAGACGTTCGCAGGTCTTTGTTGAGAGTAATGACGGCTGTCACCTGGCCGGCATTGTAGATGAGTGTGGTTTCTGTGCCCCTTTCGGGCGACATGGTCATGAGTAATCGTGTCTGTTGTTTCATAAACAAATAGATACATGAAAAAAATAGCTAAACAAAAAAAAGTAGAGAGAAAAGGTATGCAAGCATGTCAAAGAACGAATACTTTCACAAAAAAAAAACGCGAAAGGGCTGCAAAGACATGAAAAAATCCCGATAAACACCAAATGTTTACCGGGATATTTTTTGATTTTAACACTTCCACCTTATTATATATAGGTGGTGTCGGATTTAAAAGTCCATCTTATCGAGTTCGTCGGTAAAGTCCTTGGGCTCGTTGGTGGGCTCGTGATATTCCTCGTTCTCTGACCGATGGTCAGAGTGTGGCGTTGCGAATTCGTCATGACGGGGACGATCTCCACGCTCGGGACGGGGACGACGCTCGCCACGGTCACGACGCTCGCCTCTATCGCGACGTTCACCACGCTCGGGACGCTCACGACGCTCGCCACGTGCAGGACGCTCCTGATAGCCCTCGGGTTTCTCGATAAGCACACGGTGAGAGAGCTTGAACTTACCAGTCTTCGGGTCGATTTCGAGCAGCTTGACGGTAATCTTGTCACCCTCCTTGATGCCAGCCTCCTCGACAGTCTCAAGGCGCTTCCAATCGATCTCAGAGATGTGGAGCAGACCATCCTTGCCAGGCATGAACTCAACGAAGCATCCGTAAGGCATGATGCTGCGAACGGTACCCTCGTAAACCTCGCCAACCTCGGGGATAGCCACGATGGCACGAATCTTGGCAATAGCAGCGTCGATAGACTCCTTGTTGGGGCCGCTGACCTGAATCTTGCCAACGCCGTCTTCCTCGTCGATGGTGATGGTAGCACCAGTATCCTCCTGCATCTGCTGGATAATCTTTCCACCAGGGCCAATGACGGCACCAATGAACTCCTTCGGAATCTCGAAGGCCTCGATGCGGGGAACATGGGGCTTGAGCTCAGGACGGGGCTCAGCAATGGTATCGGTGATGCAGTTGAGAATGTGCTCACGACCAGCCTTAGCCTGCATCAGCGCCTTCTCCAGAATGTCGAACGACAGACCGTCACACTTGATATCCATCTGGGTAGCAGTCAGACCATCACGAGTACCGGTGGTCTTGAAGTCCATATCGCCCAGGTGGTCCTCGTCGCCAAGGATATCGCTGAGAACGGCGTACTTATCTTCTCCGGGGTTCTTGATGAGACCCATGGCAATACCGCTGACGGGCTTCTTCATGGGAACACCAGCGTCCATCAGAGCCAGCGTACCAGCGCAGACGGTAGCCATACTGGAAGAACCGTTAGACTCCATGATCTGGCTGACAACACGAACGGTGTAGGGGAAGTCGGCAGGAATCATCTCCTTCAGACCACGCCATGCGAGATGGCCGTGACCAATCTCACGACGACCTACGCCACGCTGTGCCTTAGCCTCGCCCGTACAGAACGGGGGGAAATTGTAGTGCAGCAGGAAGCGCTGATAGCTCTTGTCGAGCACGTCGTCGACGAGTTTCTCGTCGAGCTTGGTACCCAGTGTCACGGTGGTCAGCGACTGCGTCTCACCACGGGTGAAGATAGAGCTTCCGTGAGGCATGGGCAGCGGAGAAACCTCGCACCAGATGGGGCGGATGTCGGTAGTCTTACGTCCATCGAGACGAATACCCTCGTCGAGGATGCAACGGCGCATAGCGTCGCGCTCTACGTCGTGGTAGTAGCGGTCCATCATAGCCTCGTAATCGTCGTCGCTGATCTCAATGTCGCCCGCAGGAGAACCTGCGGGAACGGTGGCTGCCTCAGCAGCAGCTTTGCGCTCTGCGAAGAACTTCTCCTTGAAATCTGCGAGAATCTTCTCGAAGGCCTCAGCACGTGCGTGCTTCTCGAGAGCCTGCTTCGTAATGTCGTAGGCGGGCTGATAGAGTTCCTTGTTCATACGCTCGCGCAGGGCCTCGTCGTTGATTTCGTGGTCGTATTCGCGCTTCACGTCGACACCCAGCTCCTTCGAGAGGGCAACCTGCAGCTCGCACATGGGCTTGATAGCGTCCATGGCAGCCTTCAGGGCACCGAGCAGATCCTGCTCTGACACTTCCTTCATCTCACCTTCTACCATCATGATGTTCTCGGCAGAGGCACCGACCATGATGTCCATGTCGGCCTCCTTCATCTGCTCGAAGGTAGGATCGATGACGTACTCGCCATTGATGCGGGCTACGCGAACCTCAGAGATGGGGCACTCGAAGGGGATATCTGAACATGCCAACGCGGCCGATGCAGCAAAACCTGCCAAAGCATCGGGCTGGTCAACACCATCGGCGCTGAGCAGCATTACGTTGACAAAAACTTCTGCGTGATAGTTGGAGGGGAACAGGGGACGGAGCACACGGTCGACCAGACGGCTGGTCAGAATCTCGTTGTCCGAGGCTTTACCCTCGCGCTTGGTGAAGCCACCGGGGAAACGGCCTGCGGCGGCATACTGCTCTCTGTAGTCTACCTGCAGAGGCATGAAATCTGTTCCGGGAACTGCATCTTTTGCGGCACAAACAGTAGCCAGCAGTACGGTGTTGTTCATGCGGAGCATGACGCTGCCGTCGGCCTGCTTTGCCACTTTCCCGGTCTCAATTGTGATGGTTCTTCCATCGGACAATTGAATGGTCTTTGTAATTACGTTCATCTTGTTTTATAAAACATCTAAATATAAAAAAACGCGCACCTTTGCGCAAAATCGGCCACAAAGGTACACATTATTATATAAAGAAACGAATTTTCGCTACAATATTATTGTTTTTTATGAAATCAGAGCATCAATAGCTGCAGTTTGTCGGGAGTAAAGAACTCTTGGGCGACATCCTGGATCTGTGTCGACGTGATGGCATCGATGCGTTGCAACAGTTCGGCGATGCTGCGTTCGTGACCATAATGAAGGAAGTGCTTGGCGAAGTCGAGCGCAAACTGTTCGCGGTTGTCGCAGGCGATGGCCAATTGTCCTTTCAGCTGTCGCTTTGCGGCCTGCAGTTGACGTTCTGACAACGGATGCTGAAGGAGTCGGTCGAGTTCGCGATGTACCAGCCGCAGACAACGTTTCACGTCATGATGGTCGCACCCGAAATAGACGCTCCAACAACCCGTATCACTGTAGCTGACCTGTGAACTCTCGACGGTATAAACCAGTCCGTGACGTTCACGCAGCGAGAGATTCAGGCGGGCATTCATGCCCGGACCACCCAGCTGGTTGTTGAGCAAGAACAGGGGCATGCGCCGCGGATCGTCATAGCTAAAAGTCCTGACACCCAACATGACGTGTGCCTGGTGGTGGGAACTTTCAGTGGCAAGGGGTGAGGGGTGAGAGATGAGAGAAATGTCTTGTGGTTGGGGGGCGTAGCTAGAGTCATCTTTCACCTCTAACTTCTCGCATCTCACCTCTAAATTTTTCACCAATCGTGAAAAGTCTATATCGCCATAGACGAAGAAGATGGCATTGTCGGGACGGTAGTAACGTTGGGTGAAACGACGGGCATCGAGCGAGGTGAATTGCTGTACCTGCTGACGGGTTCCCAGAATATTGTGACCCAGCGGATGACCTCGGAAGATGAGGTTTTCGAACTCGTCGTAAATCAGTTCCGCCGGTGAGTCGTTGTAGCTCTCGATTTCATCACAGATAACGTCGATTTCGTGCTCTATTTCGTGTTGGGGATATTCGCTGCAGAAGACGATGTCACACAACAGGTCGACAGCCCGCGAGAAGTGTTCGCGCTGGATGGCAGCATAAAACACGGTGTCTTCCTTGTTGGTAAAGGCGTTGAGGTCGCCACCGACACTCTCCAGAGCGTTCAGAATCTGCAGGGCAGAACGCCGACGGGTGCCTTTGAAGGTAGTATGTTCGCAGAAGTGTGCCAAGCCCTCCTCGCCAGATGCCTCGTGGCGTGCTCCAGCGTTGATGCCTATGCCGCAATAGACGACCGGCGAGACCGATGGCAGATGGATGACACGAAGGCCATTTGCAAGCGTTGTAACATTATATTTCGTCATTTCGGGTGCAAAGGTACAAAATAAATGAGAAATGAGAAATGAGAAATGAGAAATTATTCGTACCTTTGTAGCCAAAATATATAGTTATGCGAAAAATAATAGGAATCGGCGAGACTGTGCTCGACATCATCTTCCGCGACGAACAGCCCATTCAGGCTATGCCCGGCGGGTCGACGTTCAATGCCATCATCTCGCTCAGCAGGTCAGGCGTCAACACCAGTTTCATCAGTGAGACGGGTAATGACCGTGTAGGACGGATGATTATCCAGTTTCTGAAGGACAATGGTTGCGAGGCCGACAGTGTCAGCGTCTATCCCGACTCGAAGTCGCCCTTGTCGCTAGCGTTTCTGAACGACCAAAACGATGCGGAATACATCTTCTACAAGGACCATCCCCACGACAGGCTGGACTTTACGTTACCCGAAATCAACGAGGACGACATCGTGCTTTTCGGCTCGTATTATGCCGTCAATCCCGTTATCCGTCCCCAGGTGAAGGCTTTCCTCGACTATGCCCACGAACGAGGCGCCATCCTGTATTACGACGTTAATTTCCGTGCATCACACCAGTATGAAGTGATGAAACTCACCCCCAACCTGCTGGAGAATTTCGAGCTGGCAGACATCGTGCGCGGTTCGGCAGAAGATTTCGAGGTGCTCTTCAAGAAGAACGATGCTGAGCAGGTGTACCGTTCGCAGATTATGTTCTACACGAAGAAATTCATCTATACCAATGCATCAGCACCTATCCAGCTGTTTGCCGACAATGGGCTGAAGAAGCAATATCCCATCGACAAGATGGATACTGTTAGTACCATTGGGGCTGGCGACAATTTCAATGCCGGATTCCTTTATGGCATGCTGACAAACGGCATTACGCGCAGTCAACTGACAGAAGGACTGAGCGAGGAACAGTGGGACAGCATCGTAGAACAGGGCAAGAAGTTCTCTGCCGAGGTCTGTCGCAGCCTCTACAATTACGTATCGCCCGAATTCGGAACAGCCCGAAAGGAAGAATTGAAACAATCCATTAATCAAGAATAAAACTATGCAAAAGATTACTGAAAACATCTATTATGTCGGCGTCAACGACAGAAACAAGTCGTTGTTCGAGGGTCTGTGGCCCCTGCCGAATGGCGTCAGCTACAACTCCTACCTCATCGACGACGAGAAAGTGTGTCTAATTGATACCGTTGAGGTTGACTTCTTCACACAGTACTTGGAGCACATCCACGAGGTCATTGGTGACCGCAAGGTGGACTATCTGGTCATTAACCACATGGAGCCGGATCACAGCGGAAGCATCGCACTCATCAAGAAGTTCTACCCCGAGATTCAGATTGTGGGCAACGAGAAGACCTTCCAGATGATGGAGGGCTTCTATGGCATCACAGAAGGTACACTGGAAGTAAAAAACGGCGATTCCATCGAGCTTGGGAAGCAGACGTTGAACTTTGTGCTGACCCCTATGGTGCACTGGCCTGAGACGATGGTAACGCTTGCCGTTTCGACCGAATCGCAACGCACCGTACTATTCAGTGGAGATGCCTTTGGCTGCTTCGGAGCCCTGAATGGTGGTGTGATTGACGAACAGATCAACTGCGACACCTTCTGGTTGGAAATGGTTCGTTACTATTCGAACATCGTGGGCAAGTACGGCACACCTGTACAGAACGCCCTGAAGAAGCTGGCCGATGTGAAACTGGACTACATCTGTGCTACGCATGGTCCCGTCTGGCACAAATATATTGACAAGGTGGTTGGCGAATACGACCGTATGTCAAAATACGAGACCGAGCCTGGACTGGTCATATGCTATGGTACGATGTATGGCAATACCGAACGTGCGGCAGAGGTTATAGCCCGTGCAGCCTCGGAGGCTGGCGTAAAGAACATCGTGATGTACAACGTCTCGAAGACCCACCATTCGTATATCATCCGCGACGTGTTCCGCTATCGTGGTCTCATCGTGGGTGCTCCTACGTATAATACGGCGCTGTATCACGAGATGGACGTGCTGCTCTCGGAGTTGGCAGGCAAGGACATCAAGAACCACCTGTTGGGTTGGTTTGGCTCTTTCGGATGGGCCTCTAAGGCTGTTGCTGAGATTCAGAAGTGGAACGACGAGCATCTGCACTACGAAGCAGTCGGTGAACCCGTAGAAATCAAACAGAGCCTCACCGCTGAGACAAAAGCAGCATGCGAGGCTCTGGGACGTGCGATGGCCAATCGACTAAAGGAGTGTTAACGCCTTTGTCAGCACATCGTTAGTTTCGCCCATGATAGAGTAATATTCGTTCATGCCCCACAGGTCGCGGGCAATGAGCGCTTTCAACTGAAGACGCAGATAAGGCAGGGTGCTTAGGCGCTCTGCCTCGTCTTTTGGCTGGATATTCTTTTTCTCAGCCTCAGCCATGATGCCGTCAATGAGGCTCTGCGGAACGTCGAAACGCTGACGGTAGGCCTCAAAGGTCTTGTACTCCTGCAGCAACGACTTCCTATACTGATCGACGTAGTGCAAGTTGGCATCGATGACAACAGATTTAGCGGCGAGTTCCCGATGGAATCGCGTATATTTGGTGGTGTCGAGGGGTACAAACTCATCGGGCATGATGCCTCCTCCACCATAGACGATGCGATGTTCCTTGAGCGTATAGAACTTCAGTGAGTCGGCAAAATGGACACTGTCCGCACTCATCAGCTCGCCACTCTTCAGACGATGGAGCATGTCCTCGGAATAGTCCTTCTTGTTACCTTTCTCATAGGGTTTCTGAATACAGCGGCCCGAGGGTGTATAATAGTGGGCAACGGTGAGACGGACCATAGAGCCGTCGGGCAGTTCGATGGGGCGCTGGACGAGTCCCTTGCCAAAGGTGCGACGTCCAACAACGATACCCCGATCGTGGTCCTGAATGGCACCAGAGACAATCTCTGCCGCAGAGGCCGTATAGCTGTCAACCAGTACGACGACCTTGCCCTTGGTGAAGAGTCCCCCACCCTTGGCCTTATACTCCGTACGCTGAATGCGTCGTCCGCTGGTATATACGATGAGGTCGTTTTCCTGAAGGAATTCCTCTGCAATCTGTACTGCAGCATGAAGATAGCCTCCCCCATTCTCCTGCAGGTCGAGGATGAGCGACTGCATGCCTTGCTTCTGCAATGTCTTCATGCTCTCGCAAAACTCGTCGTGTGTGGTAGCACCAAAGCTACCAATACGGATGTAGCCCACCTTGGGGCGAACCATATAGGTGGCATCGATGGTGTGAACAGGAATCTTGTCGCGAATGACCTTGAATGTCAGTTTATCCTCTATGCCCCGACGGACAATGCCCAATACCGCCAACGTTCCCTTGGGACCACGCAGACGCTTCATAATCTCCTCTTTCGACATTTTGACACCCGCAATGGCCGTATCGTTGACACTGACAATGCGGTCACCAGCAAGTATGCCTACCCGCTCGGAAGGTCCGTTGGAAACGGTCTGAATGACGAGCAACGTGTCTTCGACCATATTGAATTGCACACCGATACCCTCGAAATTGCCTTGTAACGACTCGTTAGTTTCCTTCACTTCCTTCGCTGTCAGATAGCTGGAGTGAGGATCCAGCTTCTCCAACATGCCACGAATGCCATCCTCGACGAGTTTGTCTTCGTTGACGGAGTCGACATAGAGATTGGTCACAGCCATCTCTGCAATCTGCAACTTTCGCAGAGGAGAATCCTCGCCCATACGAATCGTCATCTGGGCAGAGGCATAACATATTTGCAGCGACAAAATCGCTGCACACACTAATCTAATCGTCTTATTCATAATCTTCTTCGGGGCGGTCTTCCTCAATGACAAGGTTGTCGATGATAAAGTTCTGACGCTCCATCGTGTTTTTACCCATGTAGTATTCCAACAGTTTCTGAACCTGGTCGTTTTTCTGAAGGGTTACCTGTTCCAATCGCATATCAGGTCCGATAAAGCCCGCAAATTCCTCGGGCGATATTTCACCAAGACCTTTAAATCGGGTGATTTCGGGGTCAGGCCCCAAATCCTGAATGGCTTTCACACGTTCCTCTTCGCTATAGCAGTAACGCACAACGAAGTCACCCTTCTTACCATCTTCGCGCATCTCCTTCTTACGGATTTTCGTACGTTTGTTTCGAACGCGGAACAATGGTGTCTGCAGTACGTAGACATGCCCCTTCTTGATGAGTTCGGGGAAGAACTGCAGGAAGAAGGTAATGATGAGCAGACGGATGTGCATGCCGTCGACATCGGCATCAGTGGCTACGATGACCTTATTATATCTGAGGGTGTCGAGACCTTCCTCGATGTCGAGGGCAGCCTGCAGCAGGTTAAACTCCTCGTTTTCGTAGACCACCTTCTTGGTGAGTCCGAACGAGTTCAGCGGCTTTCCACGCAGCGAGAATACTGCCTGAGTGTTCACGTCGCGACTCTTGGTGATGCTTCCGCTGGCTGAGTCACCCTCAGTAATAAAGATACACGATTCCTCCTTGCGGTCGTTCTTAACGTCAGAGAAATGAATGCGACAGTCGCGCAACTTACGGTTATGCAAGTTGGCCTTTTTGGCACGCTCACGAGCCAGTTTCGTCACACCGGCCATTGCCTTACGCTCGCGTTCGCTTTCCTTGATCTTATTCTCGATGACATCAGCGACATCCTGATGAATGTGCAGGTAGTTGTCGACCTGCTGCTTGATGAAGTCGCCTACATATTTATTAATAGTCTCACCATCAGGGGCCATCTGCGTAGAACCCAGCTTGATTTTCGTCTGACTCTCGAAGACGGGCTCCTCGACGTTGATGGCAATGGCAGCTACCAGACCTGCACGAATGTCGCCAGGCTCGTATTTGCCAAAATACTCCTTGATGGTCTTGGCGATATGCTCCTTAAAGGCACTCTGATGCGTACCACCCTGAATAGTGTGCTGTCCGTTGACAAACGAATAGTACTCCTCGCCATACTGGTTGGCATGGGTGAATGCTATCTCGATGTCGTCGCCCTGCAGGTGGACAATGGGATAGAGCGGGTCGTTGGTCATACGATCCTTCAGCAGGTCCTCCAAACCATTGCGCGAGAGGATACGACGCCCGTTATACATGATGGCCAGTCCGGAGTTCAGGTAAGTGTAGTTGCGCAGCATGTTTTCCACAATGTCGTTGTGGAAGGAATAGCCCTTGAACAGCGTGTCGTCCGGCTCGAAGAAGATGTAGGTTCCCGTCTCGTCCTCCGTAGGCTCTGTGACGTCGCTCTGCAGGATACCTTTCTCGAATACCACCTTGCGAACCTGTCCATCACGATAGCTGTGGGCCTCGAAGTGCGAACTGAGGAAGTTGACAGCCTTGATACCCACGCCGTTCATACCTACCGACTTCTTGAAAGCCTTCGAGTCGTACTTACCACCCGTATTCAGCTGGCTCACTGCTTCGACAATCTTTCCCTGGGGGATGCCTCGACCGTAGTCGCGAACCCTGACACGCAGGTTGTCTTCAATGTCTATCTCGATACGTTTTCCGGCATTCATGCGGAACTCGTCAATCGAGTTGTCGATGGTCTCCTTCAACAGCACATAGATACCATCGTCAGAGTGCGAACCGTCGTCGAGTCGGCCCACATACATACCAGGACGTGTGCGGATATGGTCAACGTCTGAAAGATGACGGATGTTGTCGTCATCATACTGTACTTGTTCTTCGATGATGTTATTTTCTTCGTTCATAGTTCCTTCTTATAGCACCTGCGGCGCTTATGCTGTATATGTTCCAGATACTGCCACTGGCTCTGCACCTTTTCGTTGGTTTCCATCTCGACATTGGTCTCGCCCCACTTGAAGCCATACTTCTGATAGATGGGAATGAGGTCGTAGAACAACAGGGCGTTAGCACCCTTCTGCTGATATTCGGGCAGGATGCCGATGAGCATCAGGTCGAGACACTCCGCCTTGTGGAATTTCAGGGCCTTCAGACAATGCCACCAGCCAAAGGGGAACAAGCGTCCGTTCTTGCACTTCTGCAGGGCTCGCGTCATGTTGGTGATTGAGATGCCCACACCAATGACCTCGTGGTTGGGGGTGTTCCAGTCTTCAATCAAGCAGAGCATGTCCATATCGAGCATGGGGAAATACATCTTCAGATACTCGTCAATCTGGCGCTCCGTCATCTGCGAATAACCATACAGATGGCCAAACGACTTATTGACCACGTCGAGCACCTTGCGGCCATACTGCTCCTTGCCGAACACCTGACTGCGCTTGGGGTGCATGGGATGCAGGTTGTAGCGCTTCATCACCAGCTCGGCCACCTTCTTGAACTTCTCGGGCATACCCTCTTTGGGTACGATAAGCTTGAATTCCACGTAGTCGTTGTCCTTCTCCCAACCGCCCAGCTTTTCCATGTGCTGCGGATAGTAAGGGAAATTATAGATGGTGGCCATAGTACCCAACTCGTCGAAACCCTCGATGAGCATACCCTCAGGGTCCATATCGGTGAAACCCAACGGGCCTATCATCTCCTTCATTCCCTTCGAGCGTCCCCAGTCGGCTACTGCATCCAACAGCGCCTGCGACACTTCCATGTCGTCAATGAAGTCTATCCAGCCGAAACGCACGCTGTCGCGTTCCCACCGTTCGTTGGCACGATGATTGATGATGCCTGCAATACGGCCAACAACCTTTCCGTCCTTGTAGGCCAGAAAGTATTCGGCTTCGCAGAACTCAAAGGCGGCATTCTTGTCTTTACTCAAGGTGTGGACCTCATCCGTATATAGGTTGGGGGCATCGTAGGCATTGCCTCGATACAGGTCATAGTGGAGCTGGATAAAGCTATCGAGCTCTTTCTTGGTGGTAACTTTCCGAATCTCTACTGATGGCATGTTCTTTTCTTGTTTAATTGTGCAAAGTTAAGAAAAAACGGACAAAACGCCAAAATAATTAACCAATTTTACGGCAAATCAGCAACTTATGTTCTCCCGAAGCCAGTGTTGTGGCGAAAATAAAGGTGTCGCCTCCGTCCTTTAGTTTCAGCTTCTTGCGCAGCTGATCGACGCTCATCGGGAAATTACGGACCGCAATATTTGCTGATTCCATCGAAACTAAATTTTCACTAAACTTTTTCTTGATTTCCTGTTTATTCATCGATGAAATGGCCAAAATCTGAAATTTCCGTCCAGGAAAATCACCGATTTCAACGGGCGACAAGAACAGGTGGGAGTTTACAGCAATCTGCTGAACCTTGAATCGCCCCTCCACCTCCGCAAAGCAACCAGCCTTCATGATACTGGCGTTGGGCTCGTAGAGATAAAGCGGACTGTCGGAGAGGTCGTAGCCGGAAGAATAGTCCCACCTTGGGAACAATTCATTCCCAGCCTGGGAACAATTTAGTCCCACCTTGGGAACAAATTCGAAGATACTGTCTCCGTTTACGCAAATCAGGCGCAACCCATCAGTCGGTTCCTTGCTCAGCACCAACACCAATTCTTTGCATTCGTTATCGACGCTAACGATATGTATCTCGTGAACGAAGGGTGATGGGTGTTGGGTGATGGGTGATGGGTGTTCAATGTCGTTTACCGCCTTGCGCCAGTCGAGCATGGGCGAGAGTTTCAGCATCACGCAGTCGGCCTTTTCCAACAGTTGGGGCATCAGTTCCAGCACATTGGGTGTGCAGTCGCCAATGCCGTAAGTGCGTCCGCCGTGTTCGTTTCTGCGGGCAGGGTCCAGATAAACGAGAGAGGCAGGGGGCATTTGCGACAGATAGGCTGCGGCAGAACCGCAGCACACCGAACAAGACAGGCCCAACATCCGGAAATTGTTTTCGGCAATCTCACAAAGCGTTTCGTTTTGCTCGACGTAACATCGTTCATGAAACCCTTGCGACATCCAATAGAAGTCTATGCCAAACCCTCCCGTCAAATCCACAAATGATTTTCTATTTGACCATTTACTATTTACTATTTTCGCCTTATATCGGGCTGTCTGTTCGGACGAGCACTGCTCCATATTGAGATGAGGAGGATAGACAATGCCCTCCTGAGTTGCCCACGAAGGCAGTTTCCGTCGTGCAGTCTGCCTGCCGGCAATCTGTTGCAAAGCCATCTGCAGGTCTACCTCCGGGTCCTTTGTACCCTGTAAGGCCACCTTCCGCACATCCTCGTCAGCATGCTCACGAACGAAACTCCATGTCTTCTCATTGATATTCATGCTGCAAAGATAAGAAAAAGTTTAGAGTTTAGAGTTTAGAGTTTAGAGATTTTTCGTGGCGGCAGCAAATTTTTCACTCTTCACTCTTCACTTTTCACTTAAAATGTAACCTTTCACCCAAGGTGAAACTAGGCTGCACCTCAGAAAAACTCAAATTAATTTGGTTTTTCGCTCGGTTTGCACTACCTTTGCCAGCGAATGCAAGAACGACTATGGAATAGGAACTATTGCAAGGTGATGACAGCCAACTTTGCGCTGTTCTTTGCCTTCTACGAGCTGACGCCCCTGTTGCCGCTCTATCTGAGCGAGCATTTCGGTGCCACCAAGGATGTTATCGGACTGGTTCTCTCCGGCTATACCATCACGGCATTGGTGTTTCGTCCGTTCAGCGGATTCATGGTCGACTCCTTTCCTCGCAAGATGGTACTGATGGTCAGTTTCGCTTTCTTCTCGCTGTTCTTTGTTGGTTATCTGGCAGCATCCACGCTGTTGCTGTTCACCATTGTGCGAACACTTCACGGAGGGCCCTTTGGTGCGTTGACGGTAGCCAATTCCACAGTGGCTATAGATGTACTGCCTTCGTCGCGTCGTACGGAAGGCATCGGCTACTACGGGTTGTCGAACAACCTGGCAATGGCCATCGCTCCCACCATCGCCATCTTCATCTACCGCTATACCCATAGCTTCGAACTGCTCTTCTGGACGGCACTCATCATTGCCTGTGCAGGCTGGGCCACAGTGGCCACTATCCACATACAACCCAAAGAGAAGATCGCCAACAAGTCACGCCTGTCGCTCGACCGATTCTTCCTGCTCCGAGGATGGCTGTTGGGTGTCAACATGGTGGCTTTCGGCTTCTGCTTTGGCGTACTCAGCAACTATCTGGCCATCTATGGCAAAGAGCAGTTGGGGGTAACGGGTGGTACAGGAACCTACTTCATGCTCTGTTCCGTAGGACTCATGCTGAGCCGTCTGCAGGGCAGCAAGGCATTACGCAACGGACGCGTCACCCATAACGCCAGTACGGGAATCGTCACCTCGCTGGTGGGCTATACATTGTTTATCGCCATACCAACCCTCATGCCCGACAGCCATACGGCTATCATGACGGGCTACTACCTGTCAGCACTGCTCATCGGACTGGGCAATGGTCACATGTGGCCCGCTTTCCAGAATATGACCATCAATGTGGCACACAATAACCAGCGAGGCACAGCTAACTCCACCATCCTCGTATCGTGGGATATCGGTATTGGGTTGGGCATACTGGCTGGTGGTATTGTGGCAGAGCATCTGGGCTATGCCGCCTCGTTCTGGACGGTAGCCCTCGTCAACCTGATCGGTACACTGCTCTATTTCCTGCGTACCAAGCAATTCTTCCTGCAACGCAATTTGAATACGACTGTCAGATAAAAACCTAATGATTATGATTGACAAAGAAACCCGAAACCGCATCATCGCACTGGTCAACAAAGAGGTCGTTCCTGCCATTGGTTGTACCGAACCTATGTGTGTGGCCCTGTGTACAGCGAAAGCCACCGAACAGTTAGGCTGTCGTCCGGAACACATCGAGGCCAAGCTGAGTGCCAACATCCTGAAAAATGCCATGGGCGTCGGCATTCCTGGAACGGGGATGATTGGTCTGCCCATCGCCATTGCCCTTGGCGCACTCATCGGTAAGAGCGAGTACCAGCTGGAAGTGCTGAAAGAACTGACGCCCGAATCGTTGGAGGAGGGTAAGCGCTTTGTAGCTGAAAACCGCATCTCCATAGGTTTGAAAGAACACATCTGCGAAAAACTGTATGCCGAGATTACCTGTTCTGCTGGCGACAAACGGGCTACAGCCATCATCGCTGGCGGACATACCCGCTTCGTAACCGACTTTAAGGACGTCAGCGAGAAGGCTGAAGATGACGAGATAGCCCTGAACATGCGCATGGTCTACGACTTTGCCACGACAGCACCCCTTGACGAGATACGCTTCATCGAGGAGGCACGAACCTATAATATGAATGCAGCCCGCGAGGCGCTGAAGGGCAACTACGGGCACAACCTCGGCAAGACCATCGACCGTCCGCTGTCGAAAGGCATCTTTGGCAACAGCATCTATTCGCACATCATCTCGCGTACTGCCTCAGCCTGTGATGCCCGCATGGGCGGAGCCATGATTCCCGTCATGAGCAATTCGGGATCGGGCAATCAGGGCATCTGTGCCACGAATCCCGTCTGCGTCTATGCCAAGGAGAACGAAAACACCTCCGAGGAACTCGTCCGTGCCCTCATGCTCAGCCATCTGACGGCCATCTACATCAAACAGTCACTAGGCAAGCTGTCAGCCCTCTGCGGTTGCGTGGTGGCCAGCATCGGTTCCAGTTGCGGCATCACCTACTTAATGGGAGGTGACTACAACCGTATCTGCTATTCCGTCAAGAATATGATAGCCAACCTAACGGGAATGATTTGCGATGGCGCCAAGCCCGCCTGCTCGCTGAAGATTTCCTCGGGCGTCTCTACCGCCCTGCTTTCCTCGCTGCTTGCGATGGAGGGCAAATGCGTCACCTCGTCCGAAGGTATCGTCGACGACGACGTCGATCGCAGCATCCACAACCTGACGAGTATCGGCGCTGACGCCATGTGCAAGACGGACGATATGGTACTACAAATCATGGCCACGAAAGGCTGCTGAAAAAGAAAAACTCAATTATTTTTGGTTTTTCGCTCATTTATTCGTACCTTCGCGGCGTATTAATACAATTGATTATGAAAATAGCTTTAATCGGCTACGGCAAGATGGGCAAGATGATTGAGCAAATCGCCCTGAGTCGTGGTCATGAAATTGTGAGTGTTATCGACATCGACAATCAGGAGGACTTCGATTCGGAGGCCTTTAAGAGTGCCGACGTAGCGATAGAGTTTACGGCTCCTCAGGCGGCTTACGGCAACTACCTGCGTGCTTTCAAACATGGTGTCAAGGTTGTGTCGGGTTCCACCGGTTGGATGAAGGAACATGGCGACGACGTGAAGCGCATGTGTTCGGAAGAGGGGCAGACACTGTTCTGGGCGTCAAACTTCTCAATTGGCGTGGCCATCTTCTCGGCAGTGAACCGTTACCTGGCGAAAATCATGAACCAGTTCCCCCAGTATGATGTGGAGATGGAAGAGACACACCACGTACACAAGCTCGACCATCCCAGCGGTACGGCTATCACACTGGCTGAGGAGATTGTGGAGAACATCGACCGCAAAGAGGCTTGGAAGGAAGACACCACCGACAAGAAGTATCTGCGTGTGGATCATATCCGTCGTGGTGAGGTGCCTGGCATCCATACCATCCGCTATGACTCGGAGGCCGACATCATCACCATCACCCACGATGCCCATTCGCGTCAGGGTTTTGCCCTTGGTGCTGTGCTCGCTGCTGAGTTTACCAAGGACCATCAGGGACTGCTTACAATCTCAGATATGTTTAAATTTTGAAACATAGGTTAATGTTAGTATCAGATGCAACTTGCATGAATATCGTAGCGTCAAATCTATGTGAATAAAATTTTTAGCTAAAATGGAGAAAAAGAAAAAGTTGAATATGAAGGTGCAGTGGGCGAAGTTCATTGTTGTGCTCGCATTGTACCTGTTGTTCCTCTATTGGGTGAAGTCGTGGTGGGGACTGCTTGTTATTCCTTTCATCTACGACGTCTACATCACCAAGAAGATCAAGTGGCAGTGGTGGAAGGAGGCCGAAGGCCCCACGAAGTTCGTCATGTCGTGGGTCGACGCCATCGTATTCGCACTGGTGGCCGTCTACTTCATCAACCTGTTCTTCTTCCAGAACTACGTCATCCCATCGAGTTCGCTGGAGAAATCGTTGCTGACAGGCGACTACCTGTTCGTATCGAAGGTGAGCTACGGTCCACGTATTCCCGAGACGCCGCTGACCATGCCGCTGACCCAGCACACGATGCCGCTGTTTCAGTGTAAGTCGTATATCGAGTGGCCCCATTGGGACTACCGCCGTGTGAAGGGCTTGGGCAAGGTGCAGCTGAACGACATCGTCGTGTTCAACTTCCCCGCTGGCGATACCATCTGCTCAGCACCGCAGTATCAGGCTTACGACTTCTATCAGATGTGCTACCAGATAGGCTATCAGCTGTATCCCCAGCGCCCCAATCCTGACTCGCTGACCCAGGAACAGCTGCCGCTCTACTATAACACCATCTATCAAGCAGGACGTCAGGCCATTGAGCATAATCCTGGCGAATACGGACTGATAGACACTCGCCCTGCCGATCGTCGCGAGAACTACGTGAAACGCTGCGTGGGTTTACCTGGTCAGACACTGCAGATCAAGGACCGCATTGTCTACATCAACGGCAAGGCCAACAAAGAGCCCGACAACGTGCAGTATACCTACAAGGTTAAGCTGAAGCAGCGTCTGGACGATGATCTGATGAAGGATTTGGGCATCACTATGGAGGACCTGATGAGTCTGAACACGCAGGGTTACATGCCGCTGACCAACCATGCCGTCGAGGAGCTGAAAAAGTTGACGGACATCGTCGAGAGCGTCGAACTGAACAAGGATGCCAACGAACTTGACATCTACCCGTTGAACGGCAACATGCACTGGACTCGCGACAACTACGGACCCATCTGGATTCCCAAGAAGGGCGAGAGCATAGACCTGACGCTGAAGAACCTGCCCATCTACGAGCGTCCCATCCGCACTTACGAAGGCAACAAATTGGAGGTAAAGAATGGCAAGATCTACATCAACGACCAGGAGACCACGAAGTATACCTTCAAACTGGACTACTACTGGATGCAGGGCGACAACCGCCACAACTCGCTCGACTCGCGCTATTGGGGCTTTGTGCCCGAAGACCATATCGTGGGCAAGCCCATCTTCATCTGGTGGAGTTCAGATCCTGACCGTTCTGGCTTTGGAGGCATCCGCTGGAGTCGACTGTTCCGCTTCGTGGATAACATCAAATAAGGTAAGAGGTAATAGTGAATAATTTGCTGCCGCAATATGGAATATGCCGAAAACATACCCTCAACAGACAATACCGCTAAAAAAAGAAGAGCGGTAGCAAATTATTCACTTATCACTTTTACTTTTTCACTTATCCTGGCTTTTGCACTGATGTTGGCTGTCCGTACCTTGGCTTTGTCCATTCATGGCGTCACAGGCGATGGACTGGCCCCACTCTATCAGAGCGGAGACCGCCTGCTCATCAACCGCTGCAGCTATGGGCTACGCATCGAGGGTAACAGACTGCTTCCCTATAGCCGACTGATGCGCCAACCTGTCGAGAGAGGCGACATCGTAGCCTTTAATGCCCCCAAGGGATTCCCTGACGGCATATGCATTGCCCGCTGCAAGGCCGTTCCTGGCGACACCATCCGTACCAAGGAAGGTCCCCTGCTTGTGCCAGGCCTAAAGACCTGCGCCCAGACGGACTACTACTGGCTGGAGGCTATCAACCGCAAGAACCCGCTGGATTCGCGCTATATGGGACTCATCCCTGAACACGACATCATCGGGCGCGTCGTCACGGTGCTTTACAATCGTAACAACTCCTTCCTGCCATGACGACAGCACTGCTGCAAACCACCTATTTTGGTCCCATACAATGGTATCAGAAGCTTTACCGCTATGACCATTGTCTCATCGAGCAGTACGACTCGTACCAAAAGCAGACCTTTCGAAATCGTTGCATCATCGCTACCGCCAACGGCGTGCAGGCCCTCACCATTCCCGTTGAAAATGGGAAAGGAGAAAGGAGAAATGAGAAATGTTTAATGCGCGATGTGCGCATTAGTGACCATAACCAATGGCGAAGGGTACATTGGAATGCGCTGCAGAGTGCCTATAGCGAGAGTCCCTTCTTCGACTACTATGCGGATGACATCCGCCCCTTCTTCGAGCAGAAATACGAATTTTTAGTCGATTTCAACGAAGCCATTCGCCAAAAGATATGTGAACTCATCGACATTCGCCCCTCTGTGGAACACACCTCTTCGTATACATCAGACATCAGACAACAGACATCAGATATCACAGATTTCCGCGACGTCATCAACGCCAAGCACCCCCAGCCCGATGCGACCTTCGAGGCAAAAAGATATTGGCAGGTGTTCCAGCACAAGCATGGTTTCCTGCCCAACCTGTCCATTCTGGACCTGCTGTTCTGCATGGGTCCAGAGAGCGTTTTCTACTTGTAATCGCCTCAACATGTCCCGTCTATCGTCGTTACTGAACCGCACGCCCGTACTACCTCTGGCTCTCTGTCTGATAGCAGCCATCGTGTTCTTGGTGGGACCTAAAGTCATGCAACGATTAGAGGTTGAATGGCCCGAGGAACCGATGACCATAGAGGCTGTCATCATCAGCGAACCCGTAGTCAAAGAAAAAGTCGTTGTCGTTGACCTATTAACGACGCAAGGCAACAGAAAACTGAAATGCCGACTAACCAAAGGCCCTATGAGCGAAAAGGTCACTTTGGGCGACGGGCTACGAATACGCGCTATTATTAATAAGGTACATGCGTGGCAACAAGGCCACTTCAACTACCAACGCTATATGGCCTGTCATGGCTTCTCAGGCGAATTATGGGTCCGACATGGCGACTGGCAACCACAACAACTATCACTTTCCGGACTACCGCTATGGCAACGCACCAAACTACGCTTCCTGCTTTGGCGCCACCAATTGCTGGAAAACTATCGGCAATGGGGCATCGCCGACGAGTCCTATGCCATCATTGCCGCCATGACACTGGGCGAGAAATCGCAGCTGGACAGTTCGCTGAAAGAAACCTATTCGCAAGTAGGTGCGTCGCACATACTCGCACTCAGCGGGCTGCACCTGATGATTATCTATACCGTTATCTCGCTGTTGTTTGGATGGCGACGATTCCGCATCGCCTCCCAGGTACTCATCGTGCTGTCAATATGGGCCTTTGCCTTCCTGGTGGGCCTATCACCCAGCGTGGTACGAGCAGCTTTTATGATCAGCATCTATTCCCTACTGTCGCTGGGCCATCGCGAACGCATGTCCGTCAACACATTAATATTCACCGCTATCGTCATGCTGCTGGCTAATCCGCTGTCACTCTACGACATGGGCTTCCAGCTGTCGTTCATGGCGGTGCTCGCCATTCAACTCATCTGTCCCATGCTGGAGCGGCTCATTCCCCTACATATACAAATGGAACACCGTTGGCTGAAAGTCCTGTGGGGAATGACCTGCGTATCGCTGGCTGCACAAGTGGGTACTGCACCACTCATCGCCTACTATTTCGGACGTTTTGCCACCTACTTCCTGCTCAGCAATTTCGTGGTCATCCCTTTGGCCACACTCCTACTCTATTTGGCGCTGCTCAGCATCTGTACCTGTTGGTGGGGCGGTCTACTATCACTGCTGGTCGTTGCCCTCGCAACTATCGTCAGTCTGATGAACCGTTTGTTAGAGTACATCGCGCAACTTCCCCTATGCAGCATCGAGGGCATCCGCCTCTCCACGCTACAACTGGCCTGCATCTATCTGTTGGCGGGAAGTATCTTAGTGCTAGTTAGCCTAAAATATCCAAGATTTCGTTGAAATGGGCGATTTTTTTCAGTCGCTCATGGGGAAACTCCTCTGATTTCTCCAGTTCCCACACCACATGGTAGGGAATATGAATGGCATAGGCTCCTGCCGCTAGTGCCGGGGCAATGTCCGAACGGAACGAGTTACCCACCATCACCGTCTGTTCTGGGGCGACGCCTAAATTCTCGCATAGCTGGCGATATTCCTTTTCGGTCTTGTTCGACACCGTTTCCATATGGGAAAAATACTGTTCCAGTCCTGAACGATGCAGTTTGTTCTCCTGATCCAGCAACTCGCCTTTGGTAAAAACCACCAGCTGATAGCGTCGCGACAAGGAGAGCTGTTCCAGCGTCTCCTGCACCTCGGGCAGGGGCGTCGTGGGAAACAGCAACAACTCGCGGCCCAAGTCCAGCAGTTTCATCACGATGTCGCCCGTCAGCTGCTCATGGCTCACACGTACCGCATTCTCCACCAGCGACAGCGTGAAGGCCTTCGTGCCATAGCCCGTCAGCGGCAGGTTCTTGCGCTCGGTGGCAAACAGACCCTCGCTGACCTCTCGGGCCGTCGCCCATGGGCTGAGCAGGTCACAGCACTTCTGTTCTACCTCGTCGAACCACGACTGGCAGTCCCACAGCGTGTCGTCAGCGTCGAACGCCAACACACGGATATCATTCCATTTTTTCTCCACTTACTTGACGATTAGTTTGTCAAAACACTGGCCCACGATTTCTGCAGCCTCCTTTTTACGCAGGGGGTGGATATCGTTTTCCTCACCCAGGTCGAAGATGTCGGCAGCCTCGGCAAAGGCGTCTCCCTCTGCTACGATGCGCTGTTGCTCGCGCAAGCGGAGCCAGTTGGCATAGCCAGGATCTGACGGATACATATATTTCGCCAACTGCACGATACAGAACGGTAGCGTCGGTTCGTTCCACAACGTTCGCCAGCATCCCATCAGCTTACGCAACAGGTCGGCATAAGGGCTAGGGTTACCCGTGTTCGACTCGCCCTGATACCACACCACACCACTCAGGGCATAGGGTGCCAGCGGATAGAGCACCGCATTATACAGCGTGGTAGCCTGGTTCTGCAACGACACGTCTCCGCTGGGGCACGAGGGCATGTCAACACCAGCATGGAATTTCCATGAGTCGCTCAGACGGATAATGTCTTTCGGCAAGGGATTCTGCGAGAAACGGTCGTCGCCGAATGCCAACAGGTAGGGCTTGTCCTTGATGAAGTGGACGGCACCATATTTATTGATAAAGCGCACAGCAATGACGTTGTCGCCCTCCTGGAGCAAGCCCTCGGGGATGTCATAGCGACGTGGGGGATACTGGTAGTAGGTATGGCCAATCTCCTTGCCGTTCAGATAGGTGATATCCTGATCGAACAGCGTGCCCAGCAACAGACGGGCAGGCTTTCCCGCGTGTTCCTTATCTATATAGATATGCTGACGGAGCCAGACGGAACCAATGCCACGCCAGCTCCAGTCGTTCTGGTTGATGGTCTTCCAGTCACCATCGTCATGTATCAAGGAAGCAAAAGAGTATCCTCTCTCCTCTTTCCCCTCTCCTCTTTCCTCTAAACCATTCAGCAGTTCGTCCCATCGTTTGTTGGCCTCGTTGTTGGCCTGCATCTGTGCCTTTACATAGTTATCGTTCTGGTAGAACGCCAGTTTCTTCATCTGCATGGGATAGTCGGTCATCAGTGAATCAGCACTGATCCATGCCTCAATGGGTGTGCCGCCCCAACTGTTGACAATGATGCCTTGAGGCACCTTGGTTTTCTCGAACATGCGGATGCCTAAGAACGAGCCCAAGGCTGAGAAAAGCCACGCATTCTGTTTCGTCAAGGGTTTCCAATTGATGGCTGTCGGACGGATGTCGTCCTGCACGCCATGGGTGTTCGTCTCGTTCTGAACACGGAACAGGCGAATCTTATCGTTATCAAAATGGTCGATTTCATCGACATATTGCGGATAAACTCGCTCGATTGTTACGTCGATGTTCGATTGTCCGGAACAGAGCCACACATCGCCCACCAACACGTCGGTGATTGCTATCACCTCTTCTCCCTCGCCGCTCACAGCTAACGTATAGGGGCCTCCCGCCTTCATTTTCGGCAGGTCAAGGCGCCAGCGCCCTTCACCATCAGCCACAGTGCTATATTGGCGTTTATTCCAACGGATGAGGACCTTTTCCTGCGGATTGGCCTTACCCCACACGGGTATAGGTTTGTTACGTTGAAGAACCATGCCCGACTGGAACAAACGGGGCAGTTGAACTTTGGCTTCTGCCGATACAAAGCCAATGCATGCTAAAAAGAAAAAAAGAATTTGTCGTTTCATCGTTCGATAGTTTTTGCAAATGTACCAAATATTTATGAAATAACGCTCATTTGGGGTCACTTTTTTGGTTTATGCTACAAAAACGTATACTATTTGTTACATTGAAAAATGTCGAATTCAGCGAAAATCACTAACTTTGCAACCAGAATTTAAATAAAAAACTATATTTATGGCATCTAACGACACTCAAGGAGCGAAAGGCTTCTACAAACTCTCCTGGTTGCAGCGCATCGGATTCGGCTCTGGCGACCTGGCTCAAAATCTTATTTTCCAGGTAATTTGCACCTACCTGCTGTTCTTTTATACCGACATCTACGGACTGACCCCCTCTGCGGTGGCTGTCATGTTCCTGGTGGGTAATGTGGCTAACGTCATTTGGGACCCCATCGTAGGTACACTGATTGACAAGAGCAATCCGCGATTCGGAAAATACCGTTCGTATCTGCTCTATGTGGGTATTCCCCTGTCAGGCTTCGCCATCCTCTGCTTCTGGAACGGCTTTGCTCCATCGCTCATTTATGCCTACGTTACCTATGTTTCTATGCAGCTGCTCTATACGTTCATCAATGTGCCGTACGGAGCATTGAACTCTTCGCTGACTCGCGACACTGACGAAATCACCATTCTGACATCTGTTCGTATGTTTATGGCCAACCTCGGTGGTTTGGCCGTCAACTCTGGTCTGCCCTTGTTCATCGCTTTGATAGCCGGTGCCCCGTCCGACAGCCTTCCCAAAGACTCTTCGGCATGGTTTACCACGATGACCATTTATGCCATCGTCGGTTTCTGCCTGTTGCTGTTCTGCTTCTCGCAGTGTAAGGAGCGCGTGGTCATGGATGCCAAGACCACGGAAGACGTGAAGGTCAGCGACCTCTGGATGGAGTTCCTTCGCAACCGTCCCTTGCGCGTCCTGGCATTCTTCTTTATCACCGCCTTTGCCATGATGTCTGTCGGTAATGCTGCCGGCGCTTATTTCATCAATAGCAATTTGCACGGTTCAGCTCAGGAGTTGTCCATCTTCATGGCGCTGGGCTCTCTTCCTGCCTTCCTCTTCATGCCGCTCGTCCCCTGGTTCAAGCGCATGGTCGGTAAGAAGAATATGTTCTATATCTTCCTGGGAGCCGCCATCCTCGGTATGGGCATGCTTTATGTCATTTCCAAGATGGAGAATCCCAGCATGACAATGATTTACGTGGCCCAGTTCATCAAGTCGACGGGTGTCATCGTAGCCACGGGTTACATGTGGGCACTCGTACCCGAAGTCATTTCCTATGGTGAGTATACTACGGGCCGCCGCATCTCGGGCATCGTCAATGCCCTGACAGGCCTGTTCTTCAAGGCCGGTATGACCTTCGGAAGCATCGTCGGTCCTGCCGTGTTGGCTTATGTAGGCTATAACAGCAAGACCATCGAGCAGACTCCTTTTGCTGAGGAGGGTATCCTCTGGCTGGTCTGCGTCATCCCCGCCATCTTGCTGGGTCTGGCCCTGTTCATCATCTCGCACTACGAACTGACTGACGAGGTCATCGACAAGATCAATATGGAAATCGAAAGACGTAACAGAGAATAATTTAAAATAATAGTATTATGGCAAAACTACCTCGTTATCTATTTCCTAGTGACTATATGGCTGACCCCTCAGCCAACGTGTTTAACGGCCGCTTCTACATCTACCCCAGTCACGACTGGGATGCCGGCGAGTGCTTCGACGACGATGGCGGCCACTTCCAGATGAAGGACTACCACGTACTCTCGTGGGACGATATTGAAAATGGTGAAGTCACCGACCATGGCGTCATCCTCGACGTGAAGGATGTGCCCTGGGCCGAGAAACAGATGTGGGACAACGACTGCGTCGAGAAGGACGGCAAGTACTACCTCATCTTCTCTGCCAAGGCCTACGACGGCGTGTTCCGTCTGGGTGTGGCCGTTGCCGATAAGCCCGAAGGTCCATTCGTTCCTCAGGACAAGCCCATCCGCGGCTCGTTCTCCATCGACCCCTGCGTGTTCAAGGACGACGATGGACAAATCTACTGCTACTTTGGCGGACTCTGGGGCGGACAGCTCCAGTGGTGGCATCCACTGCCTAACGGTCTGGCTCCCGTCTTTGGCAAGTATGGTGACCAGAACGGGCTCGTCGACCTTGGTGCAGCCCCCGACCACAAGGGCGAGCTCTTTACCACAGCCGACAACCCCGCCATTCCCAGCTGTGTGGTACGCATGAGCGACGACGTGCTACAGTTTGCCGAGGCTCCTCGTGATGTTGTCGTTCTCGACGAGAATGGCGAACCCATGCGAGCCGGCGACCCTCACCGCTTCTTCGAGGCTTCGTGGATGCATAAGTACAATGGCAAGTACTATTTCTCCTACTCCACTGGTGACAGCCACTACCTGTGCTATGCCATTGGCGACAATCCCTACGGTCCCTTCCGCTATCAGGGTGTCATCCTCGATCCCGTCGTAGGTTGGACCACCCACCACAGCATCGTCGAGTACAAAGGCCAGTGGTATCTGTGCTATCACGACTGCGTACCCTCGAACGACGTTACCCACCTGCGTTCGCTGAAGGTACAGCGCCTGTTCTACAACGAGGACGGAACTATACAGAAGGTTGTGAATGAGTAAATCTCGATACGAAGTATCAAGGTTATCAATGAATAATCAACAACTTATTATTTCTAACTATTATGCTCAGCATCGCGGTGAAATCGTCGATTTCATCGCGGTGCGCATTGCTGATGCCTGCGAGGCAGAGGACATGGTGCAGGATCTGTTCCTCCGTCTGCTCCGTGGGCATCAGCTCATTACTCCTTTAACCCTGCCCTGCCTCGTCCACACCATGGCGCGCCACAGCATTGCCGACTACTATCGCCGCCGTCGCGTCAGGGATGAATACGAGCACTACCTCACGAAAAACACCGATTCCATCGGCGAAATGGAATCCATCATCTCCGCCCATCAGCTCATCGAGCGCATGGAGCGCACACTGGCCCGACTGCCCGAAGCCTGCGGACGCGTCTACCGCCTCCACATCTACGACGGCCTGAAGGTCAGCGACATTGCCCAACAGCTCGCCCTGCCCTACAAACAAGTAGAAAACCGCCTCGGACAAGCCCGCAAAGCCGTCCGAAGGCAGTTCTCCTTAGTTTGTTAATTTCCACGTTAGTTATTCCTTAGAACACCAACGGTCCAAACCCCATGCACGATGTCGTGCCCAGTGCGGTCAGTGCCGCCGTCAGCGCCGCTATCGCTATGCGAATCACGACTTCCCAAAAATTCTTCTTCATAAGTTTACATTTAATTAATGATTGAAGTTTCGGATGTTAATAAAAACGTGAATATATAGGTGCAAAAAAGGCATTGGAATCTTGCATATGTCGCAAGAATTGAGTACCTTTATGGTGCAAAACAAAAAGACTCAATATCCCAATGCC
>JAEEGH010003742.1_pt1 | contig 39606 bp, 30 predicted proteins | sample 9134181 | NCBI WGS metagenome assembly JAEEGH01 (sample SAMN16246544, study PRJNA631951) | gut metagenome | biome: gut microbiome; feature: rumen; material: DP-attached | host: Bos | place: Iran: Karaj | collected 2018-10 | reverse complement strand
AGCAAGTAACAGTCTCCTCGCAAGTGCCAGACCGTATATGCGCCTTCAGGCGCAGCTAGTAAAAAAGGGCTATGCCCGAAAATGAAAAGCCCCCGGCTTAGCCGGGGGATAATTACTCACGATAAAGGCTTTGCAAAAAACTTTTAAAATAATTAAAAATACGTCAACCATTTTCCCTCTCAAGGCGACTAATAGACAGAAAGCGAAATACAGCGGACAAGGAACCGGCCGCCGACGCTTGCGAAAGAGAGGTGAGCTGAAATGGAAGAGGCGGAGTTTGCAAGCCGCTATCGGAGATTGATCGAGTATTATTGGCTCCCGCAGGAGGAATCCCATCGCCAGCTATCGGCCGTTCTTGGGCGTCTGCGTGGCAGGGCTCCGCCGGGGAGCGAGAAAACAAGAGCAATCAGCAATCCCACAGGAGGAAGTGTCCATGGATAAGAGAGAGAGGAATCAAAGCTTTGCTGAAAGACTGCCAGAGCTGATCGTCGCCGCCCAGGCCGGAGACCAGCAGGCGTATACGGAGCTCTATGAAGCGTCCAGCCAGGAGGTCTACCGCACAGCCCGTGCTGTGCTGCAAAGCGAGCAGATGGCTCTGGATGTCCAGCAGGACACCTTTGTGTACGCCTTCAGTCATTTGGACAAGCTGAGGGACCCGAAAAAGCTTTGCCCCTGGCTTCGGTCGATCGCGGTAAATATGGCCAAAACCGCTCTGCGGAAGCAGACGCCAGTGCTGTTTACAGAGTTGGAAACGGACGAGGGAAACGGCCTGCCCGAGCAGGCGGACCTCTCCCCGGAGGCATCCCCCGAGCTGAGCCTGGAGCGGCAGGAGACCTGTGCGCTGGTCAACGAGATTCTGGACGGCCTCTCTGCCGGGCAGCGGGCCGCTGTGGGTATGTACTACTACGAGCAAATGTCTGTAAACGAGATCGCGGAAGCTCTGGGCGTGAACGCTGGAACGGTTAAGACCCAGCTTGCCCGGGGCCGGAAGAAAATTGAGGAGGAAATTTACCGTCTGGAAAAGCAGGGGATCAAGCTCTACGGCCTTTCACCCATACCCTTCCTGGTGGCTTTGATGAAGGGGCTGAGCCCCTCTGCCGAAGCGGGGGAGGTCGCCCTGACCAAGACGCTGGCAAAAGCCGGAGCTGCCGCGGGAGCCAAGGCTGTGGCCGTGACTGCCGGGGCCGGCGGGGCTGCCTCCGCAGCGGAAGTCGTTGCCTTCCATGTGGGCCGCAGCTTCTTCGAGACCGTGGTGGGCAAGCTGGTGCTGGGCGTGATCGTCGCCGGCGTTATCGGCGGCGGCGCGTCGGGCTACCGCTGGTTCAAGAACCATCTGAATCGGGAGCCGGACCCCACCCTGCCCACGGATCACGAGCAGCTGCGGGTGATTCCCACTGCTCCCTCGGTTCCCCAGGAGAGCATTCCGGCTTGGGTCACCGAACCTGAGACGTCAGAGGATCTTTTCACCGAGCCGGTAACAACGGAACCAACGGAGTTGCCCACGGAGCCAACGGATCCACTTCCTACAGAGCCGACGGGTTCGAAGCCGACAGAGCCGCAAACAGCGGAACCGACGGATTCACAGCCAACAGAGCCGCAGCCAACTAACCAGGTGGATCTGAATCCAGCGGAAGTGCTGCCTACTGACGAAACCGATCCCGATCCCACGGAACCTTTTGACGAAAACGAGCAGATGGCCTTGGGAAGCTGCGGTGACAATCTGACCTGGGCGCTGGACAAAACCTCCGGCGTTCTGACTATTACCGGCAGCGGCCCAATGGAAGATTTTCTGATTTCGCCGTGGTTTGATTTCCAGGAATATGTGACTACAGTTATATTACCACAGGGAATGACGCACATTGGCAATGGAGCTTTTAATTGTTTCTACGGGCTTAACAGGGTTGTCCTGCCGGAAACACTGACGAGCATTGGTGAGTATGCATTTGCATGTTGCCCTCTGACAAGCGTTGCGTTTCCGGATGGCCTGACAAGCATTGGTGCGGGTGCATTTTGTGACTGCCGCCTTACGAGCCTCACGTTTCCTGAAAGTCTGATGAGCATTGGGCCTTTTGCTTTTCGAGGAAACAAGATAAAGAACCTTGTCCTCCCCAATTGCCTGGAGACGCTGGGCGACAACGCTTTCTCTGGGTGCACTGAATTGACAAGTGTTATCCTTCAGGCCAGTCTGGAATATTTCGGCACCGAGGCATTTTCTCAATGCAAAAAACTGGCGAGCATAACCATTCCAGAAGGCCTGAAAAACATTGGCAACAGCGCGTTTTATGAATGCGGCAATTTGTCGAGCATTACCCTTCCGGAAGGCCTTGAAATCATTGGCGACAACGCGTTTTCATACAGCAATAATTTGACGAGCGTTACCCTTCCGGAAAGCCTGAAAATCATTGGAGATAATGCGTTTTCTTATAGCGGCATCACATGTATTACACTCCCGAAGAGATTGACATCGATCGGTGACGGTACCTTTGGTTATTGTAAGAATCTGACAAGTATCGTCATTCCGGAGAGCGTGGAAGAAATCGGTTTGGCTACGTTTTTCCGCTGTATCAGTTTACAAAGTGTTACCCTCCCGGAAGATCTGAAAACGATTCGTTATCTTGCTTTTGCAGACTGCCCCGCATTGACCTCCGTGACAATCCCAGCATCGGTGTCCGTAATCGATGATCCCCTTGGATTTTACGCTGGGTATGGACCAATTGAAGGCTTTACCATTTATGGCGTAGAGGGATCTGAGGCCCAGTCCTATGCAAAACGAATCGGTTTGCGATTTGTTCCACGGTAGTGCATCTTAGCGGTAATCGCAATACTCTCATAATACCAAATCAAGAAGTTAAAATGGAGGAAAAAATGAAAACAAACAAGCGAATTGCGGCCCTGGTCCTTTGCCTGGCCCTGGTCTGCTCGCTGCTGCCTGGCGTGAGCCTGACAGCTCACGCGGAAACCCTTTCCGGCACCTGCGGCGCAGAGGGCGACAACCTGACCTGGACCTTGGACACTGATACCGGCGTGCTGACCATCGAAGGCAGCGGCGAGATGGCGTACTATGACGAAACCCCCGCACCCTGGTACGATTATGGCGAAATCATCACGAAGGTTATTTTCCCGGACGGACTGACAAGCATCGGCATGTTTGCGTTCAACGGATGCTCCGGGCTGACCGACGTCAGCCTTCCGGAGAGTCTGCTCAGCATCGGCGGCGCAGCCTTTGCGTCCTGCACCGCTCTGACGGAGATCGCCTTCCCGGGGAGGGTCTGGACCATCGGAGACTTTGCGTTCAGAGACTGCACCGCGCTGCTGAGCGTTTCGATTCCCACTAACGTGATGTATATTGGCTCTTTTGCGTTCGGGTATGTGCAAGATGATGAAGTGGGGGATTATGTCAAAATGGACGGCTTCTCCATTTACGGCTATTTGAATACCGAAGCTGAGTACTATGCGAACTCCAACGGCATCCCCTTCACTGCCCTTGACGAAGATCCTCAGGACCCCGGCGATGTTTCCGGCTACTGCGGCTCGAATGGCGGACATAACCTGACCTGGTCGTTGACGTTTTCGACCGGCGTGCTGACCATCTCCGGCAGCGGCGAAATGGAGAATTATTCTATTTTCGCGATCCCCTGGTATGATTACCGCGACAGCATTACCTCCGTCATTCTGTGTGACGGCGTGACGACTGTCGGCCTTTGTGCGTTCAGAGACTGCCGCGCCCTGACCACTGTGGTGATCCCAGCCAGCTTGAGAGAGATCGAGGAGCTCTTTTCTTCGTTTGAGAACTGCTCGTCGCTGACGGCGTTCTACGTAGATCCCGGAAACCAATGGTTCAGCAGCCTTGACGGCGTGCTGATGAATCGGGCGGAGACGCAGCTCCTTTATTATCCTGCCGGAAAGACGAAAGACTTCTATGCGATCCCAGAGGGCATCAAGGAGATCGGCTACGAAGCGTTCATTGACTCCGCCCTGGCTGAGGTAACGATCCCGGAGACTGTGACAATCGTCGGGGGGCAGGCGTTCTACAACTGCGACGCGATGAAAAGCGTCACGATTCCCGCGAGCGTGCGTTCCATTGGGGGATACGCTTTCGGCTATCACGATGACGCGGAGACGAACGACAGCTTCGTCAAGATGGAGGATTTTACTATCTACGGCTATGAAAACACCGCTGCCCAGAGTTATGCCGAGAGAAACGAGATCCCATTTGTTTCTCTCGGCGCGATCACAACGGTATCCGGCAGCTGCGGCGACAACCTGACCTGGACGCTGAACCTGGTGACCGGCCTGCTGACCATCGAGGGCAGTGGCGAAATTTGGCTCTGCGCGATCGAGTACGACATTCCCTGGTACGACTACCGGGAGAAAATCACCGCCATCAGCCTGCCGGACGGCCTGGCGAACGTCGGCTCGTTCGCTTTCAACGGCTGCACCCGACTGACCAGCGTGACCATCCCGGACAGCGTGACCAAAATCGAGTATTGTGCTTTCAACGGCTGCACCGGCCTGACCGACGTGAGTTTCCCCCGGAGTCTGGAAATCATTGGCAAGGAAGCCTTTTGCGGCTGCAAAGAGCTGACTGGCGCGGATCTTCCGGAAGGCTTGACGACTATCGGTCAAGAGGCTTTCAGCGGTTGCTACGCACTGACAAGTGTGCACTTTCCTTCGACCCTGACCACCATCGACGCTTTAGCTTTTTATGACGCCGGTCTGACCGAAGCTGTGATCCCGACCGGGGTAAAGAACCTGAACCCCTATGTTTTCTGGGGATGCAGAGCGCTGCGCTCCGTGACTCTCCCGGCGGGGCTGGAGAGCATCGGGGACTGGTGCTTTGTGGGCTGTGATGCGCTGGCGGAGATCAACTTTTCTGCGGGCTTGAAGACTATCGGGGTGCGAGCCTTCAACGGCTGCGACGGGCTGAGCATTCTGATCCTCCCGGAAGGACTGGAATCCATTGATGCGGGCGCTTTCCTCAGCTGCAAGGGCCTGACCGCAGTCATGCTACCAGAAAGCCTCACGAGCATTGGCGAAATGGCGTTCTTTGAATGCCCCAATCTGAATGCTGTGATGGTTCCAGCGTCGGTCCATACCATCGAGTACCACGCTTTTGGCTATGTCAATAATCAGGAGACCTGGAACGAGATCAAGGTAGAGGGATTCACTGTCTACGGGGAAAAAGGTTCCGCGGCCCAGATTTATGCGGAGGAAAACGGTTTCCGGTTTGTCCCCACTCAGGCTAACAACCCGTTTGTGGACGTGAAGGAGAGCGATTTCTTCTTTATGCCCGTCATGTGGGCAGTATCCGCCACAGTTACCGGCGGCGTGGACGATACCCACTTCGCGCCGGAGCGGACCGTCATGCGCGCCGATTCCATGATGTTCTTCTGGGCCGCCAATGGCCGTCCGGGGTTTAGCTCCACCGACAAGACCTTCAAGGACGTGAAGAAGACGCACTGGGCCTACAATGCTGTTATGTGGGCCGTAGAGAACGGCATCACCGGCGGTACCAACACCGAGGGCACCAAGTTCAGCCCCAAGCAGACCTGCACCCGGGGCGAGATTCTGCAGTTCCTCTATGCCGCTGAGGGTAAGCCCCGTTACCACATCTCCAACCCCTACTCCGACGTGAAGGACAAGCACTGGTACAAGGACGGCGCCATCTGGGCCTATGAAAACGGCCTGGAAAAGGGCGAGAACGGCAAGTTCCAAGCCAAGACCCCCTGCACCCGCGGCTACGTGGTAACTTACCTCTACCGGTACTTCACCGGGCTGGAGCTGGCGCAGTAGTATTAAGAAGTAAAAATCAGAATTGAGGTGCTTTCAAATTGCCAATCTGGCTATCGGCTTAACGTAGCTTTCGATCTGTAGGGACGGCACCCTGCCGTCCGCATATCCCGTAGGGGCGGTCATACTCCGTGATTCTTGCGAGTATGGCCGCCCGGGATACGCAGAGACTCCTGGATCGGCGCACGTAGGCAGCGCCACGGCTGGCATTCCGTTGTCGGTACCCTGCTGGATTTACCTGCGGCAAATTGCATTCGTTCCGAATACCGGACGAGCATTGTGTATAGCGAAGTAAGATAGGTAACAGAAAGAGAAGAGACATAGGTAACAGTTTTCTGGTAGAATAGAGGCATCAAGAAACGAAGGAAGTGACGAGATGCCTTGGGAAAGGAAAACTGTTATGGAACAGCGAGAAGAATTTGTCGAACGGGCAAGGAGCAGTCAACAAACCATGGCTGCCTTATGCCGGGAGTATGGAATCAGCCGGAAAACCGGCTACAAGTGGATGAACCGTGCCAATTTAGGTCAGCGTCTTTGTGACCAAAGCCGCCGACCGCACCGCCAGCCTTCCAAAACAGCCCCTGAAATAGAACAGCGCATCATCGATACCCGCAAGGAGAATCCGACCTGGGGTGGAAGAACGATCAAGGCTGTTTTGGAAGCTGACGGTAGTATCAAGCTCCCAAGCGCGAAAACCTGCGGCAACATTCTCAAACGCAATGGCTGGATTTCAGAAGAAGCCTCTTTGGAACACAAAGCCTATGAACGCTTCGAGCGTGAAGTCTGCAATGAGCTGTGGCAGACCGATTTCAAGGGCGACTTCCGAATGCGAGATGGCAAACGCTGTTTCCCGCTGGATATCCTTGACGATCATTCACGTTTTTGCTTGCTTCTTGAGCCGAAACTCGCTGCTACCGGCGTTATTGACAGCTTCAAACTGGCTTTTTACGAGTATGGGCTACCGGATGCTGTCCTCTCAGACCACGGGATGCAGTTCGGCGGATCACGTCCCGGTTGTACATCGTTTGAGCGTTTCCTGATGGATTTGGATATCCTCCCAATTCACGGTAGAATTCTTCATCCACAAACTCAGGGTAAAATTGAGCGATTTCACCGGACCATGAGGGCGGAGCTTCTGCGTCAGCCGTTTGACGGTATTCTGGATGCAAGCAGAATGATGGGATACTTCCGTTGGAAGTACAACGAAGTTCGCCCGCACAGCGCATTGGGGATGAAAACGCCGGGTTCGGTTTATGTCCCGAGCAAGAGACTGTACACAGAGCCGAAAGCGTTTGTCTACGATACCGGCATGAAGACAATAAAAGTCAACAACTGGGGCTATCTCCGCTTCGGCCCGGTGCAGGTCTTTCTGAGCGAGACGATGGCCGATACCAGGGTTGCTGTCCGGCAGTTGGATGAAACAAGCTTTGCTGTTATTTATCGCAATTTCCAGATTGCTGCCATTGACGCCGAGACGGGTTCTACTTGCAACCGCACCATTCGAAATCTGTAACCCATGTCTATTCCCCATGTGTTACCCATGTTTCTCTTGACAAAAGTGCCGTCCCTACGTCGCGTCTCCTATTGCCTATTGCCTGATGCCTATTGCCTCTTCCCGCATCTTCCGCCAGATGACGAAATACATGGTGGTGAAGCAGGCGGTGGAGCCCACCAGCTGGCTGACAAACTCCGCCCAGAAGACGCCTTCCACTCCCAGACCGATGCCGGGCAGAAGGAGGGTCAGGGGGGCCACCAGGAAGATCTTCCGCAGCAGGGAGAAGAACAGGGCGTGCTTGGGATAATTCAGGGCCACAAAGGTGTTCTGACCCGTCACCTGGAGGGCCATGAAGGGGAAGGCTCCGAAGAAGATCCGGGCACAGCGGACCGTCAGGGAGATCAGCGCCTCATCCTCAGTGAAAATCCGGACCAGGGGGGCGGGAATAAGCATCACCAGGAGCCACATGAAGGTGTTGATGCTCAGGCCGCCCAGCAGAATAAAGCGGATGCTCTCCGAGACCCGGGAATAGCGCTTGGCCCCGTAGTTGAAGCTCATGACGCTCTGGCCCGCAGTAGTCACGCCGCTCAGCGGCAGGCTCATGATCTCCCGCATGGAGTTGATGAGGCTCATACCCCCGATGTACAGCTGATCCAGGGGGCCGCCCCAGGCCTTCAGCATCACGTTCACAATGGCCTGGGTCACGCTGTTGGTAACCTTGAAGGTAAAGCCGGTGAGGCCCAGCTTCACCACGTTTTTCAACTGGGTCCCGTCGATCCCCAGGCGGCGCAGCCGGACGATGGGCCGCCTCCCGGTGAGGAAGCGCAGCACCCAGAGGGCGCTGGCCAGCTGAGACAGAACGGTAGCCAGGGCCGCGCCACGGACGCCCATATCCAAGGCATAGATAAACAGCGGGTCCAGGCCGATATTCAGCGCCGCGCCCAGGATCACCGTCACCATGCCCACCCGGGGAAAGCCCTGGGCGTTGATAAAGGGATTCATCCCCAGGGAGATCAGAACGGGAATCGTCCCCAGCACATAGATTTGAAAATAGGGCAGGGCGTAGGGCAGGCTGGTTTCGTTTCCTCCCAGAAGCCGCAAAAGGGCGGGTGCGGCGGCAAAGAGCAGCACGGACAGAATCCCGCCAACGATCAGCAGGAAGGTGAAGGCTGAGCACATAATGCGCTCGGCCCGGTCGTTGTCCCCCTGGCCCCGGGCAATGGTGGAGAGGGTGGAGCCGCCGGTGCTGCACAGATTGGCAAAGGCCCCGATCAGGGTAATCAACGGGAAGCAGACCCCCAGGCCTGTCAAGGCCTCGGTGCCGCCGTTCTCCATATGGCCGATGTACATCCGGTCTACGATGTTATACAGCACATGGACCAGCTCGGCCAGCATAATGGGCAGGCCAAGGCGAAGAATCAGCCCGGAAACCTTGCCCTGGGAAAAATCGCCTTTTGGGGCGGACATTTTCTTCGATCTCCTTTTTTGTGTAGTTCAAAGAACTGCGGCGGCGTACACCGGCGCACCGCGGCTCCGACAAATTGAGAATTGAAAGCTGAAAATGACGGAATTTTGCAGATTGCTATCTGCAAAAAGACGATTCGATTCTTGCCGGCGGGAAGCCCTGAGCGATGACTCGTTTTCCTCGTTCAAACGGCAATTTGAACGACACCGAAGTTTTTCAACTATCCTTTTTCCATTCTCATTTCGTCCGTCCGAGGCAGCGGACGGCAGCGTGCCGTCCCTGCAGACGGGGTTCTCCGATTCCTATAACCACTTCTTAATCGTCCCCAGAATGCCCCGGCTGACGGAGCGGCCGATCTCCCGGCCGACGGCGTTCAGGGCGGAGTTGGCCACCTTGGAGGAGGCGGAGCTCTTTTTCCGGCTCTGCTTGGCCTTCTCGGCCTTGGCCTGTTCCTTCTCCGCCTTTTCCTTCTCCTTCCGGGCCTGCTCCTCCGCCCGGGCAGCCTCGGCGGCCTCCGCTTCCTTCTGCCGGTCGGCGTGGATGATCTCGTAGGCGGATTCGTTGTCCACGGCGGTCTCGTACTTGCCGAAGAGCGCGTCAAACTGAATCTCGGCGGCCCGGCGCTTGTCGTCAATGGGGCCCATCATGGACTGGGGCGGCAGAACGGTGGCCCGCTCCACCATATTGGGGCGGCCCTTTTCATCCAGGAAGCTCACCAGTGCCTCGCCGGTACCCAGCTCCAGAATGGCCTCCCGGGTATCGAAGGCGGGGTTGGGCCGGAAGCCCTGGGCAGCGGCCCGGACGGCCTTCTGCTCGTTGGGGGTATAGGCCCGCAGGGCGTGCTGGACCTTGTTGCCCAGCTGGGCCAAAACCGCGTCGGGAATATCGGATGGCTGCTGGGTGATGAAATACACTCCCACGCCCTTGGAGCGGATCAGCTTCACCACCTGCTCCACCTTATCCACCAGGGCCTTGGGGGCTCCTTTGAAGAGCAAATGGGCCTCGTCGAAGAAAAACACCAGCTTTGGCATCTCCGGGTCCCCTGCCTCGGGGAGCTGCTCAAAGAGCTCCGCCAGCAGCCAGAGCAGGAAGGTGGAATAGAGCAGCGGAGACCGGTAGAGCTTCTCACAGTGGAGGATATTGATATAGCCTCTTCCCTTCTCGTCGCATTGGAACCAGTCCTCCAACTGAATCTCCGGCTCCCCGAAAAAGACGTCGCCCCCCGCGTCCTCCAACTGGAGCAGGGCCCGCTGAATGGCCCCCGCGGACTGCTTGGAGACGTTGCCGTATTCGTTCATCAGCTCCGGCGCGTGGTCCGCCGTGTAGGCCACCATGGCCCGGAGGTCCTTCAGGTCGATGAGGAGCCAGCCCTTGTCGTCCGCCACCCGGAAAACGATGGTCAACACCCCCGCCTGAACGTCCGTCAGGTCCAGGAGCCGGGCCAGAAGGGCGGCCCCCATCTCGCTGACGGTGGTGCGGACCGGATGGCCCATTTTACCGAAAACGTCCCAGAACCGCACCGGAAAGGGGTGATAAACAAAGGTCTCCGGGTCCAGGCCCAGCTTGGTCAGTCGATGATCGATGGCCTCGGTCCGCTCCCCGGTCCGGGCGCAGCCCGCCAGGTCCCCCTTGACGTCCGCCAGGAAGACCGGAACCCCCAGGTCTGAGAAGGACTCGGCCATGACCTTCAGCGTGACGGTCTTGCCGGTGCCGGTGGCGCCGCAAATCAGGCCGTGGCGGTTTGCCATATTGGGAAGCAAATACGCGGGAGTATCCCCCGCGCCGATCAGCAGCTTTCCGTCCTGCAGCATATCCGTATCCTCCGATCACTTTGGTTTTTCCCCATTATAACAGAGTTTCCCGCCCCTGACAAGGTCTATTTCGGGTTTTAAGTCTGGGTTAAGGTTGCCGCTGTATCATGACGCCAGAACAAAGGAAACGGAGGCGGCATTATGCTGATGACTGCCACCGCGCCAACCACCGTGAGCCCGGAAACCCCCATTGCGGTGATGCAGCGCTGCGAGCTGAAATACATTCTGAACCCGACCCAGGAGGCTCTGCTGAAGCAGGCCATGGAAGGCCGCATGGAGCCGGACCGGTTCGGGCTGACCACCATTGCTTCCCTCTACTATGACACGCCGGATTATCGCCTGGTCCGGGCCAGCCTGGAAAAGCCCCTGTTCAAGGAGAAGCTCCGGCTCCGGTCCTACGGGCAGGCCACAGAAAACTCCCCGGTCTTTCTGGAGCTGAAGCGAAAGGCCTGCGACATCGTCTACAAGCGCCGGATCGGGACCACGGTGGAGGAAGCAGCCCGCTTCCTCCACCGGGCAGACCGTCACTGCGTCCTCGGTCAGATCAGCCGGGAAATCAGCGCCTTTCTGGACTACTACGGCCCGCTGATTCCCACCTGCGTGATTCTTTATGACCGCACCGCCTATGTGGAATCGGAGGGAGATCTGCGGCTGACCATCGACGCGAAGCCCCGCTGGCGGGCGGACCGTCTGGACCTGACCTGTGCGCCGGAGGGGACTCCCCTGCTGCCTTCGGGCTGCTCCATCCTGGAGCTGAAGGTTCAGGACGCCATCCCTCTCTGGCTCACCCGGGCCCTGAGCGACGGGAAAATCTACAAGACCAGCTTTTCCAAGTATGGGGAAGCATACCGCAAGTTAACACTGCAAAATTGAAAGGACTGAAATACCGTGTTTGATTCCATATATTCCAGCTCTGTGTCCGCCTCCGAATTCTTTCTGATGGCCGCCGCGGCCCTGGGGACCGGGCTGATCTACGCCTGGATCCTCTCCTTCCGGGTCCGGGCCCAGAGCCGCTTCTTCCTGGTCGTCGCGCTGATCCCCTTTGTGGTGGCCTTCGTGATCACCTTCGTCAAGGGCAACATCGGCGCGGGGGTGGCCCTGGGGGGCGGCTGCTTCGGGCTGATTCGTTTCCGCTCCGCCCCGGGGACCGCTGACGAGCTGATTGCCGTACTGATTGCCATGGCCTCCGGCGTGGCCTTCGGCATGGGCTACCTGGGCTACGGCGCGGCAATTCTGCTGGGCCTCTCGGCGCTCTGGTTCCTGCTGGCCCCGGGCCGCCTGTTCCGGCACAAATCCGTGGCGGAGGATCAGCTCCTGCGGATCACCATTCCAGAGGCCCTGGAATACAACGGCGTCTTCGACGCGATTTTTGCCCGCTATCTTCAGGACGCGGAGTCCGTGGGCGTCAAAACCACCGGCATGGGCTCCATGTTCCGCCTGTCCTACCGGGTGCGGATGAAGGATCGGAGCCAGGAAAAGGCCTTTCTGGACGAGCTGCGAACCCGGAACGGAAACCTGGAGATCGCGCTGCTGCCCTATTATGAGAGCGGCACAGCGCAGCTTTAACAATTGACAGGTGACGGGTGACAATTGACAATTAAACGAAACGAGAAAATGCGCTCGGGCATTTCCTCGTTTTGTGTATCCGTTTCCTCATGCCGCGACGCTTTCCGGTTTGCGCGCGTCCGGCGGCCAGAGGTCTGGCCGCCCTACGCAGGGACGGCCCATCCGTACAAAGAAACCATTTTTCAAATGCCAATTTGAAACGCACCTTTCATTGTCAATTCTCAATTGTCGACTGTCAATTGGAAACAAGGACCGGGAGCCCGCGGGCTCCCGGTCCTTGTTTCGTTTCAGCAAAGTCTGCTGCCCGCGGGAATCTTGTCATCCAGCATGAGCAGGTGGAGCTTGTCGCCCCGCTCGGCGGAGAGCAGCATCCCGCAGCTCTCCTGGCCCATCATCTTCCGGGGGGCCAGGTTGGTAACCGCCACCAGGGTCTTGCCGATCAGCTCCTCCGGCTTGTAGTACTTGGCAATGCCGGAGAGAATCTGGCGGGGGGTGCCGGTGCCGTCGTCCAGCTGGAATTTCAGCAGCTTTTCAGACTTCTTTACGTTCTCGCAGGCCAGCACCTTCACCACGGTCATTTCCACCTTCTCGAAATCATCGAAGACGATCTCGGCCTTGGGTTCCGGCAGGGGGACTTCATCCTGTGGCGCACACTGTGCGCCGCTGCAGGAGGCGGGCTCATTCTGTAGGGACAAGCATTGCTTGTCCGCTCCCGCCTGCTCCTGCTTGTCGGCAGACGGGCAATGCTCGTCCACACATACAGGCGTGGAAGCAGCCTGGAGCTTTTCCAGCTCCTCCAGCTCTTTGGCCGCGTCGATACGGGGGAAGAGGGCGGGGCCGTTCTCCACCTTGGCATCCCGGTAGAGGGTGCCGAAGAAGGCCAGGGATTCCCAATCGTACTCCGTGGCGCCGATGCGCTTCATGATCTCCTCAGAGGTGGCGGGCATGAAGGGCTGCAGCAGGCCGCCGCAGATGCGGACAGTCTCCAGCAGGTTATAGAGCACCCGGGCCAGGCGGGGCCTCTGGGCCTCGTCCTTGGCCAGCTTCCAGGGCTCGTTCTCGTCGATATACTTGTTGGCCCGGGCAATCACCTTGAAGATTTCGCCCAGGGCGTTCTGGAAAGCGTACTTCTCCATCTGCTCCTCGTAGACATGGACCAGATCGCAGGCCAGGGTGATGAGCTCGTCGTCCTTCTCCTCTTCCTCCTGCTGCTCCAGGGGGAGCCGGCCGCTGAAGTACTTGCCCACCATGGCGACGGTGCGGCTGACCAGGTTGCCCAGGTCGTTGGCCAGGTCCACGTTGATGGTGTTGATCAGCAGCTCATTGGTGAAATTGCCGTCGGAGCCGAAGGGGAAGGTCCGCAGCAGGAAGAAGCGCAGGGCGTCCACGCCGTAGCGCTCCGCCAGCAGGTAGGGGTCCACCACGTTGCCCTTGGACTTGGACATCTTATCGCCGTTGAAGTTCAGCCAGCCGTGGCCGAATATCTTCTTGGGCAGGGGCAGGCCCATGCTCATCAGGAAGGCGGGCCAGTAGATGGCGTGGAAGCGGACGATCTCCTTGCCGATGAAATGCACGTCGGCGGGCCAGAAGCGCTTGTAGTCCTCGCCGTTGTCGTTCAGGTAGCCCAGGGGGGACAGGTAGCTGAACAGGGCGTCCAGCCACACGTAGACCACGTGGCCCTTGTCGAAATCCACGGGCACGCCCCAGGTAAAGCTGGTGCGGGAGACGCAGAGATCCTGGAGGCCGCCTTCGCAGTCGATGAAGTTGTTGACCATCTCGTTGACCCGGCTCCTGGGCTCCAGGAAGTCAGTCTCGGTGAGGAGCTTCCGCACCCGGTCGGCGTACTTGCTTGCCCGGAAGAAGTAGGCCTCCTCCTGAGCGGGCTGGACGTCCCGGCCGCAGTCGGGGCACTTGCCGTTGACGAGCTGGCTCTCGGTCCAGAAGGACTCGCAGGGGGTGCAGTAAAGGCCCTCGTAGCTGCCCTTGTAGATGTCGCCGTTTTCGTACATGGTGCGGAACACCCGCTGAATGGTCTTGACGTGGGACTCATCAGTGGTGCGGACGAAACGGTCGTAAGACACGTTCATCAGCTTCCACAGGTCCTTGACTCCCTTGGGGGCCTCCACGATGGAGTCCACAAATTCCTTGGGGCTGACACCGGCCTCCTTTGCCTTACTCTCGATCTTCTGGCCGTGCTCGTCGGTGCCGGTGAGGAAGATCACATCCGCCCCCCGCATTCGCTTATACCGGGCCATGACGTCCGTGGCCACGGTGCAGTAGGCATGGCCGATGTGAAGACGGCTGGAGGGATAATAGATGGGGGTCGTGATAAAGAATTTTTCTTTGCTGGGTTCGGACATAGTGATTTCCTCCTTGCGTACAAGATTGACCAATATTATAGGATATTTTGCACAAAAATGCAAGCAAATATTTTTGTTTCCGCACAACGCCTGTTCGGAGAACAAAAGAAAAGGCGCTGCCCCAGCGCAGCATGCCGCTGCATTGAGACAACGCCTTTCATTTGATGGGTTCGCGTCTGCGAATCGGCTGCTGCCGGAACCCGCTCACAAAATGACGTAGGCGATAAATACTGACACCAAAACGTAGATAATCCCAAGGAACAGCGGATAATTGAAAGCATCCGCTCTTCTATCCTTGGCGTCCTGCAGATACTCGCCGATGGTCTGCTTGTTATTCTCCTCCAAGCCATGCTTGGTGAAGGACCGGAAGCCCCGGCGGAGATAGTAGCCGCTGATGTCAAAATAGCCGTGCAGGGCCATGTCGTAGAGAATCCCGACAATCAGCAGGAGCATCCCCACAATGGTCAGCAAGTCGGTGAAGAACAGCAGTCGGTTGTGCGACGCAGTGAAGGCTCTCGCCACAGGATAAGCCAGCGTGATGATCATTTGTGTGATCAGGGTTGTCGGCTTAATTTTTTTCAGCTTTTTCAGCATGGCTCCTCCACTTGCTTCATGCACCGCACAGACAAGGCTTACAGGCCCCGTTCCTTCTCCATTTGAGCGATCTTTTCCTGGTACTCCTCAAACTCTTTGTTCGTGCAGTGGATGAAGTGACCGGGACGCAGCTCGCGCATGACCCGCTCCTCACCGGACTGGTCCAGCTTGGAAGGATCGTAGACGATATGCTTTCTGGATTTCTCCACCACGGGGTCCGGCATGGGAACTGCGGATAGCAGAGAAATCGTGTAGGGATGCACCGGGTACTCAAACAGAGTCTCGGACTCCGCGATCTCCACGATCTCTCCGTGGTGAATGACCGCGATGCGGTCCGCGATGAAACGAACCACGGACAGGTCATGGGCGATAAACAGGTAGGTCAGATTGCGCTCTGCCTTCAGCTTGTTCATCAGGTTCAGGACCTGGGCGCGGATGGAAACATCCAGCGCGGAAATAGGCTCGTCGGCCACGATGAACTTGGGGTTCATAATCATGGCGCGGGCAATGCCCACACGCTGACGCTGACCGCCGGAGAACTCGTGGGGATAACGGGACTTGTGCTCAGGCAGCAGTCCCACGTCATTCAGAGCCTTATCGACCTTGGCGGTGCGGTCCTCTTCATTCTCATACAGATGGAAATTGTAGAGGCCCTCGGAAACGCAGTAGTCGATGGTAGCGCGCTCGTTCAGAGAGGCGGCAGGATCCTGGAAGATCATCTGAATGTTCCGGATGACGTCGCGGTCCTCGGACTTGGGGATCTTGCCGGAAATACGCTTGCCCTCGAACAGAATCTCACCAGCGCTGCAGGGGTTGATACGCATGATGGCGCGGCCCAGGGTGGTCTTGCCGGAGCCGGACTCGCCCACCAGCGCGAAGGTCTCGCCCTTGTAGATGTCAAAGTTGGCGTCCTTGACCGCCACAAGCTTCTTCTTGTGACCCTGCTCAAAGGTAACGTCCACATGCTTGATGGAGAGGATAACTTCTCTGCCTTTATTCGACATGGAAAGCACCTCCCTTATCAGTCATTTTCTTGATCTTCTCATGCAGGTCGTGGATTGCCTCGGGCTTTTCCACCTTGGGAGCCCGTGGATCCAGCAGCCAGGTCTTGGCAAAGTGGGTATCGCTCACCTGGAAGAAGGGGGGCTCCTCCACGAAGTCGATATTCAGCGCGCGCTCATTGCGGGGGGCGAAGGCGTCGCCCTTGATCTTGTTGTACAGAGAGGGCGGGGTGCCGGTAATGTAATACAGGTCCTGGCCCTTCACGCCCAACTGGGGCAGAGCGGACAGCAGAGCCCAGGTGTAGGGGTGCTGCGGTTCAAAGAAGATTTCTTCTACGGTGCCGTATTCCACGATCTGACCGCCGTACATAACGCCGACACGGTCCGCCACGTTGGCCACAACACCCAGGTCATGGGTGATGTAGAGAGTGGTGAAGCCCAGCTCCTTCTGCAGACTCCGAATCAGATCAATAATCTGCGCCTGGATGGTAACGTCCAGAGCCGTGGTGGGCTCGTCGCAGATCAGGATCTCGGGGTGGCAGGAAAGGGCGATGGCAATAACGATACGCTGACGCATGCCGCCGGAATACTGGAAGGGATACTCGTCAAAGCGATCCGCCGCGCCGGGGATGCCCACGCGCTCCATGATATCGATGGCCTGCTTCTTGGCTTCGTCCTTGGAAATCTTCTGGTGCTTCTCAATGACCTCGGTGATCTGGGAGCCGATGGTACGGATGGGGTCCAAAGAAGTCATGGGGTCCTGGAAAATGGTGGCGATCTTGGCGCCGCGGATGCCTTCCCATTCCTTGTCCTTCTTCAGCTTGGTCAGGTCGGTGTCATGGAACATCACGGAGCCGTTGGAGATCATGCCGTTGGACTCCAGCATGCCGGTAAAGGTCTTCGTGAAGACGGATTTGCCGGAGCCGGACTCGCCCACGATGGCAAAGGTCTCGCCCTCATAGAGGTCGAGGGACACATTGCGGATGGCGGTGAGATACTTGTCGCGGACACGGAACTTGACTTCAATGTCCTTTGCGGAAATAATTACGTTTCTTTCCATGGTCTTTCCCCCTTACATGTGCGTGCGCGGATCGGTGGCGTCCGCGAGCTTCTGTCCGACGATGTAAAGAGAGATGGACAGCAGTGCCAGCACGGTGACCGGAATCCAGAACAGGTGGGGATAACCGTTCATGTAGGGCGTATAGACAGATACCATACGGCCCAGAGAGGCCTCCTTGACGCTGAGGCCCAGGCCTAAGTAGGACAGGAAGACCTCATAGCTGATCGTGGATGGGATCATTCTGGAGACATAAGTCATGATAACAGAGACCAGATAAGGCAGGATATTATTCTTGATCATGGTCCAGGTGCTGGTGCCCAGACATCTGGAAGCCAGGTTGTACTCCCGGTCGCGGATGATCATAACCTGGGTACGGATAAAGTAAGCCACAAAGATCCAGTCCGTCACGCACATGACGAAGATCAGGGTCCCCATGCCGGCGCCCATCGCGTAGGAAAGCACCATGGCCAGCAGCAGGAAGGGGACGTTGGAGATGACGTTGTAGACCTCGATCATCCACTTGTCCATCTTCTTGGAGAAGCCCCAGACGGCGCCCACCGCAATACCGATGATCATATTGATGATAGTGGCCACAAAGCCGATGATGATGGAGTTCTTGGCGCCGGCCCAAACAACGTCAAACACCTCGTTTCCAACGTTGTCCGTGCCGAACAGATGATCGGAACTGGGCTGCAGGAAGCGCATTTCCGGGTTGTTGACGTTGGGGGCAATCAGGGGATCATAGCCGGAGAAGATGGGCTGGATGATGGAGAAGCCCACCAGCACCAGCATCAGGATGCCCACTCCCACCGTAAACTTGCTCTTAAAGAAGGTGCGCCAAACCGACTTCCAGTAGGAGTACTTGGGCGCGGCAATGTGCTCCGACTCATACTTGTCAAAGGAAGCAAAAGCAAAGAGCTCTTTTTCTTGAATCTTTTCTTCCATCATGATCTACCTGCCTTTTCTGTAAGCGAGATACGGGGGTCAATCTTGGTAATGAGAATATCGCCTGCCAGCACAGACAGAACCGATATCATGGAGAACAGGAAGGCAAGCGCCACGATCATCGTGTTGTTGTACTCCTGGATGGCGCTGGGCAGCATCTTGCCCATACCGCCGACGGCGTAGATGTTCTCGGTAATGAACGCGCCGCCGATACAGCCTGCAAGGGAGGCCGGAATGCCGTGCATGATGGGGATACTGGCGTTCTTCAGAATATGTCTGCGGAAGATTTCCTTCTGATTCAGGCCCTTGGCCTTGGCAAACTTCACGTAGTCCTGGTTGGTCTGGTCCACCACGTATCTTCTGGTCCAGAGCATCAGACCCGCGATGGAGGGCAGGGCCAGAGAAATGGCGGGCAGCACCCAGGAGCGGATGTCGGAAGCGCCGTAGGTGGTGAAGACGCTGGGCAGATTGGTGATCGAGGTGGCCAGATAGCGGAACAGGAAGATATAGGCCAGAGAGGGCACCGCGATGGTAAAGATGATATACGCCATGCCGATCTTATCCGCCAGCTTATCCTTCCGTCTGGCCATCAGCAGACCGATGGGAATGCCCAGGCCGTAGGAAATAATCATGGCAATAATGCCCATGATAAAGGAAATGGCCACCATGGAGGGGTTTTCCTTATCGGTGCGGTAGGTGGCGTAATTGTCCTGGAATTTCTGCTTGTCCATACGGTCAAGCTTGTTTTTATAGGTCAGCGTGCCGAAAATGATGCCGGACTCGCCTTCCTTGCCGGTGGAATAGGTGACGGGGCGCTTGGCTTCCTTGCCCTGGCTGCTGAACAGCACGTCCAGCACGTCCAGACCCTGATAGGTGGGGTAGGATTCGCCAAAGGTGAGATTAATGATATTCTGATGGATCCAGGGGAAATTGCTGTCGGTATATAGCAGATACTTATGCTTCGATCCACTGCCAATCAGCGCCAGGCCGCCGGATTCAGTCTTTCCAAAGGAAAGCCCCCGTTCCAGATCCGGATTCTCTTCGTCGTCCACAGCCCAAGGGGTATCGATCTCGATCAACCCGGAAAGCCAGATGGCCACGTGCTTAATGACAGGCGTATCCTTATAAGCGTAGTAACGGCCGGACTTGGGGTAGGTTTCAACGGTATAGCCCTCGGCCTCATACTTGGCCTTGAAGTCCTCCATCTCCTTGGAGCCGGGCTTCTGGGCCTCCTTCAGCTCCGGAGAATTCTCTTCGTAGAGCTCCTGGAGATAGTCGGCGGAGCGGACGAAATCCAAATAACCCAGCTTCTCCCAGATGTAGTACTGGTACTCCACCTTGTCGTCCGGCTTGGTAGCCAGCTTTCGGAAGGCGTCGTCCTTGGCGAAGATGCTGGTGCGGGGCACCAACGTGTAGACCAGGGTAAAGACGATCACCATGATCAGCAGAACCGAAATCACGGATCTGAGCAGTCTTTTCAGGATATAACCCTTATTCATAGGAACAACTCCCAATAAGAGGGATTGAGAGTTAGAAGAGGAATGAGCTTCTTCTAACCCTCAACCCCGATTTCTATGTCAGTTTTTCGGATTCAGTTGCTTTTAGGATTAGTTACCGGCAAGCCAAGCTTCCTTCGCGGCATAGTACTCGTCAGCGGTGACGGGCTCATCGTAAACGACCATGTACTTGAAGTAAGGAATGGCGTTGGTAGATGCCTGGCCGTACAGACCGTAGGCAGCGGAGAAGGGCTTCACGTTGGAGACAACGATGCCAGCGCCTCTGGTGGCGAAGGGTCTCAGGATGCCGTAGGCCAGCAGCTTAGCCTCAACCTGGGCAAAGAGGTCGATTCTCTCGTCGCCGAAGGCAGCGTTGCCCTTGTCCATGAGTTCCTTGATTTCGTTCAGCCCCATGGCCTCAATGGCAGCAGTCTGGGACTCGGGACGCTCGGTGTCCTCAGTGATCTTGGGGGTGATGCCGGAGTACAGCAGCATGTCGCCGTTGTCGGGATCGAAGCAGTGGATGTAGGTGTAGGGATCGCCGTAGTCGGGGCCCCAACCGGCGCCGAAGGCAAGGTCCATGGAGTTGTCTTCGCCGTTCTCGACGTTGTAGTAGCTGTCAAGAACCTCATCGTAGTTCTGCAGGAAGACCAGGTCGATCACAACGTAATCACCGATGGCGCCTTCGATGGCAGCCTTCATAGCCAGGGCCATGTTCTTGCCCTGCTCGTCAGTGCCGTCCTCGATAACGTCCAGGTGGACAGGCCACTCCTTGACGGAGTCGCCCAGCTCTGCCTTGGCCTTCTCCATGAAGGAGGCAGCTCTCTGGGGGTTGTACCAGGCATCCTGGCCGTCGTTCAGGTCAATGCCCTGGAAGGCGGGGTTCTCCTGCTCCAGGTACTTGGTGACCAGAGCGCCGTAGGTCTCGCCGGTGCTGAGGACGGAGAAGGTGTAGGGAACCAGGGTGTTTCTGGCTCTGTCTTCCGCGATGTCGCCCAGGGCCACTTCATAGTAGGCCTTCTCGGAGAACGCGGAGTAAACGCCCAGACGGAAGTTGGCGTTCAGGATGGCGGTGTGGGTGTCAGCCTTCTGCTGATCGGAGGTCTTGGCAGTGGTGCTTCTGTCGGGGTTGGACCACAGAGCGTAGGACTGACGGTCCCAGTTGAAGGCGCCCCAGTAAGAGGTGGAAGTGGTCATAGACTTGTACATGTTGTCAGCGAAGAGCTCGTTGGCCTTGGACACCATCTCGGGGTTACCCATGCTGATGCCGGTGGTGGAGACTTCGCCGTTCACGTACATGTTGAAGTTCAGCATGGGGTCCTTGCCGTCGTTGTAGGCAATGACCACGTGCTTGACATGGACGTTGTCCTTGTCGTAGTAGTTGGGGTTGGCCTCAAGTCTGACTTCCTGATTGGGAACCAGGGAGGACAGGAGGTAGCAGCCGTTGTAGAGGATGCCGTCGGGCTCAACAGCGCCGAACTCGTCGCCCTTGGACTCCAGGAACTCCTCGTTCACGGGTCTCAGGATGTTGTAGGTGGTCAGACCGTCAAAGTAGCCGCAGGGGCCGGTGAGGGTGTAGGTCAGCTTGTTGCCGTCGACAGTGATGCCAACGTCTTCCCAGCTGCCGGTGCCGTCCGCGTACTCGGCCAGGCCCTTGATCAGGGGCTTCACCAGGCCGAGAACCAGGCTCTTGGAATCAGCGGCGCGCTTCAGGCCGGTGACAAAGTCTTCCGCCTTGACAACGTCGTACTCTTCGCCGGAGGCGGTAGTCCAAACAGCGTCGTCACGAACGGTGAAGTACCACTCGGAGGCGTCCTCGTTGTGGCTCCACTCGGTGGCCATGCCGGGAACCAGCTTGCCGTGGGAATCCTGAGTCAGCAGGCCCTCGGTGAAGTTGGCGGTAAAGTCACCGTTGCTGGACTTGTTGTCGTACAGGTAGTCCAGAGAGGTGATGTTGAAGGAAGCGGTGGTGCTGTAGGTGTCAACAGTGTTGTGAGTGTCAACAGGCTCGGTGGGCACAACGACGGGCTCAGTCGTCGTAACAGGCTCATCAGTGTTGTCGACGGGCTTGGTCTCGCTGGGCTCAGTCTTGGGCTCGGTCTTGGGCTGAGTCTCAACGCTGTTGCCGGTAGTGGTGGGTTTTTCTTCGGGCTTGCAAGCTGCGAACATGGCAGCAATCATAACCACGACCAAAACCAGCGCAAGGATCTTCTTGACGTTTTGCATGGAATCATCCTCCTAATAAAATGTATATTTACGATCGTCCGTCAAGTCGTTCGTCGTAAATACCGGTCTATGACCGTTTTACATTTTAGCACATTTCTTCAAAGAACGCAATTCCTATTTTTGTTTTTTTTTCGATTTTTCCCCCGCAAACTCACCTAAAAACTTGATTGTTGCTTGTACAAATTGCACAATTACCCACATAATCCACATATAAATACCGCCGGAGATTTCTCCGGCGGTATGTTTTTGGAATGGTTTGGCGTCCGCCTGGGACGGCAGCGCGCTATCTGGCAAGGAGCCAGAGCACAAAGATCACCAGCACCGTGCCGCCTCCGATGAAGCCCACCACAGCCAAGCCGGCCAGGGTGGCATAGAAAGTGTAGCGCAGGGTCTCTTTTCTGGTCAGGGCCTCGCCGCGGGCAATTCGCTCCTGCAGCTCGGCGCGCTCTCTGGCTCGTTCCTCTCTTCGCTGCGCCGCGTCGTACCAGCGCATGCCCTCCACATTCATGTTGGCAATGGTGCGACCGTCGTCGTCCTCGTACTGCTTTCTCGGTTTCCGAGCCATTTTAGTCGTAGAGGTGGCAGGCGACCGTGTGGCCGGGCTCAATTTCCTTGGGGACAGGAACAACCTGTCTGCAAATACCCATGCACTTGGGGCAACGGGTATGGAACTTGCAGCCGCTGGGCGGATTAGCCGGAGAAGGAATGCTGCCTTCGAGGATGATGCGGTCCATCTTCACATCGGGATCCGGAACGGGGATGGCCGAGAACAGAGCGGCGGTGTAGGGGTGCATGGGGTTGGAGAACAGCTGCTCCTTGCTGCCAAACTCCACCATGGTGCCCAGGTACATGACGCCGATGGTATCGGAGATGTGCTCCACAACGGAAAGGTCGTGGGAGATGAAGAGGTAGGTCAGACCCAAACGCTTCTGCAGGTCCATCATCAGGTTAATGATCTGCGCCTGGATGGACACGTCCAGCGCGGAGACGGGCTCATCGCAGATGATGAAGTCCGGCTTCAGGGCGATGGAACGGGCAATGCAGATACGCTGACGCTGGCCGCCGGAGAACTCGTGGGGGTAGCGGTCCTTGTGGTAGGGCTGCAGGCCGCACTGCTTCATGATCTTATCCAGATAGGCGTCCATCTCGTGGGCAGGAACAATGTCATGTTCCCGAACCGCCTCGCCGATAATCTCGGCGACGGGGAGACGGGGCGACAGACTGGAGTAGGGATCCTGGAAGATCATCTGAATCTTCGGACGAAGCTTGCGCATCTCACCCTTGGGAATGTCGTGAATTTCAATGCCGTTGAAGTAAACCTGGCCGGCGGTCTTTTCCGTCAGACGAAGGATCGTCTTGCCAACGGTGGTCTTGCCGCAGCCGGACTCGCCCACGAGACCCATGGTGGTGCCCTTCTTGATGTTGAAGGAGACGCCGTCCACGGCCCGGACGTAACCGGTCACGCGGGAGAACAGGCCGGTCTTAATGGGGAAGTACTTGATGAGGTTGTGGACCTCCAGGACGTTGTCAGGGTCGTGCTTGATGGGCGGCTCCGCCTTGACGTCCTTGATCCGCTGTTCCAGCTGAAGGAAGATTTCCGTTCTGCTCGGTACCCGTTCCTCGAGTACTTCATTCTTGACAGTATCAACAGAGTCCATGTCAGCCCTCCTTCATATCGTCATACAGGTAGCAGGAAACTACGTGCGTCGGGCTGACGTGAATCTCATGGGGATACTCGCCGTTGCATCTTCCAATGCACTTTTCGCAGCGGTCGCGGAAATAGCAGTAGTTCGGCATGTTGATCGGGTTCGGAACAGAGCCCGGAATGCTGTAGAGCCGTTCCACGCGGCGACTGACGACGGGTTTGGAAGCCATCAGGCCAACGGTGTAGGGGTGGCAGGGATTATGGAAGACCTCGGACGCGGTGCCGCGCTCTACCACTCTGCCGGAGTACATGACCACAACATAGTCTGCCATCTCGGCGATGACGCCCAGGTCGTGGGTAATCAGCATGATGCTGGAATTAATGCGGTTCTTCAGGTTGCGGAGCAGGTCCAGAATCTGCGCCTGGATGGTAACGTCCAGCGCGGTGGTGGGCTCGTCGGCAATGATCAGCTTGGGGTCGCAGGCCAGAGCCATGGCGATCATAACACGCTGACGCATACCGCCGGAGAGCTCGTGGGGGTACATCATGTAGACGCCCTCGGCGTTGGCGATGCCAACCAGCTTGAGCATCTCAATGGTGCGGTCCTTGCAGCGCTCCTCAGACCAGGTAGGATAGTGGAGCTCCAGAACCTCGTCCACCTGGGCGCCGATCCGGAAGACCGGGTTCAGAGAGGTCATGGGCTCCTGGAAGATCATGGAGATCTTGTCGCCGCGGAGGGTCTGCATGACTTCCGTGGGAGTCTTGACGATGTCGTAGACCAGTCCGTCGCCGGAGTCGAAGCGGATCTCACCTTCCACCGTCTGGCCCTGGGGCCGCTGCACCAGCTGCATCAGAGACAAAGAGGTGACGGACTTGCCGCAGCCGGACTCGCCCACGACGCCGACGGTCTTGCCCTTGGGGATGTTGAAGGACACGCCGTCCACCGCACGGACCGTGCCGATGTCGGTGAAGAAGTAGGTGTGGACGTTGTCAAACTCCACAACGTTGGCGGGATCGTGCATCGAGGTCAGGTACTCGTTGGGGCTTACGTGTTTCCGGTCACGCTGTTTCTCGATGGCATCGGTGATCTTACGGTTCTCTCTGGAAATCCGGGCAGATTCTTTCCGGGAGATATAATTTGTACTCTTATTCTTTGCCATATTCTGTCACCTCATTTAACGCTTCATCTTCGGGTCGAAGGCGTCACGCAGGCCGTCACCGACGAAGTTGAAGCCGAGAACCGTAATCATGATGAACAGACCCGCGGGAATCCAAATCCACCACGCGGTCCGCATGACCTGCATGTCGTTCACCTGGTTGATGATGGAACCCCAGGAGGCCATGGGGTACTTGACGCCCAGACCCAGGAAGCCCAGGGTCGCCTCCGTCAGGATGACGCTGCCGAGGCTGGAGGTCGCGTTGACGATCAGCAGAGGCATGACGTTGGGAACCAGGTGACGGAAGATCCGGCGGCTGGTGCGAATGCCGGTGGCTTCGGCGGCGATCATGAAGTCCTGCTCACGCAGGGAGAGGATCTGACCGCGGACCACACGGGCGATGCCGGTCCAGCCCAGGATACCCATCATAGCCATGGTCAGAATCAGTCGCGGTGTGGCGTCCACCTTCTGCTGGTCCATGACGGAGCCTACGATGATGAGCATGGGGTAGAAGGGAATCGCGTTGAAGAGTTCCACGAAACGCATCAGGATGGTATCCACCACTTTGCCGAAGTAGCCGGAGATACCGCCGATGATGACGCCCAGGATGATCTCAAAGAAGACGACCACGAAGCCGACGATCAGGGAGATCCGGCCGCCGTGCATCAGACGGGTCAGCACGTCCATGCCGTTGATGTCGGTGCCAAGCTTGTGCTCGGAGGACAGGCCGGAGCGCTGGTCCAGCAGAGAGGTCTTCTGCAAGGTGGAGACGTAGTAGTTGTTGTTGGAAACGTTAACGCTGGCCTCAGTCACATGGCCGTACTGGTCAACAAATGTGAAGCCGGTTTTCTTGGTCCGGATGGCGTCAGACAGCTTCCGGACGAAGTCGAAGGTCAGCTCGATGCCCACATAGTCGGCACCGTAGGCAATGTCGGAAACCAGGAGGATGTCCTTGCCCTGACCGTTCTGCACGATGTAGTCTTCGCCGTCGCTCACCAGCAGGAAGCGCTCGCCGTTGTACTGGAAGCTGGAAGCATTCTTGGCCATTGCGGTCTCCAGCTCAAAGCAGAAGTTCAGGTCGGAGGTAATGGAGTCATACTTGGTTTCGACAGGAACAAAGCTGTTGACAACGGTAAGAATCAGCTCATTGTCGGCATTGGTCACGCGAAAGTCGGTCTCGGTTTTCGCGATGCTGTAGGCCTTGTCGCCATAGTCGAAGGACTGCTCGCCATTTTGGATCGCCGTGTCAAGCAAGGACAGGAACTCATCCTTACTGTCAATGGTCGTGACGAAGTCCACGGCTGTCTCGACACGCTTGCCGTCCTTGTCGGTGGTCTCCACCTTCACGGTGCCGAAGCGATTATCCCGGACGATGTTGAACAGGGTGCTGCCGTCGGGACCGTTAAGTACGCGGTCTGTACCGTTTTGGCTAATGGTGTAGGTACCCCCATTGTACGTCACAGAGCTCTCGCCGTTCATCACGGCAGCGCTGACCGTCTGCAGGAACTCCGCGTCGGCCTGCAGATCCACCACGTCACCGTTCACCGAAGTGAAGATGTTGTAGGAAGCGAGGGCTACGGGCTCGTCGGAGGGGATGAAATACTTCCGCTCAACCTTGGTGATCTCCGCGGAAATCGTCATGCCGTTGTAGGTCAGTTCCTTTTCCTTGCTGTTGGAGTCGCTGTGCTCACGAAGCAGCTCCAGAAGGCCGGAGTCCACAACCGTGTTATCATAGAACTGCAGCTCGCCCTTCACGATGGTGGCGATATGCTTGGTGCCGTAGATGGCAACGGAGGGAGCGTGCTTATCCGGGTTCAGAACCACCATATTGTACTGGTCGTTCTTGGCGGAGAAGGAAATCTCCTGGCCAGTCTTCAGAGAGTAGACGCCGCCCTTCTTGGTCTCGCTCAGGGCTTTCATGACGCCGGTCTGCATGGCGGAGGAGGCGTCGCCCACAAAACGCGGATCAGCGTTAAATTTACCGGTGGCGTACTTGCCAAGCTCTTCCGATTCCTTGGTGAAGATCTGGTCGATCTCGTAGGGAGAGAAGACCGGCCCCAGGAAAGAGAAGAGGAACATTACTGCCAAGATAATGATGCCGACCACGGCCAGCTTGTTGCGGATAAACCGCTTGAAGACAAGCATGCCGGGAGAAAGGACCTTCACGCGTCGGGCGTCATCCAGGGCCATTTGCTCCTGCTGGGGGGCTTCCTGCCGGGGGGCCTCCTGCTGGGGTGCTTCCTGCAGATCAAGCTCTTCAGCTTTATTTTTCTTCATAAAAGCACCTCCTTAATTGACGCGGACGCGGGGATCCACGACTGCGTACATAATGTCTGACAGAATCAGAGATATCTGCGTCAGGAAGAAAATAAACGTGGTGTAGAACATTGCGAATGGAATGTCACCCTGCACCATGGCGTTGTAGGAATACAGGCCGATGCCGGGGATCTGGAAGACTGTCTCCGTAATGAACGCGCCGCCGAAGAAGCTGGGAAGCAGACCGCTGAAGGCGGTAACCAGCGGGATCAGGGTGTTGCGGAACGCGTGCTTGTTGATGACGGCCTTCTCGGGCAGGCCCTTGGCGCGGGCCGTGCGGATGTAGTCCGAGTTCAGAACTTCCAGCATATTGGTACGGGTGTAACGCATCAGGAAGCCGATGGACAGAATCGCCAGGGTAGCCACGGGCATGACCAGGTGAGAAGCGATGTCTCCGATCTTGCCCCAGGTGCCAAGGGATTCATACATATTGCCCTTCAGACCGTATAGGGGAAGCCATTTCAGCTTCACCGCGAAGATGTATTTGAAGACAGTGCCGATATAGAAGGATGGCAGTGAAATACACGCCAAAGCGAAAACAGTGACAGCGTAGTCCGTTGCCCGGTACTGCTTGCGGGCGGCAAGAATACCAAGCGGAATGGCGACAAAGACCTCAACAATCAGAGAAATGATGTTCATCAGGACGGACCACCAGATGACTTCACCGAAAATCTTGGTGACGCTCTCGCCGTACTTCCAGGAATTGCCGAAATCCAATGTGATGGCCTGTCCCAGCCACTTCACGAAGCCGCTGAAAATGCCGCCGTCCATACCGTACTCCTCTTTCAGCTTCGCCAGCAGCTCCTCCGCGGTCTCTGTGACCTGCGGAGACTGGGAGAGCTCGATGGCTCTCTTTTCCAAATAGGAAGTCGGAAGGCACCGGATGACCGCGTAGGTGACGAAGGCGCCAAGTATCACGATCAGTAGACCTAATAAAATTCTCCTAATAAGGAATTTCGTCATGTGTACCACCTCTTGCAGCTCAAGGCCGCGACGAATTTTGCTTTACATCGGTGCGCCCACCGGAAGGGTGGGCGCACCTTATAGAATTTTGCTACGGCTTGGGTTGCGGGGGAATTAGTTCATCTCAAGGTTCTCGATGTCTCTCATCCAGCCCCAGAACGTGGTGATGTCGGGCGTCATGGTGCTCATGTTGATGCGCTTGGTGGAGAAGACAACGCAGTTCTGACGCTGATAGGCGGGGATTTCCACGGCCCAGTCAACGATGATATCCAGGCACTGCTTGTAGGTCGCCTTCCGGAAGCTCTGGTCGTCAGAGGTACGGGCGTCCATGATGAGCTGGTTCAGCTCGGGGTCGTTGATGTGGTAGTGGTTGGAGTTGGAGCCGCCCTTGCCGATGATGTTGTCGCTGTGATAGACCTGGTACATATCGGGATCGATGGTGGAGCTCCAGGCAGCGCACCACAGCTCCTGGGTGCCTGCGTCCAGGGCGTTCCAAAGGACGTTGGAGTCGGCGGGGTCGTTGATCTCCAGGGTGATGCCGATTTCCTCAAAGGCCTGCTTGGCCATGGTCAGAACCGTGTAGGAGGGGTGTTCGCCCTGGCCGTCAGCGGGGATGATGACCTCGAAGGTGGTCTTCTTGCCGGAAGCGGGATCCTCCGCAACCTTGCCGTCCACCACATTGTAGCCGGCAGCCTCAAACCAGGTCAGCGCGGCGGCCTTGGCGGCAGCGTATTTCTCGTCGGCGGACATGGAAGCGGTGTAGATGTCGTTGCCCTGGGCGTCGGTGGAGAAAGCGACCTTGTAGTCGGGGTCAGAGGACTGGGGCGCGGCCCAGGAGGTGTTGGAGATGGGGTACTGGATGACGGAAGCAGCGTCTCCGTAGTAGGAGTCGTAAGCAACGTCACGGTAGACCGCAAGGACGGTAGCCAGGGCCTTACGCAGAGCCTTGGACTCCTTGGAAGCGGGGTTGTCGTCCACGTTGACGTTGTCGGCGTTGATGCCGATGTAGCCATAGCCCAGATTGTCAACCTTGGAGGTGGTGATGATATCGCCGGTGATCTCCTGGTTGGAGTTGTAGTTCTTGACTTCCTCGAAACGGGTACGGGAGCCGGTCATTTCGCCGGCGTCAGCGTCGGCAGTGTACAGAGCGGTGGCAACTTCGGAGGACAGGGTCTCTTTGAAGAGGACGGTGGGGATGTAGGGCTGGCCTCTGTAGTAGTTCTCGTTGGCCTTGAAGGTAACGACCTTATCCTTGTAGGACTCGAAAACGTAGGGGCCGGCGCCGGCGGGGTGCTCCATCTTCTCCTTGGCGATGCTCAGATCGCCTTCGTCGAAGCCGTAGCGTCCGTTGTCGGGATCCCACTTGCTCTCATCGCCATAGTAGTGCATGGGGGTGATGTAGATGCCCAGGATGCTGTAGACAGCGGGGGCGGAGAAGCCCTCGGTGGTCACCTGAACGGTGTAGTCGTCCAGCATCTTGATGCCTTCGATGGAGGTGATCTTCTGGCCGGCCATCTCGGGATCCTTGGGGCCGAAGGTGAAGATCAGCTTGTTCCGGGCGGGGGTCACCACATCGGTGGCCTCGCTGCTGGTGTTTTCAGTGTCGAAGAACTCAACAGGGTCGTTTTCGTAGGTAGCCTTGGTAATGGCAATGAAGTCTTCCACAGTGGGGAAGGTGTTCTTCAGGTCCCAGGAGCCGTAGCCGATGGGATCCACGAAGACGCCGTCGTCGTTCAGGCCGCCGTAGCTCCAGAACCACATGGCGTAGGCAACCTTCAGACCCTCGTTGGCGGAAACCTCAGCATAGGTCTCGGCGCCGACGTACTGGGCGTAGCCGTTGGAAGCATAAGTGGCGTTGACGTAGTCGACGATGGTGTTGACCTCAGCGGCCCACTGCTCGTCGATCCAGCCCCAGAACGCGTCGTACATTTCCTGGGTGTAGGTGTCGTTGGCAACGTAGCCTTCGCCGCGGCCGTCTTCCAGAAGCTTATCGGCGATGGCGCCGTACTTTTCCTGAACCGCGTCGGAGGACTGGGTCTGCCAGTACTTCAGGCCCACGATGTCGTAGGAGGACAGGGTGGTGGAGCCAACATAGGTGGGATCCAGGTAGGTGTAGTAGGTGAACAGAATGTCCTTGGCGGTGACAGGCTTGCCGTCCCAGAACTTCAGGTCCTCACGGATCTTGGCGGTGTAGACGGTACGGTTGGTGCTCTCGTCATACTCAACGGAGAGATTGGCGGGGCCCCAGTAGGTGTATTCGGTGCCGTTGTAGGTGCGAGTCTCGCCCTCGATGGCGTTGAAGATGATGTCGCCCATGCGGTCATAGGTCATCATATCCAGCTGGGTGAAGCCGGCGACGTCAGAGTCGTAAGCGGTTTCAGAGAAGAAGGGGCTGAACTTGCGGGAGAAGGGGCTGTAGGCCACGACCAGCGGGGTATCATTGTTGTACTCATGTCTTTCTTGCTGATGGTAAGCGGGCTTGCCGGGTTCAACAGGAGCGTTGCTTCCGTTGGTGGGCTGCGGGTTGTTCCCGCCAGTGGGCGTCTTGCTGCTGCCGGTCTCTTCAGGCTTATCGGAGCAGGCCACCAGGGCAAAGAGCATCATGAGAGCCAGCAAAAGCGCAAGCGTTCTTTTCAGGTTTTTCATGCTATTCCTCCTATAAAAATGTTTTTTGTTATCTGATCACACACCGGACGCGCCGTGTGTGTCTGATACGAATTCAGGGCCGATAGGCGTCGTTGTCCAGAAGCTCCGTCTTGATCTGCTTGGAGAGGCGGTAAACCCGAAGCTCCGCCACCCCGCCCAGAACCAGCATGGCGGCAAAGACGCCGTCCATCAGGGAATAGGGTGCCTCGCCTTTTATGGTGGCGGCAACGGCAATAATCCAGTAGATCAGGCAGGCCAGGGCTGACATGCAGATCACCACGAAGGCGAACATGGCGCTGTGGCCGGTGCGCAGGATGCCCTTGTCATACTGCCGCCGCTCCATGGGGGTGGTCTTGGCCGGAAGCATCACCGCCCCCATGATCTGATAGGCCAAAGGGAAGGACGAAATCACCAGAATCGGCAAAAACCACTTGTGGGTCAGGGGGCCGGGGAGCACGGCCAGCGCCGCCAGCACAGCCGCAACAGCCACAGCCGTCAGCAGCCGCATCCCGAAGATCAGGCGCTTGAATTCCACCTCGTCGTTGGTGGGGTGGATCCAGGAGCCGATGTAGAACATCCGGTTTTCGCGGCCGCCCTTGGGGTTCAGACTCGGGATAACTTGATAATCGTTGGTGTAGCGGTAGCGGCGAACCACATATCCATTGGATTTTTTTTCGCTTTGCAGGGGCTTTTCGGACATTTTTCTGCCTCCAATCTGCGGAGACACCGTTTTCCGCAAAAACCGCTTCTCCCTCTTTCTAATCTATTGTAACACAGAAATCCGCTTTTTTCAACGCAAAATTAAAAGTTTTTTCATAATTTCTCAGATTTGGCAAAATACCGAATTTAACTCGTTCCGCGTGTGGGGGTTTCGAATCGCATTCTCCAAAAAACCTTGCAAAAAGCTGTATATTGTTGCCATCCCCCTGTCAATACACTTTATCTGTTTTGGAGCAGATTTGTTGAATATGATGAAAAATTGCCAATTGTATTCGGATATTCAGAATAAGAAGTTCTCATAATCCGTATGGAAAAAGGGACACGAAAAAATTTCCATTGGATGATACGCTCGCGTCACAGCACCCGGAACACCTCGCCCAGCCTTTCGTGGAGCACCAGATCCGCTTCGCTGTCGTAGGGAGTCTCGTCCCGGTTGATGAGGACCAGCCGATTGCCCCGGTAGTAGCGGATCATCCCGGCGGCAGGCCAAACGGTAAGAGAGGTGCCGCCCACGATCAGCAGATCGGCGCCGGCGATGGCCATGGCGGCCCGGCCCATCACGTCCTGATCCAGGCTCTCCTCGTAGAGCACCACGTCGGGCTTGATCACGCCGCCGCAGTCGCAGCGGGGCACGCCTTTGCTGTTCTTGACGAACTCGGCGGAGTAGCTCTTATGGCAGCGGATGCAGTAGTTTCGCAGCACGGAGCCGTGGAGCTCCAGGACGTTTTGACTGCCGGCCTTCTGGTGCAGGCCGTCGATGTTCTGGGTGACCACCGCGGACAGCTTCCCTTCCCGCTCCCAGCGGGCCAGGACCTTGTGGGTCACGTTGGGCTCGAAACCCAGGGGCAGCATCTTCTCCTTGTAGAAGTCGAAGAACTCCTCGGGCTTCCGTTCAAAAAAGGAATGGGAGATGATAGTCTCCGGCGGGTACTTGAATTTCTGATTGTAGAGGCCGTCCACGGAGCGGAAGTCGGGGATGCCGCTCTCGGTGGAGACTCCGGCGCCGCCGAAGAAGACGATGCGTTGGGCCTCATCGACCCAGGTTTTCAGCGTATCTATCTTTGAATTCATGGTCTTCCTCCTCCAGTTCCTGAATGAATTTCTTTTCTGCTTTCGTTTTGTCGGGCAGGCGGAGCTTGGCGAAGAGGTCCGGGCGGCGGCGCATGGTCCGCAGGATGGACTGCTTCCTGCGCCAGCGGGCCACCTTGGCGTGGTCGCCGGAGGTGAGAATCTCCGGCACGGGCCGGTCGTGCCAGAGGGCGGGACGGCTGTACTGGGGGTATTCCAGCAGGCCGTTCCAGTGGCTTTCCTCCTCAAAGCATTCCGGATCGGAGAGAACCCCGGGCAGCAGCCGGCAGACCGCGTCGGTGACGGCCATGGCGGCAATCTCCCCGCCGGTGAGGACGAAGTCTCCCAGGGAGATTTCCTCGTCCACGCACTCGTCAATGAAGCGCTGGTCGACGCCCTCGTAGTGACCGCAGACCAGAATCAGATTCTCATAATCGGCAGCCAGGCGGCGGGCATGGTTCTGGTTGAAGACCTCGCCGCAGGGGGACATATATATTGTATGCGGACGGGTTCCGGTTTCCTCACACACGTGGGCCCAGCAGCGGAAGAGGGGATCCGCCTGCATGACCGCCCCCCGGCCTCCGCCGTAGGGGTAATCGTCCACCTGGTTCTGCTTGTTGGTGGTGTAGTCCCGGATCTGGTGGGTGCGGACGGTGATGAAGCCCCGCTCCTGGGCCCGGCCCAGGATAGACTCGGAGAGCACGTCCCCCACCGTGTCGGGAAAGAGGGTCAAAATGTCGATGCGCATAGACGGTCATTCCTTTCGTGGAACCAGGAAGAGGAAAAGGTAAGAGGTAAGAAGTAAGAATGAAAGGGTAGGAATTGAGAATTTATCGTTGAACATGCTCTGCCGCCGCTTTTTACTTCTTACTTCTTACTTCTTACTTTTTTAGCTTTCGTCTGTTTCCATTCCTTCGATCAGATTCACCTCCACCCGGCCCAGGGCGGGGTCCAGGGTCGGCACGAAGGCCTTGACGTTGGGGATCATATAGGTCTTCTCCCCTTTTACCACCAGCACGTCGGAGGACGGCATGGTGAGAACCTCTGTGATCTTGCCGATTTCCACGCCGTCGGCATGGACCGGCAGGCCGATCAGGTCCGCCTGGAAAACAGTGCCTGCTGGGATGTGAGGATCGTCCCGGGCAATGGAAATCACCCGGTTCCGCAGCTTCTGGGCTTCCTCCACCGTGTCGATGCCCCGGAATTTCACCAGGACCACGGTGTTCTGGACGCGGGAATGCTCCACGGTCAGCGCGTCGGCACCCCCCTCATCCGTCACGGCCTTGACGGCCGCGCCACCTTCCCCCTGGGGGGAAGTCTTCACAAGGTAGAAGGTTTTGAATTTCGTCAAAAAATCCGGGCTGTCCGCCCAGGGCAGGACCTTGACCTCACCCCGGACCCCGTGGGTGGAGACAATTATGCCGGTTTCCAAAAATTTCTGATTCATAGCAATTCCAATACAGCAGACAGGCAATGCCTGTCCCTGCGCTCATGACAGGTTTTGTGTTCCCTCGGCCTCCGCCTCGGGCGGGCGCGCAGTCTGCGTCCCTACATAAATAATACAATTTTCTATTATCAGTTGTCAACTGTCAAAACTGAAAAGGGCCGCTGCCTTTCAGCAGCAACCCTTTTGGCTTAGTCTACAATCTCCACGCTGACGCGGACGCCCTGGCGCTGCGCCACGGATTTCATGATGGCGCGGATCTCCTTGGCGATCCGGCCGCCGCGGCCGATGACCTTGCCCATATCCTCGGGGGCCACACGAAGCTCCAGGACCAGGGGGTCGCCCTCAAAGGACTCCACCGTGACCTGCTCCGGATGCTCCACCAGGTTGCGGGCGATATAGAGCAACAGTTCTTTCATTGTTCAGCCCTCGGTTCTTACAGAACGCCGGCCTTCTTCAGCAGTCCTCTGACGGTGTCGGTGGGTTGCGCGCCGTTCTTGATCCAGGTCTGAGCCTTTTCCACGTCCACGTTGATGGTGGCGGGGTTGGTCAGGGGATCGTAGGAGCCGATCTCTTCGATGCAGCGGCCGTCGCGGGGGCTGCGGGAGTCAGCGACAACAATGCGGTAGTAGGGGTTCTTCTTGGCGCCCATTCTTCTGAGTCTGATCTTAACCATTTTTTCATTCTCCTTAATGAATTAAAATTTATTTTATTCGTAAACCTGTACGGCATCGAATTGAGAAGTGAGAGTTGAGAATTGAGAATGAATGTGTTTTGCAGATCGCGATCTGCAAAACTCCGATAATTCTCCATTCTCCATTCTCAATTGTCAATTTCATTACATGCCCGGGAAGCCCGGGAAGCCGCCGCGTTTTTGCAGCTTCTTCAGCCGCTTGCCCGCGCCCTTGCCGGTGAACTGCTTCATCATCCGCTGCATATCGCCAAACTGCTTGAGCAGCTTGTTCACGTCCTCCACCTTGGTGCCGGAGCCCGCAGCAATACGACGCTTCCGGCTGGAGCCCAGGATGTTGGGGTTCTCCCGCTCATTGGGGGTCATGGAAAGGATGATGGCCTCCACCCGGGTCAGGGCCTTCTCGTCCACCTGCAGGTCCTTCATGCCGCCCATACCGGGGATCATGCCCATGAGGTCCTGCAGACTGCCCATGTTCTTGAGCTGGGTGAGCTGATCGTAGAAGTCCGTGAGGGTGAATTTGTTTTGGCGCAGCCGCTCTTCCAGCTCGGCGGCCTTCTTCTGGTCGATGGCCTGCTCCGCCTTCTCAATGAGGCTCAGCACGTCGCCCATGCCCAGGATCCGCCCCGCCATACGGCCGGGGTGGAAGGGCTCGATCTGGTCCAGCTTCTCGCCCACGCCGATGAACTTGATGGGCTTGCCCGTGACGGCCTTGACCGACAGAGCCGCGCCGCCCCTGGCGTCGCCGTCCAGCTTGGAGAGCATCACGCCGTCGATGTCCAGCCATTCGTTGAAGGTCTGGGCAGCATTCACCGCGTCCTGACCGGTCATGGCGTCCACCACCAGCAGAATTTCGCTGGGCTTGACCTCGGCCTTGATGGCCTTGAGCTCGTCCATGAGCTTTTCATCCACGTGCAGACGGCCGGCGGTGTCCAGGAAAACCATGTCGTTGCCGTGCTGCTCCGCCCAGCGGAGGCCGGCCTTGGCGATCTTCACGGGATCGTCCTGGCCCATCTGGAAGACGGGGATGTCCAGTTGACTGCCCACCACCTCCAGCTGCTTGATGGCAGCGGGACGGTAGACGTCGCAGGCCACCAACAGGGGCCGCTTGCTCTGGGTCTTCTTGAAGTACCCGGCCAGCTTGGCGCCGTTGGTGGTTTTGCCCGCGCCCTGGAGGCCCACCAGCATGACAATGGTGGGGCCGTTGGATGCCATGTTGAGCTTTTGGTTCTCGCCGCCCATCATGGCGGTGAGCTCCTCGTTGACCACCTTGACCACCATCTGGGCGGGGTTCAATCCCTCCAGCACGTCGGCGCCTACGCAGCGATCGGTGACGATTTTGATGAAGTCCTTGACCACCTTGTAGCTGACGTCGGCCTCCAGCAGGGCCAGACGGATCTCCCGCATGGCTTCCTTCACGTCGTTGGGGGTCAGGCGGCCCTTGGTCCGCAGACGCTGAAAGGCGGCGGAGAGTTTTTCGGTTAAGCCTTCAAAAGCCATAAAGGGCCTCCCTTCGGTGGAATGCAGAGTGCAGAATGAATTTTAGGGGCGAGCATTGCTCGTCCGGCATTCGGAACGAATGCAATTTGCCGCAGGCAAATCCAGCCAGGTCCCGACAACGTACCCCATCAGATCGCCCATTGTTCTCCAATGGCGAACCGGACGGCCAATGGCCGCCCCTACGTCGGGTACGCGGACGGCAGAGTGCCGTCCCTACGGGCACTCGCGCAGGTCCTTTGCCAGCGTGCGAAGCTTTGCAGCGGTCTCGCCCAGGCTCTCTGCGCTGAGTTCGCCCGTCAACGCTTCCAGCTCGGCGGCGATCTCGTCGATCCGCCGCTGACGGCCAAGGCAATGCGTGACCTCCTCGTAGCGCAGGAGCTGGGTCTCGGCCCGGGTCACGGCGTCGTGGACGCCCTGTCGGCTGGTGCCCATGAGCTCGGCGATCTCCGCCAGCGTCAGGTCCTGATTGCAGTAGAGGTCAAAGCATTCCTGCTGCTTTTCTGTCAGGAGCTCCCCGTAGCAGTCCAGCAGCAGCGACATGGTCAGCTTGTCCGGTTTCATGGGGCCCTCCTTGTCAAAGTCATTCCATTGACAGCCCGCTCAGTATAGCACAGCGCGGGGCGTTTGTCAAGGGGAAAGATTTTACAGTTATGCCTTCACCAAAAGATTTTTCAGTTATGCCTTCACCAAAAGATTTTTCAGTTATGCCTTCACCCTGTCAATTCAACCACGTTCGGGGCGTCGAGGGCGCCGCCCCCTACGCTTTCTCAGTTTTCCGCAGCGGGCGCTTGTTGCCCTTTTCGTCCACGATCCAGGTGTTGTCCAGGTGAGAAGTCAGGCTGGCTTTGACCGCGGCGATGTACTCCTTCCGCAGCTCGTCCCGCTCGGCGGTCTCCTCCGGGGTCAGGCCCTCGGCCTTGGCCTTTCGGGCCAACTCGTTGATGCGGTCAATTCGTTCTTGTTTCATATCGCTTTCTCACTTCGTTTTCATTTCCTGTCCGCCAGATCGGCGGCGTGCGTTGGCGGAGACGTCAGAGGACGCCCCGCGGGCGCTTACTTCTTACTTATTACTTCTTACTTATTACTTCTTAATTCTTACTTCTTAATTCTTACTTCTTAATTCTTACTTCTTAATTCTTACTTCTTAATTCTTACTTCGTTTATCCCACCGCGTTGGACACCGTGGCGAGAAGCTTCATGCTCTCCGGGTCAGTGACGCAGACCTGGGCGGGGCTGCAAAGGTACAGAACCCCGTTCAGCAGCAGGCCGCGGGTATCGTCCGGGGTAAAGTCCAGGGCAAAGGCGCCCTTATCCTCAAACTTGCTGCCGTTCCAGCGGAAGAGCCGGTATTCGGCGCCGTCGTCCCCCACGGCGGGCAAGCCGATCAGGCCGGAACCCGGGTCCGCGAAGAGGGCTCCCCGGGCGGTCAGGTCCCCCGCGGGAAGTGCCTCCGGCCCCAGGCTGCCCAGCTCCTTGGGGGCAGCGGGCGAGCTGAAATCGTACATGGTGAGCTTTACTTCGCCCGCCGGGGCGGGAAGAGAGACCGCAAGGACGGCGGCCGCCCCCCAATCCCGGAGCAGCAGGGTCTCCCCCCGGGCCGGGAAGCTTCCGCAGAGCTTGGGGTTCAAGGGATCGGAGAGGTCCGCCAGGGTGAGGCTGTCCCCCGCGGTGATCCAGGCGTTGGAGCGCAGGAAGCGGCAGGCGCTGATACCCGTTTCGCCCCCCAGCTTGGCCAGGGCTCCCACGGCGTCCAGGTTCTGATCCAGAATCGCAAGCTGGCTTTCGCTGAGGTGGCTGCTGTTCTGGGCGTTGGTCCAGCCGTGGGCTTCATCGGTATAGACGGAGAAGCTGCGCTCATCCACTTTGGCAGCCACTCGGAGCTTCCCCTCCCGCAGATCCATGGCGCCGGCGTCGGCCAGGGCGCCATAGAGGACGCAGCCCTCGTTCAGGGTCAGACCGCCCTCATCCAGCCGCAGCCGCTTGATCTCCGTCTCGGCGGCGGCTTTGTAGTCCACCACCGTGTAGGGCGGCTCCTGCCGGGGGGCGGAGGCCTCCTCCTTCCAGCGGGTCCGGGCCAGCAGAAGATCCTGCCCCTCGCCACAGACGGCTTCGGTGCCGTCGGTAAAGCCCAGGGCGTCCACAAAGCGTCCGTCCTCCATCCGGACCGCCGCGGCCACGGTCAGCGCCGCCTTGCCGGGATCCGGGCAGAGATAAAGCTCTCCGGCTTGAAGGGTCATGGTCCTGTCGTTCTCCCGCAGCTTGGGCAGGATGGTCTCCGCCTCCTCCGCCTTGGGCAGGCTCAGCAGGGTCTTCTGGGTCACTACGCAGAGGGTCCCATCCATCAGGCAGGCCTCCACCAGGCTGCCCTCCACCGCCAGGGCGGAAAACTGCTTCGGGGCGGCAGGGTCCGACAGATCCAGCAGGACGATTCTCGTCTCGACGCCCTCGGGGGCTTCGTCCTCGTCGTCCCAGGCCACCGTGTTCCACAGGATGGCAATTCGATTCTGCCAGAGGTAGAGCCGATCCCCCCAGCGTTCCCCGGCCCGCTCCACCTTGGTGTAGGAGCGCACCGCACTGGATGCCCCGGCGGCGGAGACCGCCACCAGGCCGTAGCTGTCCAGCATATAGATGTGGGAGCCGTCTGTGACCACCGTGTCCCCGGCGTCGGTGCAGAGGGCCAGCTGCGCCCCAGTCGCGGGAGCCTCCGGGTCCTCCGTCTGCCAGCGGTCGGACTCCCGCTGTCCGGCAGAGCTCAGCGCCGTCAAAACGGCCTGGGCGTCGGCCGCCGGGGCCAGCTCGCCCAGCGGGCTTCGCCGGACCTCGCCCCGTTCGCCGTAAACCGGTCCCGCGGGCTCCGGCCCATCCTCGCCGCAGGCGGAGAGGATACCGGTCAGGAGAATCAAAACCAACAGAAAGCATACAGTCTTTTTCACGTGGGGACCCCTTTCTTGCGAAATTGAGAATCTACAGTTTTTTCGAATTGCCATTCTGGTTATCGGCTTTACTCAGCCGCTGTTTCGTAGGGGCGGCTCTTATCTGCCGCAAGGCGGATGAGCCGTCCGGTTTGCGGAGCAAACAATCGCTCGGAGGGCGATCCGGCCCGGTATATTGTCTGGGAACGCGTCGAATTGTCAGAACAGCTCTGGTTTCGGAAGCTTGCCGGATTTGCCTCCGGCAAATTGCATTCGTTCCGAACGCCGGGTGGCTCCCCCTGCGGGTAAGAGCCGCCCTTACAGAGTGTTTGCTGACTTAAACCGATGGCCAGAATTGCCATTTGAAAAACGGAAAGCGGAATTCATTCTCAATTTCCAATTGTCAATTCTCAATTGAAAAATCCCCATGCAAAGCGGGAGGCCTTGCATGGGGATGGAAAACGATTCGCTTACTCAGCCTCGACGGTCTCGGGCTCGGCAGCCTCGGCCTCCTCGGCCAGAGCCTCAGCCTGCTCCTCCACGGTGGGCTCCAGCAGGGCCCGGATGGAGAGGGAGATGCGCTTGTTCTCGGCGTCGATGTCGATGATCTTGGCGTCCACTTCCTGACCGACGGTCAGCACGTCCTCGGGCTTGGCAATGCGGCGATCCGCGATCTGGGAGATGTGGATCAGGCCGTCCACGCCGGGAACGATCTCGGCGAAGGCACCGAAGGTC
>JAEEGH010003737.1_pt1 | contig 39644 bp, 88 predicted proteins | sample 9134181 | NCBI WGS metagenome assembly JAEEGH01 (sample SAMN16246544, study PRJNA631951) | gut metagenome | biome: gut microbiome; feature: rumen; material: DP-attached | host: Bos | place: Iran: Karaj | collected 2018-10 | reverse complement strand
CTTGATAGTATTTTGACATTGCAAGTCAATACACTCAAGACAAATCCTGAAAAGTCTAAGTTCATTCCACCTCTTATGGTTTGGGGTCCTCCAGGCGCAGGCAAGTCATCTATTATCCAGGCAGTCGCACAACGTGAAGGCATTGGATTTATTGACTTTCGACTTTCTCAAGTTGAGCCTGTTGACTTAAGAGGTCTTCCAGTTCCAAACAAGGAAGAGAAGTCAGTTGAATGGTTTGTCACTGCTGAGTTTCCTCGTGATCCAAAGTCCCGTGGAATTTTGCTTTTTGATGAAATCTCTGCTGCTGACCGTTCACTTCAGGTTGCAGCATATGAGTTGATTCTTGATCGTCGTCTTGGAAAACTTTATTCACTTCCTGATGGTTGGCTTGTTGTAGCAGCTGGCAATCGTACTGAAGACCGTGCAGTTGCAACTACTATGAGCTCAGCACTCGCTAACCGTTTCATGCACGTTGAAATTGATCCAAATTCAGAAGATTGGATTGAATGGGGTGCTGCAAATGACATTCACCCTGCAGTTCTTGGTTTCATCAAGACTCGTCCTGAAAATCTCTTCAGCACTAAGAACCAGAATCTTGAACGTGGTTGGCCTTCTCCTCGTTCTTGGCATCGTGTTTCAGAGATGTGCAAGATTTATGACAAGCAGAAGACAAACAACTACTACTTGCTTGAGAAAATCGTATATGGTCTTGTTGGCAACAGTGCAGGCATTGACTTCATGACTTACTACAAGCTCAATGAAGAGTTTGATGACATTCTTGAATACATGACAAATCCTGCAAAGACAATCAAGATTCCACTTGAGAATGACCGTAAGTGGGCAATGTGCACTTCTATGGTGTATCTCCTTTGGAAAGGCGCTTCTAAGGAAGATGAAGCAAAGCGCATTGATGGCTTCTACAGAATTTGCATGGAGCTTGGTGCTAAGAACGCTGACTTTGCGACATATGCAATGTCAACAGCAATGCTTGGTCCTACAGAGCATGAAAGCCAGAATCGCGCTATGAAGTTGTTCAACTGCAAAGAGCGCTATACTGAATGGGCAAAGCTGTTTGGAAAAGCAATGAAAAAGCATAGCCGTATTGAAGTTTAATTATGAGCAAAAAACTGACAGATGAAGAGCTTGCAAAGCTTAAAGATGCTGTAGCAGAAAGCATTGCTCAGCAACGTTCTCGGCTGCTGATGAAGCACAAGTTCATTGGTGGAGTGATCATGCATTTGGAGATGATTCCAGTTCGTGACAAGCATGTTCGCACTGCTATGACTGATGGAAAGCATGTCTATTTTGACTTAGCTTTCTATTCAGACCTTTCAGATGATGAGCGTCTGTTTGTTCTTGCTCATGAAGCTTGGCATTGCGTATACATGCATATGCTTCGTCGCAAAGGACGTGATCCATTGATTTGGAATTTCGCTACTGACATGGAAATAAACAGAATGTTGGAAAATGACCATTTCACAGCACCAGCAGATGTTCTGTTTCCAAGTCCTAGTTGGAAAGACAATGACAAACTTTCAGCTGAAGAGATGTATGAACTTCTTATTAAAGAAATGAAGAAGGCTGCTAAGAAAGCTAAGAAAGGCTCCAAAATGTCTGGAGCTGGTGGTGGAACTGGCGACCAGAAAGATGGCAATGATTCTGATGGCGATGAGCAAGATGGAAATGGCGAAAGCGAAGCTGAGAAGAAATACGCTAAGAAGTCAGGCAAAAGAGGTGGAAAGCTTAAAGGCCAGTTTGATGACCATGTATACAATGGTGAAGACAAAGATTCATTGAAGAGCAAGAAGACAATTGACAAGTGGGGAGAAGTCGGCGAAGATCCTGACTTTCATCCATCTGTTGATAGACAGACTGCAGAACGAATTCGCGAAATGGTGATGAACTCTGCTGAACGTACTTCTCGTACTGCCGGTGGTCTTCCAGCTGGACTTCAAGAGTATCTTGACAAACTTCGCAAGCCAGAAATCAACTGGAAAGAAGTTCTTGCGCAGTTCGTTACTTCATGCTTCAACGGAAAGAGGCGTTGGCTTCCACCTGCTCGTAGACATGTATACAATGGAATATATCTTCAGTCGCGTCGTGATGAGAGAATCAAAGTCACAGTAGCAGTTGACACATCTGGCTCTTGCTACAATGACATTCCAAAGTTCTTTGGTGAGCTTAATGGTTTGTTGAGGTCATTTGGAAACTATGAACTTACAGTCATCCAAAATGACTATGCTATAAGTCGTGTCGACAAGTATGACCAAGACAATCCATTTCCTGAAAATCCAGAAGAGATTCAATGGGAAGGTGGTGGTGGAACTAGCTTCTCGCCTCCTTTCAAATGGATTGAAGAGAACAATGAAACTCCTGACTGCTTCATTTTCTTTACAGATGGATTTGAGGAATTTGTAGATTCTGACTATAGAGAAGATGGCTACAAGTTCAGAGCCCCACCTTATCCAGTTCTTTGGATTCTGACAAAAGATGGAAACAAAGATTTTTGTCCATGGGGCCAGAAGATCTACTTTGAGCATGACGCTCTTGAAGATGATGACATGTGGGATTAATGACCACATGTCATCTACTTTGATATAATATAATTATGGTTTATGACGAACAGCTTAGCGATGATGTAAGCCTTTCTAGAATTCTTGATGCTTTCATAGAGTCTGGAGAGACTCCAGCTATAATAGTGTAGTTCTTGAAGCAGTATGATTCTGACTTCAAAGACATTGCTGCTAGAAGTCTCTATATTGACAGAATATACTGCTCTGACTATTTGAGAAAATGCTCTTGGTCAGAAGCTGAGTATTTTCTTTCACATCTTGAAGACATTGACAAGCTAAGCGCTATGTATTGTGCATGGCAATGCCTTATGCTTGCTGCGTCAAAACCAGAATTTGCTTTTCTCAAGAAGCACTCATTTGATTTTGTCCATGATCCTGACAACAGTGGTGTCAGACATCCTCATGCTGGCTATGGCTACAATGACATAAAGTCGGTTGATATTGACTTCATATTGAATGGCTTCTGTCCTGAACTTGCGTTTGACTCATTCACTCATGATGAGCTTGAGAAGTTCATAAATGGTGGCGTACATAGTCTTTTTGCGACAAGACTGTTTCAAATAGACTGTTTTAATGCATGTAGTGATTTGCACAAGTTTGTAATAATAAAAAACTTGAAGAATTTGCCTGGATTTATTGTATGCAAATTCACTAAGCAACTTCTTGCATCTAGCATCTCTCCAGAGATAAAATATGAAATCGTCAAACAAGGAATCATTTCATATATTGTCTTAGATTTTAATGATATAATTCCAATTGATTTCGACTCTAACACAGAGCTTTTCAGCATGATTGACAAAGCTAAGAACTATTCATCAATAGCCATATATATGACATTGAATGGAGAAGACGCAATAGCTGACAGCATTTTATATATGTTAGCAAATAAAAAATACAAAATTCTTGCTGAGATGGCAGAGTTTGATGAAGAGACTATGGAGAAGAACTTTCCAATCAAAGATCTCATTGACTACATCAAGAGCAACACTTGCTTGATAGAATCTCAGAAGCACAGAGAGAAGTAGGAGCGATATGCGGCCTGAGTTTGGTGAAATGCTTAAGATATTGAACTCATCGCATAATGTCGCTGAGTTTTGCTTGCAATGTCCAATGTGTGGAATAACAGTTGATGACTAGACTGTTGAAGCATTCACATTGAACTTCATTGAAGATGTGGTGCTAAATTCAATTGCAGGCAATTCAGACATTGAAAACGCAGAACGATTCAACAAGCTTACATATTCAGCTGCATAGAATTATTGCTTGTTTATAAGAGAATCAAGTATGCTTGATGCTGCTGTAACGACGACGACAGTCCAGCATGTCTTGACTTGCTTATATGGACTTTATGTTCAAGGCCAAGCTAAGATTGCGACCGAGCGAGAATGCGCAGAAGACAGAGATGCAATTCTTGCATTGTTCTTCAAAAGTGTGGAGACAAGAAAGCCTGGTCTGCTTAAGTCATTGAAGACAGCAGACAAGCGAAATCTGCTGTATTTGATTATTGACTACTCTAACATGGCAGACTATTTGTCTTTGATGCAAGAGTTTGTTGATGGAAAATGGGGAGAAAAACCAGATGATGAAGACAATGAGTCATACAACGTTCTTAGGATGACATTTGGCCATTCAATACGAAGCTTAGTCTCATGCGGCGTAGATCCATATGAAAAAGCAAACAATGGAAAATCATTCATTGACTTAGTGTTGTCTGATAACTTTTACAAACTCATCAATGAGGGCTATGATGGCTACTTAGAAGCGAAAGAAGCCAAAGCTAAAGAACAAGCTGTTTGAACGGCTTTCTGAAATGCTTAAGGAAAGTACATCATGGCCAGAGTTCAACATAAAGATGGTCATGAATGGCTATGATCTTGATAATGACACTTTGATAGTCCTCATACATGTCGCATTCACTTCAATTGATGGATGGAGCTTATGGTTCGCTAAGAACTTGCAGCTTAATGAACTTGAGTCTGTAGCAAACAATGCAAGAAACATTCTTGTTGGAGCGTGTGAAGACGCTGACTGCAAATTCACTGATTAGATGATCGACACTATTCTTAAGAAGACAATATTTGACAGGTCAGCGAGAGAGTTCAAGATACCAACAGACCTTCACAAAAGAATACTGAAAGGAGCTGGTAGAAAGAATCCTGCTGCATTCAAAGCTGCATTTGAAAGGTATTCTACATTTGCTAAATATTGAGTATAATATAATAAAGTAAAGGAAACTACTATGTCTAGAATGTCAGATATGCTGAATGAAAAGAAGAAGTTCGTCATCACTAAGACGAACAACAGAGAAGAAGATCTCAACTAGGCCTTTGGAAGACTGCGCGGCTTGATTGAGTCAGGTCTTATTGATCTTGCAAATGGTCTTGCTGATGAGATTGAGAAGAATGAGGAAAAAGCCGTAGAAGAGGAAGTCCATGATGCAGTCAAGTGCACTTGTGAAGAGTATAAGAACTCTTGTGAAGAGTTTAAAGAACGTGCTAAGAAGGCAGGATGGAGCTGCGCACATCCAACAAAGGAGATGGTCGACCATCCAAGCCACTATCAAGGCAAGAGATTTGAAGTGATTGACATCATTGAAGACTATGAGCTTGGCTTCAATCTTGGAAATGCAATCAAGTACATTCTTCGTGCTGGCCATAAAGATGGTTATGAGCAGGATTTGAAGAAGGCAATTTGGTACCTGGAGCGTGAAATAAGCTCAGACAAAAATATTTCAAAAGGATTGTGAACAAATCAAACAGCATGTGTTATAATATAAACATGTTGAACGACATTAACAGCAACAAAACAAAGGAAAACAAATATGTCTAGTAAGTTCGAGAATGCCCTCAAGGCAACGATGAGTGATGAGTGCGCTGTCACAGAGAATGGCGCATGCGGCTTTGCTACTTCTGGTAAGAAGCTGCTTGACATCAACTTTGCAGTGTCTTCACTGCGCAGCAAGTCAGAGTCTTCTGTAGAGAAGATGTTCGCTGACGCTTTCTACGAGAATCCTCTTCTGGCAGTGAAGTGGATGTTCATGCTTCGTGACATCCGTGGAAATGGAATGGGCGAGCGCCGTTCTTTCCGCATTTGCTTCAACTGGTTGGCTAAGACTCGCCCAGAGCTTGTAAAGAAGCTCATTCCACTTGTCGGCGAGTATGGCCGTTTCGATGACTTGTTCTGCTTGTTTGGCACTTCACTTGAGGGTGAGGTCATGGACTTCATCGACATCAAGTGGATTGATGACATCAAGGCCATGAATGAGAGCAAGCCAGTTTCACTGCTTGCTAAGTGGCTTCCTTCTATCAACACGTCTTCTAAAGAGACAGTCGCTAAGGCACGCAAGATTGCTTCTGCACTGAAGCTTTCTGAGAAGCAGTACCGCAAGATTTTGGCTAAGCTTCGCGCTTACCTGAAGGTCATTGAGGTCAAGATGTCTGCAAAGCAGTGGGATGAGATTGACTATGAGGCTGTTCCTTCAAAGGCCAACATCAAGTACAATGCTGCATTCCTCCGCAATGACGAGACTCGCCGTCGTGCATTCCTCGGCGCCTTGGAGAAGGGTGAGGCGAAGATCAACTCTTCTGCTAACTTCCCATGCGACATCGTCCATTCTTACTGCAAGAATGGCAGCTATGGCTGGAGAAACTCTCATGTGACTAAGGATCCTGCGCTTGAGGCCTTGTGGAAGGCTTTGCCTGATTACACTAAGGGCTTGAAGACTTCTTCAACAATCGTCGTCGCTGATGGCTCTGGCTCTATGACTACGAACATTGGTGGCACTACTTGCACTGCGCTTGAGGTCGCAAACTCTCTCGCAATCTACTTTGCAGAGAAGCTTGAGGGCGTGTTCAAGGACAAGTACATCACGTTCTCTGAGCGTCCTCAGTACGTTGACTTCACGAATGCAAGTGCTCTTGCTGAGAAGCTGAACATCGCTTTCCAGCACGACGAGTGCGCCAACACGAACGTCGAAGCTGTGTTCGACTTGCTGCTTGAGACTGCTCAGCGCAACAACCTCACTCAGGACGACATTCCTGCGAACGTCCTCATCGTCTCCGACATGGAGTTCGACCAGGGAACGTCTTGGAGTGGTGGAAGCTACTGGTATGACAGCCGCTACAGCGCAAAGCGCAACGCTTTGTTCGAGAGCATCAAGAAGAAGTGGTCCCTCGCTGGCTATAAGCTTCCTCGCCTTGTGTACTGGAACGTCAACTCTCGCACTGGAACTATTCCTCTGCAGGAGAATGAGATGGGCGTAGCACTCGTCTCTGGCTTCTCTCCAGCAATCGCGCAGATGGTGTTCAGCTCTAAGCTTGACCCATTCGAGGTCCTCAAGGACGCTATCAACGCTCCTCGCTACGATGCAGTTGAGGCTGCAGTCAAGGACGTGCTCTAAGCAATGTCCAACACGCAAAGCGCAGATGAATGTCTGCGCTTTTGCGGTCTTAGATGGCTAAAGACATGAAAGCCAGAAAAGAAATGAAGCTCTATGACTGCCCATACCATGGCATCTAGCCATGGCTTTTGGGCCCAGGTCTAGAGCTTCCGATTCTTTTCAGAGGCCAACCACCAAAGCAAGACATGCTGTTTTGGGTCTTAGCTCAAGCTTTTCCTGACGCAATGCTGTTTGAGCATGGCTACACAGTGTTCTGTCCTGAATGCGCAAAGAAGAACCCAACTCCAAGCAAGCATAACAAGTTTGGATATGGCTTCTGCTCCCAGGACTCTATCTAGAGAGCTAAGCAGAACTGGAACAAAGCATGCCTTAGGTTCGCCAAGCGGTCCATCAACGACGTCCTGCAAGGCAAAGTGGATGTAAGTATGTATGATGACACGAGCAAAGTTTGAAGACATATTTCTAGAGATATGCAACAAATACAACGTGAAAGTCTACTTCAATGATCCAACTCAGGAAGAAGACAATGGCTGCGCGATGTGGAATGAAGTGCATCTCGCTAGAAAGTACTCTAGCACAAGCATCTACATGGCTGTCGCTTTCCATGAGCTTGGGCATGCAATAATAAACATGAAGCGAGCTAACAACGTCAAGCTCTACAAAGTCCATTCTGACTTCAACAACGAGTTCAACGCTTGGTGGCTTGCGCAACGACTTTACGCAAAGCACATTGGCAAGCCGTTCTCGAAGAAGATGGGCGACTTCATCCTTGAATGCCTCAAGACGCACTCCTCAAGCCATTACGCATTCAAGAACACGTATGGCGAGAAGCTCAAAGAGAAGTGAGGCCAGCATCAAGCACGACTGGAATCTAGCTTCTTCCATTCCTAGAACATGTCGCTGAACTTCCAATAGAATCTTGACGTACGTTCAGCCTCAGCTAGCGGCCTTTTAGCTAGCATCTCCAACTTCTTCAACGATATCAACTGCGCCATATCAAAAGATATTTACAACATAAAAATTAGTGTAAATAACAGACATGAGCACACATACATATTTAGGAAATCCATCATCTAACGTAGTAGTTGAGATTCTCAACAGACATCTTCCAGATGGCTTGAGCTTCCACAGCACTGCCATAATACCTTCATCGATAGAAAATCCAGAAGAAGTTGCTAGTGATTGGGCAAGAATAAACAGCAAATCAATTGACATTCAAGACTTATACGACTTCAATTGGCCGGAATATTACTTATAGGATGTCGTATTCCAACACATTGACAAGATCTGCATTGACAAGATAGATTCATTCACTAACAACAGCTGGTTAGAAAACATTGGACTGCAAACATTTTATGCCAACGGAATCGATGAAAGAACTATTGACATTTTCGTTACGCCTGCTACATTCTAGAAAGCAATGATGAACACATAGGATTTGTTCAGCTACTACACTGATGAATACGAAATTCCTCCATCTACATTAACATTCAACTTTTCAGATCCTGACCATCCAAACAAGCGAATACATTCAACGATGATGCGTCAAGCTATTGAAGTCAATAAAATGTTCTGTTTCAATTTTAACAACGTTGAATATGGCAGTGAATTCATTCCTATGTATGTGCAGTGCTCAGATAAATTGCTAAATTATGCCATTTTTCCAGAATCTACAACGCCTGTGCTTGAAGGCTAAATTTTCCCCAGGGAAATTTCATCTTGCGCTACGTCACTAGAAGCCCGAGGCAATTAGTCTTGGGCTTCTTCATTCTTCATGGCTGAGCAACTGAGAGCCTCGAAAAGTTGGCTTCACTATATGCCTTAGCCCCGTTGCGCATATATACGCGAGAGAGTTGACAGCACCCAGATGATGAAAGACACAAAGCATATCTTCATCCTGACGTATCCAGGTTTTGAATACTAGTCAAGAGACATCAGCACGTCATAGAAAGCAATGGCCAAGCTTGCACTCAAGCTCAGCCACTAGACATGCTTCAAAGCTATGTCAACAAACTCCATATACTTGCATTTTACTTACATCAACTAAAACCAGCTGCCACAACACTAACCACACCCAACTCCCCATTGCCACACTGCCCCACTGCCCCACAAGGACTAGTCCCACGGTGACCTTGTGCCCCTGGTATATATCCGCGCGTTTACCCAGGCAGGCTCATCCAGGGTCAGTCCCTAGGAGTCAGCCTCTCTGGGTATCAGTCCGGGATAGAGCTCCCTCCAGGCTCTATTATCCGCGTCAGCCCTGCAGGCTGGCTCTGCAGGGACAGTCACCCATTGATAGCCTCCCTCTAGGTCAGCCATAGCAGCTGGTCCATGCTAGCCTTCTAGATGCCAGGCAAGGGAGCCTCCTGCGAGCTGGTCCTTTGGAGCTGGAGCTGGTAGCCTCAAGCAGCTAGTCCTTGTAGCCCACTAGCTAGACCTGCTCCGGCTCTAGGGATAGAGCTGGTAGCCTCATGTTCTGTCAGGTATGGTCTCAGGTATAGAGCTGGTGGCCTCAATATATGTCTAGATATACTGCAGCTGGCTGACTATAATAACTATAATCAGCCAGATGGGATGTCTAGAATGAATCTAGAAGCCTTAGAATGATGGGTCCTGGTAGAAGGAGCAGTACCCAATGGTCAGGTTGAATCGTCCCATGCGCAGTCCTGTCATCCTGTCAAGCTTGTACCAATGTCCTCTGAACGCCTGAAGGTAGTCAGTCGGCTGCTGGTTAGGGTTGAAGGGCTCATGCTTCATTGACCCGTCAGTCCAGCTCTTCTCGAACCAATGCTTCGGCTCATAGATTCCGATGGTCTTGGTCTTAGGGTCAACTGATGCGATGAAGTAGCCGTAGCTGTCTGACCCACAATGGTAGGTCGCTCCGAGTCCAACTGCGGCTTTGTTGAATAGGTCTTGGGTAGATATCTTGCTTCTCATTGTCTTGTCCTGTCAGTGTAGTTGTCTGATCTTGCCAGTCCACATGCCATGAGCGGACTCATTCTCCGCGACGATGTAGGCTTCACGCTGCTCATCAGCAGGGACGTCGACTGTCCAGCGAGTCCTGCCATAATGGAGCTCAACGCGGTAGAGGTGCTTGGCGGCAGGGTTGCGGACAGCTATTCCTTTAGCATTAAGAACCATGTCGTCCTCCTTACTCCTTGACGCACGACACCATACGGCAGCGTCCATTCCATTTCAGGCCGAAGATTCGGGCTGCATCCATGAAGTCAGTAGCCGTCACGTAAGTAGTGAACATGCTTGGGCTGTTCGGAAACATGTAAGTGATTCTGAATCTGTGCATTGTTGTTCTCCTTAAAGTTCAATAGTCCAGTTGCAAGGGTCATCGTCGCTGTCATTCAGCACAACAGTCTTAAGCTCAGTAGACCGCAGTGGATATGGCTGGCGCTTGCGGACTTCGATGTGAGGACCATGCTCGTCTCTCAGCTTTTCAAGCTCTTGGATAAGTTCTTCAATCGTCATTGTTTCTCCTTCATTCAGATTACATTTACATTATATCAAACCAACTGAACTGTGGTCACTAACGTATCATAAGATTTTTTATCGGCACCATTCTGCCTCTTCGGCCTTGGTCATCTTGCGGAAGTTAGCGTTCGGCCTTCTGCCTTCCTCACGATGGAACGCTCTCAGCTGGGCCGCGCATTCCTTAGCTTCATCGTGGTCATCGAACATCTCGTACAGGCCGTCGTTCTCAAACACTACGTACATTGCTTGTCTCCTTACTTGTCGTCAGCTGTCTCACAATGGCTGGACACCAGACCGACGATCGTTGTGATTACAGCGAGGATAGATACGGTGAGGGTAAGTTCGTTCATTTGTTTTCTCCTTAACGCGTGACCCAAAGAATCGCACCGACCATTGTCACGAGCAGTACTGCCCAAGCGGTAAGCGCCGTACATACGATGATGTTTGTCAGAATTTCCATTGTTTCTCCTTAATTCAGTTTACATTGATATTATAACAAGTCAGTCATAACCTGGTCACTAACTAGCTGAAAAGAAATAGCGAAAAAGTTTTCTCATGGTTAGTGACCATAGCATTACTACTTTGTTATAATATAAATGTAATGAATGATAAGGAGAAAACAATGAGCAAGAAGAACACCGCCAAGAAGAACGACAAGAACACCAGCATCCTCGGAGGTCTGCTGAAGGTTGGAGCCCTGATGATTGGCTGCACGGTGCTGAGTCTGCTCACCATCAACCTTCTGGCTGCCTACCAGATGGGTGCGTCCCTTCTCATCGGCGCTGTGGCTACCATCGCAATCATCAAGTAAGGAGAAATGAAAATGGCTGCTAAAATCAACGAACTCGTCGCTTCTATAATGGATCCCAGCGTCCCTATGGCTGAGGTCAACCGCATGTTTGAGAACCTCGTTGCAGGAAAGTGAGAAAACCAATGACTTACTACGAAATAACTAAGAAGATGAAAGACCTGACGATGACCCCATCCGACTGGTCATGGCTCAGCAAGTACCTCATAGAGACGGGCTCTGCACATGTGTATGGTGAGCTCGTCAATGCCTACCAAGAGCGTGAAGCTGGCAGACTGCCTATGTGCGATACTGACTTTGGACTGTGCCGGTACTGTGGGTATGGGTTCAAGTGTGGGTACAAAGGCTTCTGCAGCCACCAAAGAAAAGCAAGTTGATTGTGACCAAAAGATAATTGGTTTGTTATAATAATAGTGTAACAACCAATAAGGAGAAACAATGAAGAAGGTGAAGTTCAATTGGGCGGTTTTCAATACTGAGACTGGTTTTCGTCTTACCGAATGGAACACCCACACGATGGCTATTTGGGCGAGAGGCTGCATTCTCCACGACCAGCCTGAGCTGCGTGGAAAGATTGAATGCAAGCAAAAGGGATATAAGCCAGTGACCAAAGCATAGTTCATTTGATATAATGATACTGTAACGAACAATAAGGAGAATTGAAAATGGATGAGTTTCGTCAGTCAGATGAGTTGGTCGCCGAGCGTGAGGCCTATGAGGCTGAGCAGGAAATGAAGAACCGGAAGTTCAGAGCTCGCTGCATCCAGTGGGACAGGACAGATGATGACGGTTCAGAGGTTGAAGTTGATTTGCCAGCCGAGGTGGTTGTGACACTTGAGGATCTTCAGCTTCCATACGACGCTTACATTGATGAGGTTGAGGATGCACTCGCTGTGTATCTTGCTGACTACTACGGCTTCTGCCACAACGGCTTCTTCTTCGAGGAAGTGGAGGACTGAACATGGCCAAGTATGCAGTAGTCAAGACCACGATGTGGGGCGTGTTCTATGTTGGAAATGCATGGGGCATGTTCAGGTCGTTGAAGGCAGCTTTCGATGAAAAAAAGGAAGCTGAAGCATGGGCTAAGAAGTGGTCGGAAGAGAACTTCGCCTGTACGATGATGGTTGAAGAAATCAAGGTGACTATTCCAAAATGGGATGGAACTGTTCCAAATCCATTAGTGACCAATCCGTTGGAAGCTTGATATAATGTCAATGTAACGAACAACAAGGAGAAACAAATGAAGAAGAACTATTTGGTCAAGAAGTCCGCTAAGAAGCCTGTCAAGAAGGCCGCCAAGAAGAATGCTGCGCAGCTGCGTGAAGACAAGATCACTAAGATACTCAGTATGGTCTCTGAGATCTGCGACTATGCGATTGACAATCTTTGCACCGAGCAGGCCCAGTTCGAAGAGCTTGAGTGGAAGCTTCGTGAATATATCAAGTAATTTGTGGCCAAAGCCACGACAGTTTGATATAATGTCAATGTAAACGAATTACAGGAGAAGTTATGAAGATTACAGAAGCAATTGATTCGGTCGCGTTCAAGCATGCCCTATTTGAGGGAAAGGTCGAGTTTGACTACGACAAAGTTGACAAGGCCACTGGAAAGCGTACGCCACGCCATGCGATTGGAACTATGAATGAGGCGCTGCTTCCAAAAACAGAGCCTATGGCCAAGTTCAAGTGCACTGAGATCAAGTGGTACACTGACGAGCCATGGCCAACACGCAAGACGATTTACTTGCCTAAGTCGAAGGTCGACAACCTCACTGTTGAAGAGCTTGAGGATCTTATCGCTAACACGATTCCTGATGCTTGTGGATGTGGTTTTGTCGTTGAGTCATTTCGCTATGAGCGCATTGAGGACAATGGAAACAAGCCTAAGAAGAGCTTTCCTGATGACTCGGTCTTCTACTACGATCTTGAGAAGAAGGCGTTCCGCTCGTTCAAGCTCGCAAATTTGAAAGGATGGAAGTCATGCTGAAAGACTTTGAAATGGTCTGGATCGACGACAACGGCTACCAGCACAATGAACGTGTGATTGCGTTTGACGCTGACCAAGCATATCATGCATTTGTGGAAACTCACCCAAATGTCGATACGATGGGCCTAAGTTGCATTGCGTTGTGAGAAAGGAAAAAGAAGATGAAGAGATTCTGTGTGATATATGTTGACAAGTTTGGACTTGAGTGGTCTGACACCGCAACTGGCTACAGCCAGTCTGCAGTGATGATTGCATTCCAGTGTGATCATCCTGGTTGCCACAGCGTCCGTGTCTATGAGAGCTGATGATGGATGTGGTGGCTGAAATTGTGCCTAAAGTTCTGGGCATACTTGTGTTCTTGGACCTCATGCTTTTTCTCTGTGGGCAGAAGAGCGTCATTGGATGGATCTGCGACAAATTGGGAATTTGACATGGCTAGACGCAAGAAGGTGACAAGAAAGAAGTATGTCCTTTATGGTTGTCCAATTGACCTCAGCCAACGGTATGAGGTCAAGGGCTATATTGGCACACTGTCAGATGGGACAATTGGTCTTGTCAGTTCACGTGACTCAGCATTGACTTACATTAACGACAAGGAATCTGGACATGGGACCCCAGAAGATTGGGTTAAGCTTTTCAAAGAAGACTATGGCTTGAATGTCCATCCTATTTTCTTGAAAAGTTAGTGACCAAAGTTTAGTTCATTTGTTATAATATCAATGTAAACTGATTGAAGGAGAACAAATGAAAATCGATTCTGTGATTGTTATGGAAGTCAAGACCCGTGAAGAGGAGCTTGAGGATATCCTTAGTCCCGATGGTGAGTTGAACCGCAAGGTCTATGCAGCTGTGATGAGGATTCGCCATGCGACCACTGAGGAAGAGGTCGACAAGCATTGTGGCGAATTGGATGACGCTATCAACAAGTACATGCAGTATGCAATCGAGTATGACCGCCTGAAGAGGAGCAAGTAAGATGGAGCTGTTTGACTGCATGATCACCTATGGGGAGTTGGACCCCGATTGGTACGGCCATTACAAGGAAGGCACGGTCGGTCGAGAAGTCGTCAAGCACAACGTCACCCGAGAAGAAGCTTTGGCGTGGCACGGGTCGCTGGAGTGCATGAAGCGGGTCCAAGAGCTGGAACGTCTCGGACGAGAGAAGTTTGGCAAAGACTATTGGATGAAGTGGAGCGTGAGCTACTTCTGGACAACTGCTGCGAAAAACTGAAAGGATTGAATATGCCTGAAGACATCATTGACGAAGTCATTCCACTTGACAAGCTGATCTCTCGTCTTAGGACAGACTTGAAGCTGTCGAAGAACTACGCTGACAAGTATGGTGAGCCAAGCTCCAATGAAGTCAAGCACAAGAACAAGCAGAAACTGTCATTGCTATACTACCTTGAACTGTTGAAAGAAGTTCAGCCTGGTTTGTGACCAAAGCAGAGCAAGTTTGTTATAATATCAGTGTAACGACTGATAAGGAGAAACGATGAACAAGAACGTAAAGATCTTCACGGACATGATTGAGGATGCGGCTCAGAAGCAGATTGAGCACATCGCCGAGCTTGATGCGTTCAAGGACGCCAAGATTCGAATCATGCCTGATGTGCACGCTGGAAAGGGATGCGTGTGTGGCTTTACGGCGAACCTTGGCGACAAGGTGGTTCCTAACCTCATTGGTGTAGACATTGGCTGTGGAATGCTTACGATATGCCTTGGCAAGGTTGACATTGACTTTGAGAAGCTCGACAAGGTGATTCGGCGTCAGATTCCTTCTGGAATGACGGTCAATGGTCGTGACGTTGTAGGTGACCGCCGTGACTACGTAGCGAATGACTGTGATCCTAAGAACTGCTTAGCCGAGTTCACGGCGAAGGAGTATGAGTATTTTGACAAGTCGCTCATGTCGCTTGGTGGTGGCAACCACTTCATCGAGATTGACGAGGCTTCGGATGGAACGAAGTATCTCATCATACACTGTGGGTCGCGGAACTTCGGCAAGAAGGTGTGTGACTACTGGCAGAACGTAGCTGTGGCTGAGATGGCTGACAAGGCGTTCGACGCGTCAGAGGATGAGATTGATGAAATAATTGGAGAACTGTAATGCCTGACTTGATTCCACTTGACAAGCTGATAACGAGGATGAAGACAGACTTAGCTCTGTCAAAAGCCTACAAAGAGAAATGGCAGACACCTACTAGACTTCGGGTCAAGACAAAGAATCGGACTAAGATGTCCGTGCTTTTCTACCTCGAGGAGCTTCAAAAAATTAAAGCTTGTAAGTGACCAAAGTCTGGCTGATTTGTTATAATATAAATGTAATCTGAATGAAGGAGAAACAAAATGCCATACGACTACGATTTAGAGAAGTTCAAAGAGAAAGCAGTTGCTGAAGCTATTTCGATCTTTCCTCTCCACCGCAATCCAACTGATTGGATGGTCCAGGCGATTGCAGAGAAGATTGTCGCTGGCTATGTCGCTGGTTACAAGCAGTGCAATGAGGACATCAAGATCGGTGCTTAAAATTGTTTATGACCAAAGCCGTTGCAGTTTGATATAATAATAACGTAACGACTGATAAGGAGAAAACATGAAGATTGATGAAGCTATAGAGAAGGTGAAAGCTGCGTGCCTGGCGAAAGGACGGCCTGACCTCATTCCTACGGCGATTGGTCGAGTGAAGAACCTTTACAAAGCGAAGAAGGATGCGATTGAGGCTGACCTCGCCTATCTTGAGGGCGAGTCGCGTGATGGCTACATCCATGACATGAAGATTGCTCAGCGTTGGGCGTCGCTCAACCGTCGGAAGATTGGTGAGCGCATTTGCGCGGCGATGGGTTGGGTGCCTGAGTCAATTCGCTCGAACTCGTTTGAGACGATCCACAACTATCTCGGCGACGACAACATCATCCGTAAGTCGTCGATATCTGCGAAGAAGGGTGAGCGTGTCCTGATTCCTCTCAACATGCGTGATGGCTCGATCATCGGCATTGGCAAGGGCAATGAGGACTGGAATGAGTCTGCACCTCATGGTGCTGGTCGTCTTATGTCTCGTGCGAAGGCTCGTGCGTCAATCGACTTGGCGGCCTATGAGAAGTCGATGGAAGGAATCTTCACGACGTCGGTGTCTCGCGACACTATTGATGAGGCGCCTTTCGCTTACAAGCCTTCGAAGAAGATCGTCGAGCAGATTGCTGACACAGTCGATGTGGTTGAGGTAATCAAGCCTGTCTACAATTTCAAAGCCTCGGAGTGACCCGAGTGGGTCGTAGGTGTTTCTCCAAATATTCGGTTACGTTGGTCCTGGTACTCCCCAGGACCTTTTATAGTTTATCGATTCTGGCAATATTTGTTCATTTTTGCTATATATCCGGGCGTCAACTGTCCCAGGGCGCAACGGTTCTGGCAGCCTAATATATTCCTATTAACCATGCTGCCCAGGAAACTTAGACAAATTGTTGAACAATTTATGACCAAGACATGGTCCTTTTGTTATAATATCACTGTTGGTTGATTGAATGCATGTCGTCCAATTGGCAGGACTCCGCGGAAGCGGTAATGTGGGTTCGAGTCCCACCGTGAGATAGATCAGCATCCGGACAACAACTGGTGGAGCAAGCGCAGCTCCACCTTTTATTTGCATTTATTTCCGTTTATTAGTGACCACTGCAGAGCAGGTTTGTTATAATATGAATGTAAACTGAATTAAGGAGAAAAATGATGAAAGTTCTGAAATACATCGGCGTCCTCGCGGCTTTGGCTCTCTGCTATCGGTATGTGCCGTACGGCGACCTCATCTGCCTCATCGTCAATCTCATTGCTCTTTGGCACCTTGTCAACAGCGGCAAGTAAGGAAAAACATGAACATCAACCAGTACAGAAAGCTTGACATGAAGCTCCGTTCTAAGGGGTGGGATCTTCGTGCCCCTGAGATCGGGTCCTTCGCTTATGGACGTCTTATCGGCATTGACAACCTTAAGGTCGTTGGTGGTGACTGGGCGATTACAGTCTATCCGCCTGGCCACCGCCTCAGCTGCGGCCTTTACTTCAATACTCTTCGTCAAGTCCAGCGTTGGGCTGACAACGGCTTCAAGGACGAGTTCCTTCCAAAGATTCCTCTTGAGGATGGCACGTTCAAGATTCAGAAAAAAGTTGCATGAGTTTGTGACCACCATGCAACTGATTTGTTATAATATCAATGTAACGTGATTTAAGGAGAAACAATGAAGAAACCTGCTGAGAAGTTCTACATCGTCGCTGAGCGTGACAATCCACAGCTTGGAACATACCTGAGCAATGTGTTTGTTGGAACGAAGCGAATCAACAAGAACTCAATTTCCTGCCGTTTTGATGACTGTGGCAGTCGGACGCTGAAGTTCGGGCTTGTTGGAGTTGGAGACATCCATGGCCACTACTGCATCAGCTCGGGCAATTGCGTCTATGGGTCGATGATCTATCGTGGATTTGAGACCGCTCGTGAAGCGCAGATCTATCTTGACCGTAATTGGTCGACCAGCCGCAAATATGAACAGTGCTCCAAGATTTTGGACGTCCCGCATTCTGAAAGATTTGTGAAATAATTAGTGACCGCAAGGCCAACAGTTTGTTATAATAATTATGTGATGAAAATTAAGGAGAAAACAATGGAAAAACATCAATACGGATTCGCGGTCATGAACGGCAACACCGGTGGCTGCAGGCGAAAGAGCTTCTGGGGCACAGGCGCTACAGAGGAAGATTGCAAGAAAGACGCATTCGTACAAGCTGCGCGCTATGCTCAGCAGCTGACTGACCAAGCCTATGAAAAGGCCTGTCGTAAAGATCGTAGCGGATATCGTCCGTCTAGGTCAAGCTATGAGTTCCAGATTGTTGGATGTAGCTTGTGGAAGTAAGTGACCAAACTCAAGAATTTGTGATACAATAAAACCATAAAATCAAAACTCAACAAGAAAGGTAAAACAAAAATGGACAAGAAGACCGATACCAAGACCACCAAGAAGACCGACATCAAGGCCGAGCTCGCCAAGATCAAGGATCTGATTGCGATTGAGGACAAGAAGATGGCTGATGCTCGCAAGGCCATCAAGGAAGCGAAGGCTGCCGTCGCAAAGCTGCTTGCTGAGCGGAAGACGCTGAAGGATGAGAAGCGTGCCGTTGCGAAGGCTGCGTTTGAGGCCTACAAGAAGGGCGTCGCTGAGCGTAAGGCCGAGCGTGAGGCGAAGAAGGCCGAGCGCGCGAAGGCTGCGGCTGAGAAGAAGGCCAAATCCAAGAAGGTCGTCCGCAAGCCGCTGACGAAGGAAGAGGCCGACGCTGCGATTGAGCGCGGTGAGAAGGCGATCGCCAAGTTCAAGAAGGCCGCTGCGAAGGCTAAGCCGAAGGCGAAGTCTGCCAAGAAGGATGCGCCTGGTGTGAAGGTAAATGAGGTCAAGCCTGAGGCTAAGTAAATAATTTGGTGGCAAGCCAAATGTTTTCGCGACTGGCAAGTCAATTAATTGGCTTGCCACTTTTAGTATTTATTTTTAGAAATGTAAATAATATCCGTGATTGCCAGTCACAGAAAGCGAAAACAAAATGAATTATCTCAAAATATACAATTGTCTCATTGAAAAACGTAGACAATTTCCTTTAACAAAAGAATCATAGCCAATTGGAACTGTTGCATATCATCACATAATTCCTAAAGCATGTGGTGGACAAGATACTAGTAATAACATAATAGGCTTTACACATAGAGAACATTATATAGCACATTAGCTATTAGTAAAGATTTATTCAAAGACACAATTTGAACTTAAAATGATTTAGGCTAGAAATTATATAATGTTTTCATCTAAATTAAATATCAAATTTACAGCTAAGCAATACCAATAGGCTAAAGAAACCCAAGGAAAATTACTACAATATAGAATAAAAAACGGAATAATTTCAGCATGGAATAAAGGTAAAAAATTAAAGCCTCTTACACTAGAACAAAGAAAATTACGTTCAATTAAAAATACTGGAAAAATATGTGTTAACAATGGTATTGAAACAATAAGAGTTGATCCAAATAAAATTCCAATTGGTTATGTAAAAGGCCGTTTACCAAATAAGAATCCTAAACCTAAAGGTCAAATACCATGGAATAAAGGTAAAAAACTTGAATATAAACCAAAATATAATTTACGAGGAAAAGTTCCGTGGAATAAGGGTTTAAAAGGAATTAAGAATAAATAGTAGTTGTAAATAGGGATATGGATCCAAACAACATAGAAGTAATTTCAGTAGGCTGTTTTGGCTGGAGAGCCAAAAACAAGAAAGATGGCTGGTGGTACATTGGAAACTAGCTTGCGTCACAATCTAAAGATGACCTTGACATCATGAAGATGGAAGCTAACTTGGCAGAAGACGTCAAGATTGCAGCAAAGAATCTTATGGTCGCTGAGTTCAAAGATGTTGAGTCAGACATGCAATATGTCGTCAAGTTCGAGAATGACAGAAAGCTTTGGAAGCTAGAGGTCAAGTCCAGCCCAGACGCTTAGATAATGAAAGAAGACAAGAAGAAGTTCTTTGGGTCAGAGGTCTGGAAGCTGACATGTCGCAGAACTGTTGAGATATTAGAGAGAAGCTTAGCTACATTGAAGGACTACATAACTCCAATGGTCGAAGGTGGCGAGCTTATGAAGGTTGATGAAATAGCTTACCGAAAGGTAGTTGACTTCCTTGAGGACGGGGAACTCATGAAAAATATCAAATTGCACAAATATATTCATTAACGATAACTTATGACTTTACACCAGGTGTAAAAGTTCACAGAGTTGTCCAGGGCTCAACGGTTGGTTGGGCCCTATATAGTTATATTAACCGTTACGCCCATGAATCTAGGAGTCATCTAGAATATTCAGAAAATAATTTTAAGGATTAGTGTCCAAACTTGCTACCCTTTGTTATAATATCAATGTTGAATGTGATAATTCGACGAGATCTTTGAAAAGTTAGTTGAATATATGTCGGCCCTCCAGATATAAGAAGCCTGGCTCGAATGTGTGGCGCAGGATCGGGGTGAAAACCCTCGGTCGGAGAACCGTGAAACTGGAGGTTGGCAAGGAGATTTCGCTAAATGCACTAAGCGCTGTTCGTAAAAAAATCGCTGACTTACAGAGAGGGCCACTCCGAATAGCATTAGCTGCATTTAGCATACAACGGAGTGTAGCTCAGTTGGAAGAGTGCCTGATTTGGATTCAGAAAGTCGCTGGTTCGAGTCCAGCCACTCCGACCATTTGCTCAGCGTTGATGGTTGACGCGTCTAATGTAAGTGTGACGCGTCTTCTATGAGACATAGAGCACGTCGACTCGGCGACGTAAAAGAGGTCAATAGGCCGAGAGCGGCTGACCACGCAAATTATTCTCCTTATAGCGTGGCAGCGAGACAACTGGTTGGAAACGTCAATGGACTAGCGGTTAGGTTGCTGCCTGGCAGGGGCGGAGACAGAGGTTCAACTCCTCTTTGACAATGTTTTCAAACACCCGTCTGGACCGGGACGTTCCAGGGCGCTTGGCGCCAAGGCCAAGAGGCGTAACGCAGCCTTAGCCACGTATCGTGAACTTGAATGCGTAAGCCGCCAGCAGCTGAGGCGGCGTCCTCTTAGGGGAAGTGCCAATAATGGCGCCTGAAAAGAAGAGTCTGCATTAATGAAGACCTCATTGTAAGAGACTCGGAACGAGAGGTAGGAGCCGGAAGGTCTGATCAACCTTCCGGTTTTCTTTTTTATTTTTCTTGTTAGTGACCAAAGCTTGACTGTTTTGTTATAATATCACTGTAACGTGAGTTAAGGAGAAAACAAAATGAAAGCTAACATTGATGTCGTGCTTGTGACCTTCCGTGTGTCCAATGAGGATTTGACTAGCATGTTCTCTGTGCAGTTTTCCTCTGTCAATGAAGCTAAGCTTTTCATCGAGGAAGATGCTGAGCATTTCTGCAAAAACAACAAAGGTGCAAAAATTGTTGGTTGGAACAAGGAAACTGACCACTTTGAAATCAAGCTTTCTCGTGGCCGCAAGATGTTCTACCAGTACTTCAGAATTTGATTGTGACCAACGCTACTTGAGTTTGATAAAATAATCATGTAACAACCAATAAGGAGAATTGAAAATGGCTCGATACAACAGCAAAGACTACATTCCGTCCTACAGCGACATTGAGGCTAAGCATGATGCTTGGGCGGAGAATGCTAAGGCCGCACGTGAGCGTGGCTTCCACCTCGGTGAGTATGAGGTCACCTACAAGGTGAATGGCCACCAGCTTACCGAGAAGGTCACCGCTTGTACGGCAGCTGAGGCGGTTGAAGGAATTAAGCGTTCCTGCAGCATGGTTGGTTGGTATCCGATCGACATCCAGACGAAGACCCTCGTTGAACCTAACATCTACGTTTAAGGAGCTTATATGGCTAGAAAAATGATGGCGCCAAAGCAAAGATATTTTGGCACCGAAGAAGAAAGAGCTGAGATTGCTGCAAAATATAGGCAAGGCCAATGCTTGACATTAGATGAGTGCAGCAAAGTGATGGGCCTAAGCCGTTCGGCAATCAAGGCAATTGAGGCCCGCGCGTTGGCAAAACTTAGAAAGGAAATCGAAAAGAGATACGGAAAGAACGTCTGTTTGTCCGACTTTGTGAACACTTCTAATGGACGGCAATGTGCAACAATGATTCAAGTCGGAGATAGTGAATAATTTAGGGGTAGTATAATATATTTAGGTGCAGTGGTTGGAATGAAGATAATCGGGCGAAATAACATATGATGCACCATTGAGGGCCGAGACGTACTACTCCTTTCTTGCGTCTCGGCCCTCTTTTTTTAGGAGACCAAAAATGAAAATTGCTTTCGTTGTAAGTGCTTGCGTTCTTGCCTTTTGTCTTTGGATGTGGTATGAGATGAAACATGCTCCTACCATCAAAGACTAATTTAGGCAGCCAAACATGACTGCCTAAACTTGACAAGCAATTGTTTTTAGAATTATTTAGTTGTCAACTTGATCAAGAGAACGACGTCAGATGATGGCTCTTCTGTTGATTCCTCTTCTCCATCTTCATCATCAGTGTCCTTTGCTTTGGAAAGGCCAAGGTCAAGCTTCTTGACGTCTGAACTTGGGACCTCAGTGTCAAGGACATTTGCAATCAGCTCAGTGAATTTCTTGACAAGCTTGTCATCTGTTCCATCTACCTTTGACATGATTACGTAGTTGGCGTCATTGAGGAACAGCTCACCAAACTAGTCAAGTATCTTCTGCTTCCAGTCGCCCTTCATCTTGTCTGGCTTTCCTACCTGGACGGCGTAGTCAAAGTGTGATATCTTAGCTTGCTTCTCAATTGCGTCTGTCAAAAATCTAGAAATCTTAAGTGTCATGTCTTTGTCTTTCTTTTGTCTTCCGCCCGCCTGCGCGGGCGTTAGGTAATAATTCTTATAAATAATTAAGGAATTTGTCCTTTATATCTATAATAATTATAATTATTATTTATTTACTACATTGAAAATAGTTAGTGACCAGAGTGCCACTGATTTGTTATAATAATAATGTAATCGAGATTAAGGAGAATAAAATGAAACTGAAGAAAGCGCACCTCGTATACTTCGTCCAGAAAGACACGCCTCGGCGGATGGATTACCGTTTCGGCTACGGTCCTACACCGCCTGAAGCGCTCAAGTACCACCTCGCGCAGTGGATCAGCAAGGACTATTACAGTTCTCGTTTGTACAAGAAGATTTACCCGAAGGCGTATGATACACGTGAAGAGGTCGAGGCAATCGCTTCGAAGTTCAATGAGGAGCTGGTCAAGTCCTGTCCGTGGGAAAAATACGAAATTGTCAAGTAAGGAGAAACACAATGGCGTACAAAGGAATATGGCAGGTCTTGCGAGTGAGGATTCGTGGAAACACATGCCGTAGATGGTGGGGCAGAGTCTCTAAAGAGACAGCAATGCAATATCCACCTGAACAACGCAGATTCTTGTTCAACTGCACCGCATATACAGATGACACGATGAAGACTAGAATTTGAATTTGTCAGTGACCAAAGTTTAGAGCGTTTGATATAATGGTACTGTAACGTAAATTAAGGAGAAACAAATGAACAGCTACTACGTTGAAGCACATCGCCGCAATGGTGACTCATTCGCCCAGGACATTGAAGCTGAAGATCTTGACCAGCTCGCCGACTTCGTTCGTGAGACATTCGTTTATATGGAAGGTTGCCGTGACACATCTGAGGTCGATTGTTCGTGGGTCAATTTTGAGTACGACCTGGTCGAGGATGAGGACGGAGAAGACATTACTGAAGAAGCTGCCAAGCATATTTGATTGTGACCAAAGTCGAGCAAGTTTGTTATAATATCAATGTAACGTGAATTAAGGAGAATTGAAAATGCCACAACAACAGTTGAACGCCCTCATCGCGGTATCTCATCAGCTTCCCGCTATCGCAAAGCAGCTGAAGATTGCGAACGAGCTTAAAGCTCTCGAGATTCGTCTCAAGTTTCATGGCGACATTCAGCCCATTCCTGATTGGGTGGGTGAGATGGAGAAGATTTTGAAAGGAGAATAACAATGGATTTTTTCACTTCAGATTGGCACCTCAATGATGAGTTGATCCTCAAGGTTTGCGGCCGCAACTTCAAGAACGCTGCTCGCATGACTGAGGTGATTGTTGACCGAGCAAACCAGCGCGCTAAGCTGAAGTCCGACAACATCATTCACGTCGGTGACTTCATTCAGCGTGGACTTGACCGTGGAACTGGCGACAAGGAGACGCAGGTCTCTGCTAAAGCGGTGATTGCAAATCTTTGGGCGAACCTCATCCTCATTGAGGGCAACCACGATGAGAACAACCGTTGCCACACTGTTGGCAAGGCGCTCTTGCGAAAGGTTGGCAAGTTCGACTGCGCAGTCCAGCACTATCCGTCATATGTTCGGCTTGTGCTTGACCCTCGCCTTGGTCGCACGGCTTTTTCTACCCATACGCTCATCAACATCTGCGGCCACGTGCATGACAAGTGGGCGTTCAGCTACGACGCCACGCTCAACGTCCTCAACGTCAACGTCGGCATTGACATCTATCCTTACATGATTAAGGAGTGTGATCTTGCCATGAAGATTGAGGTTGAGCTGAAGCGCCTTGGCAAGAAGGCATATCGGTTTTTGTGATTTGCATACGGAAACCCTGCGTATGTGGCCCGGCAGGTCTTTTCTCCTTCCTGCCGGGCCTTTTATTTTGAAGTAAATAAAGCTAGTATTAAGAAGAGACACAACAATGGAAATATACATTCGTACAAGATCTTTAGACAGTGGCAGAACTGCATGGTGGAATCATGAAAATGGTGAGTCTTATTTGCTTGACTCACCAACGTTGTTTGCTAAAAGCAAATATAGTGGAGACACATTCATGGCTGGAACGCCATTCAAGTCGGCAAACGAGGCAATGCGTGAAGCTAAGAAAGCTAAGAAGCAAGCTGAATACGATGGTGACGTCGACGTTGAAGTCACATTCTGGCGATTCAAAGGAAATGAATTGATTGGAACCAAGTTTACGCGTGACGGCAAAATAGTCAAATAACGCATCTTCTATTCAAAATTCTTAATTATAAAGTCTAGTCCGTGTAGAAATAATTAGTGACCACGGACTAGACTTTTTGTTATAATAATAGTGTAACAACCAATAAGGAGAAACAATGATTACTGCTACAGAAGCCCGCAAGCTTACCAACGAAATCCTCGAACCTGTCAGTGGTTCAGTCGAGTTCAAAGCTATCATGGCTGCAATTGAGCGTGATATTCGGAAGGCGATTGCAGACGGTCTTGAGAAGATTGAGATTATTTCGTACACGCTTCAGGTTCTGAACAACTACAAGTTCCCGAAGTGCATAAACAGGGACAAGATTGACAAAGACCATTTCTGGTGGCCGTACGTCAAAGAAGAGCTTGAGAAGAACGGATTCAAGGTTTCGAGGACGATTACTTGCGACCACTATATTGTCGCTTGGTAAAAACGAAAGGAGAAAACAAGATGAACATCAAACTTTGGATTGTGACAGCTGTGGACCACGGCGAGACATGCGACGGCAAGGCGCGAGTCCTTGAAGTGTGCAAGTCCAAGGAAGAGGCAAATGCGTTTGTCCATTCTGACATTGAGAAGTGGGCAGATGACCGCGCGACTGAGGACATATACGTCGACTTCATCGCAATGGCTGCAGGCTACAATGGCAATACTGATGAAGGTTGCGAGTGGAACATTGAAGAGCGTTTGCTTGACCTCGCTGAAGAGGATGAGCAGGCAAACATCATTGATGATGGACAGCTTGAGTTTGACTTCAAGGAGGTGTGACATGCATTGGAAACCATTTACTTCACGCAACGAAAAAGTTCTACCAACGCAGAAAGAGATGATGTTGATTATGGCAGCTGAAGCACTGCGTTGGGCAATTGGAATTGGCGCACTTCTGCTTAGCTGGCATTTTCTCAGTTGTGCCTTAGACATGATTGTGAGGTAAGCTATGATAGACGGTCCGTATGGAAAGCTTATTGAAAACATAATTCAAAACAGAAAGGATGAAAAAGTGAGAGAGGCAAAGACAGTAAGGTCAGGTGGAATTGGGTTCTGTGGACTGCTTGCAATTGTGTTCATCGCACTGAAGCTTGCGGGAATTGGAGCCGTCGCGACTTGGTCTTGGTGGTGGGTGCTTAGCCCTTTGTGGATCCCATTTGCCCTAGTCTTGGGTATCGCTATCTTAGCTGCGATTTGCATTGCCGTGTGTGAGCGGTGAAGTAAATATCAAGATTAGAAAAAATCAAATGGGAAGGAGCTTTATGGAAGATGACTCGTGTCGACGCATATTTGTTCAAGAATTCGCTGAAAATGATCTTGAAACTTCTAGACGCTCCTACTCTGGACGACGCAACTAAGGCCCGCATAAAAGCTGAAATAGATGTGATGATCCAGGTACTTGATCGTTCTTCATTAAAATAGCAATAAACTGCAACTTATGCGACATCCTCTGGAGCCAACTGTTCGTGGGCGAAACGGTGCGGGAACTTGTATATGTTCCTATTAACCGTTCAGCCCAGGAACATTAGAAAAAGTTCTGCCAATTAATGACCATGGCAGGGCTTTTTTGTTATAATATCTATGTAACGTGCAATAAGGAGAATGCAATGGTAAAGTATAAAGTTGAGTGTATGCTGGCAGGCTATGGCGCAGGCGCTAAGCTTGAGTATATGGCGGCTAATGACGCCGCGGCTTTTGAGCTTGGGTGGGAGTTTGCGAGGAAGCAGTGGAAATGCATTGCCTTTAGTGTAAGCAAGCGTGTTGGCCGGCGTAAAGTTTATATTTCACCTGAAACTAAGATTGTGACCATGGCGTAGTTAGTTTGATATAATATCAATGTAAACTGAATTAAGGAGAAACGAAAATGCGACACAAAAACATCTACAACGGCGCTCATGGTTGGCGCATCCGCCATAACGCGTATCTGCCTGAACCTTACGGTAATCACCTCGAGTACAAGCGTCCATCGATGACGCGAGTCTATTGCAAGATTGTCCAGTGGATCGCTGACCATCCTGATTGCACTCGCAAAGCGGCAATCGTCGGTGTGTTCTATGGAAAGCGTATGCGCAAAATGTATGAAGAGCGTGTTACGCCTGGCTACAACGGTTGGAATCCAGAATATAAAGCACGACTTCGTGAGTATCTTGAGAAGTGGGACCGCGGTGATTTTTCGTGGGTGAAGTACAATCCGTCGAAGTATTTCGCTGAGCTTCTTTGGGCTGACATGATTGACTACGACGAGAAGACGTTCAAGTACCGTGTCACAACTAAAGGTGAAGCGCTTCTCGAAGCGGCGTATATCAATGACAACATCAAGACTGTCACGGGAAAATTCCCGTGGCAGAAATAAGTTGGTGACCACAAGGCAATTGGTTTGTTATAATAATACTGTAATGAACAATAAGGAGAACAAAGATGAAAGCTGACCTAACCCTCGATTTCGAAGCGCTTCTCGCTGCTGCGCAGGAACAGTGGAAACTGCGTGAACAGGCGATTGAGCCCCTCTCCAAGAGGAAATATTCTCTTGTCCTTGCGGGCCGCTCGATGCAAGACCCTGAATATCAGGAACTTGAGATGCAGGAGATCGACGCGAAAATCAAGTATCAGCGGTGGATCAAGGAGAACCTCACGAATCGTGGAATCATGTACGCTACACAACACGCAGATGGCAAGCCGAAGACACTGTTTGTCATCGTCGCTGGCGCCGACAGCCACATCCTGTCGGCAACCTAATTCATCGACAATTCTACGGAGAAAACAAAATGAAGATTGAAGCTAATGTGTCATTCCACAAGCCTGAAGGCGACGTGTATGGGTGCGACGTCAACATTGACAAAGACTACGTTGAGGACAATGCTGACAGCATCCTCGAGTATGTCTCCAATGAATTGTACGAAATGTTCGGCCACTCATTTGACTACGACGACTTTGAAGTGACGAATATGCAGGCTCTTATTGAAGAGCTCGCGTTTGATGAGTTCGAACGCAAGACGCAGTACGCAAACATGTAAGGAGAAGACAATGAAAACCGTCACAAACAAGATAATCGAGCTTGCTGAACAAGGCATCTTGGATTGGGAGACAATCGCTCGTGAGTGTCTGCAAGAAATGTCTGAAGATGACGTCGCTGACATGGCTAACACGTGTGAGTGGCTTGATGAAGACTATTGAAAATAGTTGGTGACCAAAAGTTTTGCTGTTTGATATAATGTCTGTAGAGGCATGAAGCGAACGGCTAAGTCGGGAGCGCCTGACCAGGTTGGGCTTTTATTTTTCAGGAAAAGATTGCGAAAAAATTATAGCTAATTAGTGACCAAATGGGTGTAGGTTTGTTATAATATATATGTAATCGAAATTAAGGAGAAAAACTATGGCAAAGCTAGAAAAAACCCGTCTGTTCAATGTCCGCTGTGGCGAAAAGGGAAATCTCATCTATTCTGGAATTGAGGCGACAACCGCTGAAGAGGCTATTCGTAAGTCTGGCCGTCGTGAAGGCCAGATCGTTTCGCAGGTTGACAGTGAGCCGATTTACACGGCCGGTCTTGATTGTGAAACCGATGAGGAGAACAAGACAGAAAATTCGATTTTCGAAATCACTGTTCGTGGAACTGATGAAGAGTCGGTCGAAAAGCTCCGTGACGCGATTGCGCTTGCGATTGGCGGCATGGCAGTTGAGTTCGCTGAGTTGAACAAAGACGGTGACTCTGACGGTGGCCGTGCGCTCCAGCGCTTCATCGGTAAAACCTGTCTTTCGATAACTGCAATGTAAAATTAATTGTGACCACCAGACCAAAAGTTTGTTATAATAATAACGTAAACTGAAAACCAACAATCTAACAGAAAGGAAAACACCTATGTCCGCTAACATCTGCACTGACAAGTCCTGGTTCTCCCAGAACGTTCTTACCGTTGACGAGCTCGACGGTCTCTCCAATGAGGCGTATGAGCGCCGCGTCAATGCTGGCCGCCGTCACATGCCTGTCCGCCACTCCGAGCTTCTGACGAAGTTCCGCGACAAGGCGGCTTCGCTGAACCTCACCCTCGCCAATGAGAAGGGTAAGCTGAAGCGTGATGGCGAGCGCTTCATGTACACGGCCGACATCGTGGACGCGTCTCGTCCTGACTTCGCGCTGAGCCTTGGGTTCGTCAATCACAACGACTGCAGCAAGTCGTTTCAGGGCCTTCTCGGTTCTCACGTCTTCATCTGCTGCAATGGCGTCTGCCACGGCGTGATTCAGCCGTCGAAGATTCGCCATACGCGTGGCAATGTCGATTCCGGCCTCGTGCTTGGCAAGGTCGACACCGTATTTGACCGCTTCCTTGAGGAGCGTGGTGACGTTCTCGGCCAGATCGATTTGCTGAAGAGCACGAAGCTGACTGACCGTCTGCTTGGCGACTTCCTGCTTGAGGTCACTCGCGCCCATCGCATGGGCAACAAGAACGTTCTCGAGATCGTCAACTACTGCGACAATCCTGAGCAGATGATTGCTGATGAGGTCGAGAATCCGACGCTCAACCTCAAGGACGATGACTCGGCGTTCCGTCTTCTGAATGCGTGCTCGTACGTGACCACGCACCGCGTCAAGAATCCTGCGGCTCAGCAGGCCTCGTCGAGGTTCCTCAACGACACGCTGCTCGGCCTCATCAAGCCCGACTTCAAGCGGGTCGGGGACGTGGTTGAGGTGGAAGAGGTCGAGGCTGAATAAGCCTAGGCTCTCCAGAGACCAATTTGAAAGTGCACCTTCTTTCTCCTTGGGTGCACTTTCTTTTATTTATGCGGAGCATCCTGGTGGCCAACTGTCCCAGGGCGTCACCGTTCTGGAAACTGAATATATCTTATATTAACCGTTTCACCCATGGACTTTAGAAAATAATTGAAAAATTATGCCGAGTTAGTGACCAAAACGAGACAGATTTGTTATAATATCAATGTAATCTGAATTAAGGAGAAATGAAAATGAGAAAGTTCAAAAAGCTGCCGCCGTTCAAGTGGACCTCCCCTATGGGCCGTGAAACCCCACCGTGGAAGATCCCTCACAAGATCAACCCCAACGCCAAGTGGTTCAAGGCCCTCAAGTTCCTTACAGAGTTTAGGCTCAACAAAGAGCTTGGCGAATATAAGTTCCATTTGTTCGCGCTGTGGGAAGCTCGCCTAATTGACAAATATGAAGTCGTGGGCACAAATATGGTTGCTTATAAAGTCACTCGTCGTGGTGCCGCTCTCGTCAAAAAGTACGACATTTGTTATTGACCAAAGTCTAACTGATTTGTTATAATATCAATGTAATGTGAATTAAGGAGAAACGTCATGGAAATCTACATCAAGATCGAGCCCAAGGGCGACTGCTGCTACGGCAAAGGCTGGTATGTCGACGAGACTGAGAGTGGCTGTGGAAGCTTCATCAATGACGGCGATGAGCTAGAGGGCCCCAACAAGTTTGGTGAATATGTGATCCGCGGCTCTGCTGCTAAGTCATGGCGCCAAGCCAAGACATGGGCGAAGGTCGCTCGCATGATGACCGACTGGGATTACGGTCCGTGCCGCATCACGTTTTGGTCATGGCGCCGTGGAAAGCTTGTAAAAGTTGTTGCGCCTAAGAAAAAAGTTAGTGACCATAAGGCCTAAAATTTGTTATAATAATAGTGTATCAACCAATAAGGAGAAAACAAAATGAACGACAACACTCGCACAATCACCACCAACTTCTACGGCGACCGCGCCTTCGACATCCTCGATTCGGTCTCTGGTCAGCTGTCAGACGGCATGTGGGAGAACTCGCGTGGCTACGACAAGTACTGGACGAACTTTCGTGTGGTACGGCTTGATGACAATCGCGTCGTGTTCCGCGTCAACAAGGACTCGTACACCCGCTACTGTGGCCGGTATCTCGACAATCCTTTCGCTCGCATGTCGGACACCGAATTCCTGGCCTGGTACGCCGGCAAGTTGAAGGCGGTCATCGTTTGTGAGGCGAAGGACCACAACTGGAAGAAGGGTTGGTGGAAGCGTGACAACACCACGAACACGTCTTGCTACCTCGACCGCAAGCTTGACATTACGGTTGCTGATATCTACACCGTCTACGACGAGCTGCTCGGCCGCAAGAACCGTTCTGATGATGTGTACGGCACCCGCATCTGGGGCAGGAAGGCCGATGCCGAGACGATTGCTAAGCGGACTAAGCTTGCTGAGGCAAAGGCCAAGGCGTTGGCCGACTATAAGGAGCACATCGCAATGCTCGATGAAAAGGTGAAGAAGTTCATGGCTGAAATCGACGCCGACAAGGAGCAGGCGCACAAGGTCTACTGCGCAGTGCTTGAGAACCTCGAGAAGAAGTACAAGATCGCTTGAAAGGAGGACTTATGCCTAAGCTAAGCAGACACCAAGCAAATTGCCTGATTATGGCAAAGCTGCAACGGCTGATTGATAAATATCCTGACCAGCGGTTTGTCCAGCTGTTGGAGAACTTCGGAATAATTGATGTGACTAAGGATCTCTTTTATGAGGAGTCTGAGCGTACGTTGGAAAAGCTTGAAGAGTATATAAAATAAAGGAAAAGTCATGGAAAAGTGGCATATATACGAAGCGTATGGAATGTGGGTAGCAGAAGAGCCTTATACGGGCAGAACTGTCTGGGCGCTGACGCTAGATGAACTCAAAGAATGCTTTACGATAGTTGACTGAACAATTTCACGTGTTATCCTTATTGCGTGATGGCCCTCCGGGTGGAGGGCCTTTTTAATTATTTTTTTCTAGAATTAGTGACCATAATGGTATTGTTTTGTTATAATAATAGTGTAACAACCAATAAGGAGAAACAAATGAAACTGTTCAACCTCAACGAAACACTCGCCGAAGCCGGATGGACCGAAGACACCATTCAGAAGATTTACCGTGGTGGTGACCACGTCTGCCGTTGCGGATGTGCTGGACGATACTTCCGCCGTGGAGAGCGTGGATTTACGCGAGCACTCAATGAGCTCCGTCGTGGGTTCCTTACTGAAGAGGCCGGCGACAAGGTCTGGGTGTCCGGTTACGGCCACGACGAAGAGCAGACGTCTGATGGCGTTGAAATCCAGCGTGACTGCTACATCAACATTCCGATTGCTGATGACCCTCGCCACAACAAGTGCTTCTGCCTCTATCGTGAGGCGTAATCAAAGGAGAATGGCAATGGCTAAGAGACCTGTGACAAATCTCGATGAGCGCTACAGTGATGACACTGATCTTGAGCTTCAAGTCAGAGACATGTATGCAACCGACCCAAATGCGGTGCGCATGGTGATTTATGCGTGGCTCTCTGAAGAGCGCAAGAAGCAGAATGAAAACGGCAAAAAGTGGGGCTGGCAGTTCTGTCCGTTTGATGAAGGTGAGCGAGTGCTTAAGCGTCATCGTGAGCTTAAGCTCGTCGGCAAAATCACAAGCATTGACCGCAACTACTATGATGGAGACTGCTTAGTTCTCTATGTGACACTTGACAGGCGGTCGTCGAAGAAGTGGATGGCCCGCGTAGACAAGAACAAGGAGACAAAATGAGATATCGTGGATTTGGCAAAGCGCCTAAGCAGAGCAACATGAAGAACAGGAACAACCTCGCAAGGAACAAGACGTTCCGCGACTTCTGGCCTCGTGCTTCCCAAGTGTTGTCAGAGAACAGTGAGTACGAGCATGATGAGACTGGCAAGATTGTCAGGGGCAAGGCGCCAAACCTCAAGAAGGTGAAGGCGTTCTACAAGAAGGCTGCTAAGCACCGCAGGATGCATGGAAAAAGAAAATAAGTTAGTGACCATAGTCGTACTGATTTGTTATAATATTTATGTAATCTGAATGAAGGAGAAAAACAAATGCACATCAAACTCATATCTGAAAACACGCGTGAAGCGCACCTCGCAGACAAACGTCTGCTCATCACAAAGGACTGCGGCAGAGCGCCTGACCTTTATGCTGACCTCATTTTCCACCGTGGACATGGTGAAGTGTGGGGCTTCAAGCTACGTGAGACCTACGGCTACGAGACTGAGGTGTTCACTGCTGACCGTGACAAGGTTGAAGCTGAGTCGAAGGCATGCGGCCACAAGACTGAAGCTGAGAAGCGCGAGTGGCTTGATGGAATCAAGAAGGCCGAAGCCCGCCTGTGGCAGGCATGGATGGATGGAGATATGTACGGCGTCATCATCCAAGAATGGGACGCGGCTGAGCGCAAGTGGAAGTGCATCGACTGCCGCTATGATTTGTATGGCTGGGAAGACGTACTTGAGGCACTCAAAGACATAGACCTCACTGGTGTTGAGGCATTCTGTGTCGATGAGGACTGCGGCGATCCTAAGAACTGGAAAGAGAATTTCAGAGAATTTGACGTATGAAGAACGACAAATGCACACACTGCGGCAAGAAGATAGATCCTGAATGCCATGACTTTGACAAAGATGGATATCCAATATGCCATGAGTGCTGGGTTGTTGAAGATGATTTAATAAACAAGGAGATTCGATAATGAGAAGGAAGCCAAGATTTTACGTCGACTTTGCGGTTGCTGGAGTGATGTCAGACAAGCAGTATGTCGGCAAGAGCGAAAAGCGGCTCTACACGTTTGATGACCTTGAGTTCTGGTTCAGGCTCGCAAATCCATTCTATGCTGATGAGTGGATGCTTGCTGCTAAGATGTTGCGCCGTCATGAGGGCACCATCATCAAGGTCAAGCATGAGAATGGGATCCAAGGAATTAGGATAACGAGGTTCTAAATGAAGAAGTTCATAGTCATGTACCACACTGAGACCAATCATGCGACACAGTTCATGAAGGTCCAAGCTGAAAACAAAGCTGAGGCTAAGGAAGTTGTTCGCAAGAACGTCAATGACAAAGTCTATTTCATAAACGTTATGGAGGCATAAATGAAAAACAGGTTCATAGTCAAGAAAGTCAAGATTGTATGGCGCAACAGCATGCTTGCTGGAAATCCAATCGAGCGCTCATTCACGAAGTTTGGCGTGTTTGACCGCAATTGGGAGAACGACCGCTTCTGCTGCTGCCCTCGGCCTGGTGGCGAGTGGGCTACGAACAATGGCCAGTATCGCAAGTACCGTATCGTCGTTGATGATGAAGCTAAGGCCAAGAAGCTTGCTGACAAGTTCAACAACCTCGTGTCAATGATCCAGAACGGTGCGACAAGCCAAGTCGACTTCGGCGTAGCTTGGACAGGTGGAATCAATCGGCTCAGCACATATATCGCTGATGACAAGATTGGATATATCTGCATAACTAAGTCAATTATCCAGTAATTTCTCTTATGGGTCCAGGTCTTCTCCTTCCTGGGCCCATTTTAGTCTCCCTGAATGTTATTATTTTGATAACAATTATTGCTTTTTTGTTAACATATGCGGAGCTCCCAGGGAACGTGGAGACCCTGGGCTCAACGGTTCCGGAGCTTGTATAGGTATATATTGACCGTTTGTCCTAGGGAACTTATACAAACTTATAAAAGTTTTTCTAGAATTAGTGACCATAGTAGTACTGTTTTGTTATAATATATATGTAATGAATAATAAGGAGAAAACAATGAAAAAGAGATTCACCCTTCGCAAAGTCAAGCAGTATTCCTACAGCCGCCAGGGATGGCGGATGGCTGATAAAGGTTTCGTATATGCGATATACGACCGCGAGTGGCGGAAGAACCTGGAAAAAGGGTATGGCTTCACCACGAGCCGCGACGTCGAAGACACGTACAAATACATCGATAACGCTCATGGAAAAGAGGTCGCTCAGTACTGGGCTGACTGGCTCAATGCGAACCGTGCTGATGAGTTCGGCCACAAGATTACGATTCCGATGGCGGTTTTTAATGAAGGTTTGAAACTTTATAAGTGACCAAAGTCGAACTGATTTGTTATAATAATAGTGTATCAACCAATAAGGAGAAAACAAAATGAACAAGTCCAACCTCGAGTCCTTCTACGCCATCGCCGATATCGCCGCCACTCAGTGGTTCATGCGCAAGTGCTGGTATTACAAAGGTCCGACGTGGAGTGAGGCTGCAAAGCGCCGTCTCACCGACAGCAAGGCGATGACCTTCCGCAAGCCGAACTTCAAGCACCCGCGTGGGTATATCGCGTTTTTGTCGACTATCGCCAATATCGAAGGTGGTGTCAAGCGCCGCACATTGTGTGAGCTCTTCAACATCAAGTCTGTGTCTTTGACGACTGACAATCTCCAGTACGCCGGCTTGATCAAGCTCGACACCAAATATACGCACAAGTTCACAATCACGCCGTTCGGTCGTGCGTATCTCGCCCTCGCCGAGCGCGCTCGTCCTGAGCTTGACATTCTCGCTGCGGCTGAAGAGCTCAAGAAGCTCGCGTAAGTTTGGTCACAAATAATTTGCAGAAGTTCGACTGACCTAGCAGTTGAGCTTCTGCTTTATTAGTGACCAAGGCCCCAGTTTTTTGTTATAATATCCTCAGAGGCATGAAGTGAACAGAATATCTGGGAACGCCTGACCAGGTTGGGTCTACAACTTTTAGGAAAACAAATAAAAAAATTCTAGACCATTAGTGACCATAGCCAGATAGTTTTGTTATAATATATATGTAATCGATAATAAGGAGAAAACAAATGAACAAGTACCTTATCATGTTCCGCGGTTCCGAACCTCGTGCGCGTATCGTCGAAGCGCCTGACGCAACAGCTGCATGCGGTCTGTGCATCGAGAAAATTGCAACTTGGGAGAAGATTTCGGACTGGAAGGCGGAGCAGTTGATTTACGGTTGCGGCCTCAAGTTTGTTAAATGGCCTTATTAAGTTAGTGACCAAAAGGCCGAAAGTTTGTTATAATATCTATGTAATCTGAATTAAGGAGAAAACAAAATGAAGAGAACAATCCTCACCCCCGAGCGGAAGGCCGTGCGCCAAGCTCAAGAGTCCAAGTGGTTCGATGGTTATGCTGGAGCCGCTACGTCGTGGCCGTACCGTGTGAAGCGGTACCTGAGCAAGGAGCTCAGTGACAAGATTCGTGCCGAAGTCCAGGCCAAGTGCGATGAGTGGATTGCGAAGCTTGAGTCTATCAAGCCTTCGAAGCGGTTTGGATCATATTCAAATTGGTGCAAGGAGCTCGACCCCCAGTGGATTTGCGTCGACAGCCACGAAGAGAATGCGATTCCTACTCAGGTTCTTGGCCACAAGATCTACGTCAAGATTCTCGACTCTTATCGCAAGAAGAATGGCCAGCACGGAATCAAGCCGATGGAGAAGCCCGTGCTTGAGATCAGCCGCTACTTCAACAGTCCTCATGATGGAGACTGGCACAATATCGGCGAGCTGCTCAACTTCGAAATTCGCTGGAGCGAAGAGAAGCAGCTGTACTTCATCGCTGAATATCATCGTGCTCAGTCCGGAACGGTTGACACGTCTCGTCGGAATTGGGCAAGGAAGCGTGCTCGCAAGATCTTCATGGGTGAGGTCGTGATGCTCGAAGACCGCCTAACCAAAAGCGGCGTCCAGATTGGTGAGCTGAAGAACACTGATGCGACGATTGGTTGGAGGCGTGGTCTTGAGGACAAGTTCGTCGCTTGCACGGGTCCGGAGGTCATGGCCTAAAACTTACCGCCTATAAAAAACACGAAGGAGAAACACAATGAACAACATCCACAACATCACGCAGAACGACTATCCGAATGACGTCACTGTTCTCGAGGTTCCTTGTCCTTGGTGTGGCAAGATTTCTGAGATCAAGCTCAGCACGAAGGTCTGGCTTAAGGGCCTTACGGCCTACAAAAATGGGGCCCTGATCCAGAATGCATGGCCTACACTTTCGCCATCAGACCGCGAGCTCATCAAGACCGGCATTTGCGATGCGTGCTGGAACAACATGTGAAAGGCCTACAACTTATGGAAGACAACAGGCGATTCGACAAGTTTGGCAACCTTATCCAGATTGGAGATACAGTGTTCTTCTGCCTGCCAACTAAGCATTATGCCCGCCTAGAAAAAGGCAAAGTCATTGGGTTCACGCCTAAGATGGTTGAGGTGGAGTATTTCGATGACTGGATTTTCAAGAAGAACGTGACGACAAAGCTTTATCCTGACAGGCTTGCAGTTCCGGTGGCCTAAACTTTTTGTGAACGTCTAGTAGAATTTTTGATATAATTAAACCATGAATGAGAGCATATTCAGAGTTACGCTTCGAAATGGTCTAGACCCGGAAGCGCCTATCCTAAAGCTGATAGGTGAGGCTAAGACTGCTGATGAGGCAGAGAAGCTTGCTATGGCCTACATCAATGACAAGAAGAATCTCAAAGACTTGCTATGCCAAAGCCTTTATGTTCGTGGCATCCTGTTTTCTGAGACGTCGCCTATCTGCACTGGCCTAGACTATGGCTCATACAGCAGATTCGTATTCATAAAAGAGGAGATGGCCTAAATCTTTATGGCCTGACATTTTCATAAACGGAGACAAATGACAATGGACACAAACAACACAAGCATCACTGTGGTATGGGAAGATGAAGACAACCGTCATTCATTCCTTCTTGTGCTGGAAGACTATAACCTGCTGGAAGGCTATGGCCTAAAACTTCTGCAGGCCAATGACATTGACGAAGACCATTGCGAGATTACGCTGTATGGTCCGAAGGTGGTAGTTGATCGGTTCCGTGAAGACTTCAATGAAGGAAGCTTCTCGGTTCTTGACAACATGTCTAGAAGCCTTGAGTTTGATGAGGACTATGAGAGATGGCTGAACAACGAGGTCTGGTACATCAAGCAGCTTATGTATGCTGATGGCCTAAACTTTATGGCCTAAAAATTCTCTAATAGAATTTGTGAACGTCTACTAGCATTGTGATATAATATAATTATAGTAAAGAACAAAGGAAAACAAACAATGGAAACTGTGATTAAGATAACAGCGGATGGTTGCGTGACCCGGACGATTGACTCAGACAAGTGGGATTCGTTCGTCCAGTCAATGGTTCGGAACAACACGTTCTGCCCAAACATCAAGCGCGTCATCTTCAATTTGAAGACGACTGAGACGCGTCCTGTCCTCGATGCGGCTGGCAAGCCTATCACCGATGAGAAGGGCCGTGTGCAGCGTCAGACTGTTGAGGTTACGCCTGAGCTCGCAACTGCCGTCTACTTCGCCGATGGCACCAAGTGCACGGTCGTGAACAGCGACAAGGACGTGGTCACGACTGAAGAGAAGGAGGTCACGTACGTTGACTGCGACAAGTCTGGCAAGGAGTTCACTGTCAAGACTGGCCGCAAGGTCAAGGTCGCTTCCGAGGCTGCAAAGGAAGCTGGCGTCGTGTATGCCATCGTCAAGCGCATCTTTGGCAAGATCGGCCGTACTGACAAGCAGGGCAAGCTGCATGAGGATGAGATTGATGGCAATGGCTTTGGCCGCAAGCTGCGTGACATCATTGCAATCGCTGAGGACACTCAGTATGAGACCGCTTTCAATGATGAGATGAAGAAGCTCGCTGCCAAGGAGCACAAGGACCGTGAGGCTGCTGCTAAGGAGCGCAAGGCAAACCGCACTCCTACGGTCGAGGAGAACATCGCAACCCTCGTCAAGCAGAACGCTGAGCTGCTCGCTAAGCTGGCTAAGTAATAGCCATTGAACAGGATGACCGAGAGGACCAAACCTCTCGGTCGGATTCTAGAAAAAGGAAACAACTATGGCAAGTCCAAATGACGTAATGGCAATCTTGAAGGCCGTCAGCTGCAAGCTGTCTAACGGCTCTGTCATGATTTTGTCATTCATGTACCATACTGAACTTGACCCTTCTGACCCAGCAGGCAAGAAGAAAGACAGGTCAAAGTCTCAGTACCGCTATGAAGGCATTCTCCTCACTGAGGCAGACCTTCAGGCCAAGATCGCCGAGATGAAGGCAGATCCTGATGCACCATGGCGTTGGCCCTCACTTGAGACATGGCGTGCATCCTACGACAATGAGCCAACTAACAAGCGTGGAGCTAAGTGGCTTGAGGCCCGTCTGAAGAAGGCAGTTGATTGGAGCACCTGTGAAAAGCTCCTGAATGGTTGGAAGCCTTCTAAGGACGACTACAAGGACAATCGCAAGTACGACACTACGGGCTATATGGCTTCTAATGGTGTGCAGATTGACCTGAAGGAAAGCACTCTTACAGCCCTTCCCCCAAATACCACGTTCTCCAAGATTCTGACGCCTAAGCGCGCCTAACCATTATACATCCGGAATAAAGGAAAGATGATATGAGCAAGACATCCCAGGCAAACAAGAAAGCCAAGGCCGAAGGTAAGGCACTCAAGGGCAAGAAAGCCCTGTCAGCTGCTTCTAGAAAGGCTAAGAAAGAAGCTCCTAAGGAAGATACGCCTCAGAAGCCTTCTATCCCTAACTATGGCAAGTGCTGCACGTGCAAGACGTATGGCAAGTTCCCTGATGGCTGCGGACATATGTGCCGTACCACAGGCAAGCCAACTCCTAGAAAAGCTACCTGCGAGAAGTACGCTTACAGAGACTAATAAAGGAAGGAAACAAACTAATGGTCAGAATCCCAGGCTCCCATGCCCCTAACATCAAGAACAGGAGCTCTAAGCACCTGATTCCCCTTACGAAGGTCAAGCCTGTCTACAGGTCCCTTTCCAATGCGGCTCTAGAAGCTATGGCTAAGGGTGATGGCAAGAACAAAGGCGACTATGACGCCCAGAAGGAATTGAACAGGCGTCATAAGAAGCATGACAAGAAAGATGGTCTCCAGACCTGATAAGCCATGTACAGCGTCATCTATGCCATAATAGCTTTCATAACAGCCCTGTCAGCTGGCGTCTGGATAT
>JAEEGH010003736.1_pt1 | contig 39649 bp, 31 predicted proteins | sample 9134181 | NCBI WGS metagenome assembly JAEEGH01 (sample SAMN16246544, study PRJNA631951) | gut metagenome | biome: gut microbiome; feature: rumen; material: DP-attached | host: Bos | place: Iran: Karaj | collected 2018-10 | reverse complement strand
TGTGGAAAACCTTAAATATTCAAAAATCGTAATCGCAACCGATGCCGATAACGACGGTTTTCATATCCGTAACCTGGTCTTAACCTTCTTCCTCGGCTACTTTGAAGAACTTGTTACCAGCGGCCGCGTCTGGATTCTTGAAACTCCGCTTTTCCGCGTCCGTACAAAAAAAGAAAACATTTACTGTTATTCTGAAGATGAGCGGGACAAGGCTCAGGCAAAGCTTGGCAAGAACTGTGAAACCAGCCGGTTTAAAGGACTTGGAGAAATCAACCCGAGTGAATTCAGGCAGTTTATCGATCCAAAAACAATGCATCTTACACCGGTAGAAATAAGCCAGCTCAAGATTGTACCTCAGTTACTTTCATTCTATATGGGCAAAAATACACCGGAGCGCCGCCACTTTATCGAAGAGCACCTGCTCAGTAACGCGGACATCGACGTATAAGGCTGGATTTGAGGGGAATTTATGGCATTTGTAAAAAATCTTTTTGATAAAAACTTTATTGAATACGCATCATACGTAATTCGTGACCGCGCGATTCCTGATCTGGAAGACGGGCTCAAGCCTGTTCAGCGCCGTATCATGCACACCCTTTTTGAAGTTGATGACGGATACTTTCAGAAGGTTTCCTTTGTTGTGGGACGAACAATGAAGTATCATCCCCATGGAGACGCTTCCATCTACGGTGCCCTGGTAAACCTTGCAAACAAGGAAATCTTTATCGAAAAGCAGGGAAACTTTGGTAACAAGTTTACCGGTGACGGAGCATCTGCAGGACGTTACATCGAGTGTCGCGTACACCCCCTTGCAAAAGAATTCCTCGTAACAAACCCTAATATAACTCATTATGTTCCAAACTACGACGGCCGAAGTACCGAGCCGGAAGTGTACCGCGCAAAAATTCCTCTGGCCCTGATTATGGGCGCTGAAGGCATTGCGGTTGGTATGAGCACAAAAATCCTGCCGTATAATATTAAGGAAGTTCTGGAAGCGGAAATCAAATGTCTTCAGGGAAAGAAATTCAAGATTTATCCTGATGTTTCTACAGGCGGCCTGATTGACGTTTCAAATTACAACGACGGAAACGGAAAAATCGTGACCCGGGCCAGATTTGACACTTCCGATGAAAAGAAAATCGTAATCACCGAACTTCCGGTTGATTCAACGGCAAAAGAACTTCTTGATTCCATTGACTCCGCTTACAAGGCCGGCAAAATCAAAATCAGTTCAGTGGATAACTTTACTACAGACCACTGCTGTATCGAAATCAAGCTTCCCCGGGGTGTTTACACAAAAGATGTTGTGGATGCCCTTTACGCATACACAGACTGCGAAAAATCAATTTCATGCCAGATGCTGGTAATCAAGGATAATATGCCTGTGGCAATGACTGCTACGGAAATTATTAAGTATTATGCTGATAAGCTTACACTTATCATCAAGGATGAACTTGAATACGAACGCTCCCAGCTTACCGAAAAACTTCATATCCGTACTCTTGAACGCATCTTTATCGAAGAGCGCATTTACAAGAAGATTGAAGAGCAGAAGACCCAGGAAGCCGTAATCAAAGCAGTTTACGACGGTTTTAAACCCTTCAAGGCAGAACTTATCCGCCCGATTACAGACGAAGATGTTGAACACCTGCTGCAGATTCCGATCCGCCGCATTTCGCTGTACGACATCAATAAAAACCGTGCCGAAGTTCTTGCAATCAATAACCGCCTCAAGGAAATCGCCCGTCTTCTTAAAGACCTGGTTGGCTGTGCAGTAACTTATCTTGAAGGCATGATAGGTAAATTCAAGGGAATGGATGTTAAACGCCACACTGAGATTGCAGAATTCAATGCGGTGGATGTTAAAGCCGTTGCCAAAAGCGACAGAAGCCTGCGCTACGACGATAAGGGTTATCTTGGAATCGGAGTTTCCGGCGGCGTAGAACTTATGAAGGTAAGTCCTTACGACCGTATCCTTTACATGCGCAAAAACGGTATTTTTGCCGTAACGGACGTTCCTGAAAAACTCTTTATCGATAAGGGAATGTGGTTCTGTCAGCTTGCAGAAAAAGAAATCATCAACAAGGTTCTGTTCACTGTAATTTTCCGTGATCCAAAAACAAAATACGCATTCATCAAGCGCTGCAGAATTCCAAGCTGGATTATGAACCGCGACTACTTTATCGCACCGGACGGAATGGAAGTCCTGCACGTTGATACACGGGAAAAATTTACATTCACCCTCAAATACGAAAAGAAACCCCGTGTAAAAATTCTTGAAGAGCAGTTTAAGGCTGACGACTACGAAGAAAAGGGCTTAAAAACCCAGGGTGTTCGTCTTTGTACGCGGGAAGTTGAATCAATTAAAGTTGACAATGAACAGCTGAGCCTGTTTAATTAGTAAAGTATGAATCAGAATAATAAAGCTCTTTTGGAACAGATGACTGAAAAACTTTCACTGGTGGTGCAGAAAAATTTCCGCAACGCCTTTTCCACAGTTTTTATAATGATGATAATTGAATCCATCGGAAGCGCACTCTTTCTCGCTCCCATGATGTATTTTTCAATTACAGAAAAAACGACTCCTCTTACAATGGGCATTTCGTACGTGCTTCTGGCCGCCGGAATCATCTGTTGGTTTCTGCTTCAGGCAGGCGCCTTTGTTCTCTTTCTCCGGATGGTGAGGGGAGACTATGTTTCCATCGGTTTTCTGTTTTACGGCTTCAGAAAATTCAGGCAGTTTGTCGGTTCGGCAGTCTTTTTTGCAGGACTTGCAGCTTTTGTAACTGTTATAATTCGATTCGTGCTTCATTTTACAAAAGACACACCTCACGACGTTCTTGCCTTTTTGGACAAACACTTTGGTGAAATTCATTCAATACTTGTGATTGCAGTCGTTCTGCTTTTACTTGCGGTAATAATTTCCATCCGCTTTTTGTTTTTGTTTTTTGTCCGCTACGATAATCCTGAGGCCGGTACATTCAAATCCGCAGGAATTGCCGCACGGGTAATCAGAAAAAAAATCCTGCTTTTAATCTGGTTTGTCTTAAAGGCAAGTGCCCGTCATCTTGTCCTTGCTGCATTCTATTTTGCCGCAGCGACTTATTTTGGACTTAAAACAGAAAGTGCAATTCAATCAATTGCACATTTCTTATTCAGCTTTTTGTATTTATTGAATATGTACAAGGCCCTCGTCATGGCTTATTTTGCGACGGCAACCTTCTACGACGAAACGGTTTAATATGTTTGTTCCTGCCGCGCCTGCAAGCGCCGAACTGATAATCAAGGGGTCGCGTTTTCTGTCAGAGGTTTTTATAATTCAAAGCCAGGCAGAAGTGCGCACCATCATCAAAGAGCAGAAAAACAAGTATTCGGATGCCACACACGTCTGCCACGCCTTTATCTCAGGCAAAAATGCGGAAGTGATGGGAATGAGCGACGACGGCGAGCCCGGCGGAACTGCAGGCAGGCCCATGCTGGACGTGCTTAAAGGCCGTTCTGTCACAAACATCCTTGTAACCGTAACACGCTGGTTTGGCGGCACCCTTCTTGGAACCGGCGGTCTTGTTCATGCGTACGGGGACAGCGTAAAACAGGTTCTGGACAAACTTGAACTGATTGAATTAATCGATAAAAGCAGTTTTTCGTTTAAATGCGATTACGCCCAGTACCAGGTTCTTAAAAAACTCATGCAGAATTACAAACTCTACGACGTTACGGAAGATTTTGGGAGTGTCATCACTGTAAGGGGCCAGATAGCAGTAACTGCAGCGGATGATTTTAAGGAACGCATTTTTGATTCAACAAACGGCCAGGTTCAACTTTTTGTTTGACGTAAGCGCATTCTCATTTTATAATATAATAATCTACCTTTAGTATCATTGAACTTCTTTAAGTCGGCTAAAGGATAAAAAAGGAGAAATAACAAATGAAAAAAATTAGTGCTGTTGCAGCATGTGTGTTGATGGCTGCTCTTGCTCTTACAGGTTGTTCAAAGAAGAAGGTTTCTTCGGACAAAGTTTTGAAAATCGGTGTAATCCAGCTTGTTGAACACCCGGCTCTTGATGCTTCATGCAAAGGTTTTATCGACGGTCTTGCAGAAGCAGGTTATGTTGACGGTCAGAACATCACTGTTGACTTTAACAACGCTCAGGGCGAACAGGTAAACTGTGTAACAATCGCAAACAAACTCGTTAACGATAAAGACGACCTTATTCTTGCTATTGCAACACCGGCTGCACAGGCTGTTGCAAACCTTACAAAAGATATTCCTATTCTTGTTACAGCTGTAACAGACCCGCAGACTGCTCAGCTCGTAAAATCAAATGCAAAACCGGAAACAAACGTTTCTGGTACATCTGACCTTACTCCTGTAAAGGCACAGATTGAGTTGCTCAAGAAAATCCTTCCTGAAGCAAAAAATGTTGGTCTTATGTACTGCTCAAGCGAACAGAACTCTGTATTCCAGATCAACCTCGCTAAAGAAGCATGTAAAGAAGCAGGTCTGGGATATCTTGAAGCTTCAGTTTCCAACTCAAACGAAATCCAGCAGGTTACACAGAGCCTCGTAGGAAAAGTTGACGCAATCTACATCCCGACAGACAACATGCTTGCTGCAGGTATGGCTACAGTTGCAATGGTTGCCAACGAAGCTAAAATCCCTACAATCGCAGGTGAAGACGGAATGGTTAAGTCTGGTGCCCTCTGTACATACGGTATCAACTACTATGAACTTGGAAAACAGACAGCAGCTCAGGCTGTAGACATTCTCAAGAACGGTAAAAACCCGGCTGATATGCCAATCCAGTATCTTGAAAAATGTGACTTCTCTAAAAACGAAGAAACAGAAAAAGCCCTCGGAATCACACTCCCGGCTGATCTCTAATCTGTACTGTCATAACTGCGCTTAGAAAGCGCATGTCATTCCCGCGTTCAGAAGCCGCGTGTCATTCCCGCGCTCTGCCGCGGGAATCTTTTTTTATGCTGAGAGAGTCAAAAAGTATAAAACTTAATGCAGTATTTCAAAAATTGCGCTATAATAATATTAATTTCCGAAAAGGAGGCGCACCATGACAATTGAAGGGTATTTTGATGGTACTGCAGTAAGAACTCTAGAACCTGTAGATTTAAAGCCGAATCAGCGGGTTTTTATTAGTGTTCTGGATAACAGTTATTCTGACTCAAAAAAGCTGCGTATTCAGCAAAAGCTTGATTCGATCAATTCTGTATATGGTATGCTTTCTTCAGAAGAGTCAGAAGCTGTAGATGAGGCCATTCATACCGGAATCAAGTTCGGGGAACTGGAAGTATGACATATTTTTTGGATGCAAATATTGTCAGCTATCTTCTGAAGGGAAATAAAGAAATCTTTTCAAAACTTAGTGATTTGGCAAGTAATGACCACATAATATCTATCCCAAACATTGTTTATTATGAAATTAAAAGAGGGCTTCTTGCCAGTGGTTCCACAAATAAATTAAATCGCTTTGTAAGCTTTGCAAAAGCGCTTGGAATAGTAGAACTAAAAACTTCAACTCTTGATATTGCAGCACAAATTTATTCTGATTTGAAAAATGCCGGAACTCTTATTGAAGATGATGATATTTTTATTGGTGCTTCGGCCCTTGAGAATAATGCGATTCTCGTGACAAATAATGAACGGCATTTAGGAAGAATCAAAGATTTGAAATACGAAGTTTGGAGTTAATCCGTTAGAACAACAACTCGCTGTGTGAAGTTCACACTCCGTGTCATTCCCGCGCTCTGCCGCGGGAATCTTTTTATCTGTTTGATTTATATTCCAGGTTCGGATACATTTCTTCAACTTCAGCATAGAAGTGGTTCCATGCCTCATCTTCCGTTACATCGCCTGAGAAGAAGGGGCTAAAACTTTCCTGGAGTTTTTCGCACAATCCCTGATCGTAAGGGCATACATGCTTTTTATTGAGGGCCTGTGCGTTTTTCAAAAATACCTTGATGTGGTTCTGTCCGCCGAGGAAAGGATTTTTGTAATCGCTTTCGGCAACTTCTTTCATGGCTTCCGCATTGTTTGTAAAGTCACCTGCTTCTTTTGCGATTGCGGCCATTACGTCTTTTTTGCAGGTAAGTGTGTACATAATTTCGCGGATAAGCTTTTTATTGTCGGTTCCTGCTGCCGCACAAATCCATGTTCCGCCCCAGTTGAACGGTTTAGGACCGGCGCAGAAGGCCCAGTCTCCGTAAGAACCGTTTCCGATTGCCCTCTCAGCTTTAGGAAACTGAAGCGAGGCCGGTGCAAGAAAGTAATCAATGTACCAGGCAGGGCCGAAGTAACCGAATACTTTTCCGTCTTTGCCTGCGTCGCGGGCACTTTCGTCAGAAAAGAGGTTTGAACGGTGGTTATATCCTTTTTCCGTGTAGATTTTTGTCTGGCTTACCCAGTCCATGATTGTCGAAGGAATTGTAAGTTTGTTATCTGTTACAAACGGACATTCTGCATTGTCGCTGAAAACACGGAATGCATCGTCATAGCCCGCAAGCATGTAATAGCCTTTTTCTTTACAAAGCCCTGCAGTATTGTCAAAGAGAACCCAGTTCTTTAAATGTTTTTGAATTGCTTCCGGTTCGTCTGTTCCAAAAACATCTTTTGCAATTGAACGGCGGTAAATAAATCCGCCCGGACAGGCCTGCCATGAAACTCCCTTGAGCCTTCCGTCATTGTCTGTCATCATTTCCTTTGTGTAAGGATACTGATTTTTTAAGTCGTCTTCTGTAAGTCCAATATCCCTGATTACGTCGAGAGTGTAGGGTGTATCTGCGTATTTAAGGGCGTAATCTGCTTCAACCAGAAAAATGTCCAGACGGTCATCGTTCGGAAGGTCCATCTGTTGGACCAGGAGTTCGTCCAGTTTGCTCTGGTAAACAGTGTTTTCGTTAGGTGTCATAATCCAGTTGATTTTAATATCTTCCGGCAGCAGCCCTTTTGCAACAAAGTGAGCTGTAAAACGGGTTTTAAATTCTTCGTTCCAGCAGGCAATGTTAAGAACCTTGCCTTCCTGTGAAGTGTCATTACTTTTACAGCCTGTGATTGCAGCTGTAATTGCAATTGCTGCAAAGATTTTTCTAATCGGGGATTTCAATTTTTGCCCTCCGCACAAAACATATCTATTAAAATATTTTATTGCATTTTGGTGAATTTTTAAATAAAATAATGTAATGAAACGTTGTTTTTTTCTTTTTGCTCCTGTTCTTTTTACATTCAATCTCTATTCTGCCGAAATTGTTGAATCCGCTTCTCCAAAATCAAATTCCTATGTAATGTATGTAAATCCGTGTGATTTTGGTCCTGTTGTTGATAAAGTTGTCCTGAATACAGAATTTATGATTGTCCAGGATCAGGTAAAAGCAGAAGATTTTGACATTACGGTTTATGCAAATCCAAAGGACTCAGTTGTTGTTTATGGAATCGTAAAAGGCGGCCGCAGGGTAAAAGAAGCTTATCTTTCTGATGAACTCGGCAACCCGTCCGTTCTGACAACAGGTCATAATATTACACTCTGGCTCGAGTACAGCCCGGAGGATGAACTTGCAACTCCATTCAATGACCAGAAAATCCTTGATATGGAAGAGTTGTACAACTACAAAATTTCAAATCAAAAATTAAGAATCACAATAACTCACCGCACGGCAGTTGTCTGTAAGGAAGTATCCAGATTCAGGACGGACAGCTATGTTTATGGTGAAGGCTCAGACGAAATCAAAATGAATTACGCTTCGTACGTTCCAAAGGACACAAGCGCAAAAATTCCATTGATTGTGTTCTTCCACGGAATGGGCGAAGTCGGAAAAAATATTTACAAACCGCTCCTTAAAATAAAATCTACAGCGCTTGCCGGCAGTTCAATTCAAAAACATTTTGGGGAAGGAGCCGCTGTTTTGATTCCGCAGTGTCCAACCGGCTGGATGGAAATAACTGACCTGGACCCTTTTGGAAACCGCTTGTGGGTTGTAGTCGATATCGGCGGAACTTTAAACCGTGTAACCGCACCTGTTACAAACTTTTTAAATAAACTCTTCCTCATGCCGGAGTCAGAGCAGGTTGACCGTGTTGTAACGCCTGTTTCTTATTACACGCTTGCCGCAAAAGACCTTATTGATAAATTCATTAAAGAAAATCCTCAGATTGATACAAACCGGATTTATGTCGGAGGCTGTTCGGCAGGCGGCTTTATGACAGTTAATATGATGCTTCAGTATCCGGACTTTTTTGCAGCCGCCTTCCCAATCTGCGAGGCCTTTCCGGACGCCCGCATCAATTCAAGAGATCTGGCAAAAATTGCGCAGAAACCGATGTGGTTTACCCTTGCAAAGAACGACCCGACAATCAATCCTGAAAAAAATACAATTCCGACCGTTAACCGCCTCAAAACAATGGGCGCAAAAAAACTTCACTACACTTATTTTGACAAAGTAGAAGATGTTACCGGAAAGTATTTTAACGCTGACAATACTGCCCCTTATGAATATCACGGGCACGACTCGTGGATTTATGTTTTTAACGATTATGTTAAAGACGGCGAGCTTTCCCTGTTTGAGTGGTTAGCAGCCCAGACTAATTCTAATTAAGGCGCCGCCCTCGGGAGAGTTATCTGCGCTTATAGTTCCGCCGAGTGCCGTTACAATTGATTTTGCGATGGAAAGCCCGAGCCCCGAGCCGCCCTGTGTGCGGTTATGGGCCTTGTCTCCCTTAAAAAATCTGTCAAAGACGTAAGGCAGGATTTCTTTTTCAAAGCCCGGTCCGTTATCGGTAATCTGCAGGGTAAAATTATCCTTGTCTTTTATTGTTGAATCAATTGTCACTTCGCAGTCAGGACCTGCAAATTTTACACTGTTAGAAAACACAATTGTCAAAAGCTGGTGCAGAAGTTCCCGGTTGGTGTTTACAGAAGAATTTTTGCCGGTGTTCAACTTGATTTTGCAGTCCGGCGCAATAGAATTCACTTCTTCGGTCAGGTTATGCAGAAGTTCATTTAATTCAAATTCTTCCTTTTGAATTGTTGAACTGTTCAAGTCCAGATGGGTAAGTTCGAGAAGGTTTGTGATAATACTTTGCATCGATTTACCTTCCCTTAGAATTGTAGCGATGGATTTTTCGAGCTGTTCCGGTTCGTCCTTTCCCCAGCGGCGGATAAGGTTTGCCTGTCCGAGAATTACTGCAACCGGAGTTTTTAATTCGTGGCTCACATTGCTTGTAAAAGAGCGTTCACGGTCAAAGTCTTTTTTGAGCCGCTTTAAGAGCAGGTTGAATGTGTGGGCGAGGATGTCAATTTCGTCCCCGGAAGAAGTTTCCGGCAGCAGAGTTTCCAGATTGTTTGAAGTTATTGAATTAACCGCGTTTGTAATCTGCACAACCGGTTTGATTGTTTTGCGTGTAATATAAAGCGAAAGCAGAAGCGAAATCAAAAGAATCGGAATTGCCGCAAGCATGATGGAAACCGGAAGTCCCTTAAAAATCCGTCGGCCCGCGTCATTTTCCGTGTTCTGTACTATCTGGACTACATACGACTGCCCCGTTGTGAGGGTAATTTTTTCTGCAACATAAACGATATTAAGGTCGGAGTCGTCAAAAAACTTCTTTTTGTAAATGCGGCGGCTTCTTCCGTTTGTCAGAGGAAGTTCCGGAATTTTGTCGTTTTTGACAAAAAATGGTTCGCGGGTGTCTGCGTCATAAATTCGGCAGGCAATAAAAAAGGGAAGTTCGTTGAGCCTTTTTTTGAGGCCGTCAAAATCTTTTGCCTCAAGTCCCCCCTCAATAAAATGAACGGGGCGCATCAAAACCTTTGTTTCCTGCTGGCGCGAAATTCCGTGCAGAAACATAAAAAAGGAACTGATTATAAGAACTACGGCAAATGTAAGGATTGCGGCAAACTTTACCGACAGACTGAATACAACTGACTTTTTTAAATTCATTATTGACCTTCCATTTTGTAGCCGAGTCCGCGCACTGTTTTAATGGGAGAATTTTCGCCTGCGTTTGCAAACTTTGTCCTGAGGTATCCCACATAAACATCAACTGTGTTATCGTCGATAAAATGCCCTTTACCCCAGATGTATTCGATTATCTGCTGGCGTGTGAGAATCTGGTCAAGGTTTTCGAGAAAGCACTTGAGCATCATGTATTCGGTTTTTGAAAAAATAATTTCGCGGCCTGCAATGGTTGCCTTCATGTTCTGAAAATCAAGTTTAAGCGGACCGTTTTGCAGTACTGCCGGATTTTCTTTTGAATTTGCAGTGCGCCTGAGAACTGCGGCCATGCGTGCCAGAAGTTCTTCGATTTCGAATGGTTTTGAAATATAGTCATCGGCACCACCGTTCAGGGCACTGACCTTGTCTTCTGTCTGGCCAAGGGCGGTAACCATGATTACGGGAACGGAAGAAGTTTTTCTGATTTGCTGTAAAACTTCGATTCCGCTGATTCCCGGAATCATAATGTCCAGAAGAATTAAAGATGGTTTTTCTTCTTCAAATTTCTTGAGAGCCTGATTGCCGTCCGCAGTAAGTACGGTCTGATAACCTTCGTGCATGAGTTCTGCATTAACAAAACTGCTGATACCTTCGTCATCTTCGACAATCAGAATTTTTTCCATAATTGAATTAAATACCTTCCAGTGCCTGTTTGAGGTCGGAAATAATATCGTCAGTATTTTCGATACCGCAGCTGAAGCGTACGAGAGAAGGGCTGATTCCGCATTCTATGAGCTGCTGGTCTGTAAGCTGGCGGTGAGTTGCGCTTGCCGGATGCAGTACACAGGTGCGGGCATCTGCTACGTGTGTTGCAATCATTGCCAGTCTGAGTTTTTTCATAAAGGCTTCGGCTGCTTTTCTTCCGCCTTTAAGTTCAAAACTTACAACGCCGCAAATTCCGTTTGGAAGATATTTCTGAGCGAGTTTGTAGTATTTGTTTGATTTGAGTCCAGGATAAATTACGCGTTCAACAGCAGGATGGTTTTCGAGGAATTCTGCAACTGCCTGTCCGTTTTTACAGTGCTGAGGCATGCGTACTGCGAGGGATTCGAGACCGAGGTTAAGGAAGTAGGCGTTCATCGGAGACTGGATTGAACCAAAGTCTCTCATGAGCTGGGCTGTACATTTTGTGATAAATGCACCTTCCTTGCCGAATTTTGTTGCATATGTAATTCCGTGATAGCTTTCGTCCGGAGTACACAGTCCCGGGAACTTGTCTTTGTGAGCCATCCAGTCAAACTTTCCGCTGTCTACAATTACACCGCCGACTGTTGCATCGTGACCGTCCATGTATTTGGTAGTTGAATGAGTAACGATGTCTGCTCCCCATTCAAACGGGCGGCAGTTGACAGGTGTTGCAAAAGTGTTGTCGATAATGAGCGGAACACCGTTTTTGTGAGCAATGTTTGCCCAGCGTTCAATATCGAGTACAGTCATGGCCGGGTTTGCGATAGTTTCGCCAAAAACAGCCTTTGTGTTTGGTTTAAATGCGGCCTGGATTTCTTCGTCGTTTGCATCTGGGCTTACGAATGTAAAATCGATTCCCATTTTGCGCATCGTTACGTTAAAGAGGTTAAAGGTTCCTCCGTAAATCGAGCTTGAAGCGACAATGTGGTCACCGCAGCTTGCGATGTTAAAAGTTGCATAAAAGTTTGCAGCCTGTCCGCTGGAAGTAAGCATGGCGGCAGTTCCGCCTTCGAGTGCGCAGATTTTGCCTGCTACATAGTCGTTGGTCGGGTTTTGAAGACGGGTGTAAAAATAGCCCGATGCTTCAAGGTCAAAAAGTTTTCCCATGTCTTCAGATGTATCGTACTTAAAAGTTGTACTCTGAATGATCGGGATCATGCGGGATTCACCGTTTTTTGGCTGGTATCCGGCATGAATACATTTTGTTTCATTTTTCATTTTTTAACTCCTCAATTTCTTTTTGTTTTGCTTCCTTAATTTTTCTTTTGTCCTCATACATTCCGTTGTCGGCGATTTTGATAATTTCTTCATAATTGTCGCCGTCGGCAGGGTATAATGCAAATCCCGCACTTGCCGTGATTTTAAGGCGGGTGTTTTTAAGGACATTTTCGCGGTTAACAGATTCTTTGATACGGTTGATTACGATTTCAACAAATTTCGGTTCGTAATCGCCCGGGAGAATTACTGTAAATTCATCACCACCGATACGGAATGCGCGGTCATCTTCGCGCAGGCAGTTTGAAAGCTTGCGGCCTGTGATAATCAGAACCTCATCACCTGTTTCGTGGCCGAGTGTATCGTTGATCTGTTTAAAGTCATTCAAATCCATGTAAATGAGCGCGTATGGTTTCTGGGTTTTCTGGAATTCCCGGAGCATTTCCATAAATTTGCGCGCGTTGTAAAGCGAAGTAAGTGTATCGCGGTAAGAAAGGTTTTCGAGTTCTGCGTCTTTGTTGCGTACGGTAAACAGGAAGTTTGAAATAAGTGCCAGGGAAATACAGATTGCAAGGGCAAGAAGTTCTTCAATTACAAGAAGCTGCCAGTTTACCCAGCCTTCTGCAGGCACCGTATACAGGGTCCAGAGCGAATTTGTTACGCCGAAGATTGCTTCGCACGGTTTTTTGATGTTCCTGATGTCCGTGTTTCCGGCAAGGGTATAGATTTCTTCTGTCTGGGGATCCGGTTTCCACAAACACCATGAGTATTCTTCATCATTCAGAAATTCAAGAGTCTGCTTTGAAAAGAGAGTTTTACAGTCAAGCATGATGATGGAAAAGCCCCAGAATTTTTCGCTGCCGTTTGTGTCCGGCAGAAAAACAGGGTGCTGAATCATGATTACCTTTTTGCCTTTCTGGAGTGTTAGAGGTCCTGTAAGGTAAGGTTTTTTGGTTTTGAGCGAATAACTTGAACTGATTTTTGTATCGCTCATGTTGAATAAGTTTTCGCCGATTCCCTCGTAGGCCGAAAGCGGATAAACCTTTGTAACGACACCTTTCGGTGCGAGCTGGAGGCTGTAGAGGGCAGGGAGTCTTGAAGTAAGATTCTGAGCTACCTGGTCAAAGTGAGAAAGACTGCCTTCGGTTTCGATAATCATGGATTCAACAATGTCGTTGACTGCAATATAGGAATTGATTTCTGACTGGAACATATAGGCTGCGGTCTGTCCGAGCAGTTTGCAGCGTTCGCGCTTATAGGAATTATATTGTTTTTGTGTTTCTGCAATCACAAGAACTGAGATGATGAGACTTAATATAAATGTGAACTTTGTGGAAAATCTCAGTTTTCCTGGTGATAAAAAATTCATATTTACCTTCCCATATTCCTACATTGAATAATTTTACCGCAAAAATGTTCTTTTTACCATTGTTTTGGAAGAAATTTGAATATTTTTGACTTTTCATAAATACCCATAAATAGTTATAATAATAAACCATATGAATATCGTAAGTATCTTGCTGGCCATGCAGGGCGCTGTCGCACAGGGCGTTCTGTGGGGAATTATGACACTGGGCGTTTTTCTTACTTTTAGAATTTTAAATATTGCAGATATGACATGTGACGGCTCTTTTGCCCTCGGAGGTTCTGTAAGCGCCGTGCTCGTTGTAGGCGGAATGAATCCATACGGAGCCTTAGCCATTGCTTTTGCAACAGGTCTGCTTGCAGGTCTTGTGACAGGCTTCCTTCACACAAAGTTAAAGATTCAGGAACTCCTTGCCGGAATCTTAACCATGACTGCCCTCTATTCAGTTAATATCCGTATCATGGGCAAGTCAAACACACCTTTAATCGGTGCCGACACAATCTTTAAAAGATTTCAGAACTTTTTTGAATCAATGCACTTTACACCAAACGCAACTGCCCTGATTATGGGAGTGATTTTTGCACTCGTAATCATCGCCCTCCTTTACTGGTTCTGCGGAACAGAAATCGGTTCTGCCCTGCGTGCTACCGGTAACAACGGAAACATGGTGCGTGCCATGGGTGTTGATACAGACAAAATGAAAATCCTCGGTCTCATGATCAGTAACGGTATGATTGCCCTGAGCGGCGGTCTTGTTGCACAGAGTCAGGGTTACGGCGACGTTGGTATGGGAACCGGTGCCCTCGTTATGGGTCTTGCTTCAATAGTTCTCGGCGAAGCAATCTTCGGATGGTTTGCCAAAAAACTTCCGTTCTGGTTTACCCTGGTTTCTGTTCTGCTCGGTTCAATCGTTTATCGAATCGTTATCGCCGTTGTCCTTCAGCTCGGTCTCAAGTCAAGCGACCTCAAGCTCCTCACGGCAGTTATCATTACAATCGCACTTGCAATTCCGGTTGTAAAACAGTTAATCAGCAGGATGTCTCTTTCACGTTCAGCAGCAAATAACGGAGGGGCAAACTAATGTTAGAAATCAGAGGCGTATCAAAAACATTCAACCCGGGCACAATTACAGAAAAAAAGGCTTTGACAGATATTAACCTTACACTCAATGACGGTGACTTTGTTACTGTTATCGGTGGCAACGGTGCCGGAAAATCTACTCTTTTGAATCTTATTGCAGGTGTTCATCAGTGCGATACAGGTTCAATCATTCTCGACGGAGTAGACATTACACGCAAACCTGAATACAAGCGCGCACGTTATCTCGGCCGTGTCTTCCAGGACCCGATGCTCGGAACTGCCGCAAACATGGAAATTGAAGAAAACCTTGCCATGGCATTGCGCCGCGGTAAAAGACGCACCCTTTCGTGGGGAATCAAAAACAGCGAACGCGCATTGTACCGCGATAAGCTCGCTCTCCTTGACCTTGGTCTTGAAGACCGCATGAAGAGCAAGGTAGGACTTTTGTCAGGCGGTCAGCGTCAGGCCCTTACACTTCTGATGGCAACCCTTCAAAAGCCGGAACTTCTGCTCCTGGACGAACACACAGCCGCCCTCGATCCTAAAACTGCCGCCAAGGTACTTGAATTAACAGAACACTTTGTTCAAAAAGACAAGCTTACCACATTCATGGTAACACATAACATGCGCCACGCAATCCAGTACGGTAACCGCCTCATCATGATGATGAAGGGGCACATTATCTACGATGTACGCGGCGAAGAAAAGAAAAACCTTAAGGTTGAAGAACTTCTTGCCAAATTTGGTGCGGCCGGCGAATTGAACGACCGCATGGTTTTGGGAAGTTAGTTATAAGCTTTAAGCCAGTCCATGGCAGTCTGTGGCCATGACTTTGCAGTTCCTGAAGCGCCGAGGATACCGAATCCGTGGCCGCTTTCAGGGAAGATGTGAAGTTCTGCCTTGCAGTTCTGTGCACGCATTGCCTTCCAGTATGCGATTGCGTTTCCTTCCGGATTTACAGATTTATCATCGATTGCACAGCAGATAAATGCGTCAGGGCAGTCGTATTTGATAAGTTTTTCGCATGAATAAGCATCAGCATCTTCCTGGGTAAATTTTTCGCCGAGAAGGTTGGTGCGACTTCCTTTGTGGGTAAAACCGTCCTGCATTGTGATTACAGGATAAAGAAGAATCTGCCATGCAGGTTTTGCACTTATCCATTTTCCTTCCTTGTTTTTATCCATTTCGTCTACGGCTTTATAAACTTCTGCATCGTATTTGTTTGAAAGAAGTGCTGCAACGTGTCCGCCTGCTGATGAACCCATTACACCGATTCTGTGGGCAAGAACGCCAAAGTCTTTAGCGCGTGCCTTGATGATGCGCATTGCTCTCTGTGCGTCCTGCAGGGAAACTGTCTGACGGTTTTTGTGGCCGTCGTTCGGAGTACGGTAAACAAGAACAAAGCAGGTGTAGCCCTGAGCAGTAAAAGTCTTTACATAATCAAGACCTTCTGTATCATAAACAACTCTCTGGTAAGCTCCGCCCGGAATAATGAGGATTCCGCGGCCGTTTGCTTCTCCCGACGGTTTGTAAACTTCAAAATATGGTTTTGTAACACCGGCGATTGCACGGTTCTGATTCGGCGGAATTGCACCGCGGTCGATAACCTGTTCTTCAACTTTAACCTTTTCAGATCCAGGCCCTGTTTTTTTAGGCCACAGGTAAACTTTTTCCTGGGCAAATGCACCTGCACAAAGCATTAAAGCGATACAGGCAGTGATTAATTTTTTCATTTTTCCTCCGTTTTTATTGCAACTTTAGTGTAATAAAATACAATGTATCCATTATAATATGAGTGAGTAAAAAATCAAATAAAACTGACTTTCCGGCCGGGCTTAAAATGACAGATGACATTCCGGGCTCAGCGGGAGGTTAAGCCGGAGGATTTTATGGACCAGAAACTGACAGACGCTATAAATTCTTTTTCAAAAAAATTGAGCCGGTTCAAAAAATCCGGAAAAGCTGACCGCGTAACCACACCGACGGCAGACCAGCGCCTTCAGCAGCAGATCCGTGAAAGCGGCGAGCGGTTTAAGATGAGCGTTGTTCAGACCTACAAGATTTACCGTTCTCCGTTCGAAGCCCTCGGAAAAGACAGTTCACGCGCGCAGTCGATAGACCGGGACGAACAGCTTCTGCTCAAAGCCTACGAATTGTATGCAGGAATCCAGGAGCTTGCAAAAGAAAAGTCAGACGAACAGACCTTTGTTTCGCAGGTTGTAATAAAATCACCTTTATCCCAGAAGGCAAGTTACACTGACGGCGGCCAGTTCATTTATCTGATGATGTGGCTTTATTTTGAAAAGAACTGCCAGGCTTACATGCCGTTTTTTGAAGAAGACGGAGAAAGCGTCAGGTTGAATTTCTGCCCCGCCGAAAAGGTTGAATTCGATAACCACGACAGGGAAATTTTTGAACTTGTAAAGACTGAATTTTATTCGTGATTGATTGTAAAAAAGGCGTTTTTTTATTATAGTGAATTACGATAGTGTTGCCGCCTGCTAACAGTGCGGCTGAGATTTGAATTCTTTTTCTAATCAAAAAAAATCATTGATTTGAGGTGTTATATGGCTGATACAATGCATGTTCTGGAAAAAAATCCGAACTGGAAAGGCCGCCGTGGTCCTGTTGTTCTCGTTATTATGGACGGAGTAGGATACGGCAAATATGAAGATGGAGATGCTGTAAAGGCATCCAGAATGAAATATCTTGACTGGTTTACGGCAAATTGTCCGCATACAAAACTTAAGGCTCATGGAACTGCAGTTGGTCTTCCGACTGATGACGACATGGGAAACAGCGAGGTTGGACACAATGCGATGGGCTGCGGCCGCGTTTTTGCACAGGGCGCAAAACTCGTAGGAGAATCAATTGCAAACGGTTCTATGTTCAAGGCTGCTACATGGCAGAAACTCATTAAAAACGTAAACGATAAAAATTCAACACTGCACTTTATCGGACTTGTTTCTGACGGTAACGTACATGCCCACATCGACCACTTAAAGGCAATGATTACCCAGGCAAATAAGGACGGCGTAAAAAAACTCCGCGTACACGCACTGCTCGACGGCCGTGACGTAGATCCGACATCGGCCCTCAACTATATTACTCCGCTCGAAGAATTCCTTGCAGGATTTGCAGGCTGTGATTACAGAATTGCTTCCGGCGGCGGACGCATGTATCTTACAATGGACCGCTATAATGCTGACTGGAGCATGGTAGAACGCGGCTGGTATGCACATGTTCTCGGCGAAGGACGCCAGTTTGAAAGCGCAACAAAGGCAATCGAAACATACCGCTCTGAAGTTCCGGGGCTCCTGGATCAGGATATGCATGAATTTGTAATTGCTGAAGGCGGAAAACCGGTTGGAACAATCAACGACGGCGACAGCGTAATTTACTTTAACTTCCGTGGAGACCGCGCCCTCGAAATTACAAAGGCCTTTGAAGCTCCTGCTTCAGAAAAACTTGCCTTTGACCGTAAGCGTGTTCCTTCAGTTGAATACGCAGGTATGATGGAATATGACGGAGACGCCCATGTTCCGGCACAGTACCTTGTAAATCCGCCGAGCATTGACCGCACAATGGGTGAGTACCTTACAAAGACAGGCGTTAAACTTCTTGCAATTTCTGAAACTCAAAAATACGGACACGTAACATACTTCTTCAATGGAAACAAACAGGGAAAATTTGACGAAAAACTCGAAGATTACATCGAAGTTCCGTCAGATGTAGTTCCATTTGAACAGCGCCCATGGATGAAGTGTGCCGAAATTACAGACAAGGTAATCGAAGCAATCAAGAGCGGTAAGTATGACCACATCCGCCTTAATTATCCGAACGGAGATATGGTTGGACACACAGGTGTATTCAACGCTGTTGTATGTTCAATGGAAGGCATGGATCTTCAGCTCGGACGCCTTAAGGCAGCAATTGAAGAAGCCGGCGGTATCCTCTGTCTTACAGCTGACCACGGAAACTCAGACGACATGTATGAGCACGCAAAAGACGGCAGCGTAAAGAAAGATGCAGACGGAGAGCCAAAGGCAAAAACAAGCCACTCCCTCAACCCTGTTCCGGGAATTATCTACGACCCTGAATACAAGGGCGAATATGATAATACAACCCTCAACAGCGGACTTGGAATCAGCTCTTGGCCTGCAACACTGATGAATCTGATGGGCTACCTGCCGCCTTCAGATTACGACAAAAGTATGATTAACTTAAAATAAGCATTGCGCTTACAATAAAATAATCGTAGAATAAATGGATGCACGGTGTTACCGCACTGTGCATTTTTTTTGTGTACACCGGAGTTTTTTTTATGCAAAATTCAAGAGAAAAAACTATCATTCGTGTCAGCTCGACAGGAATTGCGGCCAACATACTTCTCGCTGCCGTAAAGGCAGTTATCGGCTTTTTTTCGCATTCGATCGCAATTGTACTGGACAGTGTAAACAATCTTACTGACGCGCTTTCTTCCGTAATTACAATTATCGGTACCAGATATGCTTCAAAACCTGCCGACAAGGACCATCCTTACGGACACGGGCGGGCAGAATACGTTGCTTCAACTTTGATCGGTATCGTAATTCTGTATACGGGTATTACGGCTTTGATTGAATCCGTAAAAAAAGTAATGAATCCGTCAACTCCCGAATACGAAACCGTGAGCATCGCAATTTTGTTCGGAACTGTTTTTGTAAAAATCTTCCTCGGACTTTTCTTCCGCAGTGCCGGTAAAAAGGCAGAGTCTGACTCGCTGGTTGCCAGCGGAACAGACGCACTTTTTGATTCAATCGTTTCATTTTCGACAGTTGTTGCGGCCTTTGTTTTTATTTACTCTGGAAAATCAATCGAAGCATTCCTTGGAATTATGATTTCGGCCCTGATTATCAAAAGCGGTGCAGAAATCTTAAAAACAACCCTCAATAAAATTCTCGGCGAACGCGTTGACGCACAGACGATTCACGACCTTAAGAAGACTGTAATGAGCGTAAGCCCGGATATTGCAGGCGTTTACGATGTATTTTTGAATAACTACGGAATCGGAAAGTACACTGGTTCCCTTCATATAGAAATTCCTGATACATATACTGCAAAACAGGTTGATGTTCTTGCACGTAAAATCTCGGAAACCGTTTCTAAAGTTCATGGAATTTCACTTTCTGCGGTTGGAATTTACTCGGTTAATACTTCCGGGGACGAGGCTTCAAAAATCAATCTCGAAATCCTCAAGGTGATGAATGAATACCGTGACGTCCTGGAAATCCACGGATTTTACGCTGATGTTGAAGAAAAGAAAATCCGCTTTGACATCGTAATTTCATTTGATGCAAAGGATATGAGAAAGACTTACGCGGAAGTAAACGAACGCATTGCAAAAATGTACCCTGATTACAGTGTACAGATTCAATTTGATTCGGATATAAGCGGCTAGTTATGCTATAATATAAATAATCCCGGACAGGGATGTGGAGGAAAAATGGCATTTATAAAAGATGGTCTTGGTGCTGCAGGCAAGGAACTTGGAGCATTTAAAAAGTTTATTTCACGCGGAAATGTAGTGGACATGGCAGTCGGCGTTATCATCGGCGGTGCTTTTGGAAAAATCGTAACAAGTCTTGTAAACGACATTGTTATGCCTCTTATCGGCCTTGCACTCGGTAAACTCGACTTTGCAGGTTTGTCTGTAAAAATCGGCGAAACAGAAATCAAATACGGCAGCTTTATTCAGAGCGTTGTAGATTTCATAATTGTTGCTTTCTGTATCTTTGTCGTTATCAGACTTTTTGAAAAATTCAAGAAAAAGGAAGAAGCCAAGCCGGAAGATACTCCTGCTATAGTAAAATCTGACGAAGCCATCCTTCTTGAAGAAATTCGCGATATTCTTAAAAATAAATAAGTAAAAGTTTAAATAATACTTTTGATTTTTGACACCTCGCAGGCGCGGGGTGTTTTTTTATAAAATATGCTTAAAATATTCAAAAAGTTATTAAATTAACGACATCAGAATAGTAATAATACTTTGTTTTATATACAAAATCTAACATCTTTATAATACAAATCGCATTGACTTTTGCATAAAACAGTCTAAAATTACTCTTAAATGTGATTTTCTTGCGCTAATTTCGGGGAGAAGAAATTGAAATTCACTTTTTAAAAAAAAGGGGGTACACCATGAAAAAGGGTTTATTCAAAATGTTCTTAACCTCAATTCTGGCTATGAGCATTGTTCTTTCCGGATGTGCAGGTCTCAACGACCTGGAAGAGCGTTCTGTTGAAACTGTCGACAGGGCGACTATCACAGGTACGTCTTCTTTGTATGCAACAAGTTTTACAAAGAGTGCCACATTAACATCCAATACGACTGCAGGTAACTATACAGTCTACGCAACTTCAGACAAAAAAGTTACCATTCCGTCGATTAATGCTGTCACAATCAATTCTGAAAGCGTTGACAGAAAGATTAATCTCGGCGGCGGAGGTTCTGCAGGCAAGTACCGCTGTATCGGTTTTACAACCGGCGGTGCCGCAACTGTAACAGTTAATGCGGACGGTGCTTCAGGACGCTATCTTGCACTGTGCAATTCAAGCGGATCCCAGCTGGACAAAAAAGAAACTTCTTCTTCGATGTCGACATTCACTTTCAGCATCTCATCTGCGGGAACTTATTACCTGATGTCAACCGGTTCTGCAATTTCAATTTACTACATTAAATGTGCAGTAGGTTCATCATCCGGCTCATCTTCTTCAGGTTCAAGTTCTTCGGGATCAGGTTCTTCAGGAAGTTCGTCGTCAGGTTCATCTTCTTCAGGTTCAGTTTCAAAGATTACATTGTATAAATCTTCAAGCACTGTAGGAACTTATTCTTCTGTAAAGAGCGCACTTGCAGCAGTTGGTTCATCAGGAAGTTACACAATCGTAATTCCAAAGGGAACTTACAACGAAAACTATATCAACTATAACGGATCAGCTTCCATCACAATCCGTGGTGATTCTTCTTCATACAGTGACACTGTAATCAAAGGTCACGGAACAAACATGAAGAGCGAAAAGGGCCGCGAACTCATGGAACTGATGGGTTCATGCAACATCGTCCTCAAAAACCTCACTCTGGAAAGTGACTACACACGAGCAAAATACGGAACATCTGACGTTCAGGCAGAAGTACTCGGATTTGACTCAACAGGAACTTTAGCCGCATACAACTGTGCATTCAAAGGTCATCAGGATACAATGCGCACAACAGGTAAAACATGGTTCTACAAATGCTATGTTGAAGGCGACGTAGACTTTATCTGGATGGAATCAAGCGGTATTGTTGCCCTTTACGAAGAGTGTACAATTTCTTCTGTTTATGACAGTTCGGCTTCTTCACACGATGCTTATGTAATGGCTCCTCGTGCAACAAAAGCTTCTACAATGGGTAAGGGCGTTGTTCTTTTTAAGTGTACTCTTAAGAGTGCAAGCGGCAACTCAACATATCTTTTCCGCAATCCATGGGGTTCAAACTCAAATTACTACAACCAGGGTGCTGTAGTTGACTGTTCATTCAGCGGAAGCGGATGGGTTAGTTCTGCTGCAAAAAGTGCCGCAATGGGAACAAGCGACCAGCAGTATATCGGCTGGAAAATGGATTCAAATGCAGCTTCAAAATTCAGCTCAAAGATGAGTTCAATCGGAACACTTTCAAGTTCAAACAAATCTGCTGAATATTCAAACCGCAATGTAATCCTTAACAGACGTGTAAACACAAGCGGAAAATTCTCTGCTGATTCAAGCTCATGGGATGTTGACAGCCTCGGAAAAAACAACGGCTTCTTCGGTTCATCAAGTTCCGGATCTTCATCTTCAGGAAGCTCAAGTTCAGGATCTTCATCTTCAGGTTCCAGCTCGTCATCAGGCGGAAGTTCGTCAAGTTCAAGTTCTTCAGGTTCACTTTCACTCAACGACAAACCTGTCGGATATGCAAGTGTTTCAAAACCTTCAAGCACTGTAACTGTTTCTAACCGCTCTGACTTTATCAACTATGCTAAAAAAGGCGGATACATCATTTACGTAAGCGGAATGATTGACCTCTCTGACGGTTATATGCCTTCTTCAGCAGGCGGTTCAACAAGCAAACTTGACAGCCTTGTTAAATCAAATACTTCAAGCAAGTACAGTTCATACTCATCATTTGTAACTGCATACGCAAAGGGTTGTTCAACTTCAACTGATGATAAATCTTCTTCAAGCCCTTCAAGCTCACTGGGTTCATACCTGTGGGCCTGCAACAGCGCTTACGGAAAAATCATCAAGGTTAACATCGCTTCTAACACATGGATTATCGGTAAAAACTCTTCTTCAGGATTGAAGGGCGGTTCATTGAATATTTCAAGTGTTTCAAACGTTGTATTGCGCAACCTTACAATTCAGGATGCTTACGATCCGTTCCCTCATCACGAAAAGAATGACGGATACAACGCACAGCACGACGGTATCGTAATCCAGGGTTCTTCAAGCAATATCTGGATTGACCACTGTACTATGAGAGACACAATGGGACTTTCTTATGTTAAGACAGGCGGTTCAACTTCAGAAAAATGGCAGACCTTTGACGGTTTGTGCGACATGAAGGGTTCTGTAAAGAACATTGTAGTTTCATGGTGTAAGTTTGAAAACCACGACAAGACTATGCTGATTGGTTCAAGCGACAGCGACGGTTCAAATTCAACAAGAACTGTTACTTTGCACCACAACTACTTCTACAACTGCGGTCAGCGTCTCCCGATGGTTCGTAACGCAAAACTTCATATGTTCAACAACTACTACCACGCTTCTAACCCGTCATACACTCAGCAGTGTGCTGTTGGTGTTAGAAAGAATGCGTTGATTATTGCAGAAAACAATACATTCACAAGTGGTATTAAGTACAGCTTCAAGGATTCTGACGGAACCTTGTATTTGAGCGGAAACTCAGACAGCTCTTCAGGCGGATGCAAGAGCAGCACAACTTCTTCAAAACCATTCTCTGTAAGTTATTCTTACAGTCTTGAAAGTGCTTCTGCTTCAAAATCCAGCGTTTCTTCAAATGCGGGAGCTAAGTATTCGTTCTGATTTTGATGGGTCTTTGCAGATAATCACTGCAAAGAATTAGATGTAGCTGAGCGCCCTGCCTCCTGGGGCGCTCTTTTTTTTGCTGTGAGATTATATTGATTTTTTTAGTTAAAAACTTTTGATAAAAATATACTGAGGAATTACGATAAGGGCAAAAAATATAAGGCTTATCCAGGTAAAGGTTTTTATAAATTGAATTGAACGGCCCGGATACTCGCGGTTATAAAGGCGGAGATTGATGACACTTGCAAGGCTTCCGATGATTGAACAGAGTCCTGCACTGTCGAGACCGTACAAAAGTGCGCGCAGATTCTGTGTAAAAGGCCACAAAACGATGCTTGCAGGCACGTTCGAAATCACCTGGCTGAGCAGTATACTCCAGATGTATTCGTGGCCGCCCACAGAAGCACTCAAAAACTTTGAAACTGCCGGGGTTTTGCAGATTGAAGAAGAAAAAACAAAGAAACAGAAAAATGTAAGCAGAAGAACATAATCAGTCTGACGCAGTATCTTTCTGTCAAAAATCAAAAGGCTCAGTGCAACAGTCAGGGTAACATACGGCCAGAATTTTGTGCGGCTTACAATAGTTATGATTACAAGGACAAAAAGCGCGATGTACAAAAGACGGTATTTTGCGCGCGATTTATCAACCTCCAGATTTACCTTTGATGAATCAAATTCAATCGGCTCGTGAAGGTTTTTTCTGTATAAAAAGAGAATAAAAATCAAAAGAAGGAAAATGCTTCCAATCCATAGCGGCAGCATCATAAGAATAAAATCTGTGGCAGGGATTCCGCTCTGTGTAAACAAAAATAAGTTCTGCGGGCTTCCAAAAGGCATTAAAAGGGAACCGCGGATCGCCGCTATGTTTTCAAAAGTCAAAACAGGTAGAATGTATTTTTCCTTGCTGCCAGCCCTGAACAAAATCAATGTGAGCGGAACAAAGATAATCAGCGATACGTCGTTTGTTACAAACATCGAAGTGCAGAACACGCTGAATACAAAAAAGACTGTAAGTACGACCTGGCTTTTTATGAGTTTTGATTTTCGTAAAAGAGGTGCAAAGATGTTTTCTTTTTTAAAGCCTTCAAGAACGGTCAAAAGCATAAAAAGGGTAGCGAGAGTTTTCCAGTCGATTGAATTTAGAAAGTCCCGGTCAGGAGGCGTGATAAAAAGTGCAATAATTGCCGCAGCGAGAGAAACGCTGAGCATGAGTTCTTTTTTAAAGAGTTGAATTATTCTGTTCATTTGAGTCTGTCCAGTTTTCCTGAGTTACCATTAAGTCTAAAACTGTAAAAAGAAGAATTATAATCATCGGACCCAAAATAAGCCCGTTTAGTCCAAAAAGCTGGATTCCGCCGAGAATGGCAAAGAAGATAACCAGCGGGTGAACATGGATTCTGTCCCGTAAGAAAACCGGACGGAGTATATTGTCCAGAAGTCCGACAGTTATTGCGCTTAAAAACATAAATAGAATTCCAGACAATACAGAGCGGCTTACGCAGAGCACGATTCCGACCGGAAGCCATACTGCAGCGGACCCGATTAAAGGAATAAAGGATGCGAGCATGAGGGCAACCGAAAGCACAACTGCGCTTGGAACTTTAAAAATCAGCATGATGAGGAGGGCAACAATTCCCTGATAAATTGCAACGAGAATGTAGCCCTGAAAGAGATTCTTTACGATTTCTGCAAACTTTCCGGTCAAAACGTTCATGTGGCTTGTTTTGATTGGAATTGCGTGTTTTGTAAGGGCTGTAAGATATGAGCCGTCCAGAAAGAAAAAGTACAGAGCAAAAACAGTCATTACCAGAGATATGATAAAGGAGCCTGTCTTGTTGATGACGGTTCTTCCAAAAGAAAAGAGTCTGTCACTGTAACTGTGTAAAAATTCAATAAGGGACTGCTTTACTGCGTCCATGTTTGCTTCGGGCATGTTGAGCCCAAAGCCCTTAAGGTATGTAAAAAGTTTCTGGGCGTTTTCTTTATTGAATAAAGTGTTTGAGTCTGAGCGCAGCCATGCTTCGGCCGTCTGTAAAAAATCAACGGATTGCTGGGCAAGAAGAATAAAAAGAAAAATAAGGGGGCCGATGATTAAAATAAGGGTTCCGACAGAAAAACCGATTGCAAGCAGGTGTCTTTTTGCCTGGTAAAACTTTTTTTCTTCAGAAATTTTGGAAAGGCATTTGCGGTAAAGCGGACGCAAAAGTACATATAAAAGAACAGTCCACAATAAAACTGTCATAAACGGCTTTAGCATAAAAAGCGCAAGTACAAACAGAATTGCAAAAAGCGCAAAAAGAAAAATGTTCTGGATGTTTTGTTTATTATCAATCACAAACTAATTATCATTGAATTGAAAGTGTTTTTCAAGTATCGGAGCAAATCTCTGCGGGCAAAAAAAACCTCTGCGATTGCAGAGGTTGAAAACGGCTCCTGCTGGGCTTGAACCAGCGACACACGGATTAACAGTCCGTTGCTCTACCGACTGAGCTAAGGAACCACTCATTCGTAAGAATGTAAATAGATAATATAAAAAATGCGCTTAAGTGTCAATAATGCCCGATTGAATTTTTGCAAAAAATTTCTAATTTTTTAAATTATCTGATGATTTCAAAAACCAGAATCCAGATAAAAACAAATACACAAATCATTTTGATTCCGGTCCCGAGCAAAAAGCCCAGAAAGGAACCAAAGGCGGCTTTTAAGGCACGCTCTGTGTCCGACGAGTCATGAATCATTTCGCCGATAAAGGCTCCGAGAAACGGTGCGATAATAACAAAAAGAGGGCCCATAAAAAGAGAAACTATAAGACCGATTGTCGCTCCCCAGACTGCGTACCTGCTTCCGCCGTTACGCTTTGTCAGATACGGCTGCAGAATTGCATCGAGCACGGTGATAATCAGGGCGATTATTCCGGTAACAACTAAAACCCAGACAGGTGTTGCTGTAGTTTGTGAAAAATGCGCTACGAGAAGTCCGCACCATGCAAGGGGAACTCCCGGCAAAACAGGAATGACTGTACCGGTAAGACCTATGAGCATTAAAACGGCGGCTGTTATTACCAGAAAAATATTTATATCCATAAATTGATTGTATGCTATAATCAACGATATGACAAATATTGAATTAAAAAAATTGCTCCGTTCTAAAATAAAGGCCGCGCTCAAAAATCTTCCGCCGCAGGATGTTTTAAAAAAACGCTGTGATGCGGCCTGCAAAAAAATCTGCGCCACAGTACAATTCAATTCAAGTGAATACGTATTTGTCTATATGAATATGAAAAACGAGGCTGACTGCCTGGAAATATTGAATAATTCAATAAAACAGAAGAAAAAGGTCTGCATTCCAAAAGTGCTTTCCGGCACACAGATGGAATTCTATCTGCTTTCAGGCGATGGGAGTTCAATAAAAGACCAGCTGGTTTCCGGCGCCTTCGGCATTCTTGAACCGGCTCCTTCCATGCTCAAAAATATCGTAAATCCGGAAGACCTGGCGGGCAAAAATGTTCTGATGATTGTTCCGGGGCTTGCTTTTACAAAAAACGGTGAAAGGCTTGGCCGCGGAAAAGGTTATTACGACCGGTATATCGAACGGCTGAGCCTGAGCGGGGCAAAATTATGCACGGTGGGATTTTGTTTTAGCGAACAGATTGTTCAAAAAATCCCCTGCGATGAGTTTGATAAAAAAGTTGACTTTGTGTTTGAGTGTTAGCGCTTTGTATCCTGCGAAAGCATTTTGAATGCCGGCGCCTGATCAAAGTAAGACATGAAAATCAGATAATAATCTTCTGCCTTTGCACTGCTCACTGCCTGATACTGTTTTAAGTAAAGGTCAGGAATCGAATTTCTTGCGCCCGAAGCGATTAGTTCTGCGCTGCCTGCCGCGTCCGAAGTTTTTGAAAGTTCCCTCACAACCCAGCGGTTTTCCATATTCATTAAAAGGTCATCCTTTTCAAGTTCAATAACGCCGTCTGTGTTTTTGGAAAGCAGGGCTTCAAGGTCGGTTGCAAGTTCGCGGACGCACTGTGCGTAAACTGCGTCGTTTTTATTTGAATGTTTGATTTTTGTCATTGTAAAAATTGCGTACGGAAAAGAAGTTTCTGCAGGTTTAACCTTAACTTCCTGATTCAATTCGCAGCCGGCCTGCACGCGAGCGCCAAGTTCATACAAAAGTGCGTTAAAGAGTGCCGAGTCAGTTGAATTCAAATCCGGGGTGTTTAAAAAATAAACCATCGGGTCAGAAAAGTCTGTCGTCGGAATCAAAACTGCAGGTCTCGGGCCTGCCTTGTCCGCAGAAATATCCGTAAAGAACTGGTGGGTAATTTGTGTGCGGATTGTCTTTTTTGGAAGACTTTCTGCAATGATTTTTTCTTTAATCGACTGAGTCTGCTTAACCGAAGTCAGCTGGCCAAAGGTGTTGTTCAATTCCTGCTCGAGGGAAGGGACTTTATCGATACCGCCGGTTACGACGAGAGAAAATCTTGAACTGTCCAGAATCAGCGGGTAGGCGGCAGCGATATCCGTGTAGTTCATCTTTTGCGGACGGTCTTTTTTGTCTTCAAAGAGTTTTGCAATTTCTTTGTTAAAAATTGCTTTTGCGCCTGCGCAGATTAACTGAAAGTCCGGGGCGCCGGTTTTAATCCGCCACTGGGTTCTCAGGTCGTAGCTTATACCGTCGGCGAGGGCCGGGCTTATGTCTCCAAAAATTACTGCGTCGCTTACGGCCCGGAGGGTTGGGATTGCGCTTTCTACATTTGTTGTAATGATTAAAAGTGAAGAATCGGCTTTTGTGCGGGCTGTAACTTCCACGTTTGAAACAATCGTGCCCGATTCAATCTGTTTATCAGTGTAGCGGCGGATATTTACTGCAAGGGCATTGGTCAAAAGCTCGGCAAGGCCCGGGTTGTGGCCGGCAAATAAAAGTTCACCGCCGTCTATGGAAAGGGCAATGCAGAAGGTTTTTGAATTTTCAATCTGCTTTGTTACCACAGGAATCTGGTTTACGAGAGTGAACGAATTGAACTGGGCCTGGTTAGACTGAATAAACCTCTGCGCAGAGTTTCTGATGTCTTCCTGTCCGTTTTTGATATTTGCAGAAGCCTTCGGATCGTTCTGGATTTTTGTGTAGAGTTTTTGCGTGTACCACGGACCCGTTTTTTTTGTCAGAAGTTTGTATCCGCTTTTGTTGAATTCTTTTGAATACTTCTGGTAAGTCTGAGTGTTGGTGAGCACAAACAAAAACGGCTTTTTGTCGAGATAGCTTTGATTCAAGTCTGCGGCCAGCGGTTTTTGTCCGCTGTCTGCCATGTCAAATAAAGTACGGCTGCTGTCCTTGTTTGTCCGGTTAAAGGCTGCGTACTGTTCCATTAATTTTGCGCTGTTGTCGACTATTGAATTAAAATCGGCCCTTGTTTTTGAAACTGCGCTGTCAACTTCTTCCTGACTTATGCGCGGTGTTTCGCTGTCGCGGCTCATCATCAGAAACAAATCGCCCTGAGTTGCCGGGCTCACCTTTGTTTTTTCACAAATTGCCTGAATTATAAGACGGCTCGATGTTTTTTGCTGGGCGCTCGAAGCGTCGATATAATCTGCGCCGCGGATAGAAAGGTTACGCTGTTTTAAGAGCAGACGCTTAAATTCAGAAGACGGACTGTTAAAAATCTTTGCAATCAGGTCGGCCTCATCCTGGTTAAAGTTTGTGTATTGAATTACGACCTGAGTGATATCTGATGAAAGTTCTTCGTCAATCAGAACATACTTTCCGCTTGATGCAAAGTTTTGTGACCTGATGAATTGTTCATATTCCTGAATTGAAGAAGATGATGGAAGCGGAGATCTGGATTCAATCCGGCCAAGATATTTTTCTGCAAGCATCAGGGCCGAGTTTGGAGTGATATTGCCGCTGATGTATAAAACAGCGTTTTTCGGCGTGTAATAAGTTGAACCGATATCTGCGAGAATCGAACGGATTTGTTCTGTGTTTTTTGAATTAAAAACCTGAGGATTTACGCCGCTTTCCTGCTTCCACGGGCTTTGCGGAAAAATCTTTGTATCAATCGTGCTGTTTATAAAGCCTGCCGCCGAATATGCAAATTCATTTATTCCTGCGCGTATCTGTGAAACAGCCTGATTGAGCTCGCGGTCTGTAAGATTTATGTCTTTAAAATATTTTGTAAATCCGATAACCGCGCTTTCTGTCTGGGAAGGAGCAACGGTAACTGTCGTACTTACGCAGTCTGTACTCAGATCAAGTCCCATAAGTCCCGCATACAGGCCAAAAAATCCCGCGTTGCCGGCGTCCTGGCAGAGCGTTCCTGCATTTATATTCAGTTCGAGGCGGACTGTCGCGGTAGTCGTATCCTGCAATGTGCAGAGAGTAAGTCCGTTCTGTAAGGTAAAAACTTTTATATCATCAGCGCCAAAGGCAAAACAAAAAAGGGGCGCCATGGCAAGCACAAGGGCCGGAACAATTTTCTTCATAAAAACGATTATATCATACAAGTCAGTTTTATTCTTGACCGCAGTTGAATTTTGATTGTAGAATGAACAAAACCATGACAAAAGTTACACCGTTAGTTAAAACTGTTAAAATAGACTTTCCCGCTGAATGCGCAAAGGGCAAACGACACCTTAGCGTCAGCGAAATCAATATTCTCAAAAAAACAAACACAAACCGTGACGACACCTGGCAGAACATCCTCGTTCCTGAAGAAAAGGATGCTTTTGACCCGAACCTCGTACTCAACAACGATTTTTCAGGTTTTGTAATTTTTGGACGCACAACTTCCGTTCTTCTCAAGTATCACGACCTTGAACTTATGGCAGGCGTTTACAATTCTTACCTGCAGGACGTTGTTCTCGGCGACGATTGTGTTGTCCGTAACGTCAAGTATTTCTGCAATTACCGCACCGCTGAACGCGTTATCTTATTCAATATCCAGGAAATTTCGTGCACAAACCACTCAAAATTCGGTAACGGCTTTTTGAAGGAAGGTGAAGAAGAATCAGACCGAATCTGGATCGGCGTTGGTAACGAAAATGACAAACGCGCAGTTCTTCCGTTTGAAGAAATGATTCCTGCGGACGCTTTTATCTGGTCACGCTACAAGGAAGACGAACTTTTGCAGCAGCGTTTTATGGAAATGACCGAGCGTGCCAATACAAAAAAACTCGACACTTACGGTATTATCGAAAGCGATGCCGTTATTAAAAATACAACACTGTTAAAAGATGCCAAAATCGGTTCAAACTGTTATATCAAGGGCGCATTTAAACTTAAGAACATCACAATTCTTTCCAGCGCTCTTGAGCCAAGCCAGGTTGGAGAAGGTGTTGAACTTGTAAACGGTATTCTCGGTTATGGTTCAAAAGTATTCTATCAGGCGGTTGCTGTCCGCTTTGTAATCGGCCGCAACTGTCAGCTCAAGTACGGCGCACGCCTTTTAAACTCTGTCCTCGGCGACAACTCAACCGTCAGCTGCTGTGAACTTTTGAACAACCTTATCTTCCCGTTCCATGAGCAGCACCATAACTCTTCGTTCCTTATTGCGTCGACTGTATGCGGTCAGAGCAATATCGCTTCCGGGGCAACAATCGGTTCAAACCACAACTCGCGCTCACCTGACGGCGAAATGCTTGCAGGCCGCGGCTTCTGGCCGGGACTCGGTTCTGACTTTAAATTCAACAGCCGTTTTGCAAGTTTTTCGCTGATTTCCAAGGGCTCTTACCAGAACGAGCTTAATATTCAATATCCGTTTGCACTTGTTGCCTACGACGGACCATGCCGCCCGATTCACATTATTCCGGCGTACTGGTTCCTCTATAATATGTACGCAATTGCGCGCAATAAATCAAAATTCCAGAAGCGTGACAAGCGCAAGGTAAAGGTTCAGCACATTGAAACTGACCCGCTCGCACCAGATACAATTCAGGAAGTTGTTGAAGGTTTGCAGCGCATTATTATTCTGACAGCTGATTATCTTGTTTCCAAAAAAGACGGAAGGGCTTTGTCCGCAATTACAAATGCGGACGAATTGTATCAGGTTGCAAAAGATTATCTGCACCAGAATCCTGATTCAACAATCACATTGAACGACCCGATCAGCCAGAAAAAGTTTGGCGCCCTAATCTTTAAGCCTGTTAAAGCCTACAAAGAATACCGCAAGGTTGTAAAATACTTTGCCGTATCAGTTTTGATGGACTGGTGCAAAAAAAATAAGAAAAAATCTCTTGAATCTTCTGACTTTGCCGCAATTAAGGAACTCGTTCTTTACAGAAAATGGGTTAACGTTGGCGGCCAGGTTATTCCGGAAGCTAAACTTGAAGAACTCTTTTTACGCATAAAGGATACTTCGATTAAAACATGGAAGCAGGTTCACCAGTATTATGATGAGTGTCAGAAAATGTATGACACATACAAGGTTGCTTATTCAATTTATCTGCTCGAATACCTGTACTCGCGCAAAGTTGAAGAGTTTACAGACGATATCTGGGAAGACATCAAGGCTGACGTTCTTTTAATCAGCAACGAAATGTACAACTCGGCACTTACAAGCCGCATGAAAGACTACGACGATGAGTTCCGCATGATTACATTCCGCAACGCCCGTGAAATGAACGCCGTTTTGAGTTCAATCGTCGACAACGAATTCCTGGGCGAAATGAAGAAAAGCACCCAGGCTTTTGACAAAGCCCTGGAGCCGCTGTTTGCTAAATTGATAACAGAAAAATGAAAATCAATGCTATTGACCAAAAATTGGCAAAGTTGCATACTACAAATATGAATAAAGCACTACTACTTCTAGCTAAAGTTCTCTTTTCGGCCTAAAGCAAGCGGGTAGTGTATATTAATTTGCGTATATAACAAGAACCTGTTGCCCTAGGCGACGGGTTCTTTTTTTTTATTTTGGAGGATTAAAAAAATGAATGCATCAAAGTACAGACCAATTCCACAGCCTGTGATGGAAAGCCGTGACTGGCCATCAAAACGAATCACAAAGGCACCGATCTGGTGTTCGGTTGACCTTCGTGACGGAAATCAGGCTCTTATTGACCCGATGGGTATCGAAACTAAACTGGCTTTCTTTGATCTTCTTGTAAAACTCGGCTTTAAGGAGGTAGAAATCGGATTCCCTTCTGCAAGTGATACTGAATATGAATTTATCCGCCGTCTGATTGATGAAAAACGCATTCCGGACGATGTAACAATCCAGGTATTGTGCCAGGCCCGCGAAAAACTCGTACGCCGTACAATGGAATGTATCAAAGGTGCTCCAAATGTAATTTTCCACATTTATAATTCAACAAGCCCGGCTCAGCGCAAATATACATTCAACAAGACAAAAGAAGAAATTATTAAAATCGCTGTTGACGGTGTAAAAGTAATCAAGGAATGCATGAAGGATTTGAGTCAGGAAGAACGCGACAGAATCCGCCTTGAATACAGCCCTGAAAGCTTTTCTATGACAGAAATCGACTATGCCATCGAAATCTGTGAAGCCGTTGGAAAGGAATGGGGATATTCTGACAAAAACAAAATCATATTCAACCTGCCGACAACTGTTGAGTGCTATACTCCTAACGTTTACGCAGATGCAATTGAATATTTTGCAAAACATATTTCCAACCGCGACAAGGTTATTATTTCAACTCACTGTCACAATGACCGCGGAACAGGTGTTGCTTCGTGCGAACTCGGCCTGCTCGCAGGTGCCGACCGCGTCGAAGGCTGTCTCTTTGGAAACGGCGAACGCACAGGTAACCTCGACATTGTAACTGTAGCCCTGAATATGTTCTCAGAAGGTGTTGACCCTGAACTGGACTTCCATAACCTGCCTGATATTGCAGACAAATATATGGAATTTACAAAGATGGACATCAATCCGCGCTCACCCTATGCAGGCGGCCTTGCTTACACTGCTTTGTCAGGCGGTCACCAGGACGCTATTGCAAAAGGTCTTGCAGCCCGCGTTAAGATGGACAAGAACGCAATCTGGGATGTTCCTTACCTTCTGATTGACCCCCACGATATCGGCCGCCAGTACGAAGGCATTATCCGTATCAACAGTCAGAGCGGAAAGGGCGGTGCAAGCTTTATTCTTGAACACAACTTTGGTTACGCAATTCCAAAGGCAATGCAGCCTGCAATCGGCGACCTGATTAAGAGCGAAAGTGATAAAGCTCAGCGCGAATTGCAGCCGGAAGAAATCCTCAACTTCTTTACAAAACAGTGGCTCGACGTTAAAGCACCGCTGGAAGTTGTTGACCTTGCTTCTACTCATATCGAAGGCAAAAACGAAGAAGAAAACGTTGCAACCCGTGGTATAATCAAATTCAACGGAAACCAGGTTTCTATCGGTGGCGTCGGAAACGGACCTCTGGACAGCTTTGTCAACGCACTTGCCAAGACAGAAGTTCCAAAATTCAATATTACAGCCTTCCACGAACACTCAGTTGGTCAGGGAAGTGATACAAGCGCCGTAGCTTACGTTCAGATTACAAAAGAAGACGGTTCGCAGAAGTGGGGCGTCGGTAAATCAAGCAACGTAGGACGTGCAGGTATTAAGGCTGTAGTTTCTGCGATTAACCAGTAGAATTTAACAGGAACAAAATGAAAAAACGTTTTTTTGTTGAATTATTGTTTTTGTGTGCGCTTGTGCATTTTACCTTTGCACAGGCGACTCCAGTTGAAGGTCTCTTCCGCTACAAGCTGGAAAACGGCCTTGAACTTTTTGTAATGGAAAACGACAGCGCTCCGCTTGCGTACATCGAAATCGCAATCCGGGGCGGTGCTGTAACCCAGACAAAAGAAAACTGCGGACTTTTCCATCTTTATGAACACATGATGTTCAAGGGAAATGAAAAATACCGCAATCAAAAGACCTGCACAGAAGCTCTCAACAAAATGGGCGTTTCCGACTGGAACGGTACTACGGGCATTGACCGTGTAAATTACTTTTTTACCGTTCCCTCTTCCCTTGTCCATGACGGACTTGAATACTGGTCTTATGCAATAAGAACTCCGCTTATGGACCGGGATGAATTTGAAAAAGAAAAGAACGTAGTCCTCGCAGAAATTTCAGGGGGACAGAGCGAAAGCGGCCGTATCTTTGCGGCAGGACTTTTTAAAACCCTCTTTCCGGAAACTCCGTGGAGACTCGACTCAAGCGGCGCCCTTTCTACAATCAAAAATGCCACAATTGAACAGCTGCGCCAGATTCAAAAAGAATACTACGTTCCGCAAAACACTGCTCTCTTTGTCGGAGGCGATGTAAAGCACGACGAAGTTTATTCAATCGTAAAAAAAATCTACGGTTCCTGGGAAAACGGGCCGGAGGCCAGGGGCGGCTCTGTAAAGGTAAGCACACCGGACAAGGCTCCGTTAAAAGACGATGTAAAATACGTTTTTGCAGACGACCGCATGGGCGGAAACATAATTCAGTTTGTGTATTATTTACGCGGTCCTGATGCCGAAACCGACTCTTCCGACACTTATCCTGCCGATGTGTGGGCATACCTTCTTGCAAATCCTTCAGGCTCATTTTTACAGAACCTTATCAATGATAAAGAGCTGATGATTCCGGATGCTGATTATGCGGGCGGCGGGTACTCTACAATGCGTGCAAGCGGAATGATTAATTTTTCGGCCGCAATGTTGAATCAGGGAAGTTCTGCAGTTCAAAAGGGCGAAAAGCTTCTTAAAATGCTCAAAGGTCCTGTCCTTCAGAATATGTATAAAACTGGAACCGGTTTTGAAAACGAAAATATCCAGAAGGTTAAGCATACTCTCGAAGACAGCCGCATTTATTCGATGGAAACGGCCCAGAAGTTTTTATCTTCTTTGTCTGCAACATGGGCTTCTTCCGGGGCTGATTATTTTATTGAATACGATTCAAATATTCAAAAAGTCCAAAAAACTGATATCAGTAAATATCTGGACAAATATGTCAAGGATAAGAGCGGAGTTGCGGTTTTGTTTGTAAGTCCGTCTTATTTTGAAGAAAATAAAAATGAATTTGATAAATACGGCTGGAAGGTGTTGAATAAAGATAACGCTTTCTGGTGGCAGTAACAGCGCCTGTCATTTTGACTGAGCGGCTGCCAATGGAGATAATCTGATATGAAAAAAAACTGCTCTAAAAACTTAATTTTTGCATTAACAGTTCTGGCACTTATTTTTGCAGGTTGTGCAAGTACAAAGGTTTCGGACGAAGACCCGTATTACAAATCGAATATCCAGGAGTTTTCTGCACACACTCTTTCAAATAAAATTCCTGTTGTCGTAAAAAAGAGCGGCTCGCAGATTGTTGTTATCCGTGTTGTATTTGAGGGCGGAACTCCGCTTATTGCTCCAGAAAAGGCAGGAATCGAAGGTCTCCTGCTTAACCTGATGCTCCACGGCGGCCACGAATACTCTTACGAAGAGATTCAGAAGATGCAGTACGAAAAAACTTTTACGCTCAACAGTTCAAGCGGAAAAGATTATTCTGTCATGGGATTAAAGTGCATCAAAAAAGATTTTGACAGCGTCTTTTCTGTTTTTTCGGACGCAATAAACAGCCCGCTTCTGGAGCAGTCTGACTTTGACGAGTTTATTCTCCAGGAAAAAGACGGAGTTCAGCGCTCACTTTCTGACCCGTCACAACAGCTTTCAATTGAATTGTACAAAAGTCTTTACGATGACAGTTCTTACAAAACTTCATCGGATTTTACAGAACAGTCAATTGAATCGGTTACACTTGATGATGTAAAAGCGCATTACAAAAAACTCATGGATTCAAACCGGATCAAAATCGTTGTAGTCGGAAACTTTGAAGGCGAAGAACTTGAATCTTTAATCACAAAACTCGACGGCGCCTTTGGTTCAATTGCAGCAGGAGGATACAAAAAGCCTCAGGTCGGCAAATTGAATTTTAATAAAACTGACAAAACGATTGTTAATCCAAACGCAGGTACAGGCGCATATTCCGCAGGGATTTTTTACTGCCCGAACCGCTATGATAAAGACTATGTTGCCTTTGCAATCAGCCTGATGTACCTCGATGATATTTTCTTCAGTCATGTGCGCGAAGAAGGCGGGGCAGTGTATTCAATCGGTTCCGGCGTGCTCAGCGGCCGCAATATGGCAGGCGTAATCAGCGCATACAAAATAAGCGACAAAGAAAACATCAGGCGCCTTATCAGCGAGTCAATTGCAATGTTCCCGGATAAACATGAAGTTGAAGCAAAACTTGATCAGTATAAAAACAAATACATTACGACACTTTTTGATTCGGGGCAGAATGCGGCGGGAGTTGCTGCAAACATCGTAACTTCGCTTGAATACTCAGATTTTTACGGCACTTACCTTAAGCGTTCAAAACAGGTTCAGGATGTGAGCGCAAAAGATGTTATAGACGCCTATAAAAAATATGTAGGCGACGGAACTAAGATTTTCTGGGTTACAGTTACAGGCGATTAATTTAGGGTTTATTACAAACCCTAAAAACGGCGAAGTCAAGGCTTTAAGCGTATGCGTGCCTTGACTCGACGTATTATTTTGTTACAACCTTGTCGAGACTGTAATCGGTGCGGTCAATCTGCATGCCGAAAATCGAGTCTTCAACAAGGCGGTACAGGTTTTCTGAAATATAGATTCTGATTGTTTCGATCGCGCTTTTGGCCGTATCGTTTTGAATCATAAATACGCCGGTGCAGAATGGACGTCCGGCCTTGATTGCAAAGATACTTGCATTGATTTTGAGTGCGTTTCCCCTGAGCATCACGCTGATATTTTTTAAGAGCTGTCCCGGATGCAGCTGGCCTGCCATTTTTTCAGGTATTTTTACCGCAAGCCCGGTTGAACTGATATCAATCAGCTTGAACTTAAACATTTTATTCTTTTCAAGCCAGAATACTTCTGCAGTGCTGTCATTTTTACAGGTTGTGCGGACATACTGGCGCATTCCCTTTGCTTCGTGCATGTCCAGAAGCTTTACAACTGCGCGGAAGTTTTCATCCCAGTCGCCGGTTAAAGAAATATTTTCGGCTTCGTGGAGAATTTCCCTGTCAAAGCGTTTTACAGTATCTGTTGGTGTTTTTTCGGCAAAGATACCGATTTTGCAGTTACCGTATCGTTCTGAACTGTCTTCGATTGACTGGATGAAATTAATCCAGGTGTTTGCGTTAAAGTTGTTGTCGATATTGATGTATAAAAGTGAATCCGGATTTTTTAAGAGAATGTTTTTGACGATTTTATAATCGTTTAAGATGTAAACTTCGTATTCAAGTGTTCTGAGACGGTCAATGACCTCGCTCTGGAAAGTGAAAGAAGGGTAGAGAAAGAAGACTTTTTTTCCAAAGATTTTGTAGTCTGCTTTTTTATCCATATAAAAGAGGCTCCTGATGCCTATTGTATTCCACAATCTGCATATTTTTAATATAATAACCTAAAAAGTCCGTATTGTTAATAGGACAAAATAAACGATTATACAGAGGCTTTTATTATGGCAACAGAAGAAAAAGAAGTACGCGTTCGTTACGCTCCTAGTCCAACCGGTATGCAGCATATCGGTGGTGTTCGTACTGCTCTTTTTAATTATTTGTACGCACGTTCAAAGGGCGGAAAATTTATTCTTCGTCTTGAAGACACAGACCGCACACGTTATGACGAAAAATACGTAAAAAACCTTTATGACACAATGGCATGGCTCGGTATCGACTGGGACGAAGGCGGTGATAAAGGCGGCGAATACGGACCTTATGTTCAGAGCGAACGTTTTGAGCTTTACAAAAAATATGCTCAAAAACTCATCGAAAACGGCGAAGCATATTACTGTTTCTGTGACGCAGAACGCCTTGAACGCATCCGCAAAATTCAGACAGAAAACAAAATGGCTCCAGGCTATGACAGAAACTGCCGTCATTTGACTCCGGAAGAAGTTAAGGCAAATCTCGACGCCGGAAAACCTTATGTAATCCGTCTTAAAGTACCGATGGAAGGCGAAACAAAATTCCACGACCACATCCTTGGCGACATTACATGGAAAAACGAAGACATTTCTCCGGACCCTGTTTTGCTCAAGAGCGACGGATTCCCGACATATCACCTTGCAAACATCGTTGACGACCACATGATGAAGATTTCTCATGTTATGCGCGCCCAGGAATGGATCCCTTCTACACCGCTGCATGTTCAGATGTACCGCTCCTTCGGCTGGGAACACCCTGAATTCTGTCACCTTCCGATGGTAAACGGTTCAGACGGTAAAAAACTTTCTAAACGTCATGGTTCAACTTCTGTAAATGAATTCCGTGCACGCGGATATCTCCCGCAGGCAATTGTAAACTATGTGGCTCTTCTCGGCTGTTCATACGAAGAAGGCAAGGAATTCTACACACTCGAAGAACTTGCAAAGAACTTTAAACTCGAACACCTGAATAAGGCACCGGCCGTATTCGATTATAAAAAACTTGAATTCTACAACGGAAACTACATCCGCCAGCTCAGCGCAGAAGAACTGTACAAATGGACCCTTCCATTTATCACAGGAACAGGCGATGCTACCCTCGAAATCAACCCGGAAAACCCGCAGCCGGCTCCAAAAGTTGGCCCCGAGTATTCGGGCGTTGCACTCGGCGAGGACGGAGAACCTTACTGCGTAGACAAATCAATGAACATGAGCAGCGCAGACGTTAAAAAGACCCTGCTCGGCCTCATGCCTTTGATTCAGGAACGATTGAAGTTTTTGACAGAAGCTGCAGAAATGGTTCACTTTATGTTTACAGAACCGGCAGTTCCGCCAAAAGAAGAAATTGTTCCAAAAAGACTTGATGAAGCTAAAACAAAAGAAGTTCTTGAAGAAGCAAAATCTTTTGTAAAGAACATCTTTGGAAAAACTCACGACGAAGCAGAAGAAATGGCCAAGGCTTGCGCCGAAAAACTCGGAATCAAACTTGGTGACTTTATGATGCCAATCCGTATGGCTGTAACAGGCAGCCGCGTTTCTCCACCGCTCATCGGTTCAATCTGGGTACTCGGTGAAGAGCGCTCAATCGCAAGAATCGAAAAGACTCTGGCAACATTCTAATCTCTTGCATAATAAACCGCATTAGCATATACTGAATGCATATTTATGTAAAAGTCGTGCATAAAAATACAATTTTATTGCACGGCTTTTACAAATTTCCTTAATAAGGGGCCGGTATGGCATATTCA
>JAEEGH010003734.1_pt1 | contig 39667 bp, 26 predicted proteins | sample 9134181 | NCBI WGS metagenome assembly JAEEGH01 (sample SAMN16246544, study PRJNA631951) | gut metagenome | biome: gut microbiome; feature: rumen; material: DP-attached | host: Bos | place: Iran: Karaj | collected 2018-10 | reverse complement strand
CTGACACCTCTTTCTCAGGGATGGCCAGTCCGCCCTGGCTGAACTTGCGCTTGGCGGTCACGGTCACTTCCTTCAGTGTGGTCTGATCCTGCAGCGTGATATTAAACTTGGTGCGTGTGCCGATGGAGAGCACTTGTGTTTTCATACCCACGTAAGACACACGCAGCTTGTTCTTAGCGTTCTTGATGGTCATGGCGAAGTTGCCGTTGAAGTCGGTCTGCGCACTTGATACGATACGGTTGTTGCCATCGATCTCGACCACGTTACACATCATCACGGGACCCATAGCATCGTTCACCGTACCAGAGATACGGGCCTCTTGTGCCATGGCCATCATGATGTTGAAGAATGAAAATATTAAAATGATTAGTCGTTTCATTATGCTGTTCTGTTTTTAGTTTTCGGAATGTTTAATCTCTTTTAATATTTCAATGTGTCGTCGTAAGCTCTATACAGGTAGCTCTCATACGTCTTGCGGAAGGCTTTCAGGCGCGAGGCCGACGTGTTGTTCCATTTGTAGTCGTAGCGGCCATTGTTGCCACCGGCAACAACCTTGTGGACGTTCAGCGGGGTGCTGATCTGATGGACTACAGCAAACGAAGAGGTCATGATGCTATGTGTGGTTTTGTTGAGCACATAGTCACGTGTCAGCTGATTGGTAAGAGCAGGGTTGATGCTGATGCTCTGTCCGTTGTGGTCGGCAATCGTAATCATGTTGCTACCACCTGAGATGTTCAGCTTCTGACGAATACCGAGCGTGTCGGAGCAGGCGGTGGGATATTCACCGGATGCAACTACATTGTCTGCGAAGACAGAGTTGTCCTGGAAGTGATAGCGTACGAAGTCGTTGATTTCATAGATCATGGCCAGTACCTTGTCGCGGGCAGCCTGTACATCGGCAGGAATGTCGGTATGATCGTCAACAGCCTTTTTGTAGCTGTCCTTATATTGGTCGTACACAGCCTTCACATCGTTCCATGTGGGCAGGCCGAGAGCGTATGCTTTTGCCATAGCCGTGTTGTCAGGAGCATAGACGGTGTAGTTGTAAGAGTTGAAGTAGTTGACGTTATAGTCAAGACCGTTCTTTTCAAGGAAGGTCTTGTATGACAGATAACGCTTTTTGTTCGAAAGGGTCAATTCAATCAGTCGGTCGCTGGCAAACTTCATGAGGTCTTCTTCGTCGAATTCCTCTTCTCCAGTGGTGTCGAAGTGCCAGTTGCAGAGATTGTTGAACTCAGACAGTTGCGTGTTGTTCTTCATCACCTGATAGACCGACTGCTGAGGAGCCTGAATCACGTGGTCAATCTCGTATGACGTACCGTTCTGCTGGTTGAACACTTTCTGCACCTGTGATACGACAGGAGCTACGGCGTCACCGATGTGGTCATTGACGTTGACGTTGCCGGCCTTCACGTTTGAGCCGTTGAAGATGATGGCACCGCCGTGCTTGGTCTTATAATATTTGTTGCCGTTGCTGCCCAGTTTCTCGCCGCTGGCCAACACTACGGTGTGGTAGTTCAGGATGTCGGTGAGCTGTGAGCCAAAGCTGGCAGTACCCAAGGTGCCGATAGAGTCGGTCACAGTGTTGGTGGCCTTGTCGTACTTCCACTGCGAGCAGAACACGAACGGGCTGACACTTCTGTAATAGAAACGGAGGGCACGGGGCTGGTCGTCGCTCAGTGATGTGGGGTCAACATAGAACTTGCCGAAGGCTTCATCGTTGGGGATGAAGAAGGCGTAGTTGGCGCTCATGGCCAGCAAGTAAGCATAGTAGTTCAAGTTCAGTGACAGGGGTGAGGTGTTCTTACCATCGTTCACGGCTGTGTTCATGATGCGCATGGTCTTGTTCAGCGTGACAGGAGCCGATACAGCGATGAGTGAGGGTGGTGCAAACATCTTGTTGAGCATGTAGGCCACACCATTGTTGGCTATCTTCACATCATAGCTTCCGTCGCTGTTTTTCGAGAGCACGTCGAGCGACAGGCCCATGGGGTCGTTAGCTTCGTCCATGACATGACTGAACTTGGATGGTACAGTGCTGATAAATGATTTTTTCATCAGGTTGTTGATGAGCTGCAGCACGTTCTGCTGGGGTATGGAGTCAATGTTCTCCGGAAGGTTCTGCACCGTGTTGGGCTTGGTGCCGAAAGTGGTGATGAGGAACTCGCCCTCGCCGCCAGGGAGGAAGTACTTCTGCAGTGCCTCGTCGGTAGGTACGAACATGGCGGCGATATCGGTGTTGATGTTGCCGTTGTTATAGGTGTTCCACCCTGGATCGTATGGCAGCAGGTGCTCCATGGTCGTGCCGTTAGGATCGGTTGCGTTTGTTCCGCTGGCCGAATTGCTGGCAGCATTCACATGCGAAACGGCACTCATGTAGCGCATTTCGAACACAGAGTCTATCTGCTCTTGTCCGTTCTGCTGGGCATAGCTGTTGTAGCTCTGCGTCACCTGATTGGCCTTGTAGCCATAATACGGTGCACTGAAGCGGTCGAGCATGCGGCTGAACAGATGGCTGTTGCTGTTGTTGCGAATGACCTCAGCCAGGTTGCCCGGTGGTACGAGCACGTCCTGCATCTGGTGAATGTAACCGTTCTTACACGTTACGTCGGGATTGATAATCTTGTTGCGGAAGATATAAGCCGAGTTCGTGTTAGGGTCATATTTCGAACCGGTGAGCACTTCGAAGTCACTGTTGTCGCCGCGGGTAGTGATGCTGTTGGCAGTCATCTGCTCCTCGGTGAAGTGAATCATAGTGTGGTCGGTAGCATCGGCCACGATGTGAATGCCTTTGTCATAGTATTTTTCCCAATACCTGTTGTTGACGGGCATATCTGCCTTTTTCCAGGTATTGATGGTATTTGTGATGTCGATGGCTGTTGAGTGTCGCAGTGCCTGTCCTCTGAGCACTGATGTAGCACCGTCTGAGACGTTGGAGAGCATCTCAACGAGTAGTGCGTTGTCGAGCATGGAGGAATAGAGCAGTCGTTTCTTCATGTCGAGCGTCAGTTCGTCATAGCTGCTCACGCCCCATGTGTTGTTGGCAAAGAAACGCTGAAAAGCCACGTCGTTGGCAGGGAAGATGGTCTTCGAACCCGTCTTGCCCAGTGTCTCGGCTTGCCCCAGGTCTTCAATCAGTCTTACATAGTTGTTGAAAGTGCCGGTGAGCTTTGCTGAGCCGGAGCTCTCAAGTGAGGATGGATCCTTTAGGGCCTCATAAATGCTGTTGCCCAACCACGTGGGATAGTTTCCCTCGTCGTCGAGCTTGTAGTCATCCTTGCATGCCGTGAATCCTCCACAAATCAAGGCCAGACCGACCCCCATAAAGGTCTTTCTGACCAAGTCATAATAGCGGTTATACATACATTTAATGAAGTTAGTTATATTGTTTTTTGTTATTGTCGTTTTTTGGGTAGGTGCCGTGGGCATTTTGTGGATGCCGTGGGCGTATGTGGTGAAGCCGAGCCTTACGCGCGTGCGCTTTGTTATAATAAGGTGGGCTTTCGGGTGTTTCGTCTTAGGTGGGCGGCCCGAAGGGCGGCCAGGAGGTTTTGGGGGGAGTTCTCTGAGTTCTCTGAGTTCTCGGAGTTCTCTGAGTTCTCTGAGTTCTCTGAGTTCTCGGAGTTCTCGGAGAGAAAAGAAAGTCCTGTGCTCTCGCTGCGAGAGCACAGGACCTGAAGTTTTAATTTATTTTACCATTACCTTTACGGCCTTTCCGTTGCGAACCACGATGTTCAGACCGCGCTGCAACTTGTTGGCCTTCACACCTGTGAGGGTGTAGATACCTTCAATCTGAGCATTGGCATTGTTCGAAACGCTCTCAGTGCCTTCGGCAATCGGGCCGTTCCAGCCTTCGTTGTTGCCTTCCTCGATGAGTGTCAGCGTCCAGCCACCTGCTGAGAACCAGTTTCCACCGAATACCTTCTCGTTCTCACCGGCCACACCAGTCTTCACACCGATGGTCAGCTCGTGTTTGTCTACTATAACATTAATGTCCTGATGCTTCCATCCACGACCGTTACCATTGTTGGCATTGTAGATAGCAGAGTAGTAGGTGTACAAAGCATCACCCTCAGACACAGCACCGTTATCAATGAGTTCTTTAGCTTCAGCCCAGATAGGACCGCGTGTGTCGCTGGCAATAACTTGCTCTTGTAACTCTTCGTCCAGGTAGTAGTCGAGAGGAATCTCAACGAATGCAGTATCAGCAGCAGCTACTGAAGTGAAGACGTAAGCACCTTCAGCTGGAGTACGTGTATAAACACCTAAGTTGTAAGTACCGTTGGGCAGATCCTTCACCAGCTGCCAAGCCTTAAAGCCTACCAGACCCGTGTGAGTGGTTTCGCCAGTCTGATCGTCGGTCACGTCCTTGCTGTTGTAAGAGTCGATGTAGCGGGTGCTTGAACCGTCGAACCACTGTCCGCTTGTTGAGTTCTTGTCGCCATTGCCGCGCACGAAGTTCCAACCGTTTTCACTCTCGATGTTCGGGTTCTGGATGAATGCGGTGTAGTCCTTGGCATTCTGATCGTCCACGATGTTCTGCTTGTTCACCATAGCCATCAGTTCGTTCAGAGCCTTGATGTACTCGGTCACCACGTTAGCCTCTTGCATTGCGCTGATCAGCACGGCCTTTTGTTCAGCCATCAGGTTCTGCAGGGCAGTCTTACCTGTTGCCTGTGCCTCGTTGGCCACAGAGTCAGCAGCGTTATAGACAGGAGTATAGTCGTTCACATAGCTCTTGGTGTAGTTCACGATGCTGTCAATCTTCGTGTAGGTAGCAGCCTCGCTTGCAATCCAGTTCATTGAGAAGTTGTAAGCGAACTGAACGATTTCCTTAGCGGCCTTGTATACGGCATCGCCCTGATTCTCCAGGTTCTCCTTGATGGTGGGCAGTGTCTTGCCTTCCTGCATGTACTCCTCGTACTTAGCCTCACTGGTCTGAGCCTCATTCATAGCAGCTGAGAGGGCACCCAGGGCAGCGATGTAGTCTAATGTGTTGGCATACTTGGCGATGGTGTCGTTCAGGGTCTTCTTGTCGGCAGCGAAGTGCATGTTGCCAGCCAGAGCGTTGGCAGCCAGCACCTTTGCGTCGTAAGCCTCCTTCAGGGCATCTGCACTTGCTTCGCCCAGATAGTTCAGTTTGAAGTTGGTAGCCAGGAACCAGCCAGCCGAACCGCTGCCAGTACCTGTGCCCTCAGCACCGATGGTGAGCACTCCGTCCACCACGAGCACCTTCTGCTCAGCAGTCATGCTCAGGGTCTCCCATTCGTATGAATCCCATCCTTCCTTAGTCAGGCTTGAAGAAATCTTCTTATCTGCTGTACTCTCTGCATAGACGTGCTGATCGGTCAGGCACTCAGCCTGAGTAATCAGGTCAGCGCTCACGGTATAGTATCCGTTGGGCAGTCCTTCGATGGTCTGGCCTACGGCGATGGTGCCGTTGATGCCGCTGCCCCATGCGTTCCAGCAGCTGCGGTTGCGCTGCCAGTTCAGGCGCTGGTCACCACCAGTGTAGGTACCCGTCACCTTCCAGCCCTCGCTGGTCAGGTCGTCGTTAGAGCTACCCTCAGTATAGTTCTCTACATTCGGGAAGATGTATTCACCGTCCACGAAGTCAGGTGCGGCAGTCTCCTTGATGAACCAGGGGTTCTGCACCAGGAAGGTGTAGTCGGCAGGATTCTCAACAGTAGCCACCTGAGTGAAGTTGTAAGCGCGGATGGCAGCATTGCCTTCCTCTACAGCACCCAGAATCCAGGCAGCGAAGTCTTCGCCTTCGCCTTTGAATTCACCCTCCTTGTAGTTGAGGATTTTCTCGTATGCACTCTGGAAGTCGGCCTTGCCGGGATAGTCGGTGGTCTGCAGGATCTTGTCTATCTTAGCCAGCATGGCATCTACGTTCTCCATCTCGGCAAGAGCAGCCTTGAACTTAGCCATGATGGCATCAGCCTGTTCAATGGCGGCAGCGGCAGCAGCCACATCCGTAACATCAATATCTTCCAGTTCGAAGGCATAGTCGCCTATCTGACCTGCCAAGCCATTGTATCCGGCGGCAGTAGCCTGACCAGCCAGTTCGCTGCATTCGTTGATCAAGGCATCGATGAGCTCCTGGGGATCAGCCTCACCAATCTTATAGAGCTTGATACCGTCGAGAGCCACGATGGGCTGACCACCTGAACCGGCGTTGGCAGCCTTATAACCGAACTGCATGGTGAAGCGAGCGGTCGGGGTGAACTCGAACTCGTGCTTGGTCCACACCTGAGCCTGCAGGCCAGTACCCTCTTCATCCTTAAACACCTCGTTGCGGCACTTAATCTGAGTCAGGTCTTCAGCCACAGCTGATGTGTTGGGGTTGATGTTGATGGTCCAGTACTCCAGACGATACTTGGCGCAAGGCAGATGCACCTCCTGGCTGAAGGTTGCACTGTTGGTCCAACCGGCACGCAGATACACGAAGCCCACGCCACCGTCGAAATCGGTAGGACGTGCGGGTACGGCCAGATAGGTAGAGCCGTCGTCGGCGATAGGCACTGCCGTTGCAGGCAGGTCATAGGGAACAGAGCCGAAGTAGGTCCACTCACACTGAGGGAATTCGGCATTCGACCACAGCTTCCAGCCCTGAATACGGCCCTTGAAGCCGTTTACAGCCTCCATCTTGCGACCGTCGGGGCGGCTCTGCGAGCTGCTGCTCTTCGGACGTGCATAGACTGTGCTGTCGGCAGCGATGTAAGCCCAGCTACGGCCACTCAGCGAATGGTCGGTCTTGATGGCCTCTTTCATGGAGCCATCGGCCTGGAACGTCAGATCCTCGTCGAACCCGGCATTCTTCACGAGGTACGTCATGTCCTCTTCTTGTGCGAACGATGGCATGGCCATCATTGCGCCCATTGCGAAAAGTAAAAGTTTTTTCATGTTAATTAAAAGTTAGTAAATAAAAAAGTTTATTCTCACGTGTTAGTAAGTCTAAAGAAAATAGTTTTAATTGCAATTATACGTTGCAAAAGTAAATAATATTTTTGAAAAGCATTTCTTTTTTCTTAAAAAAATACATGAAAAATATGAAATTGCTCCTTGATTTATATCATTTTACCGTTTTTTTCCTAAATTTGCAGCAGGCTATGCAAATCGATGCTTGATTATTTAAGTAACAAACATGATATGAGAACAAGAACGACCTTTATTCTGATGTTGCTGTCGCTATGGATGGCAACACCCTTTTGGGCCGCCAACACGAAGACTACCGTGGCTCAAGTGACTGGTGAGGTGACCCTGACCGCTGACGTAGATTATATCGTGAACGGAGAAGACCCCTTTGCCGACGGTGCGCTCGTGAACATTGAGAACACCGACCACGCCGTGCTCATTGTAGAGCGCATCAAACCCTCCAAACTCATGGCCGTGACGCTGGGTGAGTCGCTGCTGTCACGCCATGTGCAGATAGGCGGCAGCGTGGCCCGCAACAATGTGAACTGTCAGGTGCGTGCCTACGGCACTCGCGGCTCCATGATTCTGCCCTACGCCACGGCAGCCTACAAGCCGCTCACCGTCTATACGGAGCAGAACTTCCAGGGCGAGCAGTCGAACAACTTCGGACTGGAGAACACGGGCGGCTACATGAACACCATGACCGATGCACAGCTGAACAACCGCGTGCGCTCGTTCCGCCTGAAGCGCGGCTACATGGTCACCTTCGCCACGGGCAAGAGCGGCTATGGCTATCAGCGCTGCTTCATTGCCAACGATCAGGACTTGGAAGTGGCCGAACTGCCACGGATTCTCGACGAGAAGATTACGAGCTACCGCATCTTCAAGTGGAACACCTTAGGCAAGAAAGGACTGGCCAGCTCGACCAACGCCCATGCTTGCGACACGCTCAACGTGATCAGCTGCTACGACTGGAACCAAGGCCATGACATGTATCCCGACGTAGAGTGCGTGGCCAACCACCTGTATGAGGACTATCCCTCGTCGAAAGCCTGCGGACAGGCCACCTGGACAGGTCACATGAAGACCAATAACGAGCCGCGCAACTCCAGCGACGACAATCCGCAGTCGCTCAACACCATCCTGAACAACTGGCAGAACCTGATGCGCACCGGCATGCGTCTCTGCTCGCCTTCGTCATGGGACGGCAGCGACTATACCGACGGCTCGGGCTTCATCAAGCAGTTCCTCGACTCTATCGATGCCCGTGGCTGGCGCTGCGACCTCGTCGATCTGCACTGCTACTGGCTCATCGACAACTTCAACAACCTGGGCACCATGCAGTCGAAGTACAAGCGACCGCTCTGGATCTCGGAGTGGATATGGGGCGCCTCGTGGAACAACAACGGCGCCTTCGAGAGCGGCAAGACCGACGGCGACATTGCCTGGGGCGTGGAGCAGATCTACAACAAGCTGAACTCATACGGCTACGTGGAGCGTTACTTCTACTGGAACAGCGAGTCGAAGGGCAAGCTCTACAACAGCGACGGCTCGCTCACACAGGCCGGACGCAAGTATCGCGACATGCTCTCAGGCATGGGCTACAACAAAAGCTACGAGAAGGTGCCCGACCTGCCGCGCATGCGTGGCGGCTTCCGCGACTTCCGCGTGAGCGAGGCCATTGACGGACAGGTGCGCATCACCTGGCATGAGTACGACGGTGAATATAATCAGCTGATGGAGGTGCTGCGCAAACAGCCCGGACAGCCCTGGCAGACGTGGCAGACCGTGCGCCCCGACGACGGTGAGGCCGACTATGCGCTGACCGATGCCGACTATGTGGAAGGCACACGCTACAGGCTGCACATACGCAGCTACAGTGGGCGCGACTACTGGAGCTCGGAGGACATGGAGCCCGGCGAGGCCATTGATGCATCTGGCAACATTCGCTATGTGGGTGGCAACCTGGTGATGAACGGCGACTTCCAGATGGGGCTCGACGGATGGGTCAACGGTGAAGGGCAGCCGCTCTCTCAGCCCTGGTTCGAGGTGCTGCCCAAGAGTCTCACCGACGGCAACTACCTGCAGTGCTTTGCCAATATGGGGCAGACGGGAGCAGGTTCCATTCGAACCGCCTTCGACGTGGAGCCCAATCAGGACTATGTGATTCGCGTAGCCATGTGCGATGCAGGTGAGTATATCAAGGTGGATCTCAGACAGAAGGGCGGCTCCACCGACGAGAACAAGGCTACCCTGAAGTCTGACGGCTACTGGTCAACCAAACAGGCCGTGTTCAATAGCGGCAACAACAACGAGGCCGTGCTCTCCTTCCGCTGGCTGGCAGGTACGGCGCAGTTGGCCGACATCGAGCTGCGCAAGCTCTTCACCACCGAGGCCGATGCACTGGCCGACGGAGAGCTGCTCACCCTGCAGCGCAACCAACAGCTGATGCCATATATCGCCGCACAAGAGCAGCAACTCACTGACTCGCTGCTCACCGTGGCACGCGCCCTGGTGCAGTTCGACTTCGAGGGGCGCGAGGCCCTGCAAGCCGCCATCGAAGCCGCCGACCGCAAGCAGTTGCAGCAGGCCCTCGACGGCTATCTGGTCATGGCGGAGGCCGAGCAGCAGCCACAGTCGCCCTCATTTGAGAGCGCCGACGGCTGGGTGACTAAAGCAGGCACCTTCACGGGTGGCGACCAGCGCACGGCCACCCAGCAGGACAAGACCTGCTGGAATGCCTGGTGGAGCGGCATCAGCGCCACCGAGGGCAAGAACCAGACTATGGAGATACAACAGAGCATCGGCGGACTGCCCGAGGGACTCTATACGATGGAGTGTAAGGCCACCACGCAGCACTACTGCCTGAGCGACCAGCACGGATTCCTGAGAGTGAAGCGCTCTGAGAACTCCGAGAACTCAGCGCTCTCTTCCCTCCCTCTCTCTGCCGAGACCCCGCTGCTGCAGCGCGACTACCTCGATGTTCCCGGCACCATCGGCGCCTGGCAGACACTCACCACCACGCCCGTCTATCTGAGCGGTGCTGAGACTGACTCGCTCGTCATCGGCTTCACCTCGTCGAAACAGGGAGCCACCGACTTTGCATGGCGTCGCTACGGTAGCAACGAAACGGCCTCGAATACGGGCGACCAGCGCGAGGGATGGTGGTGCGCCACCGACTTCCGTCTGCTCTATCACCCCATCTTCCGCTTTACGGTAGTGCCAGGCCAGTGGGGAGCCGTCTGTCTGCCATACGCCTATCGCGTGCCGCAGGGCATGAAGCTCTACCGCGTGGCCGGATTGCTGAGCGGCTATCAGCAGCTGTGCTTGGAGGAGGTCACCGAGACGGAGGCAGGCATGCCCTACATCTACAAGAGCGAACAGCCGGAGGCAGTCTATTTCACTGCTGGCGAGACGCACAATCCCCGCAGCTACAATAACCTGCGTGGTTTCCACATCACCGTCACAGAGGCCCGTGCCGGTCACTATCTGCTGAAGGATGGCGTGTGGAAACGACTTACCGCGCGCGAGACGATACCCAACTACTCAGCTATCATCACCAAGGTGGGCGACATGACCGTCTATGACAGTTGGGAAGGCACGACCATGCCCATCGAGGGTGCCGACGACGAGATGAGAGCGCTCGGAATAGGTAGAATGGATGATGCTGAACCATCGGCTCCCGCCCGCTACTACGACTTGAACGGGCGACAAGTGAAAACACCGAGCAGCGGTCACCGAGTGGTGATTGAACAGCAAGGAAAGACCATAAAGAAAGGAGTGCGATGAGCACTCCTTTCTTTTTGTGGGTGATGAGAATTTTTTTACTTAGGCTGCTTGCCGATGTAGGCGAGGATACCACCATCTACATAGAGCACGTGGCCGTTGACGGCGTCGCTGGCGTGAGAAGCCAGGAACACGGCGGGACCACCCAGCTCAGAAGGATCGAGCCAACGTCCGGCAGGAGTCTTGGCGCAGATGAACGAGTCGAACGGATGACGGCTGCCGTCCGGCTGACGCTCGCGCAGAGGTGCGGTCTGAGGTGTAGCGATGTAGCCCGGGCCAATGCCGTTGCACTGGATGTTGTACTCGCCATACTCTGAGCAGATGTTGCGGGTGAGCATCTTCAGGCCACCTTTGGCTGCTGCGTATGCGCTGACGGTCTCGCGGCCCAGCTCAGACATCATAGAGCAGATGTTGATGATCTTACCCTCCTTGCGCTCCATCATCTCAGGAATCACGGCGCTTGAGCAGATGAACGGACCTACGAGGTCGATGTCGATAACCTGCTGGAACTCAGCGCGCTTCATCTCGTGCATGGGGATGCGCTTGATGATGCCGGCGTTGTTCACGAGGATGTCGATCTGGCCCACCTCCTGATGAATCTGTTCCACGAGTGCCTTCACTGCATCCTCGTTGGTCACGTCGCACACGTAGCCCTTCACGTTCTCGATGCCGGCCTCTTTGTAGTTAGCCAGACCGCGCTCCAGAGCTGCCTCGTTGATGTCGTTGAAGATGATGTTTTTGATACCTGCCTCAACGAATGCCTTTGCAATGTTGAAGCCAATGCCGTAAGATGCGCCGGTAATCCATGCGTTCTTACCCTCTAATGAAAAAAGATTTTTCATTTAATTCTAAAGTTTAAATTATAAATTATAATAAAGTGATAAATAAGACTATTCTTGTTTGGCTGCTTTTATTTTCCGCAGCATAGTGAGTGTGATAGAAGTACCTAATTTTATGATTTCCAGACAATCAGCTTGTAGAGACTTATAGAGTTTTTCTTCTAAAAGATCCACACGGTAGGCTAATTCAAGCCAATAGAGTGTTTCTTCTGCTTCTTTTAATGCAATGGAATGTTTGTGCACGAAGTCTGCATCTGACTCAGCTTTGATAGCTTCTGAAATATTGGCTCCGATGGATGTGCCTGAACGAAAAACCTGATCAGCCAGCGTGAATTTCTTTTGTTGAATCAGATATTCATTTAGATGGTAAATACGAACAGCATAGTCCATTGATTTCTGCCTTATCAGATTATCAGTTCTACTTGGCATCTATATAATTAATTTGAATTTAAACATATAATTGTATATAATTGTAATTCAGAATTTATAATTTAGAATTGGATTATAGTGATCAGGACTTAGCGCAAATCAGCAATTTGCGTAAAGTCCTGGTCACTATAATCAAGGTTTTCTCCCCCCATGCCCCAGATGAACGTGTAGTTATGGGTGGCGGCGGCGGAGTGGATGCTCCATTCGGGTGAGAGCACGGCCTGATGGTTCGCCATCCAGAGGTGGCGCGTCTCCTGCGGTTCGCCCATGAAGTGGCACACGGCCTGGTCGTCGGGCAGTTCGAAGTAGAAGTATGCCTCCATGCGACGGGAGTGGGTGTGGGCCGGCATCGTGTTCCATACGGAGCCGGGAGCCAGCTCGGTCATGCCCATCTGCAACTGACAGGTGGGGAGCACCTGGTTGACCAGCATCTTGTTGATATTGCGCTCGTTAGACGTTTCGAGTGCACCCATGTGGGCCACCACGGCATCCTGCTTCGTCACCTTGCGGGTGGGGTAGGCGCAGTGGGCGTTGGTGGAGTTGAAGTAGAACAGTGCCGGACGGTTCTTGTCTTTCGACATGAACACGACTTCGCGATCGCCACGACCAATGTAGAGTGCCTCCTTGTAGTCGAGATCGAACAATTCGTCGCCTATTTTCACTGAGCCGGGACCGCCCACGTTGTAGATGCCCACTTCGCGGCGCTCGGTGAAGAACCGCGCCTTGAGCGGGTCGATGGCTTCGAGTGGCAACGGCTCGCTCACGGGCATGACACCGCCCACGATCATGCGGTCGTACATGGAATAGACCATCTGCACCTCGTCCTTCACGAACAGTTGCTCTATGAGGAAGTCGCAGCGCAGGCGGGCTGTGTCGTAGTGGCGTGCATCCTCGGGATGGGCTGCATAGCGTACTTCGTAGTTAGTCTTCATATATACGGTCGATTCAGATTAGTCAGTTAATAGTTATAAGAGAAGTGTGCTGCAAAATTACGGAAAATTTTCCGAATTGTTCCATGATTGCGCCTATCTTTTCATAAACTTACTTAAAAAATGGTTTGTTAGTTTTCTTGCAGCGGACTACAGGACTACAAGACTTTTTGGGCATCTGGTGTAAACTAGTCCTCAAGTCCTGTAGTCCGCTGCTAAAAAAACAGGCTTTTCGGACTATGTCTAAAAAGAGGTCTGAATGGTTTAGGATAGATGGTACAGAAGTTTAGGCTTTATCATCATGCGAAATAGGCTAAATCGTTGAGCGATTTAGGCTATTTCATAAAATGATTTAGGATAGATCGTTTTATGATTTAGGCTATATCATGTCACGTTTTAGCCTAAATGGTGACACGATATAGCCTAAATGATAAGGGCATAAAAAAGCTGGCGAAAAGGATTCGCCAGCTTATGCGATTTTTTAAAATAATGTTCTGTTGATTAGAAAGACCAACCGAGGCGGAGAGCGGGCTCAACATAGAAGTTCAGCTCAGTATCCTTGTCGGTAACCAGGTGCTTGTTGGTCAGGCTTACAGTAGCACCATCGGTGTAGAAGGTCTTAGCCTTCTTAACTTCATTCACGTCGTAGTCCTTGTACTTGGTGTTCTTGAAGTTGATACCCAGTTCAGCACCTACAAAAAGGTGCTTGGTGATATAGAAGTCAACACCAGTGAATACACATGCACTCATTGCAAAGCTATTGGAATTGCCAGAGATATTGTCATATCCTTTGTATTCCTGTGTCAGGTTTGTCCACTTTGACAGGCCAGTAGCTGCATCGTAACCCCAAGCAGTGGTGTTGTCAACAGTGGTCTTGTTGTTAACCATGCTGAAACCAACCTTTGCACCAGCATAGAGATCAGCACGACCATACTTTGCGAAGTGGTACTCATAACCCAGGTTTACAGCAAACTTAGTGGTGTTCAGCTTCTGCTTGTCATCCTTAGTGTTGTTATATTCATCAACATCCTTGATATAGTTGATATCTTCTGCACCGGTGTATTTGGGATCCAGCACATTGGGCACTACAGGATTGTTAATACCATCTACCTTGTTGTCGAAACCAACATTCAAGCCGAGACGAATAGCGTGCTCGTCGCTGATGAAGTAGCGGAACTTCAGACCTACGTTATCGAGCTTGAAAGTTGTGAAATTGTTGCTGAAGGGGTTGAACTGAATCTCAGTGCCGAAAGCACCCTTCTTACCACCGAACTCATCCTGAGCGTTGATGTTGCCTGAAACAATCATCAGAGCAGCTACAGCTGCGATTTTCATGAAGTTTTTCATAATTGCCTTAAAAATTTAATGAATAATTTTTTGTTACAATCTTTGTTTATTAATTTCTCTCTCTTTGTTTTTGCATCCGTTTCCGAAATGCGGGTGCAAAGGTAGCTGTTTCCGCACACAAAACTAAAATAAATATTCAAGTTTTTAGCGAAAACCAACAATATCATTGATTTGTATCAAAAAAAAGCGCCTTTTCTCATGGCTTAGAAGAAAAAAGTAGTAACTTTGCATGCTCAATTATGCAGTGGGCATTTCTCGCGCACGTACATTATAATATATAAATATAAAATCCGTAATAATTGCACTATGGCATACTTATTTACTTCCGAATCGGTATCGGAAGGGCATCCCGACAAGGTGGCCGACCAGATTAGCGACGCCATCCTCGATCAGTTTCTGGCCTACGACGAGCACGCACATGTAGCCTGTGAGACGTTTGTCACCACCGGACAGGTGGTCATCATGGGTGAGGTGCGCAGCAAAGAGTATATTGACCTGCAGACTGTGGCCCGCAAGACCATCAACAAGATAGGCTATACGAAGGCCGAGTATCAGTTTGACGGCAATTCGTGCGGCATCCTCACTGCCATTCATGAGCAGAGCGACGACATCAATAGGGGCGTGGATAGACCCACCCCCAACCCCTCCCCAGGGGAGGGGAGTCTGGATAGTTCTGCTATCTCCCTATCAAGTGATAAAGGTAATCAATCCCCCCTCCCCTGGGGAGGGGAAGGGGGTGGGTTAGAGCAAGGTGCCGGCGACCAGGGCATGATGTTCGGCTATGCCACCAACGAGACGGAGAACTTGATGCCTGTGTCGCTCGACCTGGCACACCTTATCGTGCGCACATTGGCCGACATTCGCCGCGAGGGTAGGGAGATGACCTATCTGCGCCCCGATGCCAAGAGCCAGGTGACGGTGCAGTACAGCGATGAGGGCATTCCTGAGCGCATCGACACCATCGTGGTATCGACCCAGCACGACGAGTTTGATACCGACGAGGCCATGCAGGCACGCATCAAGGACGATGTGATCAATATCCTCATTCCCCGCGTGAAACAGCAGATTCATTCACAGAAGGTGCTTGACTTGTTCGGACTCGACATCAAATACTATGTGAACCCCACGGGCAAGTTCGTCATTGGCGGACCCCACGGCGACACCGGACTGACGGGCCGTAAGATTATTGTCGATACCTATGGCGGTAAGGGTGCTCACGGCGGAGGTGCCTTCTCGGGCAAGGACCCGAGCAAGGTGGACCGCTCGGCTGCATACGCTGCACGCCACATTGCAAAGAACATGGTGGCAGCAGGCGTGGCCGACGAGATGCTGGTGCAGGTGAGCTATGCCATCGGTGTGGCAGAGCCTATGAACATTTACGTGAACACCTACGGCCGCTCGCATGTAGCGATGAGCGATAGCGAGATAGCATGCCGAATAGAGAAACTGTTCGACCTGCGCCCCAAGGCCATTGAGCGCACACTGAAGCTGCGCCAGCCCATGTACTTGGAGACTGCTGCCTACGGACACATGGGCCGCAAGTGCGAGGTGGTGAAGAAAACCTTCACCAGCCACTATCATGAGACGAAAGTCATTGACGTGGAGCTCTTCACCTGGGAGAAGCTGGACCGTGTCGATGACATCAAACGTGAGTTTGGACTGTAAGAAAAGATAGAGTCTGTGGGAGAGCCATTACCTCTCTATTACCGTGAGAATTATTTCTCTGACGATACGCTGTTTCATACCGAACAGACCGTTGACAGGTTCGGGGTGGCGGGCGAACCTGTGCCCTATGTCGTACGCAACGACAGCATTGTCACACTGATTCTGATCATCTGCTTTGTGGTGTTCGTGATCTCAACAGGGCACACACGCGAGTTCGTAGGACGGCAACTGAAGAGACTCTTCAATTCCCAACCCAGCGAGAACGACTTCAAGGAGACATCGGGCGAACTGGGATTCCAGTTCTTCCTGCTCTTCATGTCGTGTCTGCTCATGGCCGTCACCGTGTACGGCTTCACCTCATACGTATTGGGCGACACACTCATCATCAACAGCGAACTGCTCACGCTCGCTATCTTCCTGGCAGTGTTCGTGGGCTATCAGTTCCTGCACTGGGTGGGCTATACAGTGGTGAACCATGTGTTCTTCGCACCGCAGCAGAACAGCAGGTGGATCAAGACCCAGTTGTTCCTCAAAGCCAGTATGGGGGCACTGCTCTTCCCAGTCGTGATGCTCAGCGTTTATTTCAATTTGTCGATAGAAAAAGCTGTATATTACTTCGGATTTGTCCTCATTTTCATAAAATCTGTTACATTTTATAAGTGTTGGAACATCTTTTTCCGACAAAATGGCGATTATCTGCAAAATATTTTGTACTTTTGCGCCCTTGAAATCGTACCATTGCTCTCTTTGGGGGCTGCATTGATAATTTTAATCGATCATTTGAAGCTTAATTTTTAGGATATACCCACGAAGATGATTAAGAAAATTCTGGTGTCACAACCTAAACCGACCAGTGAGAAGTCGCCTTATTATGATATAGCCGAACGTTTTGGCGTGGAGCTTGTCTTCCGCCCGTTTATCAAGGTTGAAGGCATCACAGCACGTGACTTTCGTACACAGAAAGTGAACATATTAGACTATACGGCAGTCGTCTTTACTTCGCGCCATGCCATTGACCATTTCTTTACGCTGGCCAAGGAGTTGCGCATCACCGTTCCGGAAGAAATGAAATACTTCTGCGTCACCGAGACCATAGCTCTCTACATCCAGAAGTATGTGCAGTATCGCAAGCGCAAGGTGTTCTTCGGCTCAACAGGCAAGGTCGATGACCTGATTCCTACCATGCTGAAGCATAAGACTGAGAAGTATCTGGTACCCATGAGCGATGTTCACAACGACTCGCTTACCAAGTTGCTTGATTCGAAGAAACTCACTCACACCGAATGCATCATGTATCGTACCGTGAGCAACGATTTCACCGATGACGAAGTCAAGTCGTTCGACTATGATATGCTCATCTTCTTCAGCCCGTCGGGTATCGAGTCGCTCACCAAGAATTTCCCTAACTTTGAGCAAGGCAAGATTGCCATTGGAACCTTCGGACCTGCTACGGCCAAGGCCGTGCGCGATGCAGGTCTGCGACTGGACCTGGAGGCCCCTTCGGAGAAGTTTCCTTCGATGACGGGAGCGTTGCAACACTTTCTGGTGGTGAACGAAGACTAAGCACACACCACTCGCACATCGTGAAGAACCGCTTTTCATTTGAAAAGAACGAACGCGTCGCCAGTCAAAAACTCATTGATGAACTCTTTACCGGCGGGAACAGCCAGTCAGTGGCTGCCTTCCCGCTGCGTGCTGTTTATATGGTGCAACAGCGACAAGCTGAAGAGCCACCGGCAAAGCTACTCATCAGCGTGGCCAAGCGCCGACTGCACCATGCCGTCGATCGCAACCGAACCAAGCGGCAGTTGCGTGAAGCCTACCGACTGAACAAGCACCGTCTGGAAAGCACACTTCCCGACAATGAGCAGCTGGTCGTGGCATTCATCTGGCTGGCAGACGGACTGGAGTCCACCGATACAGTTGCAGCGCGCGTCAAATCACTTCTGAAGCGCATCGGCGTAAAGTTGCAAACAAAGAATTCTTGAATGGTCGTTTTCACTCTCTATTTCCCTGAATCATGAAAACGCTTTGGTATTATATCTGTTGGCCACTGAAATGGCTGTTGCTGCTACCGATTCTCTTTTATCAGCATTTCATCACCCCCTACACACCCCCTTCGTGCCGTTTCACACCCACTTGCTCGGAGTATGCCCGTCAGGCCATCGTGAAGCACGGACCTTTCAAGGGACTCGCACTGGCCGTGTGGCGTATCCTGCGCTGCAATCCCTGGGGCGGCAAAGGATACGACCCTGTGCCGTGATTCTATGATTCGAGGACTTTTTCGAGGTAGGAGGTGCGAGGTACGAATATCACCGTAGTGCCAGGGCCTTGTTTTCGGCTGCTTCCATCAGCTCACGCTCTCCCGGACCTTTATCATTGATGCCGCAGAGATGCAGAATGCCGTGAATGATGACGCGGTGAAGCTCCTCGTCGTAGGGCTTGCCGAACAGCTCGGCATTCGAGCGCACGGTGTCGAGTGAGATGACGAGGTCGCCGTTGAGCACGTCGTCTTCGCAATAGTCGAAGGTGATGATGTCGGTATAGTAGTCGTGCTGCAGGTATTCGCGGTTCACGGCCAGTATGTGCTCGTCGTCGCAGAACAGATAGCCCACTTCGCCTACCTTCTTCTTGTAGGTGGCTGCCACGCGTCGAATCCATGCCGTAGTGTCGCGTTTGCGAATGGCTGGCATCTTCACGTTTTCGGTGTTATAGGTAATCATAAGTGAAAGAAAATAAAAGATGAAAAATGAAAGATATGATTAGTCTTGAGGTTGAGGGTGGGAGGGAAGGAAGGGGGTGATGTCCTGTCCGAAGTGTTGCAGTTCACGCACCATCGATGAGGAGATGCTCGACAGCTGAGGCTCTGCGTAGAGCAGGATGGTTTCTACTTCGCCATTGGTAAGCTGCCGATTGATGTCGGCCTGCTCACGTTCATATTCAAAATCCTTGGATGAGCGCACACCCTTCACAATGAAACGGGCCTGCTCATGGCGTGCGAAGTCGATGGCCAGCCCGTAGTAAGGCTTCACTTCGATGGCAGGCACATCTGCATAAAGCCGGCGAATGGCCTGCATACGTTCTTCTGCCGGACGCATATAAGGTTTCTGGACGTTGTCGCCTACCACCCCGATAACCAATCGATCGAAGAGCGGTAATGCGCGGCGCACGATGCTGTCGTGCCCAATGGTGAAGGGGTCGAAACTACCTACAAATATACCTGTATTCATAATTTCACAATTTTCATGGCAAAATTACGAAAAAACAAGAGCAGAACAAAACAAAGTCCTTTGTTTTTTATGCTGAGCAGTGTAACCACGAGTTTTTTAACTCAGGTTTCCATCTTTTCGCTCCTATGTCAGGGAGTTCTTTTTTCTACTGTTTTTTCTTTTTAGAGAAACGTCGGCAGAGAGTTCCTTGAAGAAATCGTGTTCCAGAATGATGCATAGCTGTCGCAACAGACCTGTGCTGATGTCTTCACGGGCGAAAATGTTATATACATTTGTGCGTTCGCAGGCTATCTGTTGCGCCACCCAAATGACGGAACGATGTTTTTGCTGCATGATTTCCTTGATTCTTTGTCCAATGTGCATGACGGTTAAGGTTTATATCTTAGTTAGCCTATATTTATTATGTCAGGTACAAAAATACAAAAAAAGATGGCAAAAACAGCCATCTTTTTCGTATGGAAAACAATCCAAGGTGTTTTTTTAACATCTGTTATGCAAAACATTTTACATATCGAACAGATTTGGTTCCATAATGTTACCATTATAGGGATTTCGGCCAAAGTGTTTGTAGGCTAACTCGGTAGCCATTCTACCGCGCGAAGTGCGCTTGATGAATCCCTCCATGATGAGGAATGGTTCGTAAACTTCCTCTACGGTGCCAGCATCCTCGCCGATGGCAGTAGCGATGGTCGAGATACCCACAGGACCTCCACGGAACTTGTCGATGATGGTAAGCAGTATCTTATTGTCGATTTCATCGAGACCGTACTTGTCGATATTAAGAGCCGAGAGCGATGAATTCGTGATTTTTGTATCGATGCCACCCGTTCCTCTCACCTGTGCGAAGTCGCGCACACGGCGCAGCAGGGCATTGGCGATACGGGGCGTGCCGCGTGAGCGTCCGGCAATCTCAAGTGCAGCATCCTCGGTGATGGGCACGTCGAGCAGACGAGCTGAGCGCTCTATGATCTTTGCCAGCGTCTGCGGGTCGTAGTACTCTAAGTGCATGTTGATGCCGAAGCGTGCACGCAGTGGAGCCGTGAGCAGTCCACTGCGGGTGGTGGCTCCTACCAGCGTGAAAGGATTCAGGTCAATCTGTATGCTGCGTGCCGACGGTCCCTTGTCGATCATGATGTCGATGCGATAGTCCTCCATGGCTGAATAGAGATATTCCTCTACGACAGGTGACAGACGGTGAATCTCGTCGATGAACAGCACGTCGCGTGGTTCCAGCGAGGTGAGAATGCCGGCCAGGTCGCCTGGCTTGTCGAGCACGGGGCCGCTGGTGAGCTTGAAGCCCACGCCCAGTTCGTTGGCAATAATGTTCGAGAGGGTGGTCTTGCCCAGTCCTGGAGGACCGTGCAACAGTGTGTGGTCGAGCGGCTCGCCGCGATACTTGGCAGCTTCAACGAACACTTCCAGGTTCTCTACCACTTTCTGTTGTCCGCTGAAGTCGCGGAAGGTAAGGGGGCGGAGAGCGTTCTCGAAGTCTTTTTCGGCATTACTGCTGGCATAGCGCTCTTCTCTGATATCGAAATCGTCGTTCATATAATCGATTGTGTTACGATGTGCAAAATTAATGGTTTTTACTCAAATCAGCATATCATTTCATATCATTTTGCCTTTTTATTGCTACTTTTCTTTTTATTTTCAACATTTTCAGTTATCTTTGCCACTAAAATTATATTACTACCTACTGTTTAACATCATTAAGCTTTTTTGCTTATAATCCGTTCAATTATAGCTGTATTTTTTTGCGTTATCGTGCTTTTTATGTACTTTTGCACCCAATTATTAAATACGAAATGTACTATATTGGATAGTCATCAATAGAAAAATGAAGAAACTGCAACATATCATCTCCAGACGTCACATGCGGTTCAACATCGCTGTATTGTCGGCTATTCTTGCTGTGTTTCTTATCACAACGTTGTTGCAGGCTGTCTTCACTTGGAAGAGCATCAACGACGAGTTGGAGAACCGGAAGAAGATGGAGGTGAACGTTCAGAACGAACGCATCGATGCCCTGAAGCAGAGCGTTGCCAGCATCGTGGAGAACTCAGCACCCGCTTTCGAACAGGAACTGGAGAATCCCAAGCAGATCACTCAACTACTGACTAACATGATGCGGCAGAACCCTGAACTGCTGGGCTCTGCAGTGGCCTTCGTACCCGACTATCACTCCGAACAGGGCCGTCTCTATGCTCCTTATGTCTATCGTGAGAACGACATCATCCGGACCAAGGTGCTCAAGTATGACTACACCCAGTTCGAGTGGTACTCCATTGCTATCGAGAACGACAAGCGTGACTGGTGTCAGCCCTATGCCGACCAGGATGGCACTTATGCTCTGATGACCACCTACTCCGTTCCGCTTCATAACGCTGATGGCAAGGTGGTGGCTGTGCTCACCGGCGATCTGCCCATGAGCGAGCTGTCCTACGTTACCAACACCATCTATCACACGAGCAGCATGCGCAGCATCATTATTCTGGGCATGCAGATTTTTGGCATCCTGCTCATCATCGTCATTGTGTGGGGAGCAGTGGTGAACATGCGGAAGATTGACTCGGTGAACAAGCAGAATGAGTTCATCAACGACGAACTCAGCATTGCCTCGAACCTGCAGACCGACATTCTTCCGCGCGAATATCCGCAGCATGCCAACCTCCGCATGCGAGCCATGCTCAAGCCGGCAGCACAGGTCAGTGGCGACTTCTACGACTTCTCACTGCAGGGCGACAAACTGAACTTCTGCATAGGCGACGTAGCCACTCAAGGCATTGGCGCAGCACTGGCTATGATTATCACACGCAGCGTCTATCGCACCTGCATTAATGGTCACGACGACTTGAAGAGCATCATGAACAAGATGAATGATTCGTTGGTGTCCATCAACGAACAACACATGTATGCCACCTTCTTTGCAGGGCAACTGGATTTGCAGACGGGTCACCTGACCTACTGCAATGCCGGTCATTTGCCCCCTTACCTGTTGGGTCAGGGCGAAGCCAGGCAGATGGATATCTGTGCCAATGTGCCGTTGGGTATCACTGAATGGGATTTTGAGACGCAGGAAATGCAACTGAAGGCTGCCGACACGCTCTTCCTTTACACCGACGGTATCGTAGAAGCCATGAATGTCAAGGAGGAGTCGTTCGGTGAAAAGCGGCTGGCACTCCACCTGAAGAAAGCTGGCGAGCATGCCATGAAGCCCGATGCGGTGATGAAGCAGGTCAACAATGCCTTGCAGCATCACCTGGGCATCGACCAAGAAGCCAAAGATGACCTCACGATGCTGGTCATCAGTTGGCAGTCCTAATCACTTTTTCTTTTTCGGCTTACGACGCGCCCAACCCTCTTCTGAGAAGTCGGGCTCTTCGCCTTTCAGCTCCTGGTGTCGCTTGTCGCGGCGGTTGTCCTCAGTGGCCATGCGCATCAGCTCACGCCAGTCGCCTCTTGTATTTTCATTTGGGGAGTTGCGTCTGCTACCGCGCGTGCCGCGCTGGTCATTTCGGGCAGCAGGCTCTTTCCTCCTTCCTCTCTCTTCATTTCTGTCCTTCTCGTTCTCGCTGTTGCAGCGCACGATGCGCCCCTTGTAGCGTATGCCAGTGAGCTGCGAGCTCACCTTCAGGGCATCCTTCTCCGGCACTTCGAAGTAGCTGATGGTGTCGAGCAAGTCAATGTGGCCCACCGTCTGTCTGCCGCCCACATAGCGGTTCAGCGTCTGCATGAGCTCGCCCGGATAGAAGCCGTCGCGCTTGCCCAGGTTGATGAACAGTCGGGCATATCCCTTTTCGGGCTTTGAGTTCTTGCTGTTTTGTGGTTTCCGGCTCCCCTTCTCTTTGGAGGGTGCTGGGGGGAGGCTTATCTCAGGTGCGTCGGCATAGTAGGCCAGGAACTTCCCGAACTCCAGCGACACGATTTTCTTGATAATCTCCTCCTTGTCTATGTATTCGAAGTAGCGGTTGATGTCTTGCAGGAAAGGCGCTATTTCGTCATCGTTCACGTCGGTCTTCACAATCTCGTCCATCACCTTGTAGAGCTGCTTCTTGCAGATTTCTTCAGCCTTCGGTATTTCAGCTTCTACAAACTGCTTTCCTATCTCTTTCTCGATGTTGCGTATCTTGTGTTTCTCCTTCGAGTGTACGATGCTGATGGAGGTGCCCTTCTTGCCGGCACGTCCAGTGCGGCCTGAGCGGTGGGTGTAGTTCTCAATGTCGTCGGGCAGTCCGAAGTTGATGACGTGGGTCAGGTCGTTCACGTCCAGTCCGCGGGCGGCCACGTCGGTAGCCACAAGCAGTTGCGTGAGGTGCTGGCGGAACTTCTGCATCGTCAGGTCGCGCTGCTGTTGCGACAGGTCGCCGTGCAGTGCCTCGGCATTGTAGCCGTCCTTGATTAACTTGTCGGCTATCTCCTGTGTCTCCAGTTTCGTGCGGCAGAAGATGATGGCAAAGATACGGGGGTTGTAGTCCACAATGCGCTTCAGTGCCAGATACTTGTCCTTGGCCTGCACCATATAATAGATGTGGTTCACGTTCTCAGCTCCTTCGTTGCGGCTTCCCACCACTATTTCCTGATGGTCTTTCAGGAACTTCTTCGCCACTCGTTCCACGTCGCGGCTCATTGTGGCCGAGAACATGAGCGTGTTATGGTCTTCGGGCAGCGACTCGAATATCTCTTCGATGGCTTCCGAGAAGCCCATGTTCAGCATCTCGTCGGCCTCGTCGAGCACGATGTTCCTTACAAACTCCAGGTGCGCATAGCCCCGATTCTTCAGGTCAATCAGTCGGCCTGGCGTTGCCACGATAATCTGTATCCCCTTGCGCAGTGCGCGCATCTGCTGCTCGATAGCAGCACCGCCATAGACGGCCTCGATGTGAATGCCCTCCATGTACTTCGAGAAGTCGCGCAGGTCATCGGCTATCTGCAGGCAGAGCTCGCGTGTGGGGCTCAGGATGAGTGCTTGTGGAAGTCCTCTTCCCGGTTCGCCCTCCTCCAGATGCATGATGCGTTGCAGCAGAGGTATGCCGAAGGCCGCTGTCTTGCCAGTGCCTGTCTGCGCCAGTGCTATAGTGTCCTGTCTACTCTCCAACAGTGTTGGAATGACTGCTTCTTGCACAGGCATGGGCTGCACAAACCCCATTTCTTCGATGGCGCGACGAATCTCTTCACATACGCCCAGTTCTTCAAATGTCTTCATTTACAATAATTTGTGTGCAAAGTTACGGAAAGTCGAGCGAAATGCAAAAGAAAAGCCCTTTTTCTTTTCATTTCCGAGACGAAGTAACTTCGCCACAGCGTGGCAGAGTTACGGAAAAACGAGTGCAATGCAAAAGAAAAGAACTGATTTCTTTGATTTGTGACCGACTTTTTGTACCTTTGTTCGCGATAAACACACTTTTTTTATTCATCAAAACACACAACAACTATGAAGAAGCAATTGTTTCAGTTCAAAGAGGTGCCTGACGACTGGGCCCTCTGTTTTCAAGACGCCTGTCCCCTGCACGAGGAGTGCCAGCGGTGGCTGGCAGGTTCGTATGCTCCCAAGAAGATGACCGTTCGGCCCTGCGTGATAGCTCCTTCAGTGGAGCTCACAGGAACCTGCCGTTACTACGTGAACCCTGAGCCCGTGACGCTGGCATACGGGTTCAACGACCTGTTCAGTCATGTCAGACGCAACGAATACGAGCCGATGCAGCGCGCCTTGTACGCCATCTTCGGCAGTGAGAGCAGCTACTATCGTTGCAAGAGGGGCCAGCGAGCCATCACGCCCCAGGAGCAGCAGGCCATACAGAACCTGTTCAGCAAGTACGGCTATGCCGACGCTGTGGTGTTCAACCGCACGCAGCAGACATACGATTTCCCTGTCGCGCTCCCCTAACCCACTCGTCGTATCTCATTTACCCCACCCAATGCCCTGACAGCCCTATTCCTACAAGGTTTTTGCGCTGTCAGGGCATTGCTTTTTGCTGACAGTTCTGCTGTCACGGCGTGGCAGTGACGTTGTCACGCCAAGACAACGTAGCTGTCTTGGCAAGAAGGTGTTGCTGTCTTGGCAGGACGACATCGTTGTCATGGTGTGATGATATCGTTGTCTTTATCGGGATGTAAAAAGCATTAAGGACGGAAATGAAAAGAGGCTAGATATCTGAAAATATAAAAGCTGGTCACGTGTGGGCAGTTTTTATTTTGATTTTTGCAAGCATTTGTCAAGTTTTTTGCTTGTGTTTGCCTTTTTCTTTGTACTTTTGCAACAAGTATCTACCAATCGTCGTAAACGATGCAAGCTTAGGCTGGTTCTCTTAGTGAAGGGTGGTGATATGATTTTTGAGGGTAAAACATAGCGTTTGTGCTATATTCGATGATGTCCAAGAACCTAGGAAATTCATCAGACATCCAATGTAACGAATAAGTGCCAACGCCTACGCGATAGCGTGGGCTGGACTTATCTACATGGATGGGTTTTCCTAGGACCTTTGGACATCGATAAGGGCGGTTCGCGCTTTTATTGTGTCCAGAGGTTCTATGTTGAGAACCCATATCTATCGAGTAGAGTCCATTCGCTTATTAAGCTATATGCGTAGATGGATTTTATAATCAAGGAACTAAAATCAGTCAATAACCCACGTTCTATTCATGGGATATATCCGTATCGTGGGAAGATAGCTGCATTAGATGCAGAGCAGATATTGTCTCAAATTCCAAAGGGCAGTACTGTTCTTGACCCCTTCTGTGGTTCAGGAACAATCGTATATGAAGGCCTGAAATATGGCTTGCATACTATTGGTATTGATGCTAACCCTATCGCTGTTACTTTGTCTAACGGAAAAATACACATTCCCTCGTCTTACCAAGATGTTAAAGACGAAGTCAATTCTTTAATAAATAGATCGAATGATCTTTTAGATGTACCAACAGCATCTGAATATCCGATAAGTCTTTTCCATGAGAAGTCTCTCGACGAGATTATGAGGATGTCTGTTTTCTATGATGAGATGTCGGATTATGTAAAAGCATGTTATCTTGGCTCTATTGCCTTAACAGCAAGAGGTTGCAATGATTACAAATGGACATCGAGTACGGTTGGTAAGAACATTGAACCAAAGAGATACATTCCTTTTTATGAGAAGCTTCAATTGAAGGTAAAAAAGCATTTCTTGCCAATACCCAATGAAAGTACGGTCTACTATGAAGACAGCAGGAATCTTGACAAAGTAATCAAACCAAATTCCATTGACTTCATCTTTTCAAGCCCACCGTATTTCGACTGTCTTGACTATACAGCCTATTACGCAAGAATAATATACGATATCTTGGGCTATGAAAGAATTCAAATTAGATCACGACTAATACAGAACTTTGAGAACTACAAAGAGGACATGAAAATAGTCCTTGACAAACTATATAGAGTTCTCAAACCTGGCGGTCAGGTCATATTCGTGGTAGGTGACAAGAAGATACATGGAAAGGTGATAAATGGCGCTGAATATTTCCAAGCCCTTAGCCCTTTCGAAAACTATTCTATTGTTGAGCGATCATACTCTGGTACCAGTTCAAAAGTTTTCGATGCCATTAATAAAACCGAAAGAAAAGAGCAGATTGTAATATGGACAAAATAAGTAAATTGATATTAGGTGATGCCACTGTGTTCAATCATGACTCGAGTGACATGAGAATGATTCCTGACCAGAGTGTTCATTTGATTATCACAAGTCCTCCGTATTGGACACTTAAGGATTATGATGTTGAAGGACAAATAGGCAAAGGGAGTAGTTCGTATGACTATTATCTAAGCGAGCTGAACAAAGTTTGGAAAGAATGTGTTCGTGTCTTGGCCCCCGATGGAAAAATCTGCATTAACATTATGCCATTCCTTCTGACAGGTAAAGCTGCACGATTTGATCGTCGCGAAACAAGATTGGTATTGGGCGATATCGAATCATTCATGAATTCAACTGGATGTATGTATCAATTTGGATTGTACATTTGGGACAAGAGAAAAATTGCAAGGTTTAGTTCGTTTGGAAGCTATCCTTATCCACCCAATATCTTCTCAACGTATCCTTACGAATGGATTACTGTCTTTTCAAAAGAAGGGAAGAGGAAACCAGTTCCTAAAGATATAAAAGAGAAGTCGATATTAACAACGGAAGAATGGCAAAAATGGGCCATTAATTCTATTTGGGAGATGCAACCGGCAAAGGCTAAAGCAGAAGGCCACCCAGCTCCGTTCCCCAAGGAACTTCCTATGCGTCTTATCAAACTGTATAGTTTTTGGGGTGATACTGTATTAGACCCATTTGCAGGAACGGGAACGACTCTATTGGCAGCTCAAGAACTAGGACGCAAGTCCATAGGTTTTGAGTTGAATCCTGAGTATATAAAACTCATAAAGAACAAGCTGACTCCAATCATTTCCCAACAATGCCTATTTACAGAGGAAATATAAATAGTACACTGGCTTCGATTGTGGCTAATTCTTCAGACGGTGAGGAAAAACAATTCTTTTATCATATTCCGTGTAAAAAAGAGTTGGATACCTTGGTCTATTTCGCCAGCAATATTGAGTCGAAGAACCGTTCTGTGTTTATTCGGGTAAACTATGAATGGGAGTATGGTTTGAGAGCTCGTAGAATAGATTTGGTTTCAAAGGAAGCCAATACAATCACCCTATATAAGAAATCAACTAAGTTCGCAACAGACAGTAATGCTATTGAGTTGTCTCGATTAAAGGAAAGTATTTTAGGTTCCTTTCCTCATTTGAATGTCAAGTGTATGCTTTTATATTCGGACTTTATTGAAGAACAGAGTATACGCCAGACATTAGATTCGTTAAAACTTGATGTAGGATTCATGACAATATTGTAATTATGGCATTTCTTATCAATCGTACAGCTGCGGCTAGAATAGAGTGCTTACATGCGCTCGCTCAGTTAATCGTAGAGAAGTTTGGCACATACGGAAAGCCATTCAATCTTAAGGATGTTAAGTTTGACCGCAATGCCATCAATATTCATCAGTATTGTACATTGCTTAAAGAAGATGAACTTGTTGGCAAGTATTGTCGATTCAAAGAAAATCCACTCGATGATGCTGGATGTTCTATTACAAATGGTGTTTTTAGCGACACGACAAAGTCTAAAGAAATAAGTAACACAATCAACGCGATGCATGCTCTTGGTTTCGTTGAGCGAGTGGGAAGAAAGGTCAGAATTACTTCTTTTGGTGTCAGGTTCTCCAAAGCTGAATACGGAACTGCCGACATGCAGTACATCATCAAAAAGGCGGTATTGAATTATGGGCCAATTGTTGGCGTAATGTATGGCCTTTCCAAATATAATCCTGGTGATATCTTTAATGTCAGCGAGATAAATGTTGGCTATCCATCACCAACGGAATTCGTCGAATATAATGGATCAATGGTAGAACTATCTGCTGGTTCTACGCAAGATTCAAACACAAGAACAAAATCGTGCATATTAGCTTGGCTAACACAGGGAGGATATATCAAACCGGTTCATTTTAAGCCATCAGATTCCCCATATCCTCATATTGCTTACCGTGATTATATAAATAGCGAACATCGGATGGAACAGGTGTATGAAATAATAGAGTTCCCTAATACAGAGATAACTGATAGACCTCTCAATTATGACAATCTTACAAAAATGAATTTTTGTCTTAGGGAGAATGGTCAGTCTGTTGTTCGTGAAGCGACGATGTATTACGAAACAATAATCAAGAACCGTCGATTTGCCATTCTATTCCTTCTGAATCTTGCTTTTCAAAACAATACTGCAGTTGCATTAAGTGATATCATAGATGTCATGAAAGAAGGTAAAACCAAATTTGTTGTTTCAGAAGAGTATTTGGAAGAAACTATTTCAACAGAGATAGAGATAGCTTTCATGGCCGGAATACCATATGTGAGAAGATATATGAATGGGAAATTGTATTTGCAACCAACAAAAGGGCTTAATCTTAAAGAGTTGGAGGTAGGTGCTCCACAAGATGTTATTAACTTTCTAAACCAATACAGCTATTGATGGGAAAATTTTGTTTATACGCAGACAATCAGCTTGATGCACCTTGTGCATATTTGCAAATGTATAAGTATTCGTATCTTGCTAATTTTATAGAGGATGAAAAGCATTGCAAAGGTAAATCATCCCATAGTATTCCCTTATTGGTTAGTTGCTTAAAAAAAAGTGAAGATGCGGTTAGCAGGTTCTCTGTAAAAGATGAGTGCTGCATTAATTGTATGTTTTGTGTTTTTGGATGCGTGGGCAACAGAATTCTTTTGTCTAACAGATTCCATCCGCAGAAGTTTTGTTATGACATCACATCCGAAGAGCTTTCTGATTTAGAGCAGACTGCATTAAAACTATTTAAAGGATCATTCATACAATTACCGAAAGTCCCAATTAGCCAATTATCTGTTAAATACAAGAGTTTTGAGGCTTTTACTGCTGTCGATGAAACAAAGAATATTGCCGTTTGGACAGCAAATGCGATGAAATTCCTTAGTTCGTCGCTTGAACCACGTCTTTCTTTGGAGGTCGGGTTGCGTATTTATCAAAGAGATAGGGGGGGAAGATTAGACGTAAGCCTCCTTAATACACGAGATAAATTTCTTTTTGTTGCTGAGACGAAAGTAGACTTTAATCACATGATGGCTGAAGGTAGATACGAATCACAGATGATTGCTTATGAAACAGAGTTAGAGCATGTAGATGATGGTATAAAGCGGGCTAAGTTTTTGGTTATTGGAGGACGCGAATGTGACCTTCTTCCTTCTTCTGTGAAAGGCTCCACATCAGGCCCACGAGCCGATTTGTTTTATAGTGTTCTACGCAATCATGATTTATTCTTCTTTTCAGCAAACGCTTTGCTTGCACTAGGGTTGCAGAAGTTGTATATATCAATCAATGATTATTCTTTAGAATCATTATACCCAATTATCAAAAATCATAGATTTATCGGACTTTTATCTTCTGGCGTTGTAACAGCAGATGGTGAAATAATCGCATTGGACAAAGCTCTTCGTATGAATTAACTTACTCCAGTCTTACCAAGAGTAGACGGCAAGGGTGGAGTTCGTTATAGCTGTAATCGTAACCGTTTTGCTTTGCACTGGACAGTTACAGTTTATCATCACATGAAGAGTCTGTTTAACCGTTCAATCGATAAGGGTAGCTTGCAGATAGATAAGCCTAACGACGAAATTCTCGAGAGAATTTGGCAGTAAGTATAGTTCTTGCTGTCCGATGCATTCAACGGACCGTCCGATGCATTTAACGAGCAGTCCGATGCATTTAACGGACTGTCCGATGCATCGAAGATTCCTTAGATACGTTTATATTGGCACTCGGAAATGAAAAGAAAAAGGGCTTTTCTTTTGCATTTCGCTCGACTTTCCGTAACTCTGCCACTTTGTGGCGAAGTTACTCCGTCTCGGAAATGAAAAGAAAAACTTCTTTTCTTTTGCATTTCGCTCGACTTTCCGTAACTTTGCAGCCTGATTATGAAACAGATACTGCTCATCAACGATGTTGTAGGCTACAGTCATGTGGGTATGGTGGCCATGCTGCCCATCCTGACCTATCTGGGACACCCCACCTACAACCTGCCTACGGCACTCGTGTCGAACACGTTGGATTATGGAAAGTTTAACGTGTTGGAGACCACCGACTACATGCGGGGGACTATTCCCGTATGGCGCAACCTGGGATTCCATTTCGATGCTGTCTGTACGGGTCTCATGTTCAGTGAGGAGCAGGCGCGCTTGGTCTCTGACTACTGCAAACAACTGCACGGGGATGGAACGACTATCTTTGTTGACCCCATCATGGGCGACGGCGGACGGCTCTACAACGGCATGACCGAGCGCCAGGTGGAGCTGATGCGCGAGATGGTCAGTGTGGCCGACCTCACCTTTCCTAACTATACTGAGGCTTGCTACCTGACCAACATGTCTTACCGCGAGGAGGGACTTTCCTGGAAGGAGGCCTGCACCATGCTCGACCGCATCGTGCAGCTGGGTGCCAAGTCAGCTGTCATCACCAGTGCGCGTGTAGATGGGCACAGTTGCGTGGTGGGCCGCCGCAGCAATGAACCGCTGGCAGGATTTCAGCAGAACCTGGCCGACGGTCTTTATTTCCGACTGGACTACGACGAGATTCCGGTGCTCTTCCATGGCACTGGCGACATCTTCTCTGCTGTGCTCATTGGTCATCTGATGAAGGGCGAACCGCTCAAGGAGAGCACGCAGACAGCGATGAACGTGGTGAGCCGTCTCATAGACCGCAACCGCGACCTGCCCGACAAGTGTCGTGGCATACCCATCGAGCAGTGCCTGGACCTGTTGTAATCTCACCTCGAAAGTAATCTCGCATCCCGAATAGAAGAATGAACATAGGAAATATAGATTTTGGAGAACGTCCGCTCTTCCTTGCTCCGATGGAAGATGTGACGGATATTGGCTTCCGCCGACTGTGCAAACGTTTCGGAGCATCGATGGTCTATACCGAGTTCGTCTCGGCTGAGGCTTTGGTGCGCGATGTGAAGTCGACGGTCAAGAAGCTGCAAATAAGTGACGAGGAGCGTCCTGTGGGCATTCAAATCTATGGGCGCGATACCGAAGCGATGGTTGAGGCTGCGAAGATGGTGGAGCAGGCAGGCCCCGACCTCATCGACCTGAACTTTGGCTGTCCGGTGAAGAAGGTTGCAGGAAAGGGTGCTGGAGCCGGCATGCTTCAGAACATTCCGAAGATGCTGGACATCACGCGCCGCGTGGTCGATGCCGTGAAACTGCCCGTCACAGCAAAGACCCGTCTGGGGTGGAACCACGACCAGCTCATCATCACCACGTTGGCCGAGCAGTTGCAGGATTGTGGCATTCAGGCGCTGACCATCCACGGACGCACACGCAGTCAGATGTACACAGGCCAGGCCGACTGGACGCTCATCGGAGAAGTGAAGGCCAATCCGCGCATACATATTCCTATTATAGGCAACGGTGACATACACTCCATAGAGGAGGCCGATGCAGCCTTCGACCGCTACGGTGTGGATGCCGTGATGATAGGGCGTGCCACATTTGGCTGCCCTTGGTTGTTCAGCCGTGAGCAACTCACCTTCAACCAGAAGCTCGACATCTTGCTGGAGCAGCTCCGCATCAATGTGGAGATGATTGATGAGCCCAGAGGCATCCTGCACACCCGTCGCCATCTGGCCGCCACTCCTATATTCAAGTCAATCCCTAATTTCCGACAGACACGCATTGCAATGTTGCGCGCCACCACCGTCAGTGAACTCACTGAGATATTGGAAGGGACGCGCAACCTGCATCTGTGACCTATTTCCCTTTTTACTTATTCAACGAATTTTAGCAGATAGATTCCGCCTTCACCCGTTGGTGGTACTGCGGCATCAAAGGTGGCCCAGTCAGTGGTGAAGATGCGGTGCAACTTGTCACAGTAGTATGACAACTGGATGGGGGCTGCACCATTGCTGAATATGAAGAGGGAAATCAGCCAGTCGCCTTCATCTAATCGCGGAACAGCCACTCCCCTGACCTCACCGTCAATCTTTGCGCAGACCATGTCGTTCTCTGATATGTAAGGCTGCAGCTTATCCTGTAGCGTCAGATAGACTTGCATGTTCTGTTCGTAATAGTTGGCATTTGGAGCCACCCAGTTGGGACGTGCATCGCTACCAGCCTCAATGACTGTGGTGTCAGTAGGTGTTGCTGCCGGAGGAGGCGTTGGCGCAGTGTTTGGCTCATTTCCTTCGCTTGTAGAGCAGCCCATCGCTATCATGGCGAGGGCTACTAAAGTAAATATTGACTTTCTCATCTTAATTCTCATTTCTCAATTACTTGATGACCACTGCCTTGCCGTTATGGATGTAAACTCCACTGCGTGTAGGCTTCTTGTTCAGCTTGATGCCGGCTGTTGTGTACCATGAGCCGTCGTTCAGGCTCTCTGCATGAATGAAGTCGATGACGGTGGGCTCATCTGGCGTACCCAGCACCTTGTCGGCCTCATAGCGCATCAGCTGAGAGCTGGCTGACAGCAACTCGCCATCGCGTTCGATGCAGAACAGCAACTGGTTGTCCTGTGCCTCAGCACCACCGATGTTCAGGTAGAAGTTGGCATCGGCATCGGCTACAGCTTCGCAACAACGCTCAGTACCACGGTACACTACCAGGTGGTCGCCTGCTTCCATCTCGACACCGCTGACTGTTGCCACGATGTTCATTGAGGTTGCATAGATGTTCCTTCTTGTCTGTTTCGTCTCAGAACCTACGTAACGTGAACCTTCGAAGATGAACGGATAGCGGAAGTTGATGGTTTCGGTGCCGTTGTGCTTCAGCATATATCCCTTGCCAGTCTCCAGATAGTGGAGTGAACCCTTCCAGATGAGGTCGCCATTGGTGTTGTGGCTCAAGATGGCAAAGGCATCCTGAGACTTCAGCACATCACCCTCTTTGGCACCATTGTTGACGTAGTTGCTCATGGCCTGCGTGATGGGCAGGTTGATAGACGTGGTGTAGCCCAAACGGTTCCAACCGGGAAATACCGTCATATCCGTACCCACTTCCTTACCCGTGATATAGGCCATCTTGTCGCTACCGCTATAAACACGGTACATCATCTGCGGATTGATGTTGAACACCTTGTTGTCGTCGGTCCAGCGGTAGCCTCGGGTAGTGTCGGCTTTACGGCAGAGCAACGATACGCTCTTGTTGCCGCTGACACCCTCGATGACGTCGTTGGGCTCCCATGCAGCTGCACCGTAGAGCAGCTGACCGACGGTAGTGCCCTCCTGGGGACGCACGTTGAACGATATCCAGTTCCAGCCCTTCTTCAAGTAGAGTGTCTGGGCTATGGAATTGTAATTATTCCAAGATCCCTTATAGACGAGTTCCAGCGGGTTGACAGCTGAGCCCTTGGTCGTACCAGCTTCAAAGACGGTCGTATCGCCATCGGCCTGCTGAAGAAGATATATCTTGCCAGTGGAGGCCTGGAAGAACTTAAACTGGAGTGTCGGCATCTGGAGCGTTGCAGGGTCTTTATAACCGTAAACGGTGACATAGGCCAGTGCCTGTCCGGCATTGTTCTGGTTATCTACGTCGATATGGGTTACGCCGAGCACCTGTCCGTTGCTGTCGAACACACCCAGGATGTCTTCCTCTGAGTTAGAGATGATGGCTTCAATCTTTACTTGTGCCACCAGTTGCATGGTGAGGTTCAGCTTCTTCAGGTCGTCGCTGACCGTCCAGTCGGGTTCCTCGCCGCGCACCTTCATCTTGATGGGCAGCGGCTCGGCCATCTTGTTGTCACACAGCAGTGTCACCTGTTCGTTGTACGTACCTATATTAATATAAGGCTGTACGGTGAACGTGATGGTCTCCTCGTCGAGTGCGGGAATCGTACCAGTGGTCTTCGAAGCTGTCATCCAGTAAGGCAAGTCTATCAGCTCGAAGGTCTGTGTCTGTCCGCTCACATTGCTGATGGTAGCCTCGAATGTGGCCCCTTCTCCGAACTTCACATCACGAGTCAGTCGCTTTACGTTCCAGCGCAGCGGATTGCGATAGACGTAAAGGTTCAGCGTCACGGGCGATTCCATCAGGTTGCCGTTCAGGTCGGCCACCTCTTTCACCGTCACGTAGAGGTTGGTCTTCTCTATCAGGAAGTCGGGCTCGTCAATCTGCACCAACAGCTCGTTGTCCTTGGCCACGAAGCTGTACTTCAGGTTCTCCAACATTGACTTGCTGCGCATTGGTGCATAGAACTCCTTGTCGGCCATCTCGTCGTTGACAGCCACCAGCGTATCACGGCGTATCGATTCGTTATTCTGATTATCGATGTAACGTTTCAGACTGACTCCCGTCGGTACCAGCTGCATTTGGTTGTAGTAGTCACGCTCGGAAGCCTCGAATGGCAGATAGGCTATCAGGGCCGACTCACGACCCGACGGTGTGTTGTAAGCATAGGTCTCGATGAGGTTCAGTGGCAGTACGCTTGAGAACATAGCCACCTCATCGATGTTACCCTTCATCACGTCGGCTTCGGTATTCTTATCAACATACGTAGCACCCAGACAGATTTCGTCGCCTGTGATGCCCGACAGGCTGTCGGCTGCCACCGATGCTACCAACTTGCAGTCTATATAGATGTTGGCCACGTTGCGTGAGCGCGACACCGTCATGGCGTAATGGTGCCACGTAGTGAAGTCCATCTGTGTACAGTTGGCAGCCACCTCGTAGCCCGACGAACGGAAATAGAGGGTATTTTCATTGTGGCTGATGTTGAACTTGCCAGAGATGTCACGATTGGTGGCTTCACCGTTCGACATGAAGGTAGCGTTGAGGTTTTCGCTCTTGAACCAGAACATCAGCGTGTAGTCGTGCTCCTTGCTGCGCTCGAAGGGTGTAGCCTTCATGCGAATGCCCTTCTGACCATTGACTTTCAGCGAGATGCCCTTGGGTCGTTTCCATGAGGCAAAGAAGCAGTGCAGGTCGTTGCCGCTCAGCGCGCGGTCGTAGCTGTAGTCGCCCTCACCTTCGTTCAGTAGGTAGTAGCTGAGCAGTCCTATCTCGTAGCCCGTCAGCGTCTTGTTCTTATAGACACTCAGTTCGCTACTGCTCAGTGCACGGTTCCAGATGCGGAAGTCGAGCATGTCGCCCTTGAAGCCAGTGCCTTCACCGAGCAGACTCAACAGGTCGTAGCCCAGATAGACATTGCCTGTCTCCTGATAGATGCCAGGAATGGTACCTTGTCCGATGTGCTTGTCGCCGTCGTAGAAGTGAACGGTCAGATCGTCCTTGTTCTGCTCTACCACGTAGGCAATGCGATGCAGCACGTTATTGAAGTCAACAGCAGTCGTCGATGTCACCGTCGTTCCGTTGATGACAGCCACCAGGTGGCGGTCGGCAGTCAGTCCGAATGCCGCCAAGCCGTGACCGATGACCAGCATGGGCTTATCGGTCTTCATGGGGTTCACCATGATGTCGAAGGTGAAACTCTTACCCGTCAGGTTCATCTCTTCGGTCAGGCATGAAGAGTATTCTTCAAAGGCCAGACTGGTAGAGGTCGAGAGGCTGTTCGATGCCGGCTGTCCCAGCACCTCGAAGTTGTTGATGCTGCGCAGATAGTTGCCTGCAATGGCTTCTGAGAAGGCTATCTTGATGTCGTCGCCAATGCCCAGAATGCCGTTCACAGGCTCAGGTGTGCCAAATGTATGTGGCGGACGCGTATCCTTGATACCCGTCAGTATCTCAGATGAGCGTGTCAAGAATCCGGCACCGTAGCGACAGTAGTTCACCGCACGGATGTCGTAGTATTGCTCGATGGGATCAACCTCGCCGTAGAACGGAGCCACGATGATGCCGCTCGACGGTATCGAGTCGGTCACACCGCTGGCCTTGGCCCTCAGTGCCTCGTCAGCATAGTATGAGCACACGTTCACCCAGTCCTTGTCGCCCTGTGTCGACAGCTTGTACTGCAGTTCGATATGGTCGAAGTTGGGGAAGTTCACGTCGAAGCCCTCGATGCGCACTGGCATATACCACGACTGTCGCTTGCTGTCGTAGGGGCTCTCAGTGTTGATGACCCATTTGTCGCCAGGCACAGTCACCTTCACCTTACCTGCCGACGGGATGAAGTGGGCAGAGATGTTGGTGGAGTAGATGCGTACAAAGTCTTCAGGATCGTAGAGGCTGATGGTCAGGTTCTCATAGTCGTAGGCCGTGCTGGGATATACGGCAATCTCCTTCGTAATCACATTGTGCTTGCCAGTGCTGGGGTCGATGATGGGATCGGTCCATACGGTCTCTTCCGATGCGTTGATAGCCTTGCCATCGACACGAACCGTAGCACCCTTTGGATTGCTGCCAGAGTCCAGGTAATACTTGAACGACACCGTAGCCTGAGTGGGATAGTTGCTCTCGTTGGCCATGTGCAGCACGAAGCGGGCAGGCTCGTCGAAGGGTACATTGCTCTTCACGGGTTCCTCTACCCAGATGCGCAGATTGTCGAGCGAGATAGTGGCAGGGTCGAGCACGGTGCCTGGCTGATACCACTTCGTCCTGCGCTCACCCTCGTAGGGCTTACAGGTCACACCGCCACGGGTATGGAACACGAAGCTGGAATAGACATCCATGTCGTAGTCGGGATGGTAGGGCTCACCGTAGCGCAGCTCGTCGAGCACTTCCTTGGTCATCTCCAGCATCGGGTCGGGTGTGTTCTCGTCAATGCCGTATTTTCCGTTTCGGGTTCGATAGACATCGACATTCATGCTGGCTTTGTTGGCAACGCTGAGCGTGAAGCCTATGGTCTTGGTGTTCGCCTTGTTCTCGCTGCTCACATCACTATAATTGAAGCCGAGAATGGGGGTAAACTTAATCTTGACACCTGAAGTGGCCGTAGCTGCCTCGGTAGTAACTTGGTTGTTCTCGTCCATCCCCGTTGACGACTCCTGTCCCTGCATAAGGTCTTGGATCGTTCCTAACGCCCAGTCAGGGAACATATTGGCAATATTGTTGAGATTGCTCAGTCCTGGCCACTTGATGAAACCGCTCTTGTTGCGCGATGCGCTGAAGCTCTCGCTGTACTGTACGGATGTACCGCCGTCGAAGTCGTAGTTCTTCACCAAGTTGTTGGGCTGCACCGTCAGCTTCTCCATCTCGTTTTCTGCCAGCATGTTAATCCAGTAACCCATCTGCTGGTTATAGTCCTTCACCTCGTTGACAGCCATCAGATCATTGGCTGCATGATACCATTCCACATTATCGGTTGCACCGAAGAAGGGATCGTTTACATCCACCTTACTGACATATACGCTCTTGCCCGTCTGGTCAGCCAGTGCCTGCGGCTCAGTAATCGCACCCTTGGGGTGTATCAGACTGTTGCGCAGCTTGGCCAGATTTGGCAGCAGCTCTTCCTCGATGTAGTACTGTGAGTGGATGAAGGTGGAGTTCACTCTATTGGTGACACCCATCACCTCGTCACGTACGAGATAGATGGACTTGCCCTTTGTATCTGTGCCCCTGGCCAGCACCTTCATAGCACCCAGCTTCACCTTGACGTTGGTTGTGTTGCCCAGAGAGTCGGTCACCGTAAATGTGCCGCCCTCGTTGTTTTTCATCAGCAGGTATTGCTCCTCGGGGATGGCACGCACGGCAATGGCGTCCTGAATAATCATACTCTCATTCGTACCCATGAAGAGGTCGGCTTTCGGACCTACCCACAGCTGACCCGTCTTGGTCTGAATGCGCTCCGTGACACCAAGTGTATAGCTGGTGCTCCAACTGCCGTTAAAGGTAGAGGACAGTGAGAAAGAGAAGGTCTTGTCGGAATTAGCCTCGGAAACAGTACCGTTGGCAGATCCGGCTCCAGTAGTGGTGTTGACGAGGACGGAGCCTTGATAGATAGTGGAATAGGTTCCATTCTTCACCGACATGGACACACCCAATGAGCCTTCGAAACTGGGTGAGTAGCTATAGCTCAGTTTCGAGCCGGCTTCAATATAGGAGCTACTGTTGCTGCCGGGCGGGTCGCGCAGTATGTCAATCAGTATAGGATAGTTGGCAGCTACGGTGTAGGCACCCTCCTTCTTGGGTGTGGTGGCCATCACAAAGCCCTTCATCAGTTTTCCGTCCAAGGGCTTGATGTCGTAGTAGTTGCCATCGTAGTTCAGGGTGATGTCTACGCTGCGCAGCGCCATCTCGTCTTCCAACACATTGGTCGTATTGGCAGGAGTGAAGACATACGAGGCATAGCCCAGGCTGTCCAGTTCGAGGGTGGTGGACAGCTTGCTCTCATCGTTGCTCACCATATAGTTCTTGATGAGCACCGAACCACCGTTCAACTTGACAATGTCCACTCTCTCCGTCGGTTTGTTGTTCCAGTAGTATTTCTCGCAGGCTTGCAGCATCCAGCCGTAGGGCGAGTTCGCCATGAAGACGGGGTAGCCGAACGAGTAGCAGGGAATGCTATCCTTATTGTAGCCCCACAGCTCCACTTCAGCCACGTTGCCGATATTGTCGGTAGCGGTGGTCTTCTTGGTTCCGTAGTAGGGTTCTAATCTGGGATTATACTGTGTGACCTCGAGGTCGGGCACAGCATGATAGATGCGGTTATACACACAGGTGTCGCCCTTCACGTTGAAGGCCAGGTCGAGCGTCTCGCCCACCTTGCCGGCCTGGAACAGCGTGGCATAGCCTTGAGCCGACACCTCGATTACCTTATACTTGGCGGGGTGCAGCTTCAGTTGGTATTCGCCTGTCTTGCCGTCGGGACGGATGGTCATGGCGTGGCGGGTAATGTTCACGCGAGTGGTGTCCTTGTCGGCAGCACCGAACGCATAGACCTCGCTGCGTGTCTTGACGGTGGCGTCTTTCTGGTCGCGCACCATCCAGGAAGCGTTGTCGCCTTCGAGCTGCATCACAATCTTGATGGAGTCGCCCAGATTGTTCTGTGACAGCGAACTGCCCAAGGGCTTGTCACCCTCG
>JAEEGH010003733.1_pt1 | contig 39671 bp, 30 predicted proteins | sample 9134181 | NCBI WGS metagenome assembly JAEEGH01 (sample SAMN16246544, study PRJNA631951) | gut metagenome | biome: gut microbiome; feature: rumen; material: DP-attached | host: Bos | place: Iran: Karaj | collected 2018-10 | reverse complement strand
TGAAGCAATTACAGGCTCAAGCTTATCGTTGTTCATTACCTTTTCAGGACGAACTTTTTCTACGTTGAGCATCTTTCCCCAAAGAGGGAGGATTGCCTGTGTCTTAGGATCGCGGCCTTTCTTTGCAGAACCACCTGCAGAGTCTCCTTCGACTATGTATACTTCGCAGAGTTCAGGATTTTTCATTGAACAGTCAGACAATTTTTCCGGCAAACCAAAACCGTCGCCCATTGTCTTTTTGCGCATATTGTCTTTTGCTTTGCGGGCTGCAATACGTGCCTTTGCTTCATCAATTGCTTTTTTAAGAATTGACTCAAGCACCTGAGGATTCTGTTCAAAATATATTGTGAGTTTTTCTTTTACAATCTGATCAACAATTGTGCGGACTTCTGTATTTCCAAGCTTTTCCTTTGTCTGACCTTCAAACTCAGGCTCCGGAACTTTCATAGAAATTACAGCTGTAAGACCGCTGCTCAAATCTTCGTAAGTGAGTTTTTCTTCTTTATCAAGATTTTTCTTGAGCTTTTCGTTGGCTTCAAAGAACTTATTCAAAACAAAACGAACGGCAGAACGGAAGCCTTCAAGGTGAGTTCCACCATCGCGAGTATTGATGTCATTAACGAACGTTAGTATGTTTTCGGAATAGCTGTTGTTATAGTGGAGAGCGATTTCTGTAATCACATCGTCTCTTTCTTCATTGATATAAATTGGTGTTGGAGGGACAACCTGTTTTCCTTCATCAATGCTTGCAACAAACTCATTGATTCCGCCTTCAAAACGCAAAATCTCTTCTTTTGGTTTTTCGAGACGTTCATCTCTGAAAATGATTGTGATTCCACTGTTTAAGAAAGCAAGCTCTCTGAGTCGAAGTTTTAAAACATCATAATCATATTGGGTTGTTTCTGTAAAAATTGTTTTATCAGCCTTCCAGCGGATTGTAGTTCCGTGTTCTTCCTGACTACACTCCCCTATTATTTCAACTTTTGTTTTTGGAACACCACGTTCATATTTCTGTTGATAGATATGACCGTCACGACGAATTGTTGCTTCCATCCAATCTGAAAGTGCATTTACGCAGGAAACACCAACACCGTGCAAACCACCAGAAACTTTGTAAGAGCCTTTATCAAACTTACCGCCAGCATGAAGACGAGTTAAAACTAATTCCAGGGCAGAAATCTTTTCTGTAGGATGAATATCAACTGGAATACCGCGGCCGTTATCTACAACACGAACGATATCATTTTGTTCAAGAGCGATTGTAATTGTTGTACAAAAGCCAGCCATTGCTTCGTCTATAGAATTATCAACAACTTCATAAACAAGGTGATGAAGACCTCTTGGTCCGGTTGAACCGATATACATACCAGGTCTTTTTCTAACAGCTTCCAAGCCTTTTAAAACTTGTATATTACCAGCATCGTAAGTAGCAGTCATTCTTTTTTCCTTTGATTTTTAGCATTAATTTCCCACAAAAAAAAATGCCAAATAAATGTCTATAATATAAGATATATTTTATTATTATATCTGAAAAAAGTTTGTTATTCAATGAAGTTTAGGTCTCCCATATTATAATTATTAAAAGTACAAATTAACTTTCGGTTGTGAGTTTCTGTGCGCAAAGGCGTGGAACGGCTGCTTTGCAGGCCACTGGACTGAGCGAAGCGAAGGAAGCGGCTGAGCGTGAGCGAACCGTGGAAGGCCGTTAGTGTGAGCGATTTGCGCCAAAACTCTTGAAGATTTTAAAGAAGTTTAAGATAATAAAATATATGCCTAATCAAAATTACAAAGAAACATGGCAATATGTCATGAATAAAATAAAAGAAGAATTTATTGCTCAAAATAATGAGGTAGATTTTACTATCTGGTTTAATAATATTAAATATGTGGAAGATACTGTTGATACTATTACGGTTTCTGTTCCATCGCCTTTTATACTGCAGATGAATAAAACCAGAGGATATTTTGATAAAATTCAGAATACGTTTAGAGAAACTCTGGGCATGGATAATATTACTCTTAAGCCTATAATTGCGAGTAAAGCTTCTTCAAAAGATTCTGATGCTTCTAATTCTGGTGATTTAAAAAATGAAAATAAATTATCGCCAAACTATAATAAAGATATTAAAAATTCTCATTTTGACATAAGCGAAATTGAAAAAGAGAGTGATGATTTTTCTGAAAACACTGCTGATAATCTGATGAAAAATCAGACAGAAAATCAGCTTGATGATGGTAAATCTTCTGATTCGGATAGCGAAAATAATGGTGCAAATGATAACGAAAATGATGTTAATGGCAAAAATAATGGCGAAAAAACAAATAATTCAAAAATAACTTTTGTAAAACATCCTCTTTTGGATGAAAACTTTACTTTTGATACTTTTATTCCTGGTGAAAACAGTAATTTTGCTTATAATGCTTCGCTTGCGGTCGCTAAGGATCCTGGAAAAAAATATAATCCTATTCTTCTTTACGGTGGTTCTGGATTGGGAAAAACTCATTTGATGCAGGCTATTGGAAATTATATTAATAATCAAAATCCTGGGAAACTTAAAATTTGTTATGTTCCTGCAGAAAGTTTTACAAATGAGTTTATTCGTTCTACAAGAGAAAAAAATACTGAAAGCTTCAAAAATAAATATCGAAAACTTGATGTTCTTCTGCTTGATGATATTCACTTTTTGGAAGGCAAGGAAGCAACTCAGGAAGAATTGTTCTACACTTTTAACGCTCTTCATGAAAAAAGAGCTCAGATGGTATTTACCTGCGACCTTCCGATTAAAGATGTTAAAAATCTTAAACCGCGTCTTGTAAGCAGACTTTCAAATGGACTTTGTATTGATATTAAGACTCCAAATTATGAAACCCGCTGTGCAATTTTACAAAAAAAATGCGAACAGAAGGGTCAGGATATTGATCCGGAAGTTATAAGTTATATTGCAAAAAATGTTGAAACAAATGTTCGTGAACTTGAAGCTGCTCTTACAAATATCATCGCTTATGCAGAAATTGTAGATCAAAAGCCAAATCTTGAAATGGCAAAAAATATTTTGAAGGATGTTTTCAGTGCAAATCCTAATGATAATATTTCGCTGGATACAATTCAAAAGGTTATTGCTGATAATTATGGAATCACTGTTGCTGAACTTAAAAATAAAAAGCGTGATAAAAAGTATTCTCTTCCACGCCAGATTTCTTTTTATATTGCAAGAGAAATTACAGAATCTTCTTACACAGAACTTGCACAGGAGTTTGGAAAAGATCATACAACAATCATGCACGGTTACAACAGTATTGCAGAAAAAATAAAGATAGATCCTACTCTTGATTCAAGAATTAAATCATTTATAAGAGAAATAAAAGAGTATAAGAACAAATAAAATATGAATAAAATGGGGATAAACGGTACAATATTTGTGGATAATTTAGTGATTATCAATTAAAATGTAAAAATGTAGTGGATTTGTGAATAAAATGTTAAAATCTTGCTTTTTGATATAAACATTTTATTTCATAATAATATATGGAATTAAGTGACTTATCCACATAATTCACAGGATATATTATTTCTATTACTAAATTTATAAATTTAATATAAATAAGGGGAAAAAAATGAAATTTACTTTCGACAGAGATGCAATGATCAAAGAAATAGCAATTGCACAAGAAGTTATAACAAACAAAAGCCCAATATCAATTCTTTCAAACATATTGATTATTGCAGAAAATGGTATTTTAACTATAAAAGCTACTGATTCCACCTTAAAATTTACTACTTCTTTACCTGTTGATATCATCGAGGAAGGAAGAACTACAATATTCTGTGATAAATTTATGAGTATTCTTTCATCTTTACCTTCTGGTGATGTTGAATTCATTCAGGAAGATATTGGTGTAACTATAAAACCAATTGCAAAACGCTTTACTGCTAAATTAAAGAGCCAGACAAGTGATAAATTCCCAGAGCAGGGTTCTTCTGATAATGTTCCTTTCTTTGAAATTGCTGCTAAAGATTTTAAGGAAATGATTAAACAGACTATTTTTGCTGTTTCTAAAGAAAGTAGAAGCCGCTCTTTTATGACAGGCGTTTACTTCATAAAAGAAAACGATATTCTTACTATGGTTGCAACTGACGGCCGCAGACTTTCTTGTGTAAATAAAGATGCAGTAAATATTCCAGATTTCCAGCCTGCAATTGTTCCTACGAAAATTCTTGCCTGTGTTCTTAAAAATGCTTCTGATGAAGGAAATATTCAGATTGCAGTTGTAGATAAATCAATTTTTGTGAAATTTGCAAATGTTGAATTTTCTTCAACACTTATTGAAGGTCAGTTCCCTAATTATAAAAAGGTAATTCCTGATAATCTGACTATTTCAGTTCAGCTCAATAAAAATGATTTGGAAGCTGCTTTAAAACGAACAAGTATTATGGCAGATAAGGAAATTAATAAAATCCTCTTCAAAATCAGTTCCGGTGTATTAAAAATTGTTTCTCCAGAAACAGATAATGGTGCTGCAGAGGAAGAAATACCTTGCCGTTATGACGGAAGTAATATTTCAATGGCATTGAACTTTGTTTATGTTACTGAACCTCTCAAAGGTATTGATACAGAAAATGTTATTTTTGAGTTCAACGGTGATGAAGCTTTTGATGATGAAATTGTTGTAAGTAAAGCAATTTTAATGCATTCTGAGCCAAAGAGCGATTATTTCCATGTAATCATGCCGTTAAAGGGCTAGAATTTAAGGGCTAAAATGCCATTTTTATATCAAACTTTTTATAATTTCCGCAATATCAAAAACGATACAATAGACCTTTCTTCGCGGGAGGTCTATTTTGTCGGCGAAAATGGGCAAGGAAAAAGTAACATCCTTGAATCGCTTTATTACGCGGCATACGGAAATTCTTTCAGAACATACACGGATTCCCAAATTGTAAAAAATGGTGAAAAAGACTTCAGTTTGATTTCGCTTTACAATAACGAAAAAGAAGGAACCCAAAAAATTTCCGTCGTTTTTGAAAATAACAAAAAGCGCATAGAAAAAAATTCCAAAAAAATTCAGGACAGAAAGGAGCTGGTAAACACAATTCCCTGCATTATTTTTTGCCATGATGATTTGCGTTTTGCAATTGGTGAACCAGAATGCCGCCGTTTTTTTATAGACCAGTCGCTTACTTTGTATGATTCCTTCTACATCGACGATATGAGGAATTACAAAAAAATACTTAAAAGCCGCAATACAATTCTCAAAAATCACGAGTATGAAATGCTGGATATTTATGACAGTCAGCTGGCTCAATACGGGAAAATTGTTCAGGAAAAACGCAAAAAAGCAGTGTTTCAGTTCAATGAGATTTTTGGGCGCTTGTATGAAGAAATCAGCCATATAAGCGGAGTGAGCATTGTTTATAATCCGTCCTGGAAGGAAGAAGAGACAAATATTATCGAGCTGCTTCGCAGCAAACGAGAAAACGACAAATATCTTGAAACTACGATGACTGGTCCACACAGAGATAAAATCAATTTTGTAAAGGACGGCAAACTTTTTGTACCGACCGCTTCAACAGGCCAGTGCAGGTTGATTTCTCTACTTCTCAGAGTTGCGCAATCAATTTATTATTCTAGAACCACGGGATTAAAACCGGTACTTTTAATGGATGATGTGATGCTGGAACTTGACCCAGACAAGCGTGCAAAACTTACAGCAGTCCTTCCTGAATATGACCAGTTGTTCTGCACTTTTTTGCCAGGCGAACCTTATGAACGTTACATGCATGACACTACAAAAATCTATAATATAAAAGATGGAGCCTGGTATGAATAATGAAATAATCGATAGTTCAAAAATGATGATGAATATAATGGGCAACAGTTTATTCATGCAGACGGATAATGTTGGTTCAGTGTGGAAAAGGGTAGTCTCAAAAATCCGCAATTTTAATGACGATGAAAATAACGATAAACATATGCCAATTGGAGAGCGTCTCGCCGGAAATACGCGCGTCATAGATTTAAAAAAGGGCATACTTTTAGTTGAAGTTGATCATCCGGGCTGGGTCCAATACCTGCGAATGTACCAGAAATTTATTATTACAGGCATAAAACGAGAACTTCCAGAATTAAAAATAAATACAATGGCCTTTAGACAAACCGGTTCTTCAGCCCGCTTAAATGATGATTATGAAGAGCGACTTGCCAATGCCAGAAAGCAGTTTTCCCAAAAATTAGATGAACAAGATAAGGAAATCGAGGAATTTTTGGCTAAAAATAATTCAAACAATAAAACAAAAGAGTAACATTATTGACCAATTCCAAAAAATAATGATATATTTTATTACTATTTTTATTAATTAGGTAAACAAATAAGAAAACAATATAAAAGGAGCGTTCCATGAAGAGAACATATCAACCAAGTAAAGTAAAACGCAACAGAAAATTCGGTTTTAGAGCAAGAATGGCTACAAAAGGCGGAAGAAAAGTTTTAGCAAGAAGAAGAGCTAAGGGAAGAGCAAAACTTTCTGTTGCCGACGAAAAAAAGAAGTACTAATTTTTAGGGATGGAAACATACTTGATAAAAACGGGATTTTTTAAGCGTGAAGAACGAATAAAAAATCCCGCTGATTTTAAAAAGTTGTTTAAGTGTGGAAAAAAGATAAGTATTCCCGGCGCTAAAATGTATTTTTTAGAAAATTCCCTGGGAATAAACAGAGTAGGTTTTCCTTTGATTAGTGGATACGGTAACGCTGTCGAAAGGAACTTATCAAAAAGATACAGCCGTGAAGTCTATCGTTTATTAAAATCACATCTGAACACCGGGTATGATATTTTATTCTTAATTTTTCCCGGAAAAGACTCGTTCAACTCGCGATGTGAACAAATTCGTTTATTGTGTCAAAAAGCAGGTTTACTCAAAGAAGATGCATCTAGCATAGCAAGTGAATAAACCAAATACGAATAAAAGAGGCTAAATTGATTAGGAAAATAATCAATTGGATAAAAAATTTTTTTACAAAATTTTTTTGTCTTTTAATACGATTTTATCAAAAATGTATTTCTCCATTGCATAAACCCTGCTGCCGGTTTTATCCTTCCTGTTCGACTTATGCAATGGAAGCAATAAAGAAATACGGGCCTGGTAAAGGTCTTTCTCTTTCCTGTAAACGAATCTTAAAATGCAATCCCTTTCATGAAGGCGGTTACGATCCCGTCCCGTGAAAAATCTTATAAAAAAGAGGAATAATCTGTGGATAAAAATACTATCTGGGCAATCGTCCTTTCAACCGTGGTAATTATCGGAGCTTATCTGTTAATGCCGCTTTTTATGAATAAAAATCAAGTAGTGCAGAATGCAAATGCTGAAGCAGTTGAAGTTGAAAATCTTGCTGATGAAAGCAGCTCTGAACAAGGTACAAATGCAAATCTTGCTTCTGATTCAATTTTTACTGAGCAGGAGCTTGCAGCAATGGAAGCAGCTGATTCTGAAACTCAGCCGGCTCTTACAGAAGAAAAAATCACAATCAATACAGGTTATGCAGAAATCGTATTTACAACAAAAGGTGGAGACATCTTGAGCTATAAGCTGCAAAACCATATCGACATGGATACTCAGGAAGGCGTTCAGCTCTCTGATAACGTATCTGAAATCAACCGTACCTGTGCTTTAGCTTTAGGAACAGCTGATGCCAAAATGATTGATGATATTTTCACTTATGAAAGAATTGATGATTACACTCTTCTTTTCAAGAAAAACTTTAAGGTTCGTGATTCAAGCGGAAACATCAGAAACTTCACACTTGGAAAAAAATATACTTTCAAACCTGAAGAATACATGTTCAAACTGGACATCTTAATTCATTCTCAGGACAATAGCGGACTTGATATAAACGGAGCTTCTTATACACTCAGAACTTCTCCACAAATCGGCCCTCGCTACAATCCAAAATTGAATAAATACGAAAACCGCCAGTTCATCGCATACAACGGTAAAAAAGCAAAACGCCAGATGCTTGGTTCAGGTCAGTTCAAAGCTTATGATAAAGAACTTCTCTGGGGCGGAATTGCCGGAAAATACTTTATTGAACTTTTTGTGCCAACCGATCCTTCAATCTGGAACAAGGCATATTATTCATCAAAAGTAGAAAAAGATAACTATGCAAACGCACAGGGCTTTTTTGAAAGACGAGCTTTCTCTTCATCAGACATTCAGGACAGCTACTATGTTTATTTTGGACCAAGAAATGAAAAAGATTTGAAAATCTATAATATTTCCGAAAACAATGCCTGGAAGTTCAGCGGTCACAAACTTACCGAAAGCTTGCAGACAAGCGGCTGGCTCAGCTGGATGGAAGCAATCTTAAAAGTTGGATTGGAACTTCTTCATAAGATTATCCACAACTGGGGTATCTGTATCATCATCATTACAATTATCCTTAAAGTGCTCCTCTTCCCTCTTTCAATAAAACAGTCAAAGGGAACAATCAAAATGCAGGCTTTGCAGCCAAAATTACAGGCAATTCAGAAAAAATATGCCGGTGATCAGCAGAAAATGCAGGTAGAAACACAGAAAATCTACCAGGAAGCAGGCTATAACCCGGCAAGCGGATGTCTGCCATTGGTATTCCAGTTTATTGTTTTGATTGCAATGTACAACCTCTTTAATAACTATTTTGAGTTCCGTGGAGCAATGTTCATTCCAGGATGGATTCCAGATTTGTCTTCTGGTGATTCTGTATTCAGCTGGGAAAAGAATATTCCTCTTATTTCTAGTTTTACCGGAAATCATTTGAGACTTCTGCCTATTATTTATGTTGCAACTCAGATTTTGTCTACAAAAATCACACAGCTTGGTGGCGCTACAATGGGCGGTAACCAGAATACTATGAACATGAAGCTTTTAACTTATGGTATGCCGATTATGTTCTTCTTCCTCTTCTACAGTGCACCAGCCGGACTTTTGTTGTACTGGCTTACAAGTAACATCTGGCAGGTTGGACAGCAGCTTGTAATTAATAAAATGATGTCAAAAGAAGCTCCAGCAGAAAAAACACCTGCAAAAGTTCAAAAGACAATTCCTCCAAAGGGAAAAAGAAAATAAAACCGCAATTAAATACAAAGCGCCTTGTAACGACGCAGATATAAGGAGTATCAAAAATGACTTACGAATATGAAGGAAAAACAGAAAAAGAAGCTATTGAATTAGCAGCAAACGAATTGGGGCTTGAGCGTGACCAGTTTGATGTTGAAATCCTTGAAACTCAGAAAAACTCAATTTTTAAAAAAGGCTACGTAAAAATCCGCGTTCACACTTTGGACAGTGATTCACCAAAATCTCATTTATCTGATGATGTAGAAGAAAAACATACACGCATTTATGCAGACCCGCTTCCTCAGGACGAGTTTGAACAGAAGCTTCTTGCTTTTATCCAGGAAATGATTGAAAAAATGGGTTATGACATCAAAGTTTCAGTTTCTTACCGCGAAGATAAAAAGATTGGAATTAAACTTGAATCATCACATTCTTCAATTTTGATTGGACGAAAAGGAAAGAATCTTGATGCTCTCCAGCTCCTTGCAAACATTTATGCAGGTCGCCTTGGACACGAAGAAACACGCATCATTCTTGATACAGAAAATTACAGAATCCGCCGCGAAGAAACTTTGGTTCGTCTTGCTTATACAACTGCAGACAAAGTTCGTTCATCCCGCAATTCAATTCTTCTTGAACCGATGAATCCTTTTGAGCGCCGCCTTATCCACACAACTTTAAATGATATCCCTGATGTTGAAACCAAAAGCGAAGGTGATGGTTTATATAAGCAGGTAAGAGTTCTTTACAAAGGAATCCGCTAAGAGGAAAGTTTTTAGATGACTAAAAAACTGTTTTTTATCTGTGTATCCGTGTTTTTTGCAATCTCAGTTTTTGCACAAAATGATGCAGACACAAAAAAGCCAAAAACAACGGTAAAAACACGCATACACGATGATGGAACTGACGAACTTAAACTAAAACCTCAATCTGAATACGACGGAATCATCAATGGTTCCCGAGTTACCAAAGCAGAAAAAAATTTTCCTTTTGTTTATGAAAGTCTTTATCATCTGGACAAGGAAGAATTAAAAAAAACAAGCAATTCTTCTGATGACAATATTGATATAGACGATGTTTCCAGAGTATTACGTTCTGTTTCCACAATGCAGGGAATGAAATATTTTTCTACAACAAAAAACAAAACTCTCGTACTCTACGAAAAAGCCTACATGATTGAAGGCGAAAACAGCAAAAAGAAAATTGCCGATTTGAATACTGGAAATGCAGATGGTCAAATAAGTTACTGCTACCAGAAAGATAACAGTTTTGGCGATATTTTTTACCGTTTGAACTATTATCAGGGCGAAAAAAACATGCTTGCAGTTTTTACAACAACAAGCACGATTGGAATCGGCCCCTTCAAGGCAATCGCTCCCGAAAATCTTAAAATCTTTATTTTTGTGGAAGACAAGGGTGACGAAATCCTTTTGTATCTTTTTACAGACTTAGATAGTGCAAAATATCCGGGAATGAAAGGACAGATTACCGAATCAATGACTTCTCGTCTGGATGCAGTTTATAATTGGTTTATAAAACAGTTTTAGTGATAATAAAATAAGCCATGTCAGATACGTTTGACCTGGAAAAATAGGAGAAAAAAATGAAAAAAACTTTATTAGGACTTTTAATAGGATTAACTATACTTTCAAGTTCAGCCTGTAGTCCAAAGGGGAATAATATGGAAATTTTAAATGGAAAAGACGGATTGTATGCCGTTTTGGAAACAGAAAAAGGAACTATCACTTTAAATCTGTTCTACAAAGAAACACCGATGACAGTAACTAATTTTGTCGGCCTGGCAGAAGGAACTTTGGATGCAGCAAAAGGAAAACCTTTTTATAATGGATTAAAGTTCCACCGCGTAATTGCAGACTTTATGATTCAAGGTGGAGATCCACAGGGAAACGGAACAGGTGGTCCTGGATATAAGTTCCCAGATGAGTTCGTAGATGGTCTTATTTTTGACAAACCTGGTAAACTTGCTATGGCAAACTCAGGTGCAGATACAAACGGAAGTCAGTTCTTTATTACTCACGTTCCTACAGACTGGCTCAACTATAAACACACAATTTTTGGTGAAGTTGTAGATGCAGAAAGCCAGAAGGTTGTAGATGCAGTTGCTCAGAACGATACAATCAAATCTATTACAATTATTCGTCAGGGTGCAGATGCAAACAAGTTCAAGGCAACACAGAAGGATTTTGACAAGCTGATTGAAGCACAGAAAAAACTCAACGCTGAAAAAGAAGCTAAAAAAATGGAAGCAGTAATTAAAGACTGTACAAAAACTCCAAACGGCATTTATTATCAGATTCTTGAAAAAGGAAACGGTAAAAAAGTTGGAAAGGGTAAACAGGTTACTGTTGAATATAAGGGCTTTTTAGTTGATGGAACTTTGTTTGATGCTTCAAGCTATTTCCATCCACAGGGACACGAACCTTTAGAGTTCAAAACTGGTGCAGGACAGATGATTCCTGGTTTTGATATTATGGTTGAAGAAATGGAATATGGTGAAGTTCGCCACATGGTTCTTCCTCCAGAATTGGCTTATGGAAAGCGCGGATATCCTGGAGTTATACCGGGAGATGCCTACATCTGCTTTGATGTAAAAGTAGTGAAATAAAAGATTATAATTTTAAGCTTAAAATTTTATGTTTTTATGCGAGCGGCGGAACGTCAAAGAGCGATTTCGTCGCTTCATAAATTTTACGGGCAACATGAGGGTTGTTCATTGTATAAAGATGAATACCCTGAACCCCGTGAGTAACTAAATCAACAATCTGATCAATTGCATAGGCAATTCCTGCATCTCTGATTGCTTCCGGATTATCCTGATAGCGATCCATCATATCAGTAAACTTCTTTGGTAAAACAGCATTTGTAATACTTACCATTCGTTCAATTGATTTTTTATTTGTTGCCGGCATAATTCCTGCTTCAATCGGAACATTTATACCTTTAATCTGACATCTTTCCTGGAATCTGTAGAACTTTTCATTATCAAAAAATAATTGTGAAAGAAGATGACTTGCACCAGAGTCTACTTTTTTCTTGAGATTATCAATATCATTGTATACAGAATCAGACTGAGGATGTAATTCTGGATAGCAGGCGCCAAAAATTTTAAAGGATTTTCCATCATCACGTTTGGAATCAAAATCTTTGATAAAAGAAATCAAATCACTGGCATGAGGAAAATCGTTAATAGGTTCTTTTCCTTCAACTCTGTCACCTCGCAAAGCAAGAATATTATCAATTCCGGCATTTTTAAACTCGTTCAGACAATAAAGAGCATCAGCCTTTGTCATGTTTATGCTTGGCATGTGGATAACAGATTCAACCTTACATTCATCCTTAACCCGCTTAGCAATCGCCAGAGCGTTTTCACAATTTTCACTTCCTCCCGCACCAAAAGTAACGGAAATAAAATCTGGACTCAAATCCTTAAGCTGGTCGAGAGTATTAAAAATCGTATCAATCGGCATATTTTTTTTAGGCGGGAAAATCTCAAAAGAAAAAATTGTCTTTTTGCTAAGTTCGTTTTCGTTTATCATTTAAATCTCCATTTTTTAGATTCTTTATCAGATTTATCAGAGTGTATATTTTACTAAAAATCCAAAAGAATATCCAAAGGAATTGTATTTAAAATTTGAATCAGAGAAGCTGATAACATATCTTCCGTTATTTATAACATAATAATCGTCATCAAGAAAATAGATTGGAATATAAATTGCTGTAAGTCTGAACATAATATTAAAATGATTAAGATTAATACCCAGCGTAAAAGGTAAAAAAACTCCCATCTGATGAAGGGTTTCCTGCACGAGTCTTTGTTTTCCTGATAGGGATATAATCTGCTTAAAAAACTCAGTGGTTGAATACTTATAAAAAAGAGCAGGCTGAGTCTGTAAAAAAAATCTATCTATTATTGGAAAAATAAAAGCATAACCAGAGTAAAAAGAAAATCCTTTATTAAAATATAAATCCTCGTAGTTTTTATTAAAATAATATAAATCTTTATTTACATCCCGCTGAATAAAACGTGTTGAAAAGCCAGCCCCAAAAAAAACTGGAATTTTAAAAGGTTCTGTTTCTAAAAAAGCAGTGCCATCAGAGGCTAGGGTAAGCCTTTCTGAATTAAAAAAAACGTTATTAAGGTCTACTCCAATAGAAAATGAAAGAGAAAAAGCATTAAAACAAAAAAGAAAAACAAAGGCGGGAAGAATAGATTTTTTAAAAAAAAGGGATATTCTGTGCAATTTTTGCTCTAGTGCCATTCTTTAAGTATAGGAAAAACAGAATGATTTTGCAATTGCAAGAAATCCTTAATCATTGTTAAAAAAATAGTGCATAAACTAAAAACATGGTTATAATTAAAATTGAGGATGGCTTTTTATGGATTATGAGATTACAAAAATTGATGAATCAACCTGGATTCTGAGTGAAGGATTCGTTCGGTTTTTTCTACTTGCGGGTTGTGATGAAGCCTTGCTGATTGATACAGGAATGAATGTAGGTAAAGTAAAAGAGGCTGCTAAAAAACTAACCCCTCTTCAGTTAAGGGTGATTAATACTCATTCTGATTCTGATCATGTTGGTGGAAATAAAGATTTTTATGAAGTTTATATGCATGCGGAAGAAGAAGAAAATTATCGTGCTCATGGTTTGGGTGATGGTACAAAAATTGTTCCGGTAAGTGATGGTGAAATAATTGATTTAGGCAATCGTCCTGTAAAAATTGTCTGGCTTCCAGGGCATACACCGGGAAGCATTGGCCTTCTTGATATAAATAGACGTTATTTTTTTAGTGGAGATACAGTTCAGCAAAACAGCGAAGTTTATATGTTTGGTTCACGCAGGAATATTAAAGATTATGTTCAATCATTAGAAAAGATACAGAAAATGTCTAATCAGTTTGATTTAATTTATTCTTGCCATGGAACAATTCCTATAAAACCAGACTTTATTCCTCAGCTAATAGAGGGAACAAAAAAGGTAATCGCAGGAGAAATCACAGGAACTTCAAGAGAAGTATTTGGTAATTCTATCCGCGCCTGTGATATTGGTTGCGATGTTCTATTGGTTGATTAAAGGTTAATCAAATTATCTGAAATTAATTTGGTATAATAAAAATCCCGCTGTTACAAAAGCTCCATTTTGCACTTGTTCCGTCAATAAAGTTTTGACGTGGTTCTTCTTTGCCGCGACCAGGATCTAGTGTATATAAAGTATCTCCTTTCCAGTAAGTAAGGACGTAGTGGAGTGGATTCTGCATAATTGCATTCAAATTGACTGTTGCTCTTGGAACGACAATTTCAATTACATATTCATTTTTTTCCAAGGCGGAGGAAATATCCATAATATCTCTAAATTGTGATTTATCAGCACGGGAAGCAAGCAAAGTCATAAGCTTTTCACCAGGTTCCTTAGGATTTGAAATATTCATTCCAAAAGAAACTTTAGAGGCATAGGGAGTGATTTCACTCATAATTTTAAAAGGATCACTGTATTCTCCAAAACCAGCAGAAATATCAAACTTTATATTTGCATATAATTTTTTTGCAGTGCTTTCAACCTTTTTACCAGGAATCTGACCAGTTTCGGCAAGATAATAAGCCATTGAAAATGCGCCACAGGCATTTCGTGACCATAGATTATCTTTTTGGGTTGCATAGGGTTGACCATTTTTGGAACGACAACTGAATAATAAAACACTACTTACTAAAAGTGTTATTATTGCTGATAATTTTGTAGCTTTCATTTTTTACCTCTATTTTGATTATATTAAAAACCTAATTATTCGCAAACCCTAACTAGAAATTAATCTTTTTTATAGCTTCAACAAGATTTCTTCCGTAAAGTTCACAGCCAAGGGCATTTGGATGCAGATTATCTAAATAATATTCTGAGCGATGTGGAACCAAAGAAAAGCCGTCAATTATTTTTACATTAGGATAAGTACAGGCAATTTTTTTAATACCATCGCAAAAACTTTTTAAAACATGAATATCATCTGGAAAATCTCCACGCCAGATTGGAGTTATACAGAGTATAGGAATTATTTTTCCATAAAGGCCAATTAAAGTTTCGTAATATTCTTCGATATCTTCCATTCTTGGGCAGTTGAACTGGTTGGTACCAAGAGAAACAATTATTTTATCAGGATTGTAGCCAGGCATTTTGAGAAGAGATTTTTTGTCGTAAACATAACCTCCAATTCCTTGATTGATAATATCATAATTCAAAAGTCGATTTGCAATACTAACATAGGTAGAGGCAGAACGAAGGGGACCATAACCCTGAGTGATTGAATCTCCCAGCCAGAGAACTTTTTCTTTTTTTTCTGCTGGAGTAAAGGTATTGTCGATTACAAAATTACGAATTAGAACAGTTGCATCCGCAGGAAGATAGATAATTACATCCTTTTTGCCGGCAGGAAGCTCCCAGACGAGTTTTCCCTGTTCTGTAAGGTCTTTTACGTAGCGAATATCTGTAATTTGACCATCAATTGCCATTTCAAAGGAATCTTCAGAACCTTTCCACAAAAACTTGTATTCAAAAGAAATGAATGTAGCTTCTGTCTGTAATTCTAAAGTTTTTGCAGTGGAAGCCATGCAACGGTCATACCAGAAATCAGAGGCAGTTTTAAAATATTCCATCTGTTCTTTTGAATATTGGAAAGCCTGCAGCCAGCCATCTTCCAGCTCTTCGAAAAAATAAGCACCGTAATAAATGCTTTGTAATTCTTTATTTGTTATAGTTCTCATTGTAGGTTTATTTTGAAAATTATCAATATATCTTAATACATCCATTTGTTGCTTGACCTGAGGAAAATCATCAAGCAGGGGGCAAGGAATATGAGGTTCAAATGCCAGATGATGAAACCATGTACATTGCAGGGCATTCATTCCAATTTCGCGGGCAGCATAAAGCTCTCGGGAACCACCGTCACCAATGTAAAGACATTCTTCTGGGCGGATATTAAGGATATCCAGCATTTTTTGATAGATTGCCTGCTCAGGTTTAGACAGTCCCTGCTCATAAGAAATAAGTGCAATGTCAAAAAGAGGATAAAGGGGACTGGAACGAATAAGAGTTCGTTCGTCCGAAAAAGTATTTGTAATGAGACCGGTTTTTATTCCCTTCTGATGCAAGGTTTTTAACAGCAAAATAGATTCTTCAGGAATTGCAGAAAAAGTGTCTTCCAAAGCTTCCAGTCGTTTTTGACAAATAAGATTAACATTTTCTTCTGAATATATGCCGAGTTTTTTTAATGCAATAGAAACGCCTTCTTCCATTGTCAGTCTTCCAAGAGTACGGTCTTTTTCTGTAGCATGCCATTCTCTTCTAAAATCTTCCAGAGGGATTCCAAGGTCTTGTGCAATATCTTCACTAAAATAAGTTTTTCCCGTAAAGAGGGTGACCAAAGTTTCAAACATGTCAAAAATAACGGCTTTTATCATTTTTATATCCTCATTAACTTTTAATGTGAGCATTCTAGAAGCATTATACAAAAAATACATAAAAAAAAATTCAAAAATAATAAAAATATTAGAAAATTTTGAAAATTTTTCTTGACCTTCCACTTGGTGGAAGCCTTAAAATAAAATTATGAAGATTTATCAGGTCGAAGAATTAGTTGGCATTAGTAAAAAAAATATACGCTTTTATGAAGACCAGGGGCTTTTGTGTCCAGAAAGAAATCCTCAGAATGATTACCGGGAATATTCTCTTAAGGATGTGAAGACTCTGGAAAAGATAAAATTGCTTCGTAAGCTTTCTGTTCCGATAGAAGAAATCAGGCTTTTGCAAAAGGGGAGTATGACTTTTTCCAGTTGTATGACCCAGCAAATTGAGCGGATTGAAAAGGAAGAACAGAATGTTCAGGTTATCAAGGAACTTTGTGTCAGGCTTCGTGATGAGCAGGGGGATATGAATAGTCTTGATGCCCAAGTATATCTTAGTCAGATGGAGAAAATGGAAATGGAAGGAACCAAGTTTGTTGATATACAAAAAGAAGATATAAACAGAAAAAAGAAGGGTGGAGCTGTGATTGGTGCTGTCAGCTTTTGTTTTCTTATGCTGATGGCTTTAGTGGGCTTGGTTTATGCGGTTGTGACAAAGAGTGCACCTATTTTTCCTATGTTGATTCCAATTGTAATTATTTTTGGTCTGGTAATTGGCACAGTCTTTATGCTCATTCAAAGAATTAAAGAAATAAATAAAGGCGAAGAATATGAAGCCAGAAAATATTAGGAGGTATGATATGTTACTCGTAAGTATTGATTCAATTCCAGGAAAAAACTTTGAAGTTCTGGGAATGGTGAAGGGAACAATTGTTCAATCAAAAAACTTTGGCCGTGATTTTATGGCCTCGCTTAAAACTTTGGTTGGTGGTGAAATTGCCGGTTACACAGAAATGTTAAACGAAGCCCGCCAAATTGCCACTAAGCGCATGGTTGATGAAGCTACAGCTCTTGGCGCAGATGCAATTGTAGGAGTTCGTTACGGTTCTTCTGCTGTTATGCAGGGAGCAGCAGAAGTTGTTGCTTATGGAACTGCAGTGAAGTTTAAGTAATTATCGGGAAATTATTTTCAAAGTTTTTTAGTATATAAGTTCCTTGACCTTAGCTTCAACGGCTATAGAAAGTTTTTCTTTATCATTTTGGTTTTCCGTGATGATTCTTACAAAAACTGAGCCTGCAACAATTGCTTCAACCGAGTCAGCAAGTGCTTTTGCCTGTTCCCCGGTTGAAATACCAAAGCCGCCATAAACTTTAGAACCACCGGCACTTACTTTATTCAAAAAAATAAGAGTATTGTCATCTATCGTGGTATTGGTTCCCGTAATACCTGTTCTTAAGGCTGCATAAATAAAAGGAAATCCAGCATGTGCAAGTTTATACAGACGTTCTTGGCTCATACTAGGTGCGGCAACAGGAATATTAATCATCCAGTTTTTCTTGCAAGCCGCAGTCAATCCCTCATCAAAGTCAAAAGGCAAATCTGGAATAATCATTCCTTTTACACCAGCTTTAGCCGCACGCTCACAAAATGCTTCAACTCCCGGGGTGTACACAAGCGAGCCGTAACTCATAAGATAAATCGTTACCTCAGGAAACTCGCGGTGAATCTGTGCAATAAACTCAAGCCCGTCCGCTGTTTTATAACCACGCTCCAACACCTTTGTACATGCCGTCTGAATCGCAGGTCCGTCCGCACTCGGATCCGAAAATGGAAGTTGTATTTCCAGAATATCTGCACCGCCTTTAACAAGTGCTCTTGCTGCTGTCAATGCCAGCTCATTTGTTGGATAACCTGCAACCAAATGACTCATCAATTTTATTTTTTTCATTTTAATTTCCTCTTATTCAAATTTTTAAGGGCGCAACCTCTGTAAACAGAGGTCGTGTGTTCCGCCATTCCCTAACGGTCAGCCGCTTCACTCACAAACTAACAAACGTTAGTTTGTTCGCTCCAGTGGCCGCCTTCGGCGTGGCTCCATACACTTGCGCATTCTCATTTATTTTGCAAAATGAACGTCTTTTCCGCCTTCCAGTCTTTCAATCTCCGAATGTAAAAACTCCAGCCATTCTTTAGGTCTAAAAACAGGACTTGTAATGAATACATCCTTATCACCTCGGCCGCTCATATTTATAATAACCGCCTGGTCTTTAGGAATCTCCTTTGCAATCTTCATAGCCGCTGCACCTGCGTGTGCCGATTCCAGTGCAAAAAGAATACCTTCGTTCTTAGCAAAAAACTGGACTGCATCCAAAGCCTCTTTATCAAGAATTGAAGTAAACTCAACTCGTCCAGACCGTCCAAGGGCTGCAAGCTGAGGACCGATACCGCAATAATCAAGACCAGCAGAAATAGAACGGGTAGGAAGAGCCTGTCCGTCTTCATCAAGTAAAAAGCGACTTTTGTATCCCTGCATGATTCCATCGCGGGCAGCGTTTCCTGTCATGCGGCTTGCATTTTCACCAACGTTTGGACCAATGCCACCTGCTTCTGCTCCAATAAGTCGAGGTTCATTCTCATTTATAAAAGGTTCAAAAAAACCGATTGAGTTTGAACCGCCGCCGACACAGGCAACCATTGCCCCAATTTTTATTCCACGTTCTTGAGCCTGCTTTTTTACTTCACGACCAATTACACTCTGGAACTCACGCACGATATCAGGGAAAGGCGCTGGACCAAGAGCACTTCCCAAAACATAATGGGTTGTATCAGGATTGGCAGCCCAGTCACGCATTGCTTCGTTTACTGCGTCTTTAAGGGTTCGGCTTCCACTTGTTACCGGATGAACTTTAGCGCCATATAATTCCATTGAGGCAACATTTGGTTGCTGACGGTGAACATCAACTTCGCCCATGTAAATTGTACAATCAAGTCCCAGTTTGGCACAGGCAGCTGCAGTTGCAAGTCCGTGCTGGCCCGCACCAGTTTCTGCAATAATGCGTTTTTTACCCATGCGTTTTGCCAGCAGACATTGTCCTATTGCATTATTAATTTTATGTGCTCCTGTGTTTGCCAGCCCTTCCAGCTTTATGTAAATCTGAGCTCCGCCCAAAAGTTTTGTTGCTGTTGGTGCAAAGTAAAGAGGGGTTTCACGCCCAATATAATCTCGACGAATTATTTCAAGCTCGTCTAAAAAGTTTTTGTCCTTCATCGCCTCATGAAAAGCAACTTCAAGTTCATCAAGCGGTCGTCTTAGAACTTCGGCTACATACTTTCCGCCATATTGATTAAAAAATCCATTATCGCTCATTTTGTACTCCTATTGTCATTATTGCATTGGTAATTAATATATGAAGCTAACTGTCTCATTTTGTTAACATCTTTTATTCCAATCGAATCATCTGTTTCAACTCCGCCCGATACATCTATCAGCTCAGGGGAAAAGTGGTTTATTACATCGCTGACATTTTCTGGTGTAATGCCGCCTGCAATCCATTTGATTTCATAGGTAGTTTTTATGTCTGATTTTGACGACAGTTTTGTACTTTTGTTAACACTGTCTACAATATTTGAAGTGTCTATTTTTGTAGAAGAAACAGCTTTTCCCAATACAATTTCCTTGGAATCCAGAAGAACCCGCATTTCACCTTTTGAAACAAGAGCCTCATAATCATCAAGGTTTCCAGCTACAAAATAATGCGGTAATTCAAGAAGAGATTTGTCTACTTTTTCATACTGTATTTTGTGAAACTGTAATGCATCAAAAACACCGTCTTTTACAAGTTGAACAGCTATTTTACTTTCAGGCGAATCCAAATCCACAATCACGGCAATTTTCTTAGCCTGCAATTTAACAAGTTTAGGCAAAAGCTTTTCCAAACGGTTATCACGTGTAATGCTTCGTGGGAATGCATCTGCAAAAATGAATCCTAAAAACTTTGCGCCAAGTTTTTCTGCCTCAAGAGCATCTTCAATCCGTGTAAGTCCACAGATTTTGAAAAAAGCCTGTTTTTGAATCTGTTGAGGGGCTGAAACAAGTTCAACATAATATGATTCTGCATATTTTTTCCAAAACTCCGCATTCCTTGTTGCTTTTGCACTCACAAACGAATCAACCAACCCTTTGCGTAGTTCAGGATTTTTTGCAGCAGCTTCACCAAGTAAAAGTCCAGTAAATCCCATTGAACTGACTGCAGCCGCACATTCATAATTTGTTACACCGCTTTCAAACACAATTCTTGAGTTCTCACCCATAATTGCACGGATTTTCTGAAACATCATACATGGCCGCAGTAAATCTATTTTGAAAGTTGCAAGATCTCGGCTATTCACACCGCAGACAAAATTATCAAAACCATTGGAAGCAGTAAGCGCTTTAAAATCCTTATGCCCGAATATGTAAGAAAGTTTTTCCAAATCTTCATCCGAGCGGATTTCTATCAATGCCGACATACCGAGTCGAACAACTTCTTCTGCCATTTTCAAAAGTGTTTCTTTTGGCAAAATGCGTGCAATCAAAAGTACTGCATCTGCTCCTGCCTTATAAGAAATCTCAACTTCTTCCGGGAAAAGCAGAAAATCTTTGCGTAATACTGCTGGAACAGTGCCACTTGAATCGTAATCATCCGAAGCATAATCATCTATAGCACGACAAACGTTAACTAAATCATACAGTGAGCCCTTAAAAAAGTTTCCTTCGGTAAGACAAGAGATTGCTGCTGCTCCTGCCCGTGCATAAGATAAAGCAGTTTGATAAGCATCTAATTCCGGTGAAATATCACCCTTGCTTGGAGAAGCACGTTTTACTTCCAGAATCACACCTTTTGTTTTTAAAAAGGGGTGAAGTGGTCTTTTTCTAGCTTCCGGTAAAGATAGGCCAAAATCCAGTCCTAAGGATTCAATATCAGTCCGGCGTTTTTCTATAATTCTTGTAAGTATGTCCATTTGTTATGCACTCAACTCCTCACTGACCTTTTGAATCTCTATTAATTTTGCGAGAGTTCTTCCTGAATCAATTGCATCCAAAGCCATAGCATAACCATCTTTGAGAGTGCGGGCCTTACCACAAAGATAGAGAACCGCTCCCGCATTAAGACCGACTGCATAACGGATTGTCTTTCGACCGCTGCCATTAAGAACTTCCATAGCGAGTTTTGCATTATCACTGCCGTTTCCGCCGTAGAGTTCATTTTCATCAGCATCAGATATTCCAAAATTAGCCGGATTTATTACATACTGATTTTCGTTGCCTTTTTCATCAATCTGATAAACGGTGGTTGGTGCGCATGGAGAAATCTCATCGTAACCATCTTCAGAGTTCACAACCATAACACGTTTAGCACCAAGTGATTTAGCGGCTCGGGCATAGTCACGCAAAAGATCTTTTGAATATACGCCAAGAACTTCATATTTTGCATTTGCTGGGTTCAAAAGAGGACCAAGAACGTTGAATATTGTTTTAATACCAAGTGCCTTGCGGATTGGAGCGGCGAATCTCATTGCTGAATGATAAACTGGGGCCATAAGGAATCCAAAGCCGGTTTTGCGAACCAGTTCAGCAGTTTTATCCGGGCTTGCCATGATATTAATACCCAGGGCTTCAAAAAAGTCTGCTGCACCAGATTTTGATGATACAGCACGGTTTCCATGTTTTGCCATTACCTGACCACAACTGGCGGCAACCAACGCAGACATAGACGAAATATTGAAGGAACCTTTTCCATCGCCGCCTGTACCAACGATTTCTGCAAGTCCTGCACCTGCATCTTCACCAGTTTCCATTGGGAAAGGAGTTTTCTTTGCAAGCATTACCTGAGCTGCACCACCCATTTCTTCGGCAGTTGGAAGTCCTCGGGAAGCCATTGCTGTAAGCACGGATGAAGCGACTTTTTCGTCCATTGTTCCGTCGGTAAGTTCACTGATAAAAGAAGCTGTCTGCTCTCGGCTCAGAGGTTTTTTTTGGTCAATCAGCTGGTTCAAAATCAAAACATGGGAAATATTTTCGCGACTGTAATTGAGGAAGGCCTTAAAAAGGGCATCTCCGTTTTCGCTTGCAATAGATTCCGGGTGGAACTGAACGCCTTCAATTACAAAGTCTTTGTGGCGGATTCCCATTATATCACCATCTTTTGCCCGTGCAGAAACTTCAAACTCAGGAGGAAGGGTAGATTCATCAACTACAAGAGAATGATAGCGGGTGAAGTTACCTTTTAATCCTATGCTGCGGAAAATACCACGTCCATCGGTTTTAATTTCTTCTACAATTCCATGGCGGATATATTTTGCTCCAACAATTTTTGCTCCAAAAGCGGCACCAATTGCCTGATGACCAAGACAGATTCCAAGAATTGGGAGTTTTCCCGCAAAATATTTTATTGCTTCAATAGAGATTCCTGCTTCAAAGGGAGTTCCTGGTCCTGGTCCTACAACAATGTGTGTGGGTTTTGCAGCTTCAATTTCTGCAACTGTTCTTTCTTCTGAACGGAAAACCTGAACTTTTCCACCAGAAACTCTTTCCAAACTCTGAACGATATTAAATGTAAAACTATCTTTATTGTCTATAAATGCAATCATTTTTTTCCTCCTTCAAAAACAGATCTTAATGCTCCAAGCTTTTCGTTTGTTTCTTCCCATTCGCGGTCGGCATTGCTGTCATAAACAATTCCTCCGCCTGCCTGCAAAGACCAGACTTTTCCCTGTTTTAAGGCACAACGGATTGCAATACAAAAATCTAAATCACCGTTTGATTGAATGTAACCTACTGCGCCTGCATAAAAGCGTCGTTTTGTTTTTTCAATACGGCTTAAAATCTCAATTGCACTGATTTTTGGTGCTCCAGAAACTGTTCCTGCCGGGAAAGCTGCTCTTAAAACTTGAATTGGTTTAAATCCTTCTGCAACTTTTCCCTGTACATCACTAACGATATGCATAACATGACTGAACATTTCAACTTCCATAAAACGGGTAACTTCTACACTTCCGTTTGAGCAGACATGTCCTAAATCATTGCGGGCTAAATCTACAAGCATAAGGTGTTCTGCGCGTTCCTTTGCATCGTTGAGGAGTTCTGCTTTTAAGGCTTCGTCTTCTGCGGTATTTTTTCCACGGCGGCGAGTTCCTGCAATAGGGCGGATTGAAGCAATGCCTTCACGAACGCGTACAAGACTTTCTGGTGATGAACCAATGAGCTGGCGTTCTCCAAAATCGATGTAGAAGAGGTAAGGGCTTGGATTAACTGCCCGCAACTTTCGATAAATCTCAAGGGCGGAATTATTGCATTCAAACTGAAGGCGGCGACTTGGAACAGCCTGCAAAAGATTTCCTGCAATGATTTCTTTTTTGATAGCTTCAACTTTTTCTTTGTATTCGCGTTCACTTTGTTCAAGATTTGTGATTGTGTGGACTTCGCAAGCTTCTTCTGGTTCAGAAAGATAAGAAAAATCTAAGTCGTTGAGGCGTTTTTTCAAATCAGAAACTGCTTTTTCCAAATCAATCTGGTGTTCATTGTAATTTAGGGCAAATACATGAATGTTTTCTGTAAAATGATCAAAAACTACATAGATATGACCGGCTACAAACTCGCTTTCAGGAATATGAAGTTCATCTGTCTGGGCGGCAAGATTGATTGTATCGCAGCGGGCGGCAAACTCATAACTGAGATAACCCAAACCGCTTGTAGGAACTGGAATTGTATTAGATATTTCCTTTCCGTCCTCTCTAGTGATTATGCTCATGTCGTTTTGTTGCGCAACATATAAAAGTGCATCAAGAATGTCCGGTGTATGAAGAACTCGGCTTCCTGGTGCAATTGTTTCATTTGTTTCATTTTTGCCTTTGTATGGAAGGCGGCGACCGTCAATTAAGAATGCAACGCCATCATCATCTTGAATAATATGAAATGCTGGTTCAAGAAGAAGAATAGAATAGCGTTCTCGTCCGCGTGCAAAGCTTGCACTTTCCAAAATTGCTGATGCTCCGATTTTACGCGCCAAAGAAAAAGGCGTGTACCTGTCACATGGCAGTGAAAAATAAATTGAATCTGTACGTGTCATAGTTGCTCCTGGACTATGTTTCTATTAGTAGTAACACAATCTAAGAGAAAATATACTTCGTCTTTTTGTTTCTGTCAATAGAAACATAAAGAGAAAATTATAATTTTTTATTATATTTAGGGGCATAAAAAAGGGGATGACAAATAATATGTCATTCCCTCTTGTGATTTTATTCTTTTTTTCCAAAAGTTGGCGGACGTTTTTCCGGGTCAATATCAAAGTTGATGTAGCTGTAATATTTAAAGAAAGGGTCAACTACGCTTCTTACTTCTGTACCAAGTTCAAGAAGGTATTCGCCGCAGTGTTGGCCCAGTTGAGAAGAATCAGTCCATTCAGGTAAGCCTTCTCCGTTTGGGTTTCCGTATTTTACAAAGTTTGCCCAATATTCGGTCATTATGGCTTCAAGTCTGTAATCTTCACCGTTATAAATGTTCTTTTTGTTTTTATCCAGATTGCCGTAAGCATAAGCCATTTCTCCGGAATGCATGGTGCTCAAACCGATATTTTCTTTTGTAAAAACATATTCATAAACCGGTTTTCCTTGAGCTGCAAGAACTTTTGTCCAGGAATAATGAGGATAGGTAAAACAAACAACAGAGAAAATATCTGTATAAAATTGTTTAGCCTCTTTATTTGTTTTGATTTCTTCGAGCTTACACAATCCCTCCACATCGCTAATATATGGCGACTCGTAGAGCATCTTTTTATAATTACGCTTGTTGATATTAGTTAAAAAAGTAAATGCCAGACCTTCGTTATGATTAAATCCATTCAGCAATGCTTCTTCATGATTCAAACCCTTCTGGTAAATTTCCCAGGGATATTCAGGCAATGCATAGGAATCTACTGTCATCGCATTATTCGCGTGGGAAGTTTTTACCAGTTTTTCAGCCGGAACAGCACGTAAATCTTCAATGGAAGTTGCCTTAAATTCCTCCATGATTTTCTTACCCATAGAAAGTGCAGCTTCTTTTGAACGGAAAGTGTGAGACGGAACTTGAACTACCAGTGAAGAACTTTCTGCAATTGCCCGTCGGAATAAACCTTTTGAAAGCGGAGAAGCACACAAAGCATTTACCGAAGAAGAACCTGCTGATTCACCTGCGATTGTTATGTTTTGAACGTCGCCACCAAATGCTTCAACATTGTGATTTATCCATTCCAAAGCTTTAATCTGATCCAAAAGTCCGTAGTTTCCTGTTGTGTTGTTTGGACTTTCTTTTATCAAATCTTCGTGGGCAAAATAACCAAAAACTCCAAGTCGATAAGCAATTGTAATTACAATAATTCCTTTTTGTGCAAGTCTTTCGCCGTCATAACTTTCAAACCAGGAAGAACCGCTTGTCAGGCTTCCACCATGAATGTAAACCAGAACAGGAAGCTTAGAGTTTGCACTGGTACCAGCTGGTCGCCAGATATTGAGATAAAGACAGTCTTCGGACATTGGACCAAAATCACTGCGGTCGCCGCTTGAATGTATGTAGGCATTAAATAATTTTCTGATTACTTTTGGATAGTTACTTTGCATTGCCATTGGAGCAAAATGGTCAGCTTCTAAAACGCCATCCCAGTTTTGAACATCAACAGGTTCTTTCCAGCGAAGATTTCCTACAGGCGGTTCAGCAAAGGGGATACCTGCAAATAATTCAACGGAAGTTTTTGGATTAGATATACCGCGAACTTTTCCGTTTTTTGTCTCAAGGATTTCTGTTTTTTGGATTTGCCCTTCATTTTCAGTAAAAGGGCTTGTAACATCTGTTGTTTTACAGGAAAAAAGAAGTGCAGTAAAAAGAGTAAATCCTATAAAAAGAAAGCCTGCTCGAAGGCCTGGCATAAAAAATGATTTCTTCATAATAACTCCAGTTGAAATTATTATACTTATTTTACAAGAAAATTAAACGTAATTTTTTCATTTCCGCAGACACAGGTGCAGGTGTGATTACCGCGTTCTACAGGCAGATGAAAATCAAAAGGTCTTTGAACTTGAAAAGAAGGATTATTGTCATAAAAAATAGACAGTTGATTTGCAGAGCCACCAATGACCTGAACATTTATTGCCTGTTTTGTTGCAGATGTGCTACTGTAATAAAAAATAGAATTATCCCTTGGAGAAAGTAGAGTCAGCGGACTGGAATTATAATTTATAACTGCATTGATGTTATTCGTTTTTATCCATTGCTGGAACTCTGACGGGAATATAATTTCTATATCGCCGTCTGTATTCTTCTTGTGCCAGTCGCAGCTTTCCAGTTCACACCCATTTTTTATGTATTCATACACCGAAGCCGGACAATCCGGACCAGCTTTTAAGCCTGATAGAGAACAGATTTTTTGAAGTGTCCAGTTTTCAGGTTTGTCGAAGTCTTTTTTTTCATACACCTGACTTTTATCAGAATGCTGTATACTTTTGTTTACATTCTTTTCTACATAATCTAATAGATTTTTTGCAACCCAGGCTGGAAGAGAACTTCCTGTTTTTCCAATAACTGTTTGTCCTGCAAAGTTTCCCATCCATACACCAATTGTAAAATATTTTGTAGCTCCCAGAGCTGTAATATTCTGATATTGATTAGAAGTTCCAGTTTTAAAGATTGAAGGATAATCTGTTTCAAAAGTTTGGGCATAACCAAAGCCAAGAGCCCGCGAACTTTTATCAGAAAGAATAGAGCAAATTAAGCGTGCAGTATCCTGTGAATAAATCTGATTTCCTTTGAAATCTTTTCCATCGCGAGGGAAGATGCTGAATGCATTTACAAGCTCATACAAGGTTACTTCCCCGGCACCAAGTGCAAGCCCCAAATCAGCTTCTTTGCCACCGTATCTCAAGGAATCAAATCCTAACTCATATAATTTGTTCAGATAATTATCTACACCTATTTCATTTAAAATCGTTACTGCCGGAATGTTCAAACTGGAAGCAAGGGCTACACGAGTTCTTATTGGCCCGTTGAAACGGTTATTAAAATTAGCCGGAATATAAAGATTTTCACCACCAAACTCCTGTGGGATATCGGCTATAACTTTTGATGGATAATAAAGAGGATTTCCTTTTTCATCAGGCGTATCAAAAGCAAGAGCGTATAAAAAAGGTTTCATGGAACTTCCCGGCTGATTTTTTACCAGAACACCGTCTATTTGTCCACTTACGGAATCATCAAACCAGTTTTCACTGCCAACCCAGGAAATAACGGAAGCATCCTTGTTATTGATTAAAAGAAGAGCACCGTTACTGATTCGTGAGTTTTTTGCCTGCAGGAGAGCCTCTGAAAGCAAGGCTTCTGCCTGAATTTGTACATCCATATCCACGGAAAGGTGGAGTTCATAGTTTTCGAACAATTGCGGGGCAGTTTTCTTTAAGTACAGAATATAATGCGGCATCTTGTATGGATATTCAAAGGCCTGTGCCGTTTTTGCTGCAGTCTCTACAGCTTGTGCGTTAACAAAGGAAAGTCCGTCAGCAATTTCCCGGGCCATTTCTGCGCATTCGGTCGGGTGATTTATTGGATTATACGAGGAAGGACGGCGCGGAATTACAGCAAGGCAGCATAACTGTTCGGGGGAAAGTTCGTTTACGGGTTTGCCGAAGAAAGCTCGCGCCGCGGAATTAACACCACAGACATTCATACCAAAAGGAAGTGAGTTTAAATAGAGCTCTAGAATCTTTTTTTTAGAAAAACGGGCTTCTATACGATAAGCATTAAGAACATCCTGGAGCTTGCGAGAAAAAGAATGAACTTCTACAGGCAAGCATATTTTAGCCAGCTGCATAGGAATTGTAGATGCACCGCGAATTGTTTTTTTAGAAGACATATTTTGAAAAAATGCCGTAATTGCTGCTGTGTAATCTACTCCGTGATGAAAGTAAAAACGTTTGTCTTCTGCTTTTATAAAAACACTTCTTACCTGAGGCGATATTTCTTCCAAAGGTAAAAACTCGCGTTTTAATCCGTCATTAAGAGAAGTAATTTGTATTATATTTCCATTACAATCATAAACCCTGCAACTGTAGGGCTGATTAAGCAATGCATCTAATTCCGGATATGGGGTGTAGCGTAATAAAAGCCACACTCCCAAAAATCCCAGAATCAGATATAAAATCGGCAGATTATTTTTCATATTTTGTTATGCATTTAGATTTTCGGGTCAAGCCCGAAAATGACATATTCGTATTTATCAGACAGATTATCTCTATTTAATCTGGAACAAATATCCGTCGCTTCTACCAAAGATTTCCGGTTCATACATACATTCAGCCTGAACTGGCGGTGTTGGATAAATCCCACGTCGTGTTGCTCTGAAGGTAAAGCTTACTGTTGAAGAACCAACATTGAAATTATCCCAGAAGAACTGGATTTCGTTGTCATAGATAGTTTTGTTGCTTAACCAGTGTCCCCAGCCTTCTGATTCAACTGAAGTTTCGCCCTTAGAGCTTGTTGTTACAAATGTAGAATCCAGTATTTCTGCACCAGAAGGAATTGGTGAGCGCAGGGCAACATAAGTTCTGTTTCGTATTGATTCGACACGAACTGTGGCCTTATACAATTTTCCACTTTCTAAAGTAAGCAGAGAATCATAAACACCAGAAGTTTTGATTTCTTCGCCTGTTTCATAGTCTGAAATTGTATACACAATCTTTAATCCTTCGTCGCGGGCACATTGCATTTCATCTGGAAGGGCATATTTCATTTCTGCTGTATAATAAAGTTGACCAGGACCATTCTTTTCAAAGGAGATTGGAATAGTTTTATCCTTTTCCAGACTAGAAATAATTTCATTTTCAAAAGGAAGTACCAGAGTTTTTGGTTTTGCTCCTACACCCGTAAAAGCTTCTGTCATAACAGATTTTCCATCAATTTTTGCAGTTCCAGTAAAGTCGGTGTTATCAAGGTTCCGCATTTTTAGATAAGTATAAATTGCTTCCAAAACCTTTGCTGTGGATGCAGTATTTTTCCAGTAGCCCATGGATTGATTTTTCATCAGTGTAAAGAGCAGGCGGTCTACCATCTGGTCATTAGGATCAACTTTTACAAAAGCCTGCAAAATGATTGCCATTTGTTCAGCAGGAGATTCATACCAGAACCAATAATCATCTTTGCGGTTAGGATCCAGAATTGTTACAGAACGTTCAACCGGCTGCAGGTAAGGGCGAATAATCTTGTTTATTTCGCTTGCTTTTGTCAAAGAACTTAATCCCATGTCTTCTGCGAAGGCTAAAGAAACATAAGCAGCAGCTGATAAGGTAAGGTTGTCTATTTTTCTATATAGATTGTTCAGTTCATTATCAAGATTGTGATAACCCAGTAATTTCATAACATAGCAGGCATAAGCTTTGAGGTAATCATTATTAGTATAAGTATAGCTTGTAACTTCCTTTGCTATATAGGATGAAAGAGTTCTAAGATTAATTTCAAGTTCATCACGAGAATAGCCTCTTTGAATTGCTGCTGCACAAATATGAGCGATTCTAATACTTACATAAAGCGAACCTCTAGTTCCGTCTGGCCAGTAAGGGAAAGAACCATCTTCAAGCTGAACTTTTGCCCAAGAAGATGTATAATTTTTTACACAGGTCTTAATATCCTTTACTTTTGAATCCAGACCAAAGATATCAATATAATCTTCAAACAGAACTAATGGCAGAACTCTAGAAGACTGTTGTTCAAGACAGCCATAAGGATAATCAAAGAGGTAATTTACAGCACCACCAAGCATACCAAGACGAGTTGCATCAAGAGTTACAGAAAGTGCACCTTTTCCATCTTTTGCAAAACCTGGGATAATAAGTGCTTCTGTAGATTTTGCAACATCCTGATTATCAGTTGAGCCAATCATGGTTACGGTTTCATAAACGTAAGTTTTTTCTATCTTAATTGGAGAAATCAGTTTTTCATTTAGAAGTTCAGATTTAATGCTGTAAACAAGTTCGACCGTTCCTTCTTTTTCTGCTCCAACATCAAAGTAAACAACTGTAGAATCTCCGGCAGCAACCATAACTGTATGTTCATTTTTTCCATCAACATAAGCCTTACCTGGAATAGTCTTTCGTCCGGCAAGTTCATCTTCCTTTGTATTTTTTGTTGGACTGCGGGTTTCGAGGCTTACAGTAACTGTTTGTGATTCAGAATCGAGATTTGTGATTAAAACACCACATTCAGCAGTGTCTCGTTCTCGGAGCTTGCGTGGCTGAACCTGCTGAATATTTATAGGATTTTGAACTTTAACTTCATCTTCCTGCAGAGCAAACAAATCTTCCTTTACACCAAAAGCAGTGATTCTATAAGTTGTAAGGGAATCAGGCATTGTAAAGGTAACTTTTGCCTGTCCATTTTCGTCGGTAAAGATTACCGGTTCAAAAACTGCGGTCGGCCTAAAATCTTTTCGTTCATTGTCTTTTTCTTCATCCGAGGCGGCTTCTGCATCACCACCAGCAAGATTCTTTACACTGTAAGTAACAGGATCCATCAGTAAGGCACGTGAATCACCGCCTTTTACACACAATGGATATTTATATGAATTATAGAAAAAGTCTATTGGATTAGAAACGTGATAATTAATCAAATCAAGAACGCCTCTATCTACAGCCATAACCGTAAGCTCTGCATTTGCCAAAGGTTTTCCACCTTTTCTTGCAGTAAGCGTGATAGTTGCTTCTTCTCCAGGACGATATGTTTTTTTACTGCTTTCAATATCTACAGAGAAGGCACGTACATAAGGATTTACGTTGATTGCCGTAACACCAAAATATCCTTTTGGCTTATCCAAATCAGTTTCGCCATATTGATAGTTTGGAGTTCCAACACGGTCAGAATAAGAAGAAACAGAAACATAAACCACAGGAACGTAATTTCCAGCAATAGGAACTTCAATTACATTTGCTGGTTCATCAAAATGTCTAACTTCCTGAGTGAAAATACCTTCGCGTTCAACAGTGATAAGATAATCACCCTTCTGAAGCGGACTTTGTAATAAAATCTGTGCCGTATCGCCAGGATTATAAAGATTCTGATTAGGTGTTAATGTTATTTCTTCTGAATCATCACTTCCGTACCAGCTCATTCCACTTCCTGTTACATAAAAACCGATGGAAGTGATTACAGGATTATTCTTGCTGTCCTTACCGGAGATTTGGAGGGTGTACCAGCCAGTGTTTTCAGGTGTAATTTCCAGACTTCCTGCACTATCAATTTTTACAGAACCAGATGATTCTTCAATTGTAGTTTTTTGATAACGCTGGTAAATGTTAGAATAAACGCTTTGCTCATGAACCATAGTCCATTCATCGCGACTTAAACTGTATGATAAATCAGATACTTTAGCGTCTATATCTTTTGTTTGAAGCAAATTGCCATAAATATCTGTAAGAATATAAGGGAAATTGAGTTTTTGTCCTTTTTTAGCAAATCCGCTGATGTTGGAGGCGTTTTTAAGTCCAACATAATATAAAGCAGGATGAACAAAAACTGAAGCCGCAGTAGTTATCTGCTGATTTGAAACATCGGTAACGCTTGCTTCTACGCGGTATTGATAAGGTTTTCCATCAGTAATCTTTTCGGAGTTACAGCCTAATTGCGCGGTTCCGCTTGTTGAAAGGTTACCTTGATCTTCGGAATAGTAAGTTCTGCCTGAATACTGATTATATGGGCCAAAGTTATAATCTTTGGTTTCTGGGGTATCAGGCTCAAAGCTTGTTCCCTGTTTAAACCAGGAAGCAGTGTAAGCAGCGCCGTTAAGACTTCCACCAGCTAAATATTCTGCACTTAATTCAGAGCTGAGCTTGTCTCCACCATAATAAGTTATATCCGGTACTTTGATTCCTGCCTGGATTTTGAGACGTTCAAACTCGGCAATAGTTATATAATAACTACGAGGTTCAGCACCTACAGAATTATCCGTTCGGGTGTATTTTATTTCATAAGATCCAGGCTCCAAGACATCAGGCAGTTTGATTGTTCCGTAGAATCCACCGCTTTCTGAAGTTTCTCCTAAGATTGGCTCCATGATATCTGGTGCATTCCAGGATGAACTCTTAAAGCTAATGGAATAAGTTCCTGTATGAGATTTTAAGGTTCCTAAAAGCTGATCTTTATCTATACCACGGAAAGTAACAGTTTCTCCAGGTTTGTAAAGTCCACGGTCAACAAACATAAAGGTCTGCTGCTGAGGCTTGCGGACTTTTGAACGGCTTCCGTTGTTTACGTTAAAGTTCCAGGTGCTGTGGGAGTCAGGTATAAAGGCTGCTCTATCATCACCATTGGTAACTTCTACAATTAAATAATCATTTGTATAATTAATTGAACAGGCATATTCGTAGCGGATTATTTGTTCTTCTGTATACTCTATTATACATAAGCCGTTTTCATCTGTAGTTCCAGAAGCAAGGATATAATTAGAATCCAGACTACGGTTTGAATATTCCTGTCCTAAGAGGATATTGACCTGGGCATTTGCGACCGGCTTACCGCTAGAAAGACTGCGGACTAACAAAACCGCTCGGTTGATTCCAAGACGGGCGGTAATTCCCAAATCTGTGACTTGAATGGTCATAGGATGATTGTCTGTATCATATTCCCATTGTTCGTCCCAATTGTCGTAATAACGTCGTGTTGTAAAGGAATCAAACTTAACGAAACCATAACCGTTTTTAAGATAAGGATCAAAATCAATTTCCATGAACTGTCTTTTATTTTTGACATCTGTTGGAATTGTCTGATTTCCGTCTGGCAATGTTTCACTAAAGCGATTGTATTCAGTTTTCAAATCAAAAGGATTATTTGTGGAGTCAATTTTGTAATAAGAATTGGATTCCAGATTTTGATATTCAAAAACCATTTTATGAGGGAACTGGGCTTCGAGCATTTTTGAACCATAATCAAGGAACTTAATGTAAGCCTGTGCATTTTTAACTGTGAAAGAATAGGTTTTTGTTTTTAATACGAGATTTTGTCCGTAAATATCTTTGATTTCGTTGTTGAAAGTGATTTTGTGCTTTTCATCAAAATCAATTGGAAGATTATAAATTATAAGATTTCTGTCTGAGATTTCAAAATTATCTTTTGTGAGCTTATAATCAAAATCAAAAGAGATATTGTCTACAATTGTAGACTCGTCAGGCACCTGAGTAAATCTGATTGTAAGAGGATGGATTTTTTGTCCGTAAGAATAATCTGTATATTCTTCAACTTCACTGATTTCAAAAGCTTTTAGGGTTTCATAGGTTTCGGAGCTGTTTGAATATTTAATAGAAGCAGTTATAGAAGCATTATGAGGAACATTATCAGTTACTGTAATTATAAAAGAATTAGATTTTTTTTCATCAAGATTGTATTTAATAAAGTTTTCGTTGAAACCCCATAAATCGGATTCAGGTGAAAATAATATTTTTGAAGTATATTCTGCATTTCTTGTTCCAATTTTGACATTAAGGATTTCTTTAAGTCTTTCTTCTGTGATTTTATAATTAAGCATTAGGAAAAAGCGGTTTTCGTAAGGAGGAAGTGCACCTGTTGTCCAGGTATAAGCTGATTCTCCTTTTTCCATGTAACCGCCGTACATTCTTTTTATTTCAATTTTATCTGCGATTGTCTGGAAGGTTGTTTGACCTTTAATTTCGGCTCCAGAAATTGATTTTGTTTTTGGATTAACAATTATTTTGTATTCAATAGCTGGATCTGCCGGCTCAGATGCTTCAAAGGCAAGATGTTTTGTACCGTACCAGCGGAAAACACCTTTAATTGCAGGTTCAATAGATAAAATATCAGATTTGTCTGTAGGCTCTTCAAGGGCTGCAAGAGCATGTACAGGTTTAGAGAAGATGACATAGAAAGAAGGATTTTCGCTTTGAGACGGAACATGTCCTTGTGGACCCCAGTCTTCTATAAGAAAAACTTTATTGTCATCATCAGAATCTTCAATTTGTTCCTGATGATTAGTATTAAAGGTAATTTTACGTTCTGATTTATATTTTTGAAGATATTCACCAAGTTTCCTTAAACCAGGTATTACAGATTCACTTTTATTTCCACTTGAAGCAAGTCGTGATACAGAAGCTTTTTCTTCGGGACTTTCTTCGGCATATTCGGGAGTATAATCTGGTTTCATGAAGGTTTGGAGTGATTCAAAAGAAACATTATTGCCTTCATCAAGATTTAAAATCATGGGGTTATGTTCGGGAATTACAGACTGTTTCTTTTCGTTTTTTTCGGATTTTTTTAGTTCGATTTTTGTATCAGAAGAAAAATAATCCGTGGGCTTGTCTGAGGAGTTTTCATTTTTATTACAGCTTGAAAAAAACAGGGTAAAAATAAAACAAGTGATAAGTAATTTTTTTGAGTTCATAATTTTCTCCTAAAAACTATTTTAAGTAGTTTTTGCTTTATTCTGGTAATATTTTGCAGCTGTCCATTTAAGAACTGCCAGTGCGTATTTCATTTGGGATTCATGCATAAAAATAAAATATTTTCGGTCGCCTGAAATAAGCTGCATCACGGTGTCGGTGATTGATGTGGCGGCGGTCAAAACGTGGATAGGAAACTCGATATTTTGTTGAGGGGATAAAATAACTACACGTTGATTTGTTATGATAAAATCGCCTTCATTGGCTTTTTGAGTGGTTTGCGTTACAAAGTAGATTTGTTCATTTGGATTAAGGCGCAGACGCAAAAAATGGACTAAAGGCATTTTACTGTCATCGTTTAGAGGGAGTTTATATTTTTCTGTATCGACATAAGGATTTTCATAGGCTTTCTTATCTTTTCGTCTGATATTTTGCCAGATTATCAAAAAGAGCATTAGCAGGAAAAATAAAATAGAAAGTAAAAGCCGGCTGTATCTTCCTTTTGGATTTTTTTGAAGGGTAGATGGGAGCTTTTCTTTTTCCTGTGAATCTTTTTTATTTTTACCTTTCTTTTTTGATTGTTCGTTTTCTTTTGGTGGGGTTTGGATTGTTTCTTTTCCGCTTGAAGTGATTTGCTCTTGGTTTTGCTGTTCTGTAGTAATAGGAAGCTCCAGGGCTGTATCCTTCTTTTCTCCGGGTTCAAAAAGCAGCATAAAAAGAATAAGTGCAATATAGAGAACAGAAAGGGTTGAGGTTAAAATAATTTTAATCTTCTTTTTCCAGTCTGTATAAAACCACATTAAGGCAAGTCCGATTGGAATAAGAAGGACAGAAGCAATGCAAATTATTGTTAAAATCGAAAAAAGTTTTTTCTTTGAAATATTAGTTTTATTGTTCCCCATTTTCCCAATTAATTAATTTTCCCACATAAAACCTGCTTTTTATTATAAACCGAATGTTCATAAATTTGAAGTTCTGTATTGTATGTATATAGAAGATTTTCTTCTGTAAAGATATTTTCTACGGTGTCACAAATTAAAGGTTTTTGAGGTGGAAGAAAGGCGATTTTATCTGCTATGCGTGACGCAAGATTTACGTCGTGTATAGAAATTAAGACAGCTATATCTTCTTCTTTTGCTATTTTTTTAAGGGATTCAAGAAGTTTTGGTTCATAAATAAAATCTAAGCTGGAGCCGGGTTCATCTAAAAGCAAAAATTTAGGAGTTTGGGCTAAGGCTCTTGCAATACGCACTTTTTGGAATTCTCCACCCGAAAGAGAATGGATATTTCGTTCAGCGTATTCGGTAAGATTCATTTTGTGTATTATTTTTTCGACAATTTCGTGGTCATTTTGGGAGTACCAGCCGTTTTTTGAGTAAGAATACCGTCCCTGTAAGATTAATTCTTTAACTGTAAAATCCCAGGTAGAATATTCATTTTGCTGCATAAAGGCAATATTTTGCGCAATCTGCTTTTGTGTAAAGTCAGAAAGTTTAGTATATCGTGAATTGTGCATGATAGAAGGTTCTTGTTCTGCACCTGTTATTTTTAGATTTGAAATTGTATTACCAAGACCGGCAAGAATTGTCATCAAGGTGGATTTTCCACTTCCATTTGGACCGCAAAGACAGACAAAGTCCCCTTGTTCTATTTCGATGCTTACGTTATTGAGGATTTGTTTTGTTTGAGAAGCTGTTTTATAATTTGCGCTTAAGTTTTTACAAAAAAGTTTATCTTTCATAGTGTCTATCTTTTTAAACATAACGATAGGAAGAAGGGTACTCCCAAAATTGCAGTTATAATTCCAGCAGGTAATTCTGATGGTGCGATTACTACACGGGCTAATGTGTCTGAAAGCAAGAGAAGAATTGCACCAAAAATCATACTGTAAGGAATTAAAACTTTACTTTTAGAACCAATTATTTTGCGGACAATATGAGGGGCAATCAATCCTACAAAACTGATTGTTCCTCCTGCACAAACTGCTGCACTGACAGCAAGAGATCCACAAATTAATACCAAAATACGAAGTTTGTTTACTTCTACACCAAGAGATTGAGCTGTTTCTTCACCGCAAGTAAGTAAATCTAATGGACGAGAAATTATAAACATAATTAAAATAGAAAAAAATGAAGGAATTAAAATAAAAATAAGTTCTTTCCAGCCTCGCCCGTTGAAGCTTCCCAGAATCCAGGTGTATACAGAATGTAACTCCTTGCTGCTGGATAAAAGTACAATAGAAGAAATTGATGAATACAAGGTTCCAAGTGCAGTTCCACATAAAAGCAGCATAACAGAAGATTTTTTTCCAGCACTTGAAAAGGCTAAGGCTGTTACTAAGGCTCCGGCTCCAAGGGCTCCTAAAAAGGCTGCAAAATTGACCGGAGAAATAAGATTTAAAAATGAAATCTCAGAAAGATTTGCAGAAAAGATTTTTTGTAGGCCCAGCTGAAAACCTGTATATGTAATAAAGACATTTGCCAGAACTGCTCCCAAGGTTGCTCCAGAACTGATTCCCATGATTCCTGGTTCTGCAAGTGGATTTCTGAAAAATAGTTGAAAAACTGCGCCACTACCACCGAGTAAGATTCCTGTAAGCAGAACTAAAAGAGCTCGCGGGAGTCGTAAATCTAAAATAATTATTTTTGTAAAGGGATTTGAGTTTGTTGAAGCAGTTGAGTGATTAAAATTGTTAAAAAAATCAGACAGCCTGATTTTTTCTGCGCCAATCGTTATTGCAAGAAAAAAGGCAAAAATAAGAAGAATTATGGAAGTGATTTGAATTATAAAAACTCTCTTTTTCATTCCTTCTCTTATAGATTCAAATTGATTTATTGATTTATATAATTATAAATTGTTTTTACGGATTCGCCTATTCTCGCACCTGGTCTGGTAATCAAATTATCATCAATGACGAAGATTTTTTTGTTTTTTACAGCAGGAAGATTTTCCCAGCCAATTCTTGTGGCAACAGAGTCTACTGTTATTCCTGCTGTTGCTGGAACAAAAATTACCTGTGGTTGGCGAAGGATTATGCTTTCTTCACTTACGATAGGATAAGGTGAATCAATATCATCAAAAATATTCTTTCCGCCTGCAATAGTAATTATGTCATTTATAAAAGATGATTTTCCTGCAGACATGTAAGGAGAGTTCCAAACTTCGTAGTATACAGAGATTTCGGAGTGTGAATTGTCAGTGGTAGTTATTTTGTCAGTTGTTGAGGTATTTACAGCGGCTACAACGGCAGTTGCTTTTCTGGCCTTTTCTGTGCAATCAGAGATAGTTTTTTCAATTTGTGCAACTACTTGTCTGGCATTTTCTTCGTGTCCTGTAATTTTTCCGATTTCAATAATTTCATTTTTTACATCAGCCACAGAGTTTGCTGTTGAAAGATAATATTTTATACCATATTGATTTAATTGATCGATTAAAAAATTATGCATTCCATTGGTCATGTAAACAAAATCAGGGTTGAAGGAAAGGATTTTTTCGATACTCAAGGTTTTTCCGTCAAAACCACCGACCACAGGTAATTTTGTTGCTTCAGGTGGATAATCAGTGAATTGAGAGACTGCTGCAATCTGAGACCTTGCGCCAACTGCAAAAAGGATTTCGGTGCTGGCAGGAGAGAGAGAAACGATTTTATGCGGGATATCCGTTTGTGCATTCTGAGAAACATCTGTTTTTCTTGAGCAATCCATAAAAAGAACTGCTGCTAAAGATAACAGAGAAATTATCATAACGATGGTATTACATCGATTTAAAATTTGTGACCAGGTAGGTTTTTTGAAAAACATTTTTTACCACTTTTTTTATATGATGCTTATTTTACTCCCCATTGAGCGTAATATTCATCAAGTTGTTTTTTTAACTCTTCCGTTATAACTTTTTTATCGCCGTTTTTATAAAGAGCTTCCATAACTTCATCCATTGTAACAATTGCGGTAGTTTTAAAGTTATATTTTTCGCTGATTACTTCAAGTGCAGATTTATTTGAATCGGGAGCACGTTCCATACGATTTAGGGAAACAATTTCACCGACAATTTTAATTCCACCCTCAACGCTTTCTTGTGCACGAATCTTTGGATAAACTTCTTCGATTGATTTACCCGAAGTTGTAACATCTTCTATAATAATAACCCGGTCACCGTCTTTGATTTTGTAACCTAATATACTGCCTTTGTCTGCTCCGTGATCTTTTTCTTCCTTTCGGTCGCAGCAGTATTTTACTTCTTTTCCATATAATTCGTAATAAGCAATTGAAGTTGCAACTGCAAGAGGAATGCCTTTATAGGCTGGTCCAAAGAATACATCAAAATCATCACCAAAGGTATTGTGGATGGCCTGTGCATAAAACTTTCCAAGTCTGAAAAGTTGAGAGCCTGTGATATATGCCCCTGCATTCATAAAAAAAGGTGATTGGCGTCCGCTTTTGAGAGTGAACGAACCGAACTTCAAAACCTGGCATTCCAGCATAAAATCAATAAAATCTTTTTTGTATTGTTCCATGCTTTCTATTTTAATGAAAAAACATAGTTAAAACAATCTAAACACATGTAATTATTTGCGTCTTGCTTCTTCTTTTTGAATAGCCTGGAGATTTGCAAGTTCAATTTCGGAAAGCTCTTGAAAAATATTTCCATGGTTGGCCAGAATTATGTTTCGCATATATAGGAGCTGTTCATTTGTAAAGAAAATTAAATCTTTTTCTGTGAGACGTTTTTTT